>Ga0172382_10006004_pt1 | contig 17861 bp, 12 predicted proteins | sample Leawel138RmetaG_FD_122245 | JGI IMG/M metagenome (GOLD analysis project Ga0172382, IMG submission 122245) | Leachate microbial communities from a municipal landfill in Southern Ontario, Canada - Leachate well 138R metaG | ecosystem: Engineered > Solid waste > Landfill > Unclassified | place...
CAGGGCGCGATGGCGCTGCTCGAACTTGACGCCCAGGCCACCGAGAAGCTGAACGCCGACCGCTCCGACGTGACTATCGCGGTGTACGCCTCGCCGAAGCAGACGGTGATCGCCGGCCCGCCCGAGCAGGTCGACGAACTGGTCGCCGCGGTCGACGCCCAGGGCAAGCTGGCCCGTCGCATCGAGGTGGACGTGGCCTCGCACCATCCGACGATCGACCCGGTGCTGCCCGAGCTGCGGGAGGCGCTGGCCTACCTGACACCGGCGGCGCCGAAGATCCCGCTGGTGTCCACGGTCGGCTACGCCGGCGACGCGCCGATGTACTCGGCGGACTACTGGGCGGCCAACCTCCGCAACCCGGTGCGGTTCTCCCAGGCGGTGCACGACGCCAGCGCCGAGAACAGCAACTTCATCGAGATCAGCCCGCACCCGCTGCTGACGCACGCGATCTCGGACACGCTGGCGGCGCAGTCCACCAGCCGCAGGTACCACGTCGGCGCGACGGTGAACCGGGACAACCCCGAGCCGCTGGCGTTCCACGCGCAGCTGGCCGCGGTGCGCCCGCCCGCGGTGCAGGCGCCCGAGGGGACACCGGGTCGGCTGGCCGACATTCCGCCGACGGCGTGGCAGCACTCGCCCTACTGGATGGTGGACCGTTCCGCAGGGCAGGGCTTCTCGGGGGCGCACCCGCTGCTGGGACTGCACGTGGAGCTTCCGTCGGGCACCGGTCACGTGTGGCAGTCGGACGTGGGCCTGCAGGCCCATCCGTGGCTGGCCGACCACATCGTGCACGGTCTGCCGGTGATGCCGGGCGCCGGCTTCGCCGAGATCGCGCTTGCGGCCGGGCGCGAGGCGCTCGGCCTGCCGGCCACCGGTGTCGAGGTGCAGCTGGAGGTCGAGCAGATGCTGCCGCTCGACGAACACACGAAGCTGACCACTCAGCTGACGCGCGACGACGAGGAGAACCTGCGGGTCGAGATCCACTCCCGCTCGGATGCGGGCAGCTGGACCCGGCACGCGGTCGGCACGGTGAAGGCCGCTGCGGGTCCGGCCCCGGCGAAGGTCGTACCTGCCTCCGACGGGACGCCGGTGTCACCGTCGGACTTCTACACCGCGCTGCGCCGCACCGGCGCGCACCACGCCCACGCGTTCGCCGCGCTGACCCGCATCGTGCGGGCCGGCGGCCGGGCCGACACCGAGATCGTGCTGCCCGACGAGGCGACCCCGCACCGCGGCATCGCACTGCATCCGGTGATGCTCGACGCCGCGCTGCAGGGCCTGGCCGCCGCGATGAGCGATGAGACCCTGTCGGATTCCACCGATGTCACCTATCTGCCCGTCGGCTTCGGGTCGATCCGGGTTTTCGGTGACATCGGCAGGCGGGCCAAGTGCCGCGCCGAGCTGGTCAGCGTCGTCGAGGACAGCGGCGACGCGATGGGCAGGGTCACGCTCACCGATGACACCGGCACCGTGCTGGCCCAGGTCGACGACGTGCACCTCAAGCGCATCCAGCGCCGGACCGTGCCACTTCCGTTGTCGCAGAAGATCTTCGACTCGCGCTGGGTGGAGTCTGCGGCGGCTGCGGGCACCACTGCCACCGGCAGCTGGCTGGCGCTGGCCGACGGGGCCGCCGGCCAGGCCGCCGCGCAGGACTTCGCATCCCGGTTCGGCGCAGACACCCGCAGGGTGATCACCGCCGACCTCGGCGACGAGTCGGCGGTGCGGGAGGCGTTCGCCACCGCGACGGCCGACCCCGACCTGCCGCCCGTCGGTGTGGTCGTGTTCTGCGACTTCGGAGGCAACCCGGCGACGCTGGACGGCACCGACGTCGCCGGCGGGCTGGAGCACGCCCGGGACGTGATCTGGGGCGTGGCGGGCACCGTGCGCGCCATCGTCGGCAGCTGGCACGGCAAGGCGCCGCGGCTGTGGCTGGTCACCCAGGGTGGTCTGGTCGTCAGTCCCGAAGACGGACAAGGCAATCCGGGCGCCAACAGCCTCAAGGGCCTGGCCCGGGTGCTGGCCTACGAGCATCCGGATCTGAAGACCACGCTGCTCGACACCGGCGGCGACGGTGCCGCGCTGGCCACGGAGATCGAGGCAGCACCGGCGTCCGCCGTGACAGAAGACGTGATCGCCTGGCGCGGCGGCACCCGCTACGTCGAGCGGCTGTCCCGCGCGACCCTGCCGGCCACGCCGGGTCAGCTCGTGGTGCGCAGGGACGGCGCCTACGTCGTCACCGGCGCCCTCGGTGGTGTCGGCATGGCCGTGGTCCGCTGGCTGGTCGACCACGGTGCGGGCCGGCTGGTGCTCAACGGCCGCAGCGGCCCGTCCGACGAGGTGGCGGCCGAGCTCGACACGCTGTCGAACCGCGCCGAGATCGCCGTCGTCACCGGCGACGTGGCCGAGCCGGGTGTCGCCGAAAGGCTGGTCGCGGCCGCGGAGGAGACCGGAAAGCCGTTGCGCGGCCTGATTCACTCGGCCGCCGTGCTCGAAGACGAGATCTTCGTCGGCATGACCAGGGAAAGCCTGGACAAGATCTGGGCGCCGAAGGCCGCGGGTGCGCTGCGGCTGCACGAGGTCACCGCCGGCTCGGACCTCGACTGGTGGGTCGGCTTCTCGTCGATCGTGTCGCTGCTGGGTTCGCCGGGTCAGGCCGCGTACGCCTGCGCCAACGCGTGGCTGGACGGGCTGGTGGCCTGGCGCACCGCGGCGGGACTGCCCGCGCTCGCGGTCAACTGGGGCCAATGGGCCGATGTCGGTCTGGCCAGCACGCTGCGCTTCTCGGTGCTCGACCCGATCACCCCGGCCGAGGGTGTCGAGGCGCTCGGCGGTGTGATGGCGGCAGGGTTCTCCCGGGTGGGCATCGCCAGGCTGCGACTGGACCGCGCCGCGGCGGCGTTCCCGGAGATCCAGCAGATCGGCTTCTTCGCCGACCTGGTGGGCGAGCTGGAGACCGACGACGTCGACGAGGACTGGGGCGGCGTCGAAGCCCTCAAGTCGATGGACGCCGCCGAGGTGAACCGGGTGGTGGTGGCACGGCTGCGCCGCCGGATCTCGGCGATCATGGGCTACTCCGACGACAACGCGGTGGACACCGCGCAGCCGCTGACAGAGCTGGGCCTGGACTCGTTGATGGCGGTCCGGATGCGGAACACCATCCGCGGGGATTTCGGCGTGGAGCCTCCGGTGGCACTGTTGTTGCAGGGCGCTACGCTGGCCGATCTCGCGCTCGATCTGATCCGCCAGCTCGGGCTGGAGGAGCAGGAGTCCGCTGAGCGTCCGAACGCGCTGCGGGAACGGGCACAACAGCGTGCCGCAGCGCGTCAAAGAGCCGCATCGCGGCGGAAAGTGGGACCACGATCGTGACGAGCGGTGCCTCGAACAACACCGACGAACTGCCCGATAATGCGATAGCCGTCATCGGCATGGCGGGGAGGTTCCCCGGCGCGGGCTCGGTGTCGGAGTTCTGGCGCAACCTGCGCAACGGAGTGGAGTCGATCGTCGACCTCCCCGAGGACGAGCTGCTCGCCAACGGAGTCACCGAGCGGACCCTGTCGAACCGCTCGTACGTGCGTCGTGCCGGCCTGATGCCGGGCATCGACGAGTTCGACGCGGACTTCTTCGGTTTCACGCCCTACGCGGCCCGGATGCTCGATCCGCAGCACCGGCTGTTCCTGCAGACGGTGTTCCACGCCATGGAGGACGCCGGCTACGACCCGAAGGGGCTGGAGGCCACCGTCGGCGTGTTCGGCACCAGCAGCTCCAGCGGATACCTGCTGCACAACCTGATGTCGAACTTCGACCCGATGATGGTGATCGGGCAGGGCGCCAGCTTCGAGATGGTCAACCTGTCGCTGCAGAACGACAAGGACCACCTGGCCACCCGCGCGGCCCACCAGTTCGACTTCCGCGGCCCCGCGCTGTCGGTGGCCACGGCGTGTTCGTCGTCGCTGGTCGCCGTGCATCTGGCCTGCCAGTCCCTGCTCAACGGCGAGTGCGACATCGCGTTGGCGGGCGGCTCGTCGCTGCGCATCCCGCACCATGTCGGCTACTGGTACGAGCAGGGCGCGATGGTGTCGCCCACCGGTCAGTGCCGCCCGTTCGACGTGCGCTCCGACGGCACGATCTTCGCCAGCGGCGTCGGCGTGGTGGTGCTCAAGGCGCTTGCCGACGCCATCGACGACGGCGACCACATCCACGCGGTGATCCGCGGCTCGGCGCTGAACAACGACGGCTCGACGAAGATGACCTATGCCGCGCCGAACGCGCTGGGGCAGGCCGAGGTCATCGCCGAGGCGCACGCCATCGCCGGCGTCGACGCATCGTCGATCACCTATGTCGAGACGCACGGCACCGGCACCCCGCTGGGCGACCCGATCGAGATCGAAGGCCTGCGCCAGGCGTTCGAGCTGTCCGAGGAGACGCGCAGTGCGCCCTGCTATCTCGGGTCGGTCAAGTCCAACATCGGCCACCTGGAGACCGCCGCAGGCATCGCCGGTCTGATCAAGGCCATCCTGTGCCTCGAGCACAAGGCGATCCCGGCGACGCTGCACTACACCAGCCCGAACCCCGAGCTGCACCTCGACCGTGGACCGTTCCGCATCCGCAGCTCCGACGGGCCGTGGGAGTCCGACGGCATCCGTCGGGCGGGGGTCAGCTCGTTCGGTGTCGGCGGCACCAACGCCCACATCGTCCTCGAGGAGGCGCCGACCGCGCCCGTGCCTGCACCCCGGTCCGGGCCGCAGGTCCTGGTGCTGTCCGCGAGAACCGAAGAGACACTCGCCCAGTCGCGGGCCGCGCTGGCCGCCGAACTGTCCGAGGTCGACGAGATCAGCCTGCCCGATGCCGCCTACACGCTGACCCACCGGCGCAAGGACCCGGTCCGGCTGGCCGCCGTCGTGCACGATCAGGAGAACGCGGCCACCGTGCTGTCGGCCGCCGAGACGGACAACGTCTTCATCGGCCGGGCCGTCCCCGACCTGCAGGACTCCGCGGAGCGGGTCGCGTTCCTGTTCCCCGGTCAGGGCGCCCAGCACGTCGGCATGGCACGCGGCCTGTACGACAACGAGCCGGTGTTCAAGCGGCACTTCGACGAGTGCGCGACCGCGTTCAGCGACGACATGGGCTATGACCTGCGTGCCGAGATCTTCGACGGGGTCGGACGCAACCTGGAGCACACCGACCGGGCCCAGCCGGCGTTGTTCACCGTCGAGTACGCGCTGGCCAAGCTGGTCCAGTCCTACGGCGTCGAGCCGGCGATCATGGCCGGGCACAGCATCGGCGAGTACCCGGCTGCCACCATCGCCGGCGTGTTCGATCTGGACACCGCGGTCAAGGTGGTGTCCAAGCGGGCCAAGCTGATGCACGCCGCCCCGCGCGGCGTGATGGTCGCGGTGCCGCTGAGCCCAGAGGCGGTCGCCGAACATCTCACCCCCGACGTCGACGTCGCGACGATCAACGACCCGGGCAGCTGCGTGGTCGCCGGCAGTGAGGAAGCGATCCGCACCTTCCAGGCGGCTCTGGCCGAAAAGGGTGTGGCGGCTCGCCGGGTGCGCACGTCGCACGCGTTCCACTCCCGGCTGATGGACCCGGTCGTCGCCGAGTTCGGCGCGTTCCTGTCCGGGGTGACACTGCGCGAACCGCAGATCCCGTTGCTGTCCAACATCACCGGCACCACGATGACGGCGGCCGAGGCGACGAACCCGTCGACGTGGGCCCGCCAGATCCGGGCCACCGTCCGCTTCGCCGACGAACTGGATGCGCTGCTGGCCGCGCCGGACCGCGTCCTGGTCGAGGTCGGTCCCGGCGGCACGCTGACGTCGTCGGCGGGCAGGCACCCGAAGTGGACGGAACGGCACCGCGCCGTGCGCCTGATGCGTCACCAGGCGCAGAACCGCAACGACCACGACACGTTCCTGCTCGCATTGGGGCAGCTGTGGGCTGCCGATGTGGAAGTGGATTTCAACCAGGGTGCCGAGGAGGACCGCACCCTGATCACGCTGCCCGGTTACCCGTTCGCCAAACAGCGGCACTGGGTCGAGCACAACGCCAACGCGGCGTGGCTGGCCGGGGGAGCGGGTGCCGACGGAACGGCGGCGGCGGCGGGCTCCGCCGGTGTTGCGCCGGTGGCTGCCGGCGGTACCTCGACGGTGGAGGCCAAGCTGGCCCGCATCTGGTCGCAGTGCCTCGGCCTGTCCGACATCGACCGCAACGCCAACTTCTTCGAGATCGGCGGCGACTCGCTGATCGCGATCAGCGTCGCGATGACCGCGGGCCACGAGGGACTGGATCTCACCCCGCAGGATCTCTACGAGAACCAGACCGTGGCCGCGTTGGCCAAGGTGCTGACCGCCCGGTACGCCGAGGGCGGCCTGGCCCGTCAGACGCTCGACGACGCGGTGAACCCGCCGGTGCCGCCGAACGTGGCGTACTTCCTCGAGCACGGCCTGCGCGACATCGGACGCTGGCGCATCCCGGTGATCCTCGGACTGCGTTCCGACGTCGGCGAGGACGACGTCCGGGCGGTGCTGACCGCCGTCACCGAGGTGCACGACGCGCTGCGCGTGCACCTGGTCGAGCGGGCCGGCACCTGGGACCAGCACATCGCCGAGCCGGGGGAGTTCACCGAGCTGGTGGCCCGTCAGCTGCCCGAGGGGCTGGCCGCGGGCAGCCCCCAGGAGCGGGAGGCGGTGCTCGGGTTCCTCGACGAGCAGGTCCGCGAACACCAGGTGGTGGTCCCGTTGGCCGCGACGTTCATCCGTGGCGTGACCGGCGGCCCGTCGTACCTGGCGCTGAGCCTGCACGGGATCGCCGGTGACGACGTGTCCCGCGATGTGTTGCTCACCGACGTCTTCACCGCGTTCAGTCAGCGGATGGCGGGCGAGGAGATCGTCCTGGCGCCTGTTCCGGCGTCCTGGCGGGAGTGGTCGCAGCGGTGCGCGGGTCTGGCCAGCCACCCGGCGGTGCTGGACAGCCGTGACTACTGGTTGCAGACGGCGGGCGCGTCGACGCTGCGAATCGCAGGCCCGGAGCACTCCGAACGCCCGGGCGTCGACGACGTGACGCGGCTGTCCACCGCGCTGTCGGCCGCCGAGACCGGCGAGATCGACGATGCGCGGCGCAGGCTGCGCCTGCCCGTCGAGGAGATCCTGCTGGCCGCGCTCGGCCGGGCCGTGGCGGCGACCGTCGGTGAGGGCGCAGTGTCCGTCGACCTGGGAGGTCGCGGCCGCTCGGTGCTCAAGCCGGACGTCGACCTGCAGCGCACGGTCGGCTGGTTCACCACGATCCACCCGGTCGTGCTGACCGCGGCGCGGCAGGGCAGCGCGACGCAGGCCCTCGGTGACGTGCGCGAGACGCTGAAGGCTGTTCCGCACTACGGCATCGGCTACGGGCTGCTGCGTTACCTGTACGCGCCGACCGCGCGGGTGCTCGGCGCGAGCCGCCCCGCCGACATCCTGTTCTCGCACATCGGGACCATCCCCGAGGTGCCTGCCGAGCAGCCCGACGACGCTCCGGTGCGGTTCGACGCCGACACGGCCATGCCGATCCGGGACGCCCTGCCGGGCCTCGGGCATGCCGTCGAGCTGCGGGTCTACCGGGCCGCGGGGGTGCTGCATCTGGATTGGTGGTACGACAATCGCCGTCTGGGGCCCACCGATGTGGAATCCTTTGCCCGGCAGTACTCGGAAGCGCTCCTGGATGTCACCCGGGACGCGCTGGCCGAAGAGGACACCGACGCGGCGGGCGACGAGCTGGCTCTGGTCGATCTGTCGTGAGCGGTTAGGGGAGAGCGGATGACCAGGTCGGACAAGGCGGTGGTCGTCGCCGGGATCAAGAAGTCTTTCGGCTCCGTCCAGGCGTTACGGGACGTCAGCTTCGAGGTGGAACGCGGCGAGGTGCTCGGCCTGCTCGGCCCCAACGGGGCCGGCAAGACCACCACGGTGAACATTCTGTCCACGCTGATCAAGCCGGACAGCGGCCGCGCGTTGATCGCCGGCCACGACGTGGTGACCGATCCCGCCGGGGTTCGGCGAGCGTTGATGCTGACCGGTCAGCACGCAGCCCTTGACGACCTGTTGACGGGCCGCGAGAACCTGCTGATGTTCGGGCGCCTTCAGGGCCTGAAGAAGAAGGTCGCCAAACAGCGCGCGCAGGAGCTGCTCGAACAGTTCGACCTCGTGCAGGCCGCCGACCGTCCCGTCGGCACCTACTCGGGCGGCATGAAGCGTCGCATCGACATCGCGTGCGGGCTGGTGGTGCGTCCCGAGGTGGTGTTCCTCGACGAACCCACCACCGGTCTGGATCCCCGCAGCCGTCAGGCCATCTGGGAACTCGTCACCGACTTCAAAGAGGCCGGCATCGCCACGCTGCTCACCACGCAGTACCTCGAGGAGGCCGATCTCCTCAGCGACCGGATCATCGTGATCGACAAGGGCACCGTGATCGCGGAGGGCACTGCCGATGAGCTCAAGGAGCGCACCGGCGGCACCTACTGCGAGATCGTCCCGCGCAACCTCGCCGACATCCCCGAGGTCGCCCGCGTCCTGGGACCGCTGCTGCCGGACGCGAACCGGGCCGCGCTCACCGACACCTCCGACCGGATATCGATGCCCGCGCCGGACGGGCCGAACACGCTGATGCAGGCACTGCATCTGCTCAGTGAGGCCAACATCGAGCTGATGGACATCGCATTGCGCCGCCCGTCCCTCGACGAGGTGTTCCTCGCGCTCACCGGGGACCACCCCCGAACCCGCGACGGCGAGGCCGACGCGGTCGTGGCTGCGGACGCGTACGCGTGATCGTCGACTCCGCCATCCCGGCGGCTGTCCGGCCGCCGGTCTCCGCGGTGCAGCAATGGTGGGTGCTCACCGTCCGGATGATCACCCCGACCTTGCGCAACGGCGAGCTGGCGACGCAGATCGTCGGCTCGATCGTGTTCACCATCGGTTACTACCTGCCGCTGAAACAGATGATGGGCGCGGTGCAGCCGCTGAGCGGCTACGCCCAGTACCTGACGCCGCTGATCGTGCTTCAGGCGATCTGGTTCGCCGCGATCTCGGCGGCGTTCCGGTCGGCGACCGACTCCGTGCAGGGCATCAACCGCCGGTTCCGCGCGATGCCGATCCCGGCGCTGACCCCGTTGGCGTCGCGGATGACGGCGAGCATGTACCGCTGTGTGGTCGCGCTGATCGTGTCGGTGGCGTGCGGCTACGTCATCGGGTTCCGGTTCGACAACGGCGTGCTGGGCATTGTCGGATTCGTCGTGCTGGTGCTGCTGATCGGCGCCGCGCTGGCGCTGATCGGTGACCTGATCGGGATCGCCACCCAGAACCCCGAGGCGACCGCACCGATGATGCTCATCCCGCAGCTGACGCTCGGGCTGGCCTCGGTCGGGCTGCAGCCTGTCGAGCGGTTCCCGGAGTGGATCCAGGGCTTCGTCCGCAATCAGCCGCTGTCCCAATGGGTCTACGGCCTGCAGGCGTTGGCCGGAGACAGCAGCGGCAACGCGCCCGAGGCGACGTTCGCCGTGTTGGGGCCGGGGCTGGCCTGGGTGCTCGGCTGCATCGTGGTGGCGCTGGCGCTGCACACGTGGGTGAGCCGGAAGAGACGGTCGGAATGACGCTCGAATCCCCGGAGTCCCTGGTATCGGCGCCGTACCGGCCGGGCGGCAGGCACCGCCGCGAGAAGGTATGGGAGAACTCGCCGAAGAGACTGGTCCCGCAGGTGGCGGTGCTGACCGGCCGGATCCTGCGGCGCTGGAGCCGTGACCCGGCCACGTTGGTGCAGTCGTTGGTGATGCCCGCGGTGTTCCTGGTGGCGCTCGACATCGTGCTCGGCGACGTCATCGAACAGGTCACCGGGCACAGTGGGCTCTACGGACAGGTGCCGTTGGTGGCGCTGGCCGGCGGGATGACGGGCGCGATCATCGGCGCGGTCGGCATCATGCGCGAGCGGGAGGCCGGGCTGCTGTCCCGGTTCTGGGTGGTGCCGGTGCACCGGGCGGCGGGGCTGTTGGCCAGGCTGGCCGCCGATTTCGTCCGCATCGTGGTCATCACGCTCGTCGTGATGGTCGTCGGTCTGGCGCTGGGGTTCCGGTTCGAACAGGGCATCCTCGCGGCGGTCGTCTGGGTGTTCATGCCCGCGCTGTTCGGGGTGGCGTTGTCGGCCGCGGTGCTCACGCTGGCACTGTTCTCCTCCAGCACCATCGCTCCGCAGGCGACCGAGATCGTCATCGCGATCCTGATGTTCTTCTCGATCGGCTTCGTCCCGCTCGATCAGTATCCGAAATGGCTGCAGCCGTTCGTCGAACACCAGCCCGTCAGCACTACGATCAAGGCGATGAAGGGCCTGTCCCTCGAAGGTCCGATCGCCCAACCTGTCTTGTTGTCGGTGTTGTGGGCGGCAGGCATCGCCGCGGTCTGCGCGGTGCCGCTGGCGATCGGATTTCGCAAAGCCAGCAAGCGTGGTTGATCGGTTGGCCACCCCCACTTTGACGCAGCAGGGAGTCTGACACTCATGTTTCCTTCATCGGGCATCCGTAAGCTCGCGCGCAGCGAGGAGATGTTCGCCGAGACGCACAACTTCATCGGCCTGGCCGCACACGTGAAGGGGTCGATGGACGCCGACGCGTTGTCGGACGCGTTCGACCTTCTCCTGCAGGCGCATCCGGTGCTCGGCGGGCACCTGGAGCAGCTGCCCGACGGCAAGTGGGAGATCGTGCTCGACGACCTGATGCATCCCGGGATCGAAGTGGTCGAACTGACCGGCGACGAACCCGCGCCGCCGCTGATCTTCGACCAGACCGTGTCGCTGGTGCATCTGCGGTTGACGATCCGCGACGGGCAGGCGCAGCCGACGCTCTACATCCATCACAGCCTGGCCGACGGCCATCACCAGTTCAGCCTCGTCGAGGAGTTGTTCTCCACCTACACCGATCTGGTGACCACGGGCACCACCAAGCCGGTCGAGGTACATCCCGCTCCCGAGCCGCTCGAGGTGATCCTGGCCAACCGGGGCGTGGAGAAGCGGACCCGGTCCGGCCTGGAACGCCTGCTCGCCGCGATGTTCGTCTACGACCTGCCCCCGTCGCGGCGCGCCCCGTCGGATGTCAATCCTGTTCTGCCGCAACTGGTTCCGATGGCCTATTGCACGCTCTCGGAGCAGGACACCGAGAAGATCATCGCGTTCTGCCGGGCCAACAAGCTCGGCCTGAACAGTCTGTTGTCGGCGGCCGTGCTGATGGCCGAGTGGAACGTGCGCAGAACCCCGAACATCCCGGTGCCCTACGTGTATCCGGTCGATCTGCGGTACCTGCTGTCGCCGCCGGTGTCGGCGACCGAGAGCACCAACCCCGTCGGTATCGCGACCTACCTCGCCGAGATCGAGAAGGGCACCGACATCGCCGAGTTGGCCCGCGACATCAACGACACCTACAAGAAGGACATCGCCGAAGGCGTGATCCAGCAGAGTTTCCTGCACTTCAGCCCGCAGTACGTGGGAAACCCACCGGGCCTGCCGGACGTGGTGATGTTCACCGACAACGGAATCGTGCCGCCGCTGCGCACCCCGCCGGACATGGAGGTGGCCGCCAGCCACGGCGAGTTCTACTTCGCGGTCGGTGCGGGCATCGAGATCTACACCAGCAAGATCTTCAACGGTCAGCTGATGATCGAGTACCACTCGCACGGGCCGGACCGCGAGAAGTCCGTCGCGGCCATCGAGGAGCAGCTGCGCGCCGTCGTGGCCAGACAGTCCGGTGTCGGCTGACGGTCTAGCGGGGACCGTACGCGTAGCGGTGGTACTGCAGCGCGTTGCGCAGCGGCGGCAGCAGTCGCACCGCACGCTTGGCCGCCTGCAGCCCCGGGCCGGTTCGGGAATACGTGCTGGCGTCGAAAAATGTTGTCGCGGCGAGCAATCGGATGTCGGGCAGCTTGCTCAGGATGTCCTGCGGGCTGTTGACGGCCCAGTACAACACCGATCCGGAAGTGCGGACCAGGGACTGCGACTTCTGAGATTTGATCGCCAGCCAGTTGAAGAAGTCGATCTGCAGCTCACCCGCGCCGAAGCGGTCGATGAAACGCCGCAGCAACGCGATGCCCTCGTCCTCGGTCAGGTACATGCTGATGCCCTCGGCGATCAGCAGCGTGGGGCGATCGGCCGGGATCTCGTCGAGCCAGTTCGGCTCGGTCGCCGGCGTCGCGATCAGCTGGTAGTTGGGCCGGGTCGGGTAGATCTGCTCGCGCAGCGCGATCACCTGCGGGAAATCCACGTCGTACCAACGCACGTCGGGTCCGGGGTCGACGCGGAACACGCGGCAGTCCAGACCGCAGCCCAGGTGCACCACGGTGCACTCGGGGTGCGCGGCGATGAACTCGCGGACCCAGCCGTCGTAGAGCGCGGTGCGAACGGTGAACAGCGGCGCCCACTTCGGCGTGATCTCGAGTTCGCGCCAATCGAAATCGAGTTTGTCGATGGCGGCCTTGGCGAACCGGTCGCCGAGCACGGGGCGGTCGAAGTCGGCGTCGAGTGCCTTCAGGTAGAGGGTCGACAGCATGGTCTTCGCCGGGCCGCTGAGGTCAACCGGAACTTTGTTGCTCACGTGTGTGAGGCTATTGGAAAAGGGCCCGGCGTGGCACGCCGGGTCGACGATGAGGAGAGGATGTGCCGACCGTGACTCATTCGGGTCCGCCGCGGGTGCTGTTGCTCTACTACAGCTACACGGGACAATCCAAGAAGGTTCTCGACGCCGCGGCCGACGTGTTCCGCGCCCGCGGGTGCGTGGTGACCGAGGCGCCGATCGAGTTCACCGACCCGCGCTACGCGCAGCGGTTCTCCCGCTTTCCCATGCACCGGGTGTGGCCGGAGTTCTTCGGGATGCTGCCCGCTCAGACGCTGCAGCGCACCGGCGACATCCGCACCCCGGACGCCGTCCGCACCGGGGACTACGACCTGATCTGCATCGGATCGCCCACCTGGTGGGACACGGTGTCGATGCCGTTGCGGTCCTTCCTGAAGTCACACGAGGCGCGGAACCTGCTCGACGGCAAGCGGTTCGCGGTGTTCGTGGTGTGCCGGCGCAAGTGGCGCAAGAACCTCGCCGGGGTGCGCAAGCTCGCCGAGAACAAGGGCGGCCGCTACGTCGACGGCATCCATTTCACCTACCCGGGCGGCGAACTGTCGTCGATGCTGTCGCTGACCAGCTACCTGGGGTCGGGGGAGTACAAGGACCGCTACCTCGGTGTGAAGCTGCCTCCCACCAACATCAACGACGAGCATCTGGAGGAATCGCGGCGCTTCGCGGCCCGCGTCGCCGACAAGGTGTTCGGCAGACAACCGCAGGGGAACTGAGGCCGTGGCGCGCTCCTTCGACGTGATCACCGAGGCGGCGGCCGGTGTCGCCGATGTCCTCGCCGCCTTCGGCGACCGTGACTACTGGCTGGCCCGGCTGGCCGCCTACGGCGGGGACTCGATGTCGCTGGATTCGCTTGTTGTCGATGCCGAGGGCACGGTGGTCGTGCAGACCACCCAGGATCTGCGCCAGGACATGCTGCCCGGCGGGATCGCCCGGATGCTGCCGGGCGACACCAAGATCATGCGTACCGAATCATGGCGGGCGGCCGGCGACCGGAGGCGCGGCGAGGCCCACGGTGAGTTCACCATCTCCGCGCGCGGGGTGCCCAGCTCCGGCTCGGGCACCATGTTGCTGACGCCCGTCGCGACCGGGTCCAGCCTGCGGGTCCGCGGCATGCTCGAGGTCAGGATCCCGTTGGTGGGCGGGCAGATCGAGCGTTTCGTCGCCGACCTGATCGCCAAGGAGGTGCCGCAGATGCAGCGGTTCACCGCCGAGTGGATCGCAGGGGAGGCCTGAGCATGCCCGAACCGATTCCATCGGCCGCGGAGGCGCTGGCCCGGCTGGACATGCCATTGGTCGAGGCGATGATGACGCAGCGGGCGATCCGCCGCGTGCTGCCCGATCCGGTCGACGACGAGATCGTGCTCAAGTGTCTCGAGTTGGCGCTGCGCGCGCCGACCGGGGCCAACGGCCAGAACTGGGAATTCGTCGTCGTCAAGGACCCCAAGATCAAACGGAAGCTGCAGCGGCGTTACCGGCTGGCGTGGCGGGTGTTCCACCGCGCCTCTATCCGCGACATCGCGTCCTACGACGAGGAGATGGCCAAGAGCGTGCGGGCGATCGAGTGGCAGCTCGAGCACTTCCACGAGATCCCGGTGCTGGTCATCGCGTGCCTGCGGTTGTCGGCCAGGGAGGGCAAGGTGCCGTACGTGCCGATGCCGCACGCGGCGGCGTCGGCGTTCTTCGGCTCGATCTATCCGAGCGTGCAGAATTTGTTGCTGGCAGCGCGGGCGATGGGTCTGGGCGCCTCGCTGATCACGTTGCCGCTGTGGAACCTGACCTCCGCGCGGCGGGTGCTGAAACTGCCCACCGAGGTGACCCCGTGTTGCGTCGTCCCGCTGGGCTGGCCGCGCGGCCGTTACGGGCCCACGACACGCAGACCGGTGGACGAAATTGTGCACCTGGACCGCTACGGCAACCGGGCGTGGTTCGGACCCCGCGGCGCCGATCGGCCGTGACTTTGTATTGACGCAATCGTCACGTTCGGGGTCTCGACACGCGGTCTCCGATCTTTGCTAGACAAGGCGATTGGCGTCGGTTACGTTCCTTGCTGTTGGGGGACAGCATTTTCACAGACACAACTGAAGGGGCATGTCATGCCTGCTGCCATGAGGCCGTATGTCACGGCGGGCGTGGCGTTGGTGGGGGCCAGCGTCATTTCCGTCACGCCGATTGCACCGCAAGTGATCGCCGAGCGCGCAAGCGAGCAGTACGTCACGCTGACGGCCGCAGCGGGCGCCCTGTGCGAAGCCGAGAGCACATCGCCGTTGTGCACCGATCCGGGCCAACTGGACAGCGCGGTGACCACCAGCGCCGTATTCGGCGAGTCTTCGCTGGCCTACATCCCGGGCAACCTGATCAACGCGCTGCTGAGCATCCCGGCCTGGGAGATCCAGGCGATGGACAGGCTCGCCGACGCGATGATCGGAACCGGCAGCTGGCAGGTGTGGGGACCTACCAACGTGTTCGGTTTCGACCAGTGGGATCCGCCGAAGCTCAAGGCCTTCGTCGACATGCTGGTCCCGTTCAAGCCGTTCTCCTCGGTGCTGGGCGAGCAGATGAGCGTGTGGGCCCAGGCCAACCTGCCGATGAACTCCGGATGCGCCGGAACCCCGGGTGCGTGCCCGGACATGAGCATGTTGCTCGCCAGCATGTTCAAGGTGCCCATGTCCCAGCTGTACGAGGGCTACACCTTCCCCGAGGCGGGTGAGCAGGGCTCGACGAACCCGTTCGACGGCTCGATCGTGCCGTGGGCCGGACAGACCGTGAAGCTGGAGCCCTGGGGCCCGTTCACGTCGAGCTGGGAGTGGCTGACCTCGCCGCCGGAGCCGGTGGCGACGGTGCCGCTGTCCGACTTCATCCGGGTGCCACTCAAGCTCGCCAAGTCGCTGTTCGACGCGTTCAACCCGTTCGTCCAGAACAGCGGCATCTTCAATCCGAAGAACGGCCTGGTCGCCGCGGTGGCCAAGGCGCTGGCGCCGCTGTTCTGCAAGAACTGCGACCTGGACAACCTGTACGACAACCCGTGGCTCTACGACAATTACGACCCGCACCCGCCGATTCCGGAGGCCGAGCCCGAGTCGGCGACCGAGGGTTCCGAAGCGGCCGCGGAGGTGGCTGAGGCCGCGGTTGACGAGCCGGTTCAGGAGAGCGCCGAGGGCACCGAGGAGACCGCGCCGGCCGATCCGACCGAGGCGGCCGTCGCGAGCCTGCTGGAGAAATTCCAGAGCGCCGGCGCCGAGGACGAGGATGCCGACACCGAAGAGGAGCCCGCCGAGGAGCCGGCCGAGGAGCCGGCCGAGGAGCCCGCTGACGACGTCGAAGACGACTCCGAGGCCGAAGCCGAAGCCGACGAAGCTGAAGCCGACGAAGCCTCCGGATCCGGGAAGCACCACCTCGGCGAGGGTGACGAGGAGAACTCGGTGAAGTCGATCCAGGACAAGGTCGGCGCCGACAAGGAGTCCGATTCCGGTTCCGACTCCGGCTCAGGCGGAGACGGCGCCGACGCCTAGCGGCGCCGTGCCGCGGCCATCCGCAGCGCGGGAAGCAGCAGTGCGCGCGGGGTGAAGCGTCCGCCGAGTCCGGTCAGCTTGGGTACCAGGCCGGGCACGACGAGACGCTTGCCCTCGCGCATCGCTGCGATGCCTGCTTCGGCGACCTCCTCGACCGAGACCGCGACCTTGCCGCCGGGTGGCTTCTCGCCGGCGATCTCCCACCATTCGGTGGGGACAGGCCCGGGGCACAGCGCGGTGCAGGACACCCCGGTTCCGTGCAGGCCTTCGTGTACCGCCTCGGAGAACGTCTGCACGTAGGCCTTGGTCGCCGAGTACACCGCGGCGCCGGGAAGTGGCTGGAATCCCGCGATCGAGCCGATGTTGAGCACCGCGCCGGCACCGCGCTCCACCATCTGGGGCAGCACGGCGTGAGTCAGTTCGGTCAGCGCCAGGACGTTGACGATCACCTGGTCGCGTTCGCGGTCCGGCGGAAGATCCTGAAGCAACCCGTTGGTGCCGAAGCCTGCGCTGTTCACCAGGCCTGCGACCGCCCCGCTGCGCAGTCGCTCGACTGCCTCGGCCCTGGCGGATTGCTCGTTGAGGTCCAGCGCCACCACGTCGACGGAAATCGAACGCGCCCGGCACAATTCGTCGGACAGGGCCTCGAGGCGGTCGCGCCTGCGGGCGATCAGCGTCAGCGAGTAGCCGCGACGGGCCAGACCGCGGGCGATGTGTTCGCCGATGCCCGACGAGGCTCCGGTGATCACGACGGTGGTGCCGGCGCTGGGTTTGGCAAGGCTCATGGGCCGCGATAGTACCCAGGTCCCCGTATACGCTGAGCGCGATGCTGGAGGTAATCGACAAGGGATCGGTCAGCCAATCCCACCCTGTCCCACTGCTGTTCGTCCACGGGGCATGGCATGCGGCGTGGTGTTGGGACGAGCACTTCCTGGACTTCTTCGCCGGACGCGGTTATCGCGCGCTCGCCGTGAGCCTGCGCGGCCACGGCGGCAGCCCCGCCGACAAGAAGCTGCGCGATCTGTCCTTCGAGGACTTCGTCGCCGACATCACCACCGCTGCCGATGCGCTACCGACGCGCCCGGTGATCATCGGGCATTCGATGGGTGGGGTGCTGGTGCAGCGGTATCTGGAGACGCGCGACGCCCCTGCCGGTGTGCTGATGGCGTCGATGCCCCCGCAAGGCTCCCTGAAGTCCGGGCTGCGCTGGATCCGGAGCCATCCGTGGCACTTCGCCAAGCTCACGGCGACCGGCAGGTCGCTGCCTTATGTCAGCACCCCGGAACTTGCCAGGGAGCGGTTCTTCTCGCCGGCCACACCCGAGTCCGTCGTGCGGCACTACGCCGCGCGGCTGCAGGAGGAAAGCGCCCGGATGGGTCTCGACGGGCTGGTGAAGTTGCCTCACCCGAGCCGCGTGCGCACCCCGCTCCTGGTTCTCGGCGCCGCCGACGACGGCGCGGTGACGCAGGACGAGGTTCGGGCCACGGCCGACGCGTACGGCACGGAGGCGCACATCTTCCCGGGGATGGGCCACAACATGATGCTCGAAGCGGGCTGGGAGGACGTGGCCGACCGCATCGACGTCTGGTTGCGCAGCCGCCGGTTGTGATCCATCCCACTGTTGCGGACTTTGCCGCCCCGGCCCGGCCGTGATTGCCACGTCCATAATGACGCCTACGTCAGCAAACGGTTGCCGCCATCGCCGTCCCCGATCGACG
>Ga0172382_10006012_pt1 | contig 17846 bp, 9 predicted proteins | sample Leawel138RmetaG_FD_122245 | JGI IMG/M metagenome (GOLD analysis project Ga0172382, IMG submission 122245) | Leachate microbial communities from a municipal landfill in Southern Ontario, Canada - Leachate well 138R metaG | ecosystem: Engineered > Solid waste > Landfill > Unclassified | place...
AAAATTTGGCGATTCTTATTTTCAAGACTTTTATTATCCTGTTAATACTTTTCCTGGTAGATTGACTGTTAAATTGAATAATAAAAAATTAATCCCTGGTATTGATTACTTAATTGGTCCTGCTTGTCCAAAAATCAATAAAAAATACGAATTATGGAAGCCTGATTCTCTAATGCTAAATGATACTATTGGAATTATTCAGTTTATTAGCAAAAATTTAGATTTAAAATCATCTCTTTTTGTAATTGATTATGCTCAAACTGAAAATATTGATATTAAGAAATTTTATATTTCAAATTTTTTAATGAATAATTCGTTTTTTGCCGGTATTGTTGAATTAATTCCCGAAGAATTAATGTGGTCTGTAAGTAGAAAGCAGCAATCATATCCTGTTGTGAAAATTAAAAGAGAATCTTATATAAATGATTCAAAAACTTTATTCATAAATGTGAATTCAGAATTAAAGCCAAATTTTAAAGCAAAAAATATTATTGCTTATATTCCCGGGAAAAAAGATGATTTTGTAGTTTTTACAGCACATTACGATCATTTGGGAAAAATGGGTAAAAAAGTTTATATGCCAGGAGCTCAGGACAATGCGAGCGGCACTGCTTTTTTGCTTGATTTGGCTGATTATTATTCTAAAAATAAGCCTGAATATTCAATTGCTTTTATGTTTTTCTTTGGCGAAGAAGCTGGTTTATTGGGTTCATTATATTATGTGTTAAATCCAATTTTTGACTTGGAAAAAATAAAAGTTTTGGTAAATATTGATTTGGCGGGAACAGGAGATGAGGGGATTATGATTGTAAATGCAGCAAACGAGAAATATGAAAAAGAATGGAATTTGTTTCAAAAACTAAATGCTGAAAATCATTTTTTTGAAATTATGAATGCCCGCGATATTGCAGCTAATAGCGATCATTATCCATTTCATGAAATGGGAGTGAGCTCGGTTTTTATTTATACCATGGGTGGAAAAACTTATTATCATCATCCAAAAGATAAATTAGAAACATTAACATTTGGAGGCTATAATCAGCTTTTTGGTTTACTAACAAAATTTGTAGAAAATTATGACTAAACTTTATATTGTGCCAACGCCTATTGGAAATTTGGAAGATATGAGTTTTCGAGCTGTAAGAATTTTAAAAGAAGTTGATTTTATTTTAGCTGAGGATACTCGTACATCTGGTTTTTTATTAAAGCATTTTGATATAAACACAAAAATGTATAGCCATCATAAGTTTAATGAGCATAAAGCTGTGGATAGTGTTGTGAAAAGAATTTTAGCGGGTGAAAATGCTGCCTTAATCTCTGACGCAGGCACCCCCGCAATTTCAGACCCCGGGTATTTATTAGTGAAACATTGTGTGGAAAATGGAATTGAAGTTGAATGTTTGCCTGGTGCAACTGCTTTTGTGCCTGCTTTGGTAAATTCTGCTTTTCCTAATGATAGATTTTGTTTTGAAGGATTTTTACCACAGAAAAAAGGTAGAAATAAAAGAATGCAAACTTTGATAGAAGAGGAAAGGACAATGATTTTTTATGAATCGCCATTTAGATTAGTAAAAACTTTAGAATTGTTTGCCGAATTTTTTGGAGAAGAACGTAAAGCTTCTGTGTCACGCGAAATTTCAAAAATTTATGAGGAAAACATAAGAGGAAGTTTAAAAGAATTAATAGCTTATTTTTCATCAAAAACAGTAAAGGGAGAAATTGTTATTGTTGTAGAAGGAAAGAAAAATTAAGAATTTAGAAATATAAAATTGTCTTTTGCAAAAATTATTGGAGAACTTTTTTAGCAAATTAAATTTCTGCCAAAATGTCACCATATCCTGTCATACTTATCTTGATTTTTTTACTTTGACTGTCATTAAATCATAGAAATAAGTAAATTTATTGTTGGCATATCTATTGACATAAGTAGGAGTAGAAAATAAAATTATTAACAAAAAAATAAAACTAAAAATGAGTAAAATAATTGGAATAGACTTAGGGACAACAAATTCATGTGTATCTGTAATGGAAGGTAACGAGCCTGTTGTTATTGCAAACAGTGAGGGTCGTAGAACTACTCCATCTATAATTGGTTTTTTGAAAGACGGTGAGCGTAAAGTTGGTGATCCTGCAAAGCGTCAAGCAATAACTAATCCCAAAAATACTGTATATTCTATTAAGCGTTTTATGGGTGAGAAGTATGATAATTTAATTGAAGAATACAAACGCGTTCCATACGATGTTGTGAAAGGCGATAATAATACGCCAAGAATTAAAATATCCGATAGAAATTACACTCCACAGGAGATTTCTGCCATAATACTTCAAAAAATGAAGAAAACTGCCGAAGACTATTTAGGTCAAGATGTTAGTGAAGCTGTTATTACTGTGCCTGCTTATTTTGATGATTCACAGCGTCAGGCTACAAAAGAGGCTGGTGAAATTGCCGGTTTAACAGTTAAGCGTATTATTAATGAGCCAACTGCAGCTGCTTTAGCTTATGGTTTAGATAAGAAAAATAAAGATATGAAAATTGCTGTTTTTGACTTGGGAGGCGGTACTTTTGATATTTCTATTTTAGAGCTTGGAGATGGCGTTTTTGAAGTAAAATCAACAAATGGAGATACTCACCTTGGAGGAGATGATTTTGACCATGTTATAATTGATTGGTTAGCTTCAGAATTTAAAAAAGATGAAGGATTAGATTTAACCAAAGATCCAATGGCTTTACAAAGATTGAAAGAAGCAGCTGAAAAAGCAAAAATTGAGTTGTCAAGTTCTACAAGCACAGAAATCAATCTTCCTTATATTATGCCTGTTGACGGTATTCCAAAACACTTGGTAAAAACTTTAACTCGCTCAATGTTTGAACAATTAGCAGATAAATATATAAATGCAACAATTGAACCTTGTAAAAAAGCCTTAAACGATGCTGGATTAACAGTTTCTGATATTGATGAAGTACTTTTGGTAGGTGGTTCAACTCGTATTCCTGCTATTCAGCAAAAAGTTGAAGAGTTTTTCGGAAAAGCTCCTTCTAAAGGAGTAAACCCTGATGAGGTTGTTGCTGTTGGTGCTGCAATTCAAGGTGGTGTTTTAACCGGTGAAGTTACAGATGTTTTGTTATTAGACGTTACTCCACTTTCTTTAGGAATTGAAACAATGGGTGGAGTTATGACAAAATTAATTGAATCTAATACAACTATTCCTTCTAAAAAAACGGAAACTTTTACCACAGCTGCCGACAATCAACCATCAGTAGAAATTCATGTTTTACAAGGTGAAAGATCTATTGCTCAGCATAATAAAACTATTGGACGTTTTCATTTAGATGGTATTCCACCTGCACCAAGAGGCGTTCCACAAATCGAAGTAACTTTTGATATTGATGCTAATGGAATTTTACAAGTTTCTGCAAAAGATAAAGGCACAGGTAAAGAGCAAAGTATTAGAATTGAAGCTTCGTCTGGCTTATCGGATGATGATATCAAAAGAATGAAAGAAGAGGCTCAAGCTAATGCAGAAGCCGATAAAATAGCTAAGGAAAAAATTGATAAAATTAATCAAGCAGACTCTATGATTTTCCAAACTGAAAAACAATTAAAAGATTTTGGAGATAAAATTCCTGCAGATAAACTAAAACCTATTGAAGAAGCTTTAGAAAAATTGCGTCAAGCTCATAAAGATCAAAATATTGAAGCAATTGATTCATCTATGAATGAGTTAAATACTGTTTTTCAAGCTGCTTCACAAGAAATGTATAATGCTCAGCAAACTCAAGGAGCTGAGGGCGGTCCTCAAGATTTTACCGGCGATCCAGGACAATCAAATCAACAAGCTGGTGGAGATGATGAAGTAACTGATGTTGATTTTGAAGAAGTGAAATAATTGTTTTTTCGTAATAGTGGTTTTTTAATGATTAAGCTTGTAAAGAAATTTGCAAGCTTTTTTTGTATATATTTTATTAAATTTATGTTGATAATCAGGGACTTAAATTGATTAAAAAACAACAAAGAAAATTTACTATTTAATAAATTTTCTTTGTTGATAATTTTTCTAACAATTATTTGAATACCATAAACGTACCCGAGTAAGTTCTGTCTTTGCCGTATTTATCTCTTAGTTTTACAACATAAGAATAAACACCTTGGGGCACATAATCACCTTTATTCATAGTATATCTGCCTTTCCAATGCACATTCCAATCTTTAGTTGTAAAAATAGGTTCTCCCCATCTATCATAAATTGTCATTTGATAATTTTCTTCATCAACGCCAACACCAATAGGATAGAATTCATCATTACCTGGACTTCTTAGGTTTATAGCAGTTGGGAAATAAATTCTATGTTCTTCGTTTATTGTAATGTTTTTAGTTATTGAATCAATGCAGCCATGAGAACTTGCCACAGTTAAGCTTACAGGAAAAACACCTTGTTCCATAAAAGTGTGGGTAGGATCTTGAGCAGCAGAAGTGCTAGCGTCTCCGAAATTCCATTCCCAAGCTATAGCCCCAATTGAGGCATCAACAAAGTCAACTTCTGGTTCAAAAATTCCGGTTGACCATGGGAATGCGTTAAAATCTGCAATTGGTCCTTGATGCACATTTACTTGTACATAAGCAGTGTCAATACAACCCATAGGAGTTGAAACTACAGCCATAACTTTATAAAAACCTTTTTCTTCAAAAACATGAGTTGGGCGTTTTAAATCTGAAAAATTATTCACACCGGATTCTATATCATTAAATTCCCAGTAATAATTATAAGTCATATTTTCGGTATTATTATCAAAAACGACACTCAAAGGCGTACAGCCGGTATATGGTTGTCTTGTAAGGTGAACTTCCGGCATTTCAGATACTGCAGCTGTAACTATTGCGGTATCGGGTGGAGTTGTACATCCGTCTCTTACAATAACCATAAATTCTGTATCTGAAGTTGGACTAATTAATAATTCGTTTGAAGTAGTAACCTGTCCATTGCCCCAGTCAAAAATATAGTTACCATCGCCACCTGTAACATTTGCAATTAAATTTGAAACTTGTCCAATACAAATTGCAGGGGGAGTAATTACGTTAAGCGATAAAGGAGGCAGAACTTCCACATGTTGAGTTCCGGGTTGAGAAGCACAGCCTTTCCAGTCGAATGCAGTTACAGTATAATCAGTTGAAGATATTGGAGAAACGTTAAATGCAGATCCTGTACCTAATCCGTCCCATACGAAGGAATAGTGTCCATTTCCACCACTGGCCGAAGCTGATACAATTACGGATTGTCCTATACAAATTGAAACAGAATCATTAGGGAAAACTAAAATTTCTTCGGGTGTGCTAATTGGGAATTGTCCGTAAACTTTACAACCATCTGCGTCAGTAACTTGAATATTATATAATCCTGCATATAGTTCATCAGAACTTGGTTGGTCGCTTACATTCGGTGTCCAATCGTATATATAAGGAGCAGACCCCCCCGAAACAAATATTTGGGCAAATCCGTCATTAAAACCATAACATGTAACACCATTAAACAGGATATTGTCAAGTTGGAAATCGTCAGTTGCGTTTACATTTACATTATATTCTCTAGTACAGCCATTTGCATCAGTAATTGTAAGAACATAATTTCCTGCAGCTAAATTGCTTAAATAGTCGCTATTCATATTTCCTGGATGCCAATTATATGTATAACTACCTGTTCCGCCAGAAATTTGGTCTATATAAGCTACACCATTATCTAAGCCGCAATAAGAGTTTTGAGTTCCTATTGAAGCATTTATTCTATCTGGTTCGCCCACAACAAAACTCTCGGAAATAAAACAATTAGCATCAACTTGGTCGTAAACAATTACAGTATATGTTGTAGCAGTTAATCCTGTAATTGAGTTAGAGTTTGATGGAATTTGAGGCCAAGAATAGAAATAATTACCTGTTCCACCACTTGCATTTATGCTTATCATACCATCACTACCGGCATAGCAAGACGTGTTTGTTGCAGTTCCTGTAATACTTAATTGGCTAGGTTCGTTTATATATATACTTGTACTAGCTTGACAACCATTATTATCCGTTATTGTAACACTTTGGTTTCCTTCACATAATGTATTTGTAGTTTGAGTTGTAGCCCCGCAATCCCAAGTGTAAGAATATGGTTGACTACCTCCAAGTCCCATTACTGTAGCACTTCCATTTGTTAAACCAAAACAAGTAATATCAGAATGAGCAGCAATCATTGCCGAAAGTGCTTGTGGTTGAGTTATAACTATATTTTCTGTTGCAGCACAACCGTTATCATCGGTAACAGTAACTGAATAATTTCCTTCAGAAAGATTAGTTGCAAGATTTGTATTTTGATTATTACTCCATAAGACTGTATTTACAGTTGTTGAGCTAGTATAAACTACTTCTGCACTTCCATTATTATTTCCGTTACAATCAATATTTGTAATTATAATATCGGATATTATTGGTGCATTAATATCGCTAAGTGCAATTGTTTGACTAGTAGAACAGTTATGTGCGTCTGTAATTGTAACTGTATAATTTCCTGCGGCGATATTATTTAAAGTACTTGAATTTCCTGATACAGGAGCCCATGCATAAGTGAAAGGCGAAGTACCACCTGTTGCCCCAACCCTAATTGAACCGTTATTATTTCCACAAGTAGGTTGGTCAATATTCTGAACTGCAATACCTAATACTTGAGGACTATTAATACTAGTTGAGCTATATGCTTGGCAGTTATTAGCATCCGTAATTGTAAGATTATAAATGCCGGCACATAAGTTGTTTATTGTTTGAACAACTTCTCCATTTGCCCAAAGATAGGAATATGGTCCTTGTCCACCCGATGGATAAGCAGTTATTGTACCATTACAAGCTCCATTGCAAAGTTCGTCTGTAGCATTTAATGTTAGGTTTAGAACAGGAGGTTGGTTTACCATTATACATGTGTCAATACTACAACCATGGTTATCAAAAACGGTAACACAATGCTGACCTGCGGCTAATCCAAAAGGATTAGAAATAACATGACCGTTATCCCACACATAATCATAAGGAGGTGTTCCACCAATTATGGTTAAACTAATATTTGCATTTGAAGAGCCATTACATTGAGCATCGTTAATTGTTATGTCTGCAAATTGCATTGTTGTTGGTTGGTTAATCATAATTGAATTTTGTGCAGTACAACCATGATTGTCAGTAACTGTAACAGCTTGTAGCTCGCTACATAAATTTAAAGCTGTAGCCGTTGATTGTCCATTGCTCCACGAATAGGTGTAAGGTGGTGTACCTCCCGAAGGAGCTGCTGTTGCTGAACCTGTGCAATTGCCAAAACATCCTGTCGGAGATGCAACTAAAGGAACTGAAATAAATGATGGAGCATCTATTTCAAAATGTTCGGTTTTATAACAATTATTAGCGTCTAAAATTGCAACTGTATATTCTCCTGCACAAAGGTTGTGTTGATCTTGAGTATTAGTTGTAACTCCAGCACCTGACCAGTTATAAGTGTAAGGAACAGTGCCACCAACAACACTTATGTCAATAAGTCCATTGCATGCTCCAAAACAACTTACATCAGAAATTGCAGATATTATATTTATTTGGTCGGGTTCGTTTATTGTAACTCCTGTTGTTGCAATACACCCGGTATTTAGGTCGCTTACAATTATAGAATATGAGCCGGCACATAAATTAGTCGCTGTTTGATTAGTTTGAGGCGGGATAGTATTCCATGAATATTGGAACAAACCAGAACCTCCTGTTACGTTAGCTGTTGCTGTCCCGTTACAATTGCCAGAGCAAGTTGCATCAGTACTTGCTGAAATAGTAACAACTTGAGCGTTTTGGTCACTAATTGGATATGCAACAATAGTTTCACAATCTTTTGCGTCTGTTATAGTAACTGTATAAGCTCCTGCCGGTATATTATAATTGTTTTGACTTAAAGGACCATTGTTCCACGCATAAGTAAATGGTGGAGTCCCGCCATTTATACTAAGTTCTATTGCTCCATCGGATTGTGAGCAATTTGACGGAGTGATAGATTCGATAACGTCAATATCCGGTGATTGTGTTAATGTTTCGCTAAGAACAATAGAACAATTATTTGCGTCTGTTACTGTAACACTATATTCACCAGCACATAAATTTGTTGCATTTTGACTAGTTTGTAAGTTGCTCCATAAATATGTATAAGGACTTGTGCCTCCTGTAACATTTGCGTAAGCTATTCCGTCACAAGCTCCAAAGCATTTTATTTGAGGTGCAACAATATAAGCGTTAAGATTATCAGGGTTTGTAAGTATTGCTGTTGCAGTTGTAGTGCAATTATTTGCATCTTTAACAGTAACAAAATATGTACCTTGTGGTAAATTGACTGCTGTAGCTGAGCTTTGTTGTGGAGTGGTATTCCATGTATATGTATAAGGGCTTGTTCCACCAGATACTGAAACTGTTGCAGAGCCATTACTTTGACCATTACATGCAGGGTGAGTAATATTAGAAATAACTGCTGTAGGTCCTGCCTGTTCAAGAATAATTACACTTCCTGTAACAGAACAAGAGTGGTCATCAATTATTGTAACTCCGTAAGGGCTACCTGCTGCTGTTAATCCATGATTTGTTTGACTGTTTGGATTATCCCCGGCAGACCAAGACCAAAAATATGGTGGTGTACCGCCAATTGGTGTTGCAATTGCATAACCATTGGGCATTCCACAAGTTGCATCGTAATCTTGGATATTTAATAAAATAGGATCTGGTTGACTAATGTTAAAGGGTAAATCTGCAGTACAACTGTTATTATCAGAAATCTGAACACTATGGGAACCGGCACATAAATTGCTATTATTTGGTGAATTTGGATTTAAACCGCTCGACCAAGTATAAGTATAAGGACTTGTTCCACCACTAACACTAATTTGTGCTTGAGCATCGCAATCACCATTACATGTGGCAGAACTTGTATTTAATAAATTTATTGAGATAGGATCAGGTTGGCTAATTGTTGCACTATGTGTAGCTGTACAACCAAAATGATCTGTAACCGTAACACTAATACTACCAGTTCCAAGGTTTGAAACGCTATGACTTGTACCCGGTATTGTAGTGCTTGTTGAATTTGACCAATTATATGTGTAATTAGGAGTGCCGCCTGTTACAGTGGCTGTAGCACTACCATTAGCTTGTCCGTTACAAGTAATATTGTTTTTAGTTACAGAAACACTAATTCCACCAACATCATCAATAAAGCCACTTGCTGTAACAGAACAATTATTTACATCTTTTACTGTTACAGTATAATTTCCGCTTATTATTCCTGAGGCTGTTGCATTATTTTGTGCAGGGCTTGTACTCCAAGTATAAGAATAAGGTGAAGTTCCACCACTTGCTGAGGCACTAATAGAGCCATCAGCTAATCCACAATGAGCATCCACAATATTAGTAATAGAAGCGTTTAACACAGGAGGTTGAGTAATGTTTACTGATTCAACTACTGAGCAACCAGCCATTGTTACTGTTACGCTATGTGAACCTGCACATAATCCAGTTGCTGTTGCCGTGATTTGACTATTATCCCACAAATAAGTAAAAGGACCTGCACCTGTTGCTGTTACTGTTGCAGATCCATCGCATACTCCATAACAACTTACATGATTAATGATATTAGTTGATGTAGTGAACGGAATTCCGCCATCATTTATATTTACATTATTTGTTGCAGTACAACCATTGCCGTCAGTAACAGTAACCTCATAATTGCCTGCACTTGCAGTAATTGTACCTGTTGTTCCTCCATTACTCCAATTAAAATGAGCAGGAGGAGTATGACCACTAACCGAAACTGTGGCTGTTCCATTACTCAAACCACAAGTAGCATCTGTAGAAGACATTGTTAAAGTCATAGGAGCAGGTTCTGTTACTGCGAAAGTTTCAATAGTATAACAAGCCGGATTTGAACCATCTGCTACTGTAACTGTATATGTTCCAGCACAAAGCCCAGCTGTGGTTTGATTATTAGGAGTAGAGCCACTAGAATAATTATAAGTATATGTGGCAGCCCCCGAAGCATTAACAGTTGCTGTTCCATTACAACTTCCATTACAACTTGGCGGTGTTACCACTACTGTAGCTGTTGGGGCAGAACCCGAATTTGTTAATGTGCTAAAAACACTTGCAGTACAAGAGTTAGCATCTGATACCGTAACAGTATATGTTCCCGGACATAAGCTGTTTATAGTTTGACTACTTGCTCCATTTGACCAAGAATAAGAAGAGAAAGCAGGACTAACTGTTATAGAACCATTACATATTCCACAAGTCGGTTGAGTAGGAGTAAGGCTAGGATTTGGACTAGGATAAATAGTGATATTTAAAGAATAATTTTCAATACAAGTACCGGTTGATACCCTCAAATTAACAGAATATGTTCCCGGACTTGACCAAGTAACTCCGCTAGGATTGTGAGCAGTTGATGTTGCAGGAGAACCACCAGTGAAAGTCCATAAATAAGTTTCCCCCGGCAAAGGACTACCTGTGTGAGTAAAATTAAAAGAATGTCCATCGAAACATTGATTACCATTATATGTAAATGTAGGGTCTGGGGCATCTGCAAAATCTAATGAAACACTACCACTTGCTGTACAACCATAATTATCAGTGATATTTATATTGTATGTCCCACCCGACAATCCTGTAAAGTTGTATGAAGATACTCCATTTTGAGTTGAAGAACCTAGCTGAATTGTGTAAGGCGAAGCTCCACCTGTTCCTGTTACTAAAACCGAGCCACTATTACCACCACCTCCACACGAAGGATGGGTAATACTTGTATTAAAACTTAGTGGAGGCGACTCTTGTATCTGAACAGTTTCTATAAATTCGCATATACCATTATTGTCGGTTATTGTAAGTGTATAGCTACCAGCAGGTAAGTTTGTGGGATGATAATTGTTGTTGGCAATTGAAACAGGACCAGACCATGTTAAGGTATATGGTGCAGTACCACCACTTGGTGTGCCAACTGTTATTGTTCCAGTAGAACCACCATGACAAGCAACATGCGTTACAGCAACAGAAGCTTCAATACCAATGATTGTGAAAGGCAAACAAGCTCCTGACATTAAATTACCACAAAGATCATTAACACTATTATTGAGAATACAAATTTCATAATCTCCATCTTGAGATAAGTACTCTCCTAACTGTAAAGTCCAAATATCATCATAAAAAGTTCCTGACCCATAAGTACTACTCGAAGCTGCTTGGCAAACTCCACTAATAGCATTAATTACAGGATAAGTGCCAGCTGGTCCGGTAACAACAAAATCTTGTGCTTGAACACTAGAGCAAGCTAAACCTTCTGAAAATTGTAAAGTAATAGAATTTGCACCGCAATGCATTTCAGAAATAATATCTTCTAAAATTGGCGGGTGATTGTCAATTATACTTGCACTAGAATTTGTAAAATCTATGGTATAACCACCTGCTGCAGCAACATAACTGGAAACATGTAAAGCATAAGTTTCTCCAGCATTAACATAAATAGGAGTATTAAATTGATTACCCACGCCATGACCTCCCCAATACTCGCAGTTGTTTGTCCCAGAGCTTTGCATACCAGTACTTGTCCAAGTTCCAACATAGGCCGCCCAGTTACAGGATATAGGTGGATGAGTTTGATAATTAACTAAATCAAAACAAGTAACACCACCATTTAAGCTATGCAAAGACCAATCATAAATTTCACTAGCTACATGAGATATGGTAAAACGTAAATAACCGGAAGTTTGAACAAAAAATGTGTACCAATGACTGTTTAACTCGCCATCTAACATACAATTAGGACAATTGTTAACATTGTCTGCCCAACCATTACCTATCATTCCAGGAGCTCTAAAATCATATAAATCATAATAATTGCCCTCGCCATGAGGTGTGTATGTGTGGCTTGTTATTGTCTGACATAAAGGCATGGCTCCTAAGCAATCAGCACTAGTAGGAACAGGCATAGTAATATAAGCTAAAGTTCCTGCTGACACACTGGTATTATTACAATAGTAACGATATATTGCTACTCTATAAGTCCCAACACTTGGTGCAGTGAACACGAGTTCAGAGCCTAAGCCACAAAAATCATCATTATAAAAGCCAGCAATAGGATTTCCATTGTTATCCAAAATTTCAATTTGTGTATCTATGCTAGTAGAACCTCCATTTTGACAAAACGAGAAAACAAATGTCTGCCCTGCATAAATGGCTGAAAATGTATAATAACGAGAAGTGCTAACACTCATAGTATTCCAATTTGTGGATGGCGCTGGGGACAAAGCACCGCCACTAGTTGCACCAGAACAAACAGCAAAAGATTTGTTGCTGATAGAGAACAATAAGAATACTGATATTAAAAAAAGTAAAAATTTTCGCATAAATGTCACAACTTTAGTTAAACAATACTTAAAATTAAAAGACAATCAATTCTTTTAATGGGTTTTATGATTTTTTTCCATTTCATTTAATAGTTCATTATATTTTTCAGGATTTTCATTAATCCACTTTTCTTTAGCTTTAAAGTATTCAATATCATCAAATTCTTTATTCCCTGTGTTTTTATGAACAGGAAAATCAGAATATTTTACATTTTGAAATTGACTACTGAAATTATTTATTTCTACAAATTGTTTTTCCTTAAATTTAATATCACCATTAATAAGAACTGTATAAGGATCATAATCAGCTCCGTAAGTTACTAAAATATTTCTAATATAATTAGCGTCTAATTCCTGTTCGCATAAAATTTTAATTCTTTTTTCACCAGTTTTTAATTCAAATATTTCAGCTTCAGAAATATTGCTATCTTCATTTAAATCAGAAATAATTTTTTCAGCTATAATGTCATTTTCAAGACCTAAAACATTAAAATATAACAAATAATCTGAGCCTACTTGTCTAACATAATAAAATTCATAATTATCATCATCAGATTGGGCTTGTGAATAAAATACCGAAATCACAAACACCCCTAAAAATAACAATATTAACTTTTTCATATTTTAATTTATTTATTTTCTAATTAAATTTACTCTCCCTTTTTTGTTATGATAATTTCCATAATTATCTAAAGTTTTTATTTCCCACAAATAAACACCAGGTTTTGCTTCGTTTCCTATATTGTTTATTTTTCCATTCCACATAAAATCAGGTTTATCTGATTCAAATACCTTAATACCATTTGCATCTAATATCATTAATTGGTATGAAGCAAAATCTAAATTCTCGCCTATAGGTCCAAAATGTGAATTTATATCATCACTATTTGGAATAAAAGCATTAGGAACATAAAATACTGGCTTGTTTTTAATAATAATCTTTTCAGAAACTTCTGACTTGCAACCAAATTTATTTATTCCTTTCAAATTTATCATATAATCACCTTCTTTATTAAAACTATAACTTACTTCCTCGCCACTAAATTGTTGATTGTCAATACTCCACAACAAATTTAAACCTTCTACTTTATTGCAAGTAAAGTAATATAAATTTTCTGAATTATCAAAATTAATTTTAATTTCTGTTGGTTTATTAATTTCAATATTATTCAGTTTTTCAGTTTTTATTATAAATCCATCATGTATTATAAATACTTCTGGTTGATATTTTCCTGCTTTTAAATAAGAATATTCTATATTATTACCCGAAATTTTAGTGTTTTTATCTAAATTCCATAAAATTTCACAACTTTCAGGACAATTTATTGCATAAAATTTAACTTTTGCAGGAATACAAGTTTCAATTAGCTCAACAGAAAACAATATTTTGTCAAGATCTATAGTTTCTGGGTCGGTTATTAAATTATCTTTATTACTCGATTTTGTTTTTTCAGAATAGGAATTTTCTGTTGTAGTTTGAGTTTGTTCAGGCTTATCTTGTATTTGAGTATCAGCGTTTTTAATAATTGGATTTTTGGAATTAGATTCTTCAGTTTTGAAATTTTGCTCTTTATTATTAATAGTATTCTTAGTTTGATGATTTGTAATTTTTTCTGTATCTGTTTTATCTAGAATATTAAATTCTTTAACTTCTTGATTTATATTGTTTTCATTTTCTTTTAAATTTGAAATAGTTTCAATTTTACTTGTTTCTTTTTTATTTGAATTGAAAGAATTAATTAATAGAACTGTTGATACAATAGTAGCAATAATGACACTACTAATTAATATTGTTTTAGTAGCACCACCAATTTTTGAAGCACTATGTAAGTCTTTTTTTAATCTTAGCCAATCTTTGTGATTGTAAGTTGCTTCATAATTTTGTAATATTTCTTTTATATTTTTCATATTATCCATTGTATTCTCCGTATTTTTCAATAAACATATTTTTTAATCTGGCTTTTGCCTTAGCAAGGTTTGATTTAGAAGTACCAATACTTATATTTAACATTTCTGCAATTTCTTTGTGAGTATATTCTTCTATAACATATAGGTTGAAAACAGTTTTATATGCAGGCGATAATTCCTGAATTAATCCAATTATAATTTCTGCGTTAGCTTGCATAGTGTTGATATCATCAATATTATCATTAGTGTCGGCACTTAGTTTCATCAAATCATTTTCAGAATCATTTGTAAAAGCCATTCTATTTTTTCTTCTGATAGTATCAATAGTATTATTAACTATTATCCTTCTAATCCAGCCCTCAATAGAACCAGAATGTTTAAAAAATTTAATTTTTTCAAAGACCTTAATAAAGCCGTCGTGCAAAAAATCTTTTGCTTCTTCTTTATTTTCTGCATATCTTAAGCATAATCCAAGCATTTTTCCATAAGTGGCTTTATAAAGTATTTGTTGGTACTTTACATTGCCACGGATACATCCATCTACAATTTTCTTTACTTCCTCCGCGTTACTTAAATCCATATCTTAAGATTTCTATTATTTGACGAAATAAAATTCATTTAGTTGTCTTTTTTTAATAATTATTTCTCTGCTTAAAAATAATAATTTTTTGATAAAAAAATATTTTTAAAATGTGTTATAAATTAGTTTTTTTTTAATTTGCTTTTGTTATATTTGCCACACTTAAAAAAATATTTTTATTTTATGGAATTAACACATATAGAACATATCGGAATAGCTGTAAAATCTATTCAAGAAGCAAGAAAATACTACGAAGATGTTTTAGGTTTAAAATGCTACGCAATAGAAGAGGTAAAAGATCAAAAAGTAAAAACAGCTTTTTTTAAAATTGGTCAAACAAAAATTGAACTTTTAGAATCAACCGACCCTGAAGGACCTGTTGGTAAATTTATAGAAAAAAAAGGAGAAGGAATCCATCATATAGCTTTTGCTACAAAAAATATCGAAGATTCATTGGAAAAAATAGAAGCTAAAGGAGTGCAGTTAATTGATAAAACGCCACGTAAAGGTGCCGAAGGTTTAGATATAGCATTTTTGCATCCTAAATCAACTTTTGGTGTTTTAACAGAATTATGCGAAGATAAAAACAAATAATACACATAGTTTTACATTTAAGAAAATTTAAAAATGGCAATTGAAGACAACATTAAAAAGTTGGTTGAGTTGCGAGCCGAAGCAAAACTCGGTGGAGGAGCAAAGAGAATAGAATCTCAGCATGCTAAGGGCAAACTCAACGCACGTGAAAGAATAGATTTATTGTTAGACGAAGGAAGTTTCGAAGAACTTGATATGTTCGTAACTCACCGCCTTACAGATTTTGGCTTAGAAAAAGAACAATATCTGGGTGATGGTGTAGTTACAGGTTTTGGAACTATTGATTCTAGATTAGTCTATGTCTATTCTCAAGATTTTACGGTTTTAGGTGGCTCACTATCCGAAACTAATGCAAAGAAAATTTGCAAAGTAATGGATATGGCTATGAAAAACGGAGCTCCAATTATTGGGCTAAACGATAGCGGTGGTGCAAGAATACAAGAAGGTGTTTTAAGCTTAGCAGGATATGCAGAAATTTTTCAAAGAAATATCGAAGCTTCAGGTGTAATTCCTCAACTTTCTGCTATAATGGGACCATGTGCTGGTGGGGCTGTGTATTCACCGGCTTTAACTGATTTTATACTTATGGTTGAGGATATTAGTTATATGTTCGTTACAGGACCTAAAGTTACTAAAACGGTAACTGGTGAAGATATTTCTGTAGAAAATCTTGGAGGACCAATGATACATGCTTCTAAATCAGGTGTTGCTCATTTTGTTTCTGAAAATGAAGAAGAAGCAATGAGTACGCTTAGAAGATTATTGTCTTTTATGCCACAAAATTTTATGGAAAATGCTCCAATTATTGAATGTGATGACCCAATAGACAGACTTTGTGATGATTTGAACACAATTATTCCTGACAATCCTAATAAGCCTTATAATGTAATAGATATTATTACAACTTTAGTTGATAATGGAGACTTTGAAGAAGTTCATAAACATTATGCAAAAAATATTGTAGTTGGTTTTGCTAGATTCAATGGACAGTCAGTTGGAATAGTCGCAAATCAACCAAGTTTCTTAGCTGGTGTGCTAGATATTGAAGCTTCAAGAAAAGGAGCAAGGTTTGTGCGTTTTTGCGATTGTTTTAATATTCCAATTGTTACCTTAGTTGATGTTCCAGGATTTTTACCTGGTTCATCTCAAGAATATGGCGGAATTATTTCAAATGGAGCAAAACTAATGTATGCTTATGGCGAAGCTACTGTTCCTAAAGTAACTATAACTTTACGTAAATCTTATGGCGGTGCTCACGATGTTATGAGTTGTAAGCAATTAAAAGGAGATCTAAATTACGCATGGCCAAGTGCAGAAATAGCGGTTATGGGTGCATCAGGTGCTATAGAAGTCCTTGATTATAAGGAGCTTAAAGCAATAGAAAACGAAGACGAAAAAGCTGAATATATTGCCAAAAAAGAAGTTGAATATCGCGAAAAATTTGCTAACCCATACCAAGCGGCTAAATATGGTTATATAGACGATGTTATTGAACCAAGAAATACTCGTTTCCGTATTATTAGAGCTTTAGCAACTTTAGCAACTAAAAAAGCAAAAATGCCAGCGAAAAAACATAATAATATTCCTCTATAAATCACGTGAAAATGAAAATAATTAATGCAGTAAGTTTTAATTTTTCTAATGTAGATGAAAATGCTTGGACATTATTTCTAATTGGATTTACAGTAGTTTTTGTTGTTCTAATTATTATTTATCTTATTTTTGATAGATTACCACATATCTTAAAAATTGACCTGAAATCAATGTTTGAGAAAAAACAAAAAATAAAAGAACCAGAAATAAACGAAAAACAAAATTCAAATAACGAAATAAATCAAGAAGTATATGTAGCAATAGCTATGGCGCTTGCTTTACATTTAGAAGATTATCACGATGAAGAAAATATGAATTTAACTATTAATTTGCAAGATAGATTAAATTCTCAGTGGAATACAAAAATACAAAATATTGATTACGCAACATTTTAAGCAATAAGAAATGAAAAATTTTAAATTTAAAATAAATGGTAATGATTATGAGGTTACCATTAATGATATAGAAGAAAATATCGGTAAAATAAATGTAAATGGAGTTGATTATTCTGTTGAATTAGAGAAAAAAGACCAAACTCCCAAACCAATAGTTCGCAAACCTAAGCCGCAAACAGTAAAAAATGAACCTGTACAGCCTAAACCACAAACATCAACGGCAAACTTAAAATCAGTTTTGTCACCTTTACCAGGGGTAATTCTTGATATTAAAGTTAATGAAGGTGATAAAATCGAAAAAGGTGCAGTAGTACTTATTATGGAAGCTATGAAAATGGAAAAT
>Ga0172382_10006014_pt1 | contig 17842 bp, 14 predicted proteins | sample Leawel138RmetaG_FD_122245 | JGI IMG/M metagenome (GOLD analysis project Ga0172382, IMG submission 122245) | Leachate microbial communities from a municipal landfill in Southern Ontario, Canada - Leachate well 138R metaG | ecosystem: Engineered > Solid waste > Landfill > Unclassified | place...
AGATGATGGACGCTGGCGAACGTCTCCAGGCCGTTGAGCACCGGCACGCGGACCGACCCCACGCGGCACACCCGCGACAGGTCGTTGCGCATCAGATCCACAATCATCAGGTTTTCGGCGCGGTCTTTTTCGGAGGCCAGCAATTCGGCGGCCAGCGCCGCATCCTCGGCCGGGGTGGCGCCGCGCTTGCGGGTACCCTTGATGGGGCGCGTCTCGACCAAACCGCCGGGCGCGACGCGCAGGAACCGCTCGGGTGAGGCGGACAGCAGGTGCGCGCCGCCAAAGCTGGCACAGGCGGCGAACGGCGCCGGGGACAGGCTGCGCAGGCGGCGGTACAGGCTGAACGGGGGCAGGCCCCGCGGCAGGTCGGCCAGGAACCGCTGGGTGATATTGGCCTGAAAGATGTCCCCGGCCAGGATGAACTGCCGCGCCGCCTCGATGCGCGCCGCCGCGTCGGCTGTGCTTTGCTCGGCGGTCCAGGGGGCGGTCTGCGTCCAGTCCGGAGGGAGGAGGGGCGCATCCCCAAGCAACGCCGTCAGAGCCTCGGCCTCGGCGAGCGAAGGGGCGCAGGCCCAGGCGCGGTGGGTGGCGGTGTCGAACGCCACCACGCTGTCATAGAGGCCGAACGCCGCCTCGGGTACGCCCAAGTCATCGGGCAGCGGCGCGGGCAGGCGTTCCAGATGCCGACCGGCATCAAAGCTCAACCATCCGACGATGCCGCCGGTGAAGGGGGGGGCGTCGGGGTCCAGGGAGGCGCGCGGTAGGTCGGCGGTCAGGGCAACCAGGGCGGCAAACGGATCGGCTGGGTCGAGGACCACCCGGCGGGGCCGCACGCATACAAAGCTCCACCGCCCCCGGCCTCCGGCCTCGGCAGCCGAATCGAGCAGCACAGCGCCGTCCTCCCCGGCGAACGGGGCAAAGGCGGCAATCGGCTCGCGGTAGGGGATGGGAAGAAGAACGCTCAGCGCCGCGTCTCCCTGATGTTTTGCCCACCGACGCGGGCTCTGCCCGCACCCGCCAGGAGCCACGGGCTCCTGGACCTCGGGAGGTTAGCGCAGACAAGCCGCGCGCAGCGCATCAAATGTCAGCATTGTCTGCCTGCGGCGCAAGGTCAGCGTAGAAACCCTGATGGGATCCAAGCGCCAATGGCCCTTGGCGGGTCTGGGCAGCGCCCAGTCCTTACCCAAGCACCTATGGGCCGCCGCCTGGAAGCAGCGGCCCGATAATGCCTTACACCAGCGTCGCGAGCACGCGATCCGGCGGCTTGTGGCCGTCGGCGAAGGTCTTGATGTTGACCAGCACCTTCTCGCCCATGTCGATGCGGCTTTCGATGGTGGCCGATCCCATGTGCGGCAGCAGCACCACGTTGTCCATCTTCACCAGCTTGGGGTTCACGGCGGGTTCGTGTTCGAACACGTCCAGCCCGGCCCCGGCCAGTTCGCCCTTTTCCAACATGCGGACGAGGGCGTTTTCATCGACCACTTCGCCACGCGCCGTGTTGACGATGTAGCAATGCTCACGCAGCAGCTTGAGGCGGCGGGCCGACAGCAGGTGATAGGTCGCCGGGGTGTGCGGGCAGTGGATGGTAATCACGTCCATCCGGGCCAGCATCTGGTCCAGGCTTTCCCAGTAGGTGGCTTCCAGCTCGTTTTCGATGTCGGGGTGGAGTCGCTGCCGGTTGTGGTAATGGATCGCCATGCCAAAGCCCTTGGCGCGGCGCGCCACGGCCTGACCGATGCGGCCCATGCCGATGATGCCCAGGCGCTTGCCCCAGATGCGATGGCCCAGCATGTGGGTCGGCGACCAGCCGGTCCACTCGCCCTTGCGCACCAGCCGCTCGCCTTCGGTCAGGCGGCGCGGCACTGCCAGGATCAACGCCATGGTCATGTCGGCGGTGTCCTCGGTCAGCACGTCGGGCGTGTTGGTGACCGTGATGCCGCGAGTCTGGGCGGTGTTGAGGTCGATGTGATCGACGCCGTTGCCGAAGTTGGCGATCAGTCGCAGCTGATCCCCGGCCTGGGCCAGGATGCCTTTGTCGACCCGGTCGGTCACGGTCGGCACCAGGACGTCCGCTTCCTTGACCGCCGCGATCAGTTCCTCACGGCTAAAGGCATGGTCGTCCATGTTCAGGCGGCAGTTGAAAAGCTCCATCATCCGCGTCTCGATGACATCGGGAAGCTTCCGCGTTACGACAACCAGCGGCTTCTTCTTGGCCATGAAGATCCTCCGTGGGAAATTTTTGATGCCTGGGAGTGCCGAGGCATGGTGAAACAAGCGTGGTGCCTTGGCTTACCAAGGCCTTCTCCGGTTGTCCAGTCCCGCCCCGGAAAGGCAGGTTCAAACGGTTGAATGAAATTGCCTGCAGGCGACCATAGACTGTGCGGCCACGCCATCTTGCGGGGACGGATTGGCTAGGGTGGCATCGCCCCACCGGATGAGTATAATGCGCCCGATCAGGCGTTCTGCCCACTTCGGGAATTACAATGATTCGCGTGCTTTCGGTGATCATCATTGGCGGGTGCCTTGGCGCAGCCATGTTGGGCGGCATTGCCTCTGCCGTTGCGCAGAGCAGCGGTTTGCCGCTGCCAAGGTTTGTCAGTCTGCGATCCGATCAGGTCAACATGCGCTCCGGGCCTGGCGTGCGATACCCGGTCGACTGGGTGTATCTGCGCCGCAACCTGCCGGTCGAGGTGATCGCAGAGTTTGACACTTGGCGTAAGATCCGCGATCCCGACGGCGCCGAGGGGTGGGTCCACCAGAGCATGCTGGCCGGGCGCCGCACCGTGTTCGTGCGCACCGGCCGCGCGCCGCTGCGCCGGACGGCCGATGACGAAGGCATGCCTGCGGCGCTGATCGAGGACGGCGTGGTCGGCCGCCTGATGCAGTGCCCGACCGGCAGCGAGTTCTGCCGCGTCGAAATCGCCGGCTTCCAGGGCTGGCTGAAGCGCGAAGAATTCTGGGGCGTCTACCGCACGGAATTCGTGGAATAGCGATAGTGAAGTGAAGTGAAGGGATTGACCACAGAGGACACAGAGATCACAGAGGTTTCGGTGCAGAAGGCAGCGCGCAGCGCAGATAAACCCTAAAGGGAATTTATCGCCTGCGGCGCAGTGGCCACCGAAACCTCTGTGACCTCTGTGCCTTCCTCGGTGTCCTCCGTGATTCCCCGCTTCACTTCCAGGGTGGCAAATCAGCCGTCAACGCGGACGATCACGTCAACGCGCTTGATCTGATAGCCAACGGGGGCGGCGGGGAGTTTTTCCCAGCGGACTTCGTCGCCGGGGATGTCTTCCAGGCGGCCCGAGGTCTCGAAATAGAAATGGTGATGGGTCGCGATGTTGGTGTCGAAGTACGACCGGCCCGGCTCGACCACGATCTCGCGCAGCAGTCCGGCGTCGGTGAACTGGTGCAACGCGTTGTAAACGGTCGCCAGTGACACCCGGATGTTGGACCCCAACGCCTCGGAATGCAGTTGCTCGGCCGAGATATGGCGGTGGCCGTTGTCGAACAGCAGTTTGGCCAGAGCCAGCCGTTGACGGGTCGGACGCAGGCCGACCGTGCGCAGACGGTCCAGGATGCTGGTATAGGGGCGCTGCAATGTCATGGCGTCCGATCCGGCTACTGCTTCAGAAGTCGTCATGTATTCTTAACAGTCCCAGCCGCAAATGGAAACCGTAAGGACGTATCCTCACGGTTCCACCCGCTGTTCGAGAAGACTTCCCCTATTTACGGGGAAACCTCAGTCGCCCGTCATGATGCGGTCGATCAATTCCTTGACCGTGGGCACATGCCCGTTGGCGTAGAACGGATCATTTGCAAACTTATAGGCATTATGACCGGCGAACATCAGTTCGTGTTCGATATCCATGCCGTGGCCGATGTTTTGCAGGGTCTTCTGAATGCAGAAGCTGCGCGGATCGGCGGGCTTGCCGGTGGACAGGTCGGCGCTGTGCTGCGACCAGTTGGAGAACGAACAGGCCGACAGGCAGCCCATGCACTCCTTCTGGTCGGTCATGATCTTGCGCGACTGGTCTTCGGTCACAAAGATCATGGTGTTGTCGGGGGTGCGCATACCCTGCACGAACCCGGCGGCCAGCCAACCTTCGACCTTGGGCTTGTCAGCCGGGGCGACGTAGATGGCGCGGCCACGGGCACCAATGGCAATGCCTTCGGTTTTGTCGCCCTCGGGTTCACGGGCGTAGGCGACCTGACGCTCTGAGCGGTCTTCCAGATCCTTCAGGAAGGCGTTCTTGACGGCCGAGGAATAGAACCCGGTCGGGCTGAAGCGGTGCAGCAGCACGTCGCCGGACTTCAGGGTCAACAGACGCTTTTTCCACTGCTCGGAAATCGGGCTTTCCTGGGTCAGCAGCGGACGGGTGCCGAACTGGAACGCGATGGGGCCGAGGTCGGCCTCCTCGATCCAATCCTGCCAATCGCGCAAGGCCCACACGCCGCCCGCCATCACGACGGGGACTTCGGGCACGCCCAGCGCACGCATGGTGGCGCGCAGTTCGACCACGCGCGGACGCGGGTCCTGCGGCACGCGCGGGTCCTCGACGTTGGACAGGCCGTTGTGACCGCCAGCCAGCCAGGGGTCCTCGTACACCACACCGCCCAGAAACTCCGGGGCCTTGTGATAGCTGCGCTTCCACAGCGCCTTGAAGGCGCGGGCCGACGATACGATGGGGTAATAGTACACGCCATGGCGCGCGGCGATCTCGGCCACGCGATAGGGCATGCCGGCGCCGCAGGTCACGCCATGAATGAGGCCCTTGGCCCCTTCCAACGCGCCTTCGAGGACCTGTTCGGCCCCGCCCATTTCCCACAGCACGTTCATGTGGATACGGCCCTGGCCGTTCGACATTTCATGGGCGATGCGCGCCTGATTGATGGCGCCGCGGATGCCCATGTCGATCAGTTCCTGGTGACGCTCGCTGCGCGTCTTGCCGTGGAACACACAGGGGATGTGGTTGCCCTGTTCGTCGTAGTAGTCCGCGTTGACGCCCGAAAACGTCCCGACGCCGCCAGCGGCGGCCCACGCGCCAGAGCTTTCGCCGTTGCTTACGGCGATGCCCTTACCACCCTCGACCAGAGGCAGAACTTCCTTCCCGGAAATGACCAACGGCTTGATCGCCTTCACCGCAACGCTCTCCCATTCTTTTGCCGCCCTGGCCGAAAAACCGGCACCGGGCAGTCCAAACCTGTTCGGCAACGGCCCCTGCTCAGCCGAATGCGCGACCCTTTATACTGCCTTGGCGAGCCGGACGCACCCCGCTATCTCTGATCCATCGCGTGAATTAGCACGCGCGGATCGTCGGTGAACACGGCCTGGACGCCTTGGGCGAGCAGAGACGCCGCCCGCGTGACGTTGTTGATCGTCCACACCGCCACCGCATGACCGCCCGCCGTCACCGCCGCAACGTCGGCCGCCGTGACCTTGGGGCCTAAATGAACAGCCTTCAAGCCGAGAATGAGGGCCGCTTCCTTCCAGTCGCCGGGCAACGTGTCTGCGATCAGCGCACGCGGCAGAGCCGGTGCCATATCCCGCGCCACGGCCAGGCTTTCACGCGAAAAGCTCGACAGAACCGGCGGTGCCCGGTCCGTGGGCCACATGTCGGCCGCCACCTGTGCCACAACCCGCGCCGTTTCCGCTTCGCGGCCCCGGCACGGCTTGATTTCCAGGTTAACTCCCAGGCCGAGGCCGAGGATGGTCTCCACGGCCTCCTCCAGGGTGGGGATGGGTTCGCCCGCGAACTCCGGGCCGAACCACGCCCCCGCATCCAACGCGCCGAGCATGTCCAAGGTGGCCGAGGCCACCGGACCGTGACCGTCGGTGGTGCGGTCCAGACGATCGTCATGGAACAGCACCGGACGGCCCTCGGCGGTCAACTTGACATCCACCTCCACCATCGCCGCCCCATCCAGGGCGGCGCGGCGGATGGAGGCCAGGGTGTTCTCGGGCGCCCGCGCACAAGCGCCGCGGTGCCCGATCACCCGCCCCGCGTAAAGGACGCCGGCAGCATGAACAGTGCCGGCAGTCCCGCTCACGGAGCGGCCTTTTCCTTGCCGGTTTCCTGGTCGATCTGCTTCATCGACAGCTTGACCTTGCCGCGATCATCGAAGCCGATGCACTTGACCCACACTTCGTCGCCCATCTTGACGTGATCGGACGGCTTGGTGTTGCGCTCGGGCGACAGTTCGGACACATGGACCAGACCGTCACGCTTGCCCAGGAAGTTGACGAAGGCGCCAAAGTCCATGAGCTTGACGACCTTGCCCTTGTAGATCTCACCGACGACCGGCTCGGCCACGATGCCCTTGATCCAGGCGATGGCCTTCTCGGTCGCGTCGGGGTCGGCCGAGGCGATCTTGATGGTGCCGTCGTCCTCGATGTCGATCTTGGTGCCGGTGACTTCGGTGATCTCGCGGATGACCTTGCCGCCGGACCCGATGATGTCGCGGATCTTGCCGGGATCGATCTTCATGGTGGTGATGCGCGGCGCGTTGCCCGAAACCTCGGTGCGCGCGGCACCCAGGGCACGGCCCATCTCGCCCAGAATGTGCAGGCGGCCATCGCGCGCCTGATTCAGAGCGATCTCCATGATCTCCTTGGTGATGGACGTGATCTTGATGTCCATCTGCAGGCTGGTCACGCCAACGTCGGTGCCGGCCACCTTGAAGTCCATGTCGCCGAGGTGATCTTCGTCACCCAGGATGTCGGACAGCACGGCGAAACGGTCGCCTTCCTTGATCAGACCCATGGCGATACCGGCCACCGGACGCTTCAGCGGCACGCCGGCGTCCATCATGGCCAGGGAAGCGCCGCACACCGAGGCCATCGAGGACGAGCCGTTGGACTCGGTGATCTCGGACACGACGCGGATGGTGTAGGGGAAGTCTTCCTTGGACGGCAGCAGCGGGTGCACGGCGCGCCACGCGAGCTTGCCATGGCCGATTTCACGGCGGCCCGGCGAGCCCATGCGGCCAGCTTCACCGACCGAGTAGGGCGGGAAGTTGTAGTGCAGCATGAACGTTTCGCGGTATTCACCGGCCAGCGCGTCGATGATCTGCTCGTCCTGACCGGTGCCCAAGGTGGTGACGACCAGGGCCTGGGTTTCCCCACGGGTGAACAGGGCCGAACCGTGGGCGCGCGGCAGGATGCCGACCTGACCTTCGATCGGGCGGACGGTCTTGGTGTCGCGGCCGTCGATGCGGGTGCCGGTGTCGAGGATGTTGGAGCGCACCACGTCGGCTTCGAGCGCCTTGAAGATCTCGGCGGCCAGCGCCTGGGCGGCCGGGCTTTCCTCGGCCACGGCGGCGAACGCCTTTTCCTTCACGGCGCCGACGGCGGCATACCGCTCGGTCTTCTGCGGGATGGCATAGGCCTTGGACAGTTCGGCCCGGAAGCCGTCGAACAGGGCCTGAACCTGAGCGTACTCGGCCGGGACGGCCGGCAGTTCGCGCGGCTCCTTGGCGTGGTTCTCGGCCATCTCGATGATCGCCTGGATGACCGGCTGGAAGGCCTCATGGCCGAACGCCACGGCGCCCAGCATGATTTCTTCGGACAGTTCCTGGGCCTCGGACTCGACCATCAGGACGCCTTCGGTGGTCCCGGCGACAACCAGATCCAGAACGCTCTCGGCCACTTCGGCAACGGTCGGGTTCAGGACGTACTTGCCATTGATGTAGCCGACGCGGGCGGCGGCAATCGGACCCATGAACGGCAGACCCGACAGGGTCAGGGCGGCGGACGCGCCGACCATGGCAACGATGTCGGGATCGTTTTCCAGGTCGTGGCTGAGCACGGTGCAGACCACCTGGGTCTCGCAGCGGTAGTCCTTGTGGAACAGCGGGCGGATCGGACGGTCGATCAGGCGGGAAACCAGGGTTTCCTTCTCGGACGGACGGCCTTCGCGCTTAAAGAACCCACCGGGGATCTTGCCCGCGGCAAAGGTCTTTTCCTGGTAGTTGACGGTCAGCGGGAAGAAATCCTGACCGGGGCGCGGCGACTTGGCGCCGACGGCGGTGCACAGGACGATGGTGTCACCGTAGGTGGCCATGACGGCACCACCAGCCTGGCGGGCGATCTTGCCGCTTTCCAGAACCAGCGTGCGGCCACCCCAATTGATTTCCTTACGGAATTCCTTGAACATTGACATACGACTTCAATCCTTTTCACGTCGGGCCGGCTGCCTCGTCGTGTGCCGGGGGTCCGTCCTGCGCGGATCGCAAGCCGAACTGTCCCGGGCCACCGGCCCCGGTCGGTCTCTTTTTCCTTCATCACCAAACGAATAGCGGCCACCCGATCGAAATGCGGTGCGGGAAACCGGGGACACGGACGGGCACAAAACCACCGTCCGGCTCATCGAAACATTTGGGATCGCAAACGCGGGACGCCAACCCCTCGGGGTTCCGGCCCATAAGGTGCGGGACGCCCGAAGGCGTCCCGCAACACTCTTTACTTACGGATGCCGAGGCGTCCGATCAGGTCTTCGTAACGCTGCACGCTCTTCTTCTTGGTGTAGTCCAGCAGGCGGCGGCGTTGGCTGACCATCATCAGCAGGCCACGACGCGAGTGGTTGTCCTTCTTGTGCTCCTTGAAGTGCTCGGTCAGGTTCTTGATGCGCTCCGTGAGGATCGCGACCTGCACTTCGGGGGAGCCGGTGTCACCGGGCTGAAGGGCGAATTCGTTGATCAGTTCCTGCTTGCGCTCGGCAGTGATCGACATCGTAAACTCCGTTTTCTAGAGATTCATGACACGGACCGGGCGGATCTCACCGCCGTCGATCCTGGCGACCGCCACAAGACGACCCTCGGCCATGGCGCGCACTGTGTCGCCGTTGGCCACGTTGCTGAGGGGGATACGGGTTGCCACGCGCAACAAAGACACGGGCAGACCGCTCGACAAGCGGCGGGCTTCCTCTCCCGTAAGGGCCACCGCCGGGATGTCGTCCAGCGCGGTCTCTATGGGAAGAAGGAATTCCATTGGGGCCGCACTATGCCCCAGCTCTTGCAATTTATCCAGCGAAATTGCGCCATCTTCCCGGAACGGGCCGCAGGCCACGCGGCGCAGCGCGGCCACATGGCCCACTGTCCCCAGGGCGCGCGACAGATCGCGGGCCAATGACCGGATGTAGGTTCCCTTGCCCGCCACCACGCGGAAACAGGCATGGTCGGCGTCGGGCTGATCGACCAGATCAAAGGCGTCGATACGCACGATGCGGGCGGTCAACTGCACGTCCTCGCCGCTGCGGGCCAGATCATAGGCCCGCTGCCCATCAACCTTGACGGCCGAAAACTTGGGCGGCACCTGTGACAGGTCCCCCAGGAAGGCGGGCAACGCGGCCTCGATGGCGGCGCGGTCGGGGCGTTTGGTCGAGGTTTCGACCACCGCGCCCTCGCGGTCGTCGGTGGTGGTTTCCTCGCCCCAGCGGACTGTGAAGGTATAGACCTTGGTGCCGTCCATGACATAGGGCACCGTCTTGGTCGCTTCGCCCAAGGCAATTGGCAGGATACCGGTCGCCAAAGGATCGAGCGTGCCGCCGTGACCGGCTTTCTGGGCGTTGAAAATGCGCCGCACTGCCCCGACCACCTGGGTCGAGGTCATGCCCAACGGTTTGTCGATGGCCAGCCAGCCGTTGATGACGTCGCCCCGCCGCCTACGGGCCATTGCGGCCCTCTGGCCCCTGGTCGTCTTCGTCGCTGTCCCCGCCATCGCCCTGTTCGGGTTCGTCGTCTGGCGAGCGCAGGTATTCGGGGTGGGTGTCGCGCAGCACCTTGGGATCATGCAGCAGCGTGTTGATGCGCTGAACCTGATCGAAGGTAGTGTCGGCCTCGAAGAACAGGTTGGGCACATGGCGCATTTCCACGCGATGGGCCAGTTCGTGGCGCAGGTGGAACCGCGCCCGCTTCAACGCTTCCAGCACGGGGCGCACGTCTCCACCACCCAATGGGGTGATGAAGGACGTGGCGTTGCGCAGGTCCGGGCTGATGCGGACTTCGGTAATGGTGACTGGCGTGGTGGACAGCACCGGGTCGCGCAAATCACCGCGCTCCAGCACCATCGCCAGGGCGTGACGGACTTCCTCCGCCACGCGCTTCTGGCGCTGGCTGGGCGGTTTCTGACCGCCTCTGCTCATGGCAGGCCCCTTCGACTGTGTTCGGGAAGTTCGGAGATGTGCCGCGCTTTAAAGCTGACCGGCAATCTCGTCCATCTCGAAGCACTCGATGACGTCTTTGGGCTGGATGTTTTCGTAGTTGGCGAACGACATACCGCACTCGTAGCCTTCGCGGACTTCCTTGACGTCGTCCTTGAAACGCTTGAGCTGACCCAGATCGCCTTCGTGAATGACCACGTTCTCACGCAGCAGGCGGACCTTGCAGCCGCGCTTGATGGTGCCTTCCGTGACCATGCAACCGGCGACCTTGCCGACCTTCGTGATGTTGAACACCTCGCGGATTTCGGCGTACCCGATGAAGCGTTCCTTGAAGGTCGGCTCCAGCATGCCGGTCAGCGCGCGGCGGACGTCCTCGACCACATCGTAGATGATCGAGTAGTAACGGATGTCCACACCGTCGCGGCGGGCCATTTCACGGGCCTGCGGGTTGGCGCGGACGTTGAACCCGATGACCAGGGCGTTGGACGCCTTGGCCAGCGTGATGTCCGACTCGCTGATCGCGCCGACGGCGGAGTGCAGGACGCGCACCTTGACCGCATCGGTGCCGATCTTTTCCAGCGTGCCGATGAGAGCCTCGACGGACCCCTGCACGTCGCCCTTGATGACGACCGGCAGTTCCTTGGCTTCGCCGGCCTGAATCTTGGCGAACATCTGGTCGAGCGTGCCACGCGCCGACTTGACGGCGTGCGCCTCGCGCTCCTTGCGCTGACGGTATTCGGCGATTTCGCGGGCCTTGGATTCTTCCTCGACCACGATGAATTCGTCACCGGCGGACGGCGTGCCGTTGAGGCCGATGATTTCCACCGGCGTTGACGGACCGGCTTCCTCAAGCCGCTTTCCGTGGTCATCGACCATGGCGCGGACGCGGCCCCATTCGGACCCGGCGATGAACAGGTCGCCGACGCGCAGGGTGCCGCGCTTGATCAGCACCGTGGCGACGGAGCCACGGCCCTTGTCCATCTTGGCTTCGACGATGGTGCCTTCGGCGGCGCGATCGGGGTCGGCGGTCAGGGCCAGCAACTCGGCCTGGAGGAGAATGGCCTCTTCCAGCTTTTCGAGGTTCAGGCGCTTCTTGGCCGACACTTCAACGGTCAGGACGTCACCGCCCAGGGCCTCGACCACCAGTTCGTGCTGCAGCAGAGCCTGATGGATACGGGCCGGGTCGGCGGCGGGCTTGTCGATCTTGTTGATCGCCACCACCACCGGAACTTCCGCGGCGCGGGCATGTCGGATGGCTTCGATGGTCTGCGGCATGATGCCGTCATCGGCCGCAACCACCAGGATCACGATGTCGGTCACCTTGGCGCCACGGGCGCGCATGGCGGTGAACGCCTCGTGGCCCGGAGTGTCGATGAAGGTGATCTTGTCGCCCGACCTCATGGTCACCTGATAGGCGCCGATGTGCTGGGTGATGCCGCCGGCTTCTCCGGATACCACGTCGGTCGCCCGCAGGGCGTCGAGCAGCGAGGTCTTGCCGTGGTCGACGTGACCCATGACGGTGACCACCGGGGCGCGCGGACGCATCCGGGCCGGATCGTCGGGGCCGGTTTCCAGGCCGACTTCGATGTCGGATTCGGACACGCGCTTGATCTGGTGCCCGAATTCCTCGGCCACCAACTGCGCGGTATCGGCGTCGATCGACTGGTTGATGGTCGCCATCACGCCCATCTTCATCAGGACCTTGATGACGTTGGGGGCGCGCTCGGCCATACGGTTGGCGAGTTCTTGAACGGTGATCGCGTCGGGCACGATGACGTCGCGGACAATCTTTTCCTGCGACTGCCGCATCATCTGCTGCTTGCGCTTTTCCTTCTGCGCGGCACGACGCAGGGCGGCCACGGACCGGCCACGCGCCTCGCCATCATCATCCAGGGCAGCGGTGATGGTCAGCTTGCCACGGCGCTTCGGCTCCACGGCGGGCTTCTTCGGGGCGACCTTGGCACCGGCCTTGACCGCACCGCCGGCCTTGCGCCGCTCGTCGTCTTCCTCGGCGGCCTTGCTGCGCACCGGCGGCTTGGACTCGGGGGCCTTGGCGGCGGGACGCGGAGTGGCGTCGGCGGCGGCCGGCTCGGCAGCGACGGCCGCTGGCGCTTCCACCACGGCCGGAGCCTCGGGCTGGACCGGAGTCGGATTGGCGGCTTCCTCAGCGGCGCGGGCGGCAGCCTGTTCAGCCTCCACACGGGCGCGCTCGGCTTCCTCGGCCGCCCGCTGGGCGTCGAGTTCGGCCTTGCGGGCAGCCTCTTCGGCGGCCCGGACCTTGCGCGCATCTTCCTCGCGGATGGACGCCTGGAGGGCAGCCAAACGGTGGTGGCGTTCCTCCTCCGTCAGTCCGGCGAGGGACGGATGCGACAGGTCGGGCACCGACGGGCCACCCTTGGTCCCATCGGCAGACTGACCGGGGACGTACGTCCGCTTCTTGCGACGCTCCACGGTGACGACCTTGGAGCGGCCATGCGGAAAGCTCTGGCGGACCTGGCCGGCCTCAACCGACTGCTTCAGCTCCAGCTTGCCACGCGGCGACAGCGTAAGCGGCTTCTTTTCGTTATCGTTCGACATGCGTCCCGGTTCGTTCCTGGCGTTCAATCCGTGCCGGCCGGCGCCATGAAGGCGGACAGCCGGTCGAGTTCCTCGAGCAAGCGCGCGACCAATGGGCGGTGCGCCTGCTTGCCGGCCAGGACGGCCACGTGCACTACGTGGTCCCGGCCGAGTGCGGCGGCCAGTTCGGCCCCCGAAAGAATATCAACGACGCGCGCCCCTGGGGCCGCGGCCATAACCTTGCGCCGACCATCGGCGGCACCTTCGGCGGCTTCCAGAAGCAGGGCAACGGTGCCCTCCTTGCCGGCGGCCTTGACTTGGTCAAACCCGGCCACCACCACACCGGCCCGCCGGGCCAGTCCCAGAAGGTCCTGGCAGCGCGCCCGCAACAGCCGTTCCAAACGGTCGGCCAAATCGGGCGGCACCTTGACCGCCTGACGAGCAGCCCGTGCGAAGGCCCGCTTCGCCGTGGCTGTTTCTACCATATCGCGGCGGGCACTCAACCACAAACCCCGACCTGGCAGCCGGGCATCAAGGTCGGGCACCACGTCGCCCTCGGGTCCGATGACGAAACGGAGCAACCCATCCTTGGGCTGCACCTCCCCGCTGACGATGCACCGGCGGACCGTTTCACCGTCTTGGCGCGGGGCAGCGGCCCCCTTGCGGTGGGCTGCCTTTCGCTTTCGGCCGGTGGAGACAGCGGGTTTGCCGTCGGCACCGGGAGCATCGGACATCTGGCTCAGGCTGTCGCCTCCGGCGCCCCGTCCTCACCGCTGTCCGTCTTCGCCGCAGCATCCTCGGCCGTCGCGGCGGACGCTGCGGCGATCATGGCGGCGCCTTCCTCGGCGGTGAACCAGCCAGCCTTGACGCGGGCGTCGATGATCAACGCGTTGGCCTCGTCATGGGTCAGCAGATCGTTGCCGACGATATCGCGCAGATCGTCGCCCGACAAGTCGGCCAGATCTTCAAGTTCCTTGACGCCGTTTTCACCCAGCGCCACCAACAGGGTCGGGCTGAACACGTCGTAATCGGCCACCGCGTCAGACACGCCAAGCTCACGGCGGCGCACGTCGGCGGCTTCTTCCTGTTCCTGGAGCCACCCGGCGGCGCGGGCCTGCAACTCTGCCGCCACGTCGTCGTCGAAGCCTTCGATGGAGGTCAGTTCCTCCAACGGCACGAAGGCGATTTCCTCCAGGGTCGAGAACCCTTCGGTCACCAGCAGATGGGCAATGACGTCGTCGACGTCCAGTGCCTCGATGAACAAGTTGGACCGCGTGCGGAATTCTTCCTGACGGCGCTCCGACTCGGCTTCTTCGGTCAGGATGTCGATATCCCACCCGGAAAGCTGCGAGGCCAGGCGCACGTTCTGACCGCGACGGCCGATGGCGAGGCTGAGCTGGTCGTCGGGCACCACCACTTCCATGCGGTGGGTGTCTTCGTCGAGCACCACCTTGGCGACTTCGGCGGGCGCCAAGGCATTGACCAGGAAGGTCGCCGGATCGGCCGACCACTGGATGATGTCGATCTTTTCGCCCTGAAGCTCGGCAACCACGGCCTGCACGCGCGACCCGCGCATACCGACGCAGGCGCCGACCGGATCGATGCCCGAGTCGTTGGACAGCACGGCGATCTTGGCGCGCGAGCCGGGATCACGGGCCACCGCCTTGATCTCGATGATGCCGTCATAGATTTCCGGCACTTCCTGGGCGAACAACTGCTTCATGAAGCCGCCGTCGGTGCGCGACAGGAAAATCTGCGGGCCGCGCTGTTCCTGGCGCACATCCATGATGTAGGCGCGGACGCGGTCGCCGTTCTTGAAATGCTCGCGCGGGATGACCTGATCGCGGCGCAGCAGCGCCTCGGCCCGGCCCAGATCGACGATGACGTTGCCGAACTCGACGCGCTTGACCAGACCGTTGACGATCTCGCCCATGCGGTTCTTGTATTCATTGAACTGACGCTCGCGCTCGGCGTCGCGCACCTTCTGCACGATGACCTGCTTGGCGGTCTGGGCGGCGATGCGGCCAAAGTCGATGGGCGGCAGCGGGTCGACCAGGAACTCGCCCACCTGGACATCGGCCTTCTTGCGCCGCGCCTTTTCAGGCAGCATCTGGGTGTGCTCGTCCTCGACCTCGGTCACCACTTCGATGTAGCGCGCCAGCTTGATTTCGCCGGTGCGACGGTCGATATGGGCGCGGATGTCATGCTCGTGGCCATATTTGGAGCGGCCAGCCTTTTGAATGGCCTGCTCCATCGCCAGGAAGACCTCGTCGCGGTCGATGCCCTTGTCGCGGGCGACGCTGTCGGCTACCTGGATAAGCTCGGGCCGAGCCATGCCAACGGTGCGTTCGCCGGAAGTGCGTTCCCCAGAAGTGCGTTCCATCGTGCGCCCTAATGCTCCTGTTCAAACCGCTTGGTCACGGCGTCGATCAGTTCGTCGGTGAGGATCAGCTTGGCGCGGGACACCCGGGCCAAGGGAACCAGATGCTCGCCGTCCTCGCTGGTCAGGTGGACCGTTTCACCCGCTTCGTCGAGGCCCATCAGGCGCCCGGAGAACCGCTTGCGCCCGTTGACCAGGCTATCGGTTTCCAGCTTGACGTCGAATCCGGCCCACGCCACGAAGTCCTTGGCGCGGGTCAGCGGACGGTCGATGCCCGGTGAGCTGACTTCCAGGTTGTAGGCCCCCGGCAGGGGGTCCTCCACGTCGAGGACAGCCGACAGTGCGCGCGAAATGGTGGAGCAGTCCTCCACCGCCATCGGCGCGCCGTCAACACGATCCGCCATCACCTGAAGGGTCTGGCGTTTTGTCCCCTGCACCTGCACGCGCACCAATTCATAGCCCAATCCCTCGAGAGTGGGTTCGATGATGGCGGCAAGGCGCTCCTGAAGCTGCATCGGTGGTCTTCTGCCTGCTGTCTGATCTAAACCGTGAAGTGCGTGGCGCGGATTCCTGAGGCCCATAACAAAAAGAGTGGGCCGATGGCCCACCCCCTTTGAGCCTCACGAGGCGCCATAGAGAATGTCTATGCAGCGTATATAGCAGCGCCGCGGTGGAAAGACAAGGGTGCAGCCAAGTCGCGCCGGGGCCTCAGCCTTCCGTTCCCCGCGCCCGCCGCAAGAACTGGAGATACTTGGGTGTGCGGCCGTGGCGGTGGGCCTTGGCCTCGTACCGACTTTCGATGGCGTCGGCCCAGCGCACCCGCCAATCCGACGGCCCCTTGGCGGTCCACTGGAAGGCAGGATGGACCGGCACATGGCGCAGGGTCCAGCGGACATAGTTCATGTCGTCCGACGCCACCCGGAACTCGCCGCCATCGCGCAGCAGGCGCGCCACGGCGTCCAGGTTATGCGGATTGATGAAGCGCCGCCCGGCATGGCGGGCTTTTGGCCACGGGTCGGGGAACAGCAGGAACACCTTGTCCAGGCATCCATCGGGCAGATGGTCGAGGAATGGCCGCACGTCGTCGCCGTACAGCCGGATGTTGTCGAGTCCCTGGTCGTCGATCTTGCGCAGCAGCTTGCCGATGCCGTTGATGAACGGCTCGGCGCCGATAAAGCCGACATCGGGATTGGCCGCCGCCTGGGCCGCCATGTGCTCGCCGCCGCCAAAGCCGATTTCCATCCACACCGCGCGCACCGGACGGGGAAACAGGGTCTTCGGGTCGAGCACCGCGCCCTCGGCCAGTTCCGCCTTGCCGTAGGGGTCCTTGGCGGCGCGCGGCAGGGCAAGGCGCGGGAACAGCGTCTCGATCAAGGATTCCTGGAGAGGTTTCAACCGCTTGCCCCGGCGGCGCCCATAGAAACGGGTGTCGACGGCAGGCGTTTGGTCAGCACTCACGGCAGGCGGCCTTTTTATTCGGGGATACGGAAGCCGAAACGCGCATGGACCGGGAAAGTCCATGCGCGCCGGTAACACGATAACATGCAACGAGCGTTACGCGCTCACGGCACCAAACGCGGCCTTGAGGGCGCCGACCAGATCGGTGCGCTCCCACGAGAACCCGCCGTCCTCGGTCGGGGTGCGGCCAAAGTGGCCGTAGGCCGCCGTGCGCGCATAGATCGGACGGTTCAGGCCGAGGTGCTCGCGGATGCCGCGCGGGCTGAGATCCATCAACTGCGGCAGCAGCTTCAGCAGGTGGGCTTCGTCAACCTTGCCGGTGCCGTAGGTGTCGATATAGACCGACAACGGCTTGGACACGCCGATGGCGTAAGAGACCTGGATCAGGCACTTCTCGGCCAGACCGGCAGCCACGACGTTCTTCGCCAGATAGCGCGCCGCATAAGCGGCCGAACGGTCCACCTTGGTCGGATCCTTGCCCGAGAACGCACCGCCGCCGTGCGGAGAGGCGCCGCCGTAGGTATCGACGATGATCTTGCGCCCGGTCAGGCCGCAGTCGCCATCCGGCCCGCCGATGACGAAACGGCCGGTCGGGTTGATGTAGATCTCGTCGTCCGCCGGCATCCAGCCCTCGGGCAGGACTTTTTCAATGTGCGGTATGACCAGCGCGCGGATTTCGTCCTGGCTGCAATCGGCATCGTGCTGGGTGGACACCACGACGGAGGTCGCGCCGACCGGCTTGCCGTTGACGTAGCGCAGGGTGACTTGGCTCTTGGCGTCCGGGCCGAATCGCTTTTCGCCGGCGTGGCGCACGTCGGCCATGGACTTGAGGATGTTGTGCGAGAACTGGATGGGGGCTGGCATCAGCTCGGGCGTCTCGGTGCAGGCATAGCCGAACATGATGCCCTGGTCGCCGGCGCCTTCGTCCTTGTTGCCCGCCGCATCGACGCCCTGAGCGATGTCGGCTGACTGGCTGTGCAGATGCGAGATGATCTCGCAATCCTTCCAGTGGAAGCCGTGCTGCTCGTAGCCGATATCCTTGATGGCCTTGCGCGCGACGTCCTTGAACACATCGTGGTTCAGGTGGTCGGGGCCGCGGACTTCGCCGGCCAGCACCACAAAGTTGGTGGTCGCCAGGGTTTCGCAGGCCACGCGGGCGTAGGGATCGGCCGCCAGGAACAAGTCGACGATGGAATCGGAGATGCGGTCACAGACTTTATCCGGGTGCCCTTCGGACACGGATTCGCTGGTGAACAGGTAATCAGACTGGGCCACGTCTTTCTCCTCCATA
>Ga0172382_10006017_pt1 | contig 17833 bp, 13 predicted proteins | sample Leawel138RmetaG_FD_122245 | JGI IMG/M metagenome (GOLD analysis project Ga0172382, IMG submission 122245) | Leachate microbial communities from a municipal landfill in Southern Ontario, Canada - Leachate well 138R metaG | ecosystem: Engineered > Solid waste > Landfill > Unclassified | place...
ACTTTGAATTAGAAGTATTATTTATTTTTTTCAAACAGTTTACACATTCCGGATTTTATTACTTTAATCGAATGAAAAAAATTAATCCATACTTATCTGTTTATGCTGTGGACGACTTGGAAAATCTGGGAAAGGTAAAAAATTTGTTTGGCATTCAAAATATACCAAAGTCAAAAACCAATTCAATTGAATCATTTATTAAAAATGAAATATTCACCTTTAATAGAACTGATGAATTAAACAAAACAACAGTTTTTCTTAATAAAAGTGATTTGGAGTATACTAGCGGAAGAAGTCAAATGCATTATTATCTGGAACAATTGATTATGCTAAATTCCCATTATGCTGTAATTAATCAAATGTCAAAAGTTGCAAATAATAAAATCTATAGTGCTCAAAGAAGCATTGATAGTTTGACTTTCAATAAAAGATTTTCACCAGTTAAGATGCTAAAAAGAAAGAATAAAATATATAATGATACAATTATTCATTCAAGGATTACTAAGGAATTAATGGACTTCAATTATGATGTCTTTATTGAACAAGTATCAACTTTTTATGGTGATAGTGTTAATACAAAAGAGACTGAGTTTTTATTGAGAAAGCAGTATATGATACTGAAGAACGAGAATGAATCAAGATTAAAAACAATAAATCAGCTATTCGATTATTTTGATGATAAACTATCAGTTGTTGTAAATAATTCAAGTATTAAATGGGCTTTTTGGTCATTAGTTATAGCATTTTTATCACTTGTTACTACAGTTATTATATTTGCTTTAACAACTGAAGGTAGTAATATTATAGAAGAAATCATTGATCAACTAAAAGTTTTTTTTAATTGGATGAAATGTAACGCGTAATATAAAATGGTCCTATAAAATATATGTAGGTTCTATCCATATTGACCTATCAAAAATATGGATGTAGACCTCCAAATAATTTATAGGGTAGTTTTAACCTCTATATATTTTATATACCTAAAATTAAAAAAGGAACTGACATAAATTGAAATGTTTGTATGTGAATGTATGACTAAAAAAACAAATGAAACCAATTCAATAATTGCTCTATTCTTTGATAGTGGCAGATTTGATGAGACTTTCTATGGTGGAGTAGTTTTTGCTGCTTTTTTTAAGGGATTAGAAATCAAAAAAAACAATACTAAAATTATAATATCTGCTGGTGATGTTTTTGGAGATGCATATCAAGATATAAACCCTTATTTAGTTAAAGATGAGTTTTGTACTGTTGATTTTTCATCTCAAAGTAACCACTCAAACTTTAAGGATTATCCATACTGTTGGATTATTGAGGACATTGATATTGAAATAGCACTAGAGATAGATAAAAGGCTAAAGAAAGAATTGAACAAGGAATATAAGGGGATGACCAGAATCGATGTATTATCGAAAGATGAAAAGAAGCAATTTTGGAAATCATTGATTAGAGATTTTTCTTTTTTTGATGATACAATAACCGTTTTTAATTTAGAGGACTATGGTTTTAGATATCAATATTTAAGTGATCAATTAGGGTTCGTTGTAATCTATGATGAAAAAGAATGGTTTGAAGAAACTGACGAAGGGCTATTACCAGCTTCTCGTATATCCTCTTTTGTTAGTGAACAATCAGATTTAGAGATTGTTAAAGGAAAAAAAGACATTGACAGAAGTATATTAGAGATGAGTTTTTCATTGGTTAAAGAAGTGAGTATAGCAGGTGTTTTTATATGGAAGTCAATTGAAGATATAGATAAGTTATTTTTCCCATTTATGGATGGAATGCCATATATAACGGATCATATTTTCACATCAATGTACGAGGCGTCACAAGGGATTGAAAGACTGCAAAAAATAATTATTGAGTTGATAGTTTATAGAGATAAAATACCTAGCGTGGAATTCGAAAAGATAGAAAAACTATTACTTAGTCATAATCATTTGAATCTGCACGAATGGATTGCATCCAAAGAAAAACTGAAGAAAATATCAAAAAAGGCTACATCAATGCTAGTGATGTTATATGACTTTTACAAAAATGCACGCTATTCTAGATTCAATAAGAATACTGATAGAAAGTTGGAGGCAACAGTGTTTAAAAAGTTTGTAGAAAGTTTTAAAGCGAATGCTTCTAATGATGAAGACAAACATTTGTTTGGTAAGGCATTGGGAGAATTATCTTATATTTATTATAAGTTAATACAAGAAATAAGTAGAGATTTAAACATATATGCTTATGAAATACCTACCGATTCACCATCAGTGATAGTATTTAGGGATCATCCTAATCTAGATTTGTATGAAACTTATTGTAGAATAAAACAAGCAAAAAAAGAACTGATTTGGTGGATAGCAAAAAATCCTAAAAACATTCTAAAAGAAAACATATTAGGAGAAAACAACTATTTGGATTTTGACCCTGCAATGATTAGATATTACATAGATGAGATTATTAGAAATAAAAATGGTAGCAACGAATTGTTTGATGAAGTTGATTTTTTATACGATGAACTATTCAAAGAAAATAAAGTTGATGCTAAGAACAGAATAAGTCTAATAGATGCGGCGGTAGGGAATTTAAATGTTTCTTTTGATGATGATTTAGAAGAAGAGGAAGAATAGAGAAAGAGTTAAGTGAAATGAATCGGAATTTTTGAAAAAAACAATTGAACGTCCGAGTCGGATTAGTTTTGGCACATGAAACGTGTGAAATCACGGATAAAATATAGCGTTTTTATCTGTTACAATCAATAGTGCTTTTTGATGAACAAACATATAAAATATTATCTAACTTATTGTTGCCTATCCACCAATATTTTCTAAAACAAGTTAATGAATTTTAATGAAGAAAGAAAGTATCTAGATAATGATATGAATACTTGCAAATTAATAACAAAGGAATAAGATCTCATAAACTTTCACTCATGATAGAAATACATCTTATCTTTTCGATGTGAGTGTTTAACCTATCCATTTTGCTTTGGGGTATAAGGTGTAATGAGTCGATGCGTAATCCCTAAATCAGCTAACTTCATTTGAAATAATGTGGGCTAAGAGTTATCTAATGTAAATTTATTCGTAAATTTAGAACCATTTATACCATTATTAGTTTGTATACACATAATTTTAAGAGGCATCTGTTTGATATACTCATATGATACATAAGTTGATTGTTCCTTAAATATTTCTAGATATCTGAATCTGGAATGTTCATCTATAGCAGTTTATTGATAATAAGTGTGATTCGTTTGGTCATTCATACACTATTTAGGCACTTGCTTAACGTCAACTTGGATACGTTCGCTAGGAAAACTGGTAGGATCATAAACTTGAGGTTTAGGTTTCTTAGGTTTAGGTGGGTTAGTTTTTAAACCTAATCCAAGTAGTGAGCGATAAAGTGTTGTTATAGAATGTTTATATCCAACTTGGCGTAGTTTAATCAACAGGAAGGATAAACCGATGTAAGAATGACGTCTTATATAATTTCTAATCAACTGATATTATTCATCAGTTGATTGTCTAGGGTGATAATGAGATCTCTTAGAATATGGTTTAAGTGAACCAAGTCAACCATCATACCGGTTTATGGGCTTATAGATGAATGTGCGACTCACATTGAAGTTCATAGAAGCACGTGTAACAGAGTAACGTTTAGCATATTCAACAATGGACTGGCGGCACTTTAGGTTACTCATGAGATTGTCTTTGATCATTTCATTATCCCTTTCTGTCTTTAAACATAGGGGGGGGATTTAGATCCTTGACCTGAAAACCAAAACTGTCCTATACTTGTTATTATGCATAAAAAGTGTTAAAATTAATAAGATTAAAAAGTGTAAAAACAATACGTAATAAGTGTTGTATTGTATTGAAAAGAACAATTAATTAGTATCGAATTTCAGTTGGTATTTTATAGTATTTCCTATTATTTTTGTGACTTCAATTCGACACTAGTAGTGTTTTTAGGTAGAAAACGACAAAAAGTAGTGTCGAATTATTTTGAGGTAGTGTCGAATTTGTGGTTGGTATTAGTCATACTAACATTATGAAAAGAGGTGTGGAAGTGTTTAAATTAGTGTCTCCATTTAAGCCCAGTGGTGATCAACCAGAGGCGATTGAAAAATTAATGAAAAACTTTAACGATGGCTTAACTGAGCAGATTTTACTTGGTGCAACAGGAACAGGTAAAACTTTTACAATTGCTAATATCATTGAAAAGATGGGTAAGAAAACTTTAGTACTTGCTCATAATAAAACATTAGCTGGTCAACTTTATGGAGAATTAAAATCGCTATTTCCTGAAAATCGAGTAGAATACTTTATATCATATTATGATTACTTTCAACCAGAAGCATATGTTGTTTCAAGTGATACATATATTGAAAAGGATTCATCGATTAACGATGAAATCGATGAATTACGCCACTCAGCAGTGGCTTCCCTTTTAACAAGAGATGATGTGATTGTCGTTGCATCTGTTTCTTGTATCTACGGGATTGGGGATCCTGATGACTATAAAAAAGCAACCATATTTTTAAGAGTTGGTGAAAGTTATGGTAGAAACAACTTATTAAATAAACTTATTGAATTAACTTATGAACGTAATGATATTGACTTTAAACGCGGTAGTTTTAGAGTCAGAGGTGATGCAGTAGAAGTTATTTTAGCAAGTGAAGCCTCACAAGGTATACGCGTATCATTTTTTGGTGATGATATTGATGATATTATTTTATTTGATCCATTAACCGGTGTCTCCAAAGAGCGAACGACATTTGTAACAATATTTCCTGCAACACTCTTTATGGCAAATAAAGATAAGATGAAGGAAAGTATTCGCCGTATTAAAAATGAGCTAGCAGATCAAATACACCACTTTCAAGCAAACAACCAACTCTTAGAAGCACAGCGTATTGAAATGCGCACCAAATATGATATCGAAATGCTTGAAGAGATTGGGTTTACATCGGGTATTGAAAACTATTCAAGGCATATTGCTTTAAGGGATGCTGGTGAAACACCTGCAACTTTAATGGATTTTTTTGGAGATGACTATTTATTAATCATAGATGAATCCCATGTTACGATCCCACAGGTTCGTGGTATGTATTTCGGAGATCGTAGTCGAAAACAAAATTTAGTGGACTATGGGTTTAGACTACCATCAGCACTAGATAATAGACCACTACAGTTTGATGAGTTTCAAAATAGACAAGATAAGGTCATTTATTTATCAGCAACACCTGGGCCATATGAACTTGAAAGAAATCTACCAATCATTGAACAAATCATACGTCCAACTTATTTAATTGATCCTGAAATAACTATCAAGCCGACCGTTGGCCAAATTGATGATTTATATTTTGAAATTAAAAAGCGTATCGATAAAAACCAAAGAGTTTTAGTTACGACATTGACCATTAAGATGAGTGAGGACTTAACCAGACACTTTAAAGAACTTGGTCTTAAGGTTGCCTACTTACACAGTGAGGTCAAATCCTTAGAAAGAACATCTATCTTAAGGGCACTTAGAATGGGTAAGTATGATGTATTAATTGGTATTAATCTTTTAAGAGAAGGTCTTGATTTACCCGAAGTTGGATTGGTTGCTATCTTAGATGCAGACAAACAAGGTTTCTTACGTAGTGAACGTGCTTTAATTCAAACCATAGGCCGTGCAGCAAGAAATATTGATGGTTCAGTGATTATGTATGCCGATAACACATCTGAGGCGATGCAAAAGGCGATTGATGAAACATATAGACGCCGTAAGATACAAACGACTTATAATGAAACAAACAATATTACACCAACGCAAGTGGTTAAAGATATCCGGGCGGATATCTCTATTAAAGGGGTTATCTCAGATAAAGACTTAGATAACTTAAAACTAGATAAGAAGCAAAAAGAAAAAGAATTAAAACGCCTAGATACTTTGATGCGTCAAGCAGCCAAAGATCTAGACTTTGAAAAAGCAATGGAAATTAGAGATTTAATATTTGAAATGAGGGCGGAAAAGTAAAAATGAAAAAAGTAATTACATTCGTTATCGTGCTCGCATCCGTATTGATGCTTGTAGCTTGCGGTAACCAAGATTTAGGTTGGGGTAATTATACCTATAATTATGCATACATTGAAATTAGTGATGGTGTATATAGAGAAATTGAAATCGAACGTTGGAAAGATTATGATGATGGTATGATTGAAATTTATACCAAAGATGCTAACAATCTGTTAACACATAGTCACAACGTGATTATGTCTAAAGAAAAACTGACATATTTAACACTACAAGACTAATATATATAGAAAATGAGGAAAACACATGAAACAAATCAATTGGGATTTAAATGACTTATATAAAGGGTTTGATGAAACCTTTAATAAAGATTTAACAAAGTTAGACAACTTAGTTAAATCTATGGCAACACACTTAACAAGTGATGTCAAAGATGATATTGCATACATTGAAAAAGCTCTAAAATTCGATGAAGAAATTACAGTTTTAGGACGTACCATTGGTAGCTTTGCTAGTTTGTCATCGGCAACCGATGTTAGCAATAATGAAGCACTGGGTTATTTATCTAAATTAAGTCAAATTTATAGAGGTTTAACAAAACCAAGTGTTGTCTTTAGTCGATATTTAACGACTGTTAATTTAGATGATTTAGCTTCCAAATCAGAACTAATTAATAAATACTTATACAACCTGAAAAAAGATCAAGAAGGTGCAAAGCACTTACTATCTGAAGCTGAAGAAGCATTGTACGCTAAATTAAGTGAATTAAGCTCTCGCTCTTGGGGACAGGTACAAACACTTGCAACATCAAATATGATGATTGAAATTAATGGCGAAGAAAAAACTTTTTCTGATGTAAGAAATTTAGCATATGAAAGTGATCAAGCACTACGCAAACTTGCTTATGAAAAAGAATTGGAAAGTTATGAAAAAGTGGATGATTTTGTTGCGCTTGCTTTAACCAATATTAAGCGTGAAGTCAATACAATGAATGAACTTAGAGGTTATGAATCAGCACTTGATAAAACACTCATTCAATCCAACATGAAAAAAGAAACGTTGGATGCAATGATTTCAGCAATGAAAGATTTTAGACCACAGTTTGCAAGTTACTTAAAAGCTAAGGCCAAATACTTAGGGCACAAAGGTAGCCTACCTTGGTATGATATGTTTGCACCAGTTGGTAATTTAAACAAAACTTATAGTTATGATGAAGCCAAAGATTTAGTGTTTAATGCGTTTACATCTTATTCACCAAAGTTAGGTAACTTCGCTAAAAAAGCATTTGATAAAAACTGGATTGATGTTTATCCTAAAAAAGGTAAACGTGGTGGAGCATTTTGTTCAAACCAACCTCAAATTGTTCAATCAAGAATACTACTAAACTTTACAGGTGCTTTGGATAATGTTTCTACATTAGCACATGAATTAGGTCATGCTTATCATGGTGATATCATCTCTAGTAATGCACCACTGCATTGGAGTTATTCAATGCCGTTAGCAGAGACTGCATCCATTTTTTGTGAAGCTATTATGAATGATTACTTATTAAGTGGTGTTAAAGATGACTATGAGAAACTCTCTATTTTAGAAATGGGATTACAAGGGGACACACAAGTAATTATTGATATTTTATCGAGGTTTTTATTTGAATCTAAAGTACTAGAAAGTGCTAATCGACCAATTTCTAAACATGAAATGAAAGCATGGATGTTAGATGCCCAAAAGATGAGCTACCTAGATGGTTTAGATCACCAAAATCTACATCCATATATGTGGTTAGTTAAAGGACACTATTATAGCGCCGGGTTAAACTTCTATAACTTCCCATATGCATTTGGTTTACTCTTTGGTAAGGGTTTATATGCGCAGTACTTAAAAGATAAAACAAGTTTTATTAAAAACTATGATCAATTATTAAAATTAACAACCATGGCTGATGCAGAGGACGTTGCATTATCAATGGGTATCGATATTACACAAAAATCATTTTGGATAGACTCGCTTAAAATGATTGAACAAAACATAGATGAAGTTGTAGAGTTGTTCAATAAATTAGCATAGTGTGATATAATTAAAGAAATATATGCATCCAATTTAAAAAAGGGAGATTTTGTTATGGATTTAGAAAATAAAGAGCAACAAGAAGCCGGTTTAAGCCTCGTTGACATTTTAAGAATTGTTAGAGCAAACTGGATTATGATTGCCATATTAACGCTTTTGATGGGACTTTTGACTTACTTTTATGTAAGTAATTTTGTGGAGGACAGATATAAATCCACATCAGAAATATTGGTACAGGTTCCAGTACCAAGTGGTCAAGTAGATTCCACATCATTATTAAACTCGCAAAGATTGTTGGATACTGCATCTGAATTTGTAAGAAGTCCGTATATTGTTCTGCAGTTAAGAGAAAACGAATACTACAGTTTATTTACAAATCCTGATCATCAAGCATTATTAGATGAAATGTCTAATCAATCGATTGTAAATAGTATTAATGTTACATCCTCAAATACATCATTCATCATTCGTTTAAGTTATGGACATAATGATCCAAATTTTACGCAAGTGATGCTTTCAGTTTTAACCACAATTATTATTGAAAATGATATTGATATGTTTAAAGATTCATTCTTAGAACTATCACCTGCAAGTGATCCTGTTGATGACTCACCAAATAGAGCACTGTACATTATTGTTGGATTAATGGGTGGTGCAATTATTGGTGTAGGTTTAGCATTTATTGCACACCTATTTAATGACTCATATATGACCAAGGAACAACTTGAACAAGGTACAGGTATTCAAGTTATCGGTGTGATTCCAGCTTTTGAAATGAAAGAGGGTAAAAGAAAATGAGAAGACGTAAACTATTTCAAAAAGAAAATTTAATGACTTATGATTATGTAGTGTCGTATGAACAACCACTATCATTTACCGCAGAAGCATTTCAAAAAGCATTAGTTAACTTAGAGTATATTAATATTGATGGTAACTTTAAAGTTTTACAATTTACCTCGAGCTTAGCTGGGGCTGGTAAAACAACATTTATCTCAAATATTGGACATTTAATGGGTAAAAAAGGTAAAAAAGTTGTTGTCATAGATTTAGATTTAAGAAAACCTAAAATTAACCGTATCTTTAAAGCGCCAAATGAAAAAGGCTTAACAGATTATTTATCAGGGAAAATCAATTATAACCAACTGGTTAAATTTTCTGAAAAATTAAATATGCACTATATTGTAGCTGGCGAGCGTACAACAGCTGTTGTAAATGTTTTAGAAGCTCAAAAATTAAAAGACTTAATTGTGCAACTCAGAGCAGAATATGATTATGTTTTACTCGATTCACCACCAATTATAGCAGTATCTGATGCATTATATATTTCTCGCTTAGCAGATGGTCTTATCTTTGTTGTTGCACAAAATGAAACAAAACGCACTGTCATTAATGAAGCTGTTCAAACTTTAAGACAAAATAAAGTCAATATAATAGGTACAGTATTTACACAAGTTAATATTAAAAATAATGATTTATTATCCTATACATATGGTTATGGTTACGGCTATAATGCACCTGGTGATGATAAATACGATGGGGATAAATAACACATATGATGGATATACACACACATATTTTACCCGGTGTAGATGATGGTGTACAAACATATGAAGTTGCACTAGAAGCCTTAAAATACCAACTAAATAGTGGTGTTAAACATGTGGTTTTAACACCGCATGTAAACAATGTTGTACAAAAGGTTTCCTCCAAAGAATTTTTAGCACGCTTTGAAGCATTAAAACAAGCAATTCAAAAAGATTTACCAAAAATCAATTTGTATTTAGGTCATGAAGTTAGGTATCAAGAACATAAACCAGTTGATTATGAAAAATATATTTTCCAAGGTTTTAAACACAAGTACTTATTAATCGAGTTTTCACCAAATAGCCCAGATCCTATTCATGATGTCATATATGATTTAACAGCTAAGGGTTTTATCCCAATTATTGCCCATATTGAGCGCTATAGCTATTTAGAAGTGGATGATATTATGCGTATGAAATCATACGGAGCCATCATGCAGGTCAATAGTGGTGCTATTTTGGGGATAGATCGAAAACCTTATTGTAAACTGGCTAAACGCTATATGAAACTGGGTATTGTAGATATTATCGCAAGTGATTGTCATAATATGGACAACCGAAAACCAAATTTAGTAGAAAGCTTAAAAAAAGTACCAAAAGATTTTAAAATGAAAGTATTATAAGGGGGTAAAAAAATGTCAAAATTTATTATATTAACAGATTCAACAACAGATTTACCAGATAGCGTTGCTAAATCTTTAGACCTACACGTACTACCATTAAAATTTCATATTGATAACAAAGAATATGTCAATTATCTAGATAATAGAGAACTAGATCCTACAGCATTCTTCAATATGGTTAAAGCGGGTGCACAACCAACCACATCTCAAATAAATCCAGAAGAATATGTGGCATATTTAACACCAATTTTAGAAAAGGGTCAAGATGTATTAATCCTTGCATTCTCATCTGCATTATCTGGTACATTTAATAGTGCACGTATTGCAACAGAAGATCTAAAAGAAAAATTTCCAGAGAGAAAAATATTACTACTTGATACAAAAGCAGCATCACTTGGTGAAGGTTTAATTGTTTATTTAACAGCAAAAGCAGTTAAGAATGACAAATTAAACATTGATGAAGCTCTAGATTATGCAACCAAACTAGCACCGCAAGTTGCTCATTGGTTTACTGTAGATGATATTTCACATTTGGTACGTGGTGGCCGTGTATCTAAAGTGGCAGGTTTTATTGCTACAGTTGCAAATATCAAACCAATTTTGCATGTATCCAATGAAGGTAAACTCATTTCACGTCATAAAGCAATCGGACGTAAACGTGCGATAAAGGGTCTTTTTGATGAAATGGAAAAAACAGCAAAACCTGGCAAACAAACGGTATTCATATCGCATTCAAATGCTTTAGAAGATGCAGAGAAGTTAGCCGCAATGGTTAAAGAAAAATTTGAAGTTGAAGAATTAGTGATCAATACCCTTGGTCCAGTCATAGGCGCACATACTGGTGCCGGTGTCTTAGCTTTATTCTTTGTGGCAAATAACCGATGAAGTCGGATAGAGATTATACAATAGCCCTTTTAATTGATGCGGATAATATATCACCAGTATATTTAGATATTATTATTAATGAGGCTAATAAACACGGTAAAATAACCAATGCGAGAATTTATGGTGATTGGAGCCAAGAACGTTTAAAATCTTGGAAAGTAAAGGCTGAAAAATATAGTCTAACCTTTGTTCAACAATATGCCAATCTTTCAAATAAAGGTAATGCCACTGACTTTACACTGGTTATCGATGCCATGGATCTATTATATTCTGGTAAGGTAAATGCCTTTTGTATTGTATCTAGTGATTCTGACTTTACAAAACTAATCATTAGACTCAAAGAAGATAACATGTATTTAATTGGTATGGGTGAGTCAAAAACTCCAGAAGTATTGGTAAATTCTTATGAGCGTTTTTACTATATTGATCAAATACTTGAAGCGCTAGAACCTAAAAAAGAACGTAAAGATGCAAACGGTAAATCTTTAATTCCTAAAAAAGAAACAATTATTAAAGAGGTTAAAAAAATCATTGAAGATAATATTGAAGATGATGGCTGGGCTTACTGGAGTATTGTTGCAGATCAACTTAGAAAGAAAAGTCCTGGTTTTGATCCGGTGAACTACGGATCAAAATTAAAAGCGCTTAATTTCTTTAAAGCATTTAAAGATTTTGAAGTTAAAAATGAAGATAAGGTTGCATACATTCGTATTAAATAACCTAATGAAGCCACCTAAATTTATATATTTAGGTGGTTTTTTTAACCTTTAATAACTAATTATTTATTTTTCATGTATAATTAAGATAATTTAAGATAAGAAATTTGAAAGGTATATAGGCGTGACAAAATCAACTAAAAACTATATGTTAAGACTATTTATTATGCTGGGCTTTTTACTGGTTGTTTTTAGTTTGTTTTATATATTTGTATTAGATACAACATTAAAAAATGAAGCCAATCGTCTAGCCTTTGAAAATCATCAAATGAATCATGATGTTTTAAGTGATCGTTTAGAGGTGTTAAGTCAAAGTTATAGTGACGGTAATCTGGATTGGTTAACTAAAGACTATGATGATACAAATCTAATACCTGAAATGTTAGCAGAATTTGAAATCAATGCATTTAATAGAGTTTTTAATGATGAAACTTCAACAACCATATACTTAATACTACAACACCCAACACTTGATCAAGTCGCATATAAACCTTTAAGTGATGTATTATCGGTTATTGGTATAAACTTTGGTGATAGCGGTTTAATCATCAATGCCAATGGTATGATTAAGTTTCACACCAATCAAGCATTGTTACATACAAACCTGTTTAGTTCAACTATCTTCCCAAGCAGTGCATTTACCAAATTAGATACTGAACTTTATGAAAGCAATGAGGGCTTTTTAAACTATAACGAAGATGGTCAGTCATATGTCTTATCACATAGTACCTTGAGTGAAAATTATTTCTATTTAAGTCATCAAAGTCAATATGACTACTTAGCGTTATTTACGCCAGTCATTTGGAGTTTTATGGCACTAGGTATACTCACATTAGCAACATTTACAATATTTAGTTTAATGGTTGTAAAACGCAGATTTGATGATGATATCGTATTTGATAAACTCACAAAGACATTAAAGTCTAATTTATTGATAATTGAAGTGGGTGGATTAGGTCAGGTTCGTAAATCTAATGAATTATTTACTAAGCTTACACAAGATTATGATTTTAAAACATTATCGGAATATACGAGTGAGTCATTAGATATCCAGCAACTACTAAAAAATAAGCAGCCGTTTTACATTGAACTTGATAAATTGGAACCTAGATTACGTGCTAGATTCTTAGTCAATAAGTATGGTAGAAATTACCAATTAATTGGTGAAGTCATAGATAGTAATTCAAATGTCTTAGACAAATATAAAGATCTTGCCCTAACAAATCAAGATACAGGTTTAAAAAATAAATTAGCATTAGAAGAAACAATTGACACATTAGATAGAAAAGATAAATTTAGTTTTATTATTTTAGGTATTAAATCCTTTGATGACGTTTCTAAAAATATTGGACGTGATAAAACTAAAGAAGTAACAAGCGTATTAATTGAACTCATTGAAGAGAAGTTGTATCCAAATATGCATCTGTTTCATATTGACCGTAATGAATTTGTTGTCTTACAGATGAAAGACATTAATTATGATGTTACGGTTGGTTGGGCAAGAAAAATGATTGATTTGATTGATAAAAAGATTTTATTAACAGACTTACCAGTCAAGTTAGAACTTGACTGTGGTGTGGTCCATAACCGTGGTGTTATCTCAAACTTTAGTGCACTTGAAATTATTGATGCACTTGAAGTGACCTTAGAGCGTGCTAGAGTATCAACAACATCTAGTTTGATGATTTTTACAGAACGCTATTTAGACTTTAGAAATAAAGCCAATCAAATTGAGATTGATATCCGTAAAGGTATTGAAAAAGATGAATTCCAAATGCATATGCAACCACAATATGACTTAGCAGAAAAACGTGTGGTAGGCTTTGAGTTACTCCTTAGGTGGAATAATCCAAAATACATTAAAGAATCACCAGCCGTATATATCAGACAAGCAGAAAAATCAAACCTGATTATTGATTTAGGACGTGTAATCAATGATAAGGTCTTCCAAATTGCTAAAAAGTTAGAACCATTTGAAATTGATGTTTCCTTTAACATATCACCAAGACAGCTATTGCAGCCAGGTTTCATTAATGAACTTATCGCATTACGCGATAAGTATCAAGTTAATCCAAACAGAGTTGCTATAGAATTAACTGAAACACTATTAATCTTGCAAATGGATGTTATTATAGAAAAGTTTAATGCCTTAAAAGAATTAAACTTCAAGATTCAATTAGATGATTTTGGTACCGGATATTCTTCAATTAACTATTTAAAACGACTACCAATTGATAATATTAAGATTGACAAACTGTTTGTTGATGAGATTGAAACCTCAAGTAAAGCCCGTCAAATTTTAAGGACAATGATATTATTAGGTAAGAATCTAAAAATGGGTGTTATTATTGAAGGTGTTGAAACTGATAAACAGATGGAATTCATTAAAAAAGAAACAACGAGTATTATTCAAGGTTTTTATGTGTCACGTGCGTTACCTGAAAATGAAGCACTAGAATTTATTAAAAAGAAGGTGATACTATGACGGATGTATTGTTAACATTTGGTATTGTTGTTGTTATAATCGGTTTGATTATTGGGCTCTTTCTTTTACTCAAACTAGAGATTAGAAAATACAAAGATGAAAAGATGTTAGTATCAGATGAGGTCATCTCAATTGATTTGTTTAATCAACTCATTACTAGAGTCATTAAACGTCAAGGTAAAAAGGATGAACCATTTACGTTAATGATGGTTGATCTAGATGATTTTCAAGATATCGTAGATGCTTTTAATAAAGCAGAAGAAACATTCATTGTTTCTTATATTGCTAATCATATTAATAGTGCATTACCAGAAGAATCTGTGATTGCAAGCGCGTTAAAACCTGATAGGTTTTACCTTTATATTCCTGCATCATTTGATCACTCAAATATATTTAATTTAGCAAAAGGTATAAAAAAAGAAGCCGAAAAGAAGATTCAAGTACTAGATAAAGTTGCTATTAGAAAAACTGTATCGATGGCTATAGCAACATTTCCCTTACACGGTAATTCTTTAGAACTGTTGTATCAGTCATTAGATATTGCGATTTACATGGTTAAGAAAAATGGGGGTAATGCTATTAAGTACTATTCTGAGGACTTATCACAAACCAAGGAAAACTTAGATCTATTCCATGAACTTAAAACAGCTAAAAACAATAAAGAATTTATTTATTACTATCAACCAATCATTGATTTAAGGGACTTAAATAAAGTATATGGACTAGAAGCCTTGCTTCGCTGGAATCATCCTAAAAAAGGTGTACTGACACCTGGTAAGTTTCTACACTTAGCAGAACAAACGGGTGAATTAGATGATATTGGTAATATAGCGGTTGAGCAGGCACTAGAACTCTTAGTTGACCTTAGTCAACAAAGACTTACAGATGTTATAGTTAACATTAACGTATCACCACGTCAAATTTTAAACGAAATGACGTTTACTGTATTTCAAAGGTTAGTAGGTAAGTACAGGCAAGATGCGTCAAATATTGCTATTGAAATCCCGGAGTTTACACTCTATAAAAATAATCCAGTGTTTCAAAGAAACTTAATTAAGATTAAAACATTAGGATTTAAACTAGCCATCGATATTTCAACAACGGACTATGATGTTCTAGATTTGGTTGAACGTTTCCAAATTGATATGATTAAGTTAAATCGCGATTTTTTCAAACTTGAACAAAATTATAACTTTAGAAAGTACTTAGAAATGATTGCAGAGTTTGTAGATAAGAAAAAACTCATGTTGGTTGCAGAAGGCATAGAAGATAAAGCAACAGTAGACATGTTAACAGATAAAAAGATCCATCATGGACAAGGATACTTCCTATCACATCCAATGAATGTAGCAGATACAAAATCATTTTTACAAGAACGTAATTTAAATTTAGTAGAAAAAGATGAGAAATCAGTTGACAAATAGATATTCTATTGGTAAAATAACTTACAAATTATAAATGAGGCAAAATTAGGGGAACCTAATGACGCAAAACTATAGGGTCCAATATTAGGATAGCCAGTTGCTAATAAAGCAATTGGCTTTTATTAATTTAATTAATTTTATTCAAATTTATTGACAATTGAATCCTATATGCTAAAATATAGCATGGAGAAATTTTTTGGCAAAGTTTGGGAAACCCAACGACGCAAAACTATAGGGCCTATAAATTGGTAGCCAGTTGCACTTTTGATAAGATGGGCAATTGGTTTTTATTATTAAAAATGAGGATGAATTTATGAGAACAACTAAATTTTGGGGGATCAATCGAACCATTCGAAGTACCACCAAATTATCCAAATTCATATTCCTACTCATACCGTTATTTGGATTTCTATCAATGACATTAGGTGTTGTATCCTTCTATGGACAAAACACTGGTGATTACTCAGTACGTGTTGATGATTTTAGTGGGCATTCTATTAGAATTTCTGAATCAGCTGACTTTAGTAATTCTAGAACAGTCCTTAGATATCCTGGTACAGCATTTGTCAATCAAGCTTCATACTCAGGTATTATTGCATTTCATTATCAAAATGCAATCGATACAAATGGTTACTATTTAAAAAATGTAACGGATGCTGATAGAGAGGTTGTTGCGTTTACGTTCTATGTTAAGAACATGAACCAAACAGCAACCATCAACCGTATCAATTACAGAATAGTGTTTGAAGAATTAAATAATCATATTGAGGAACACTTAAGAATTATGGTTGTTGTGGATGGTGTTAGAGATGTTTATGAATACCAACCATATAGAATCGATGATGTCGCCTCATTAAGGTTTCGTAGTAGTGAAGTAGCTGTTGAATCAAACATCTTTGAATTAGCGGCAGGTGAGGTTTCAAAAATTACTGTATTCATTTGGATTGATGGTTATCTAGAAGAGTACTTAACATCAGGTATTGGCAAGTACACCGAAGAAGAACTCTTAGGTGGTACGATGAAGCTCAATATGATCTTAAGTGTAACGGGTGATTAATATGCATAAGAAATTATATTTACTTATCATATCATTCCTATTTGTTACCTTAACACTTTCTACAACGGTTTATGCGTGGTTCTCGTTATCAAGAACCAGTATGATTGAGGGTATTGAAATCGGTATTTCACTGGATGACACGATTGAATTGTCTCTAGATGGTATGACTTATCATAAAACAATTGATAATGAGATGTTAGCTAGCATTATTGGTAGCAATCCGCATTTAGCATCTATCACATCACAAGATGGCATCAATTTCTTTAAAGGTCCACTAGAAACAACATCCAGGGCTAAAGCAAATGTAGATTATATTTCATTTCCACTCTACTTTAGATTGACAAGTGAAAATCCAAATGTGAGTGCGCATCAAAAATATATCTATTTAGCAAATGCTTTAGATCCGGCATATGATACAGCAAGCAACCTTAAGGGAACGTTTGTAACATCAAAAGGTAATTGGTGGACGAACCCGATTGCATACCACGATGGTATGGGTATTGTCCCAGCAGGCACAAATCGCTTGTATTATGCGAAAAATGCTGTTAGAATAGCCAGTGAAAACCCAGACCCTGATTTAACATTTATCTATGATACGTCAGAAGATAAATATCGAGGATTTGGTAAAGTATTTGGTGCATATGATTATTATATGAAGCGTTTAGGTATTGAACTTGAAATACCTGATACGCCAACAAATGAGATATTTGGTTTAACTGAGTTTTCACCACTGCAAGATGATATTGCACTTGATCAGGTGAGTTTACTCTCAGCATTAAATCTCATATCAAGTGATAACGGTAGATATATTTACCAAGGTATGACAAGAATCAATATTTGGCTAGAAGGTTGGGATGCAGATGCATTTGATCCAATCCTAGATGATAAGCTACTCATTAGTTTAAACATTAGGTCAGCTAGATATTATGAAGCAGAAACACAACAAGATGAATAAGGTTATAAAAGGTTAACAGCCAA
>Ga0172382_10006020_pt1 | contig 17829 bp, 19 predicted proteins | sample Leawel138RmetaG_FD_122245 | JGI IMG/M metagenome (GOLD analysis project Ga0172382, IMG submission 122245) | Leachate microbial communities from a municipal landfill in Southern Ontario, Canada - Leachate well 138R metaG | ecosystem: Engineered > Solid waste > Landfill > Unclassified | place...
CTCGAACTGGCGCGCCAGCTGGATCATCCCGACCATCGACTCGACCACGTTGACATTGCTGCCCTCGAGGGCGCCGTCGACGACGGTGACCTGCGGATCCTCGATCGGCGGCATGCCGTCGCGCGTCCGCACCAGGCCGTCGTCGCCCTTGACGAGATCCCCGGGCGGCGGATTGACCAGGCGCAGGCGGCCGACCTGGACCGGGGCTTCGTTGCCGGTCCGGGCGCTGATGGTTCCGTCGGTGCCGATCAGCACCTGGCTGTTGGGCGGAATCATGATCGGCCCGGCGTCGCCGACCACCGGCATGCCGCGGCGGGTCATCAGCACGCCGTCGGCATCCACCTCGAACGCACCGTCGCGCGTCATCGCCTCGTCGCCCAGGGGCGACTGCACCATGAACCAGCCGGGGCCACGGATGGCCGCGTCCAGCGGCCTGCCGGTCTGGCGCAGCGGACCGCTCGAGACATCGAAGCCGGCGGTCGCCTCGAGGGCGAACACCCGGCTGGTCGCGGTGCCTTCCTGGCGTATCGGCACCGAGCGGAACGCCGCGAGATCGGCGCGAAAGGCATCGGTCGAGGCATTCGCCAGGTTGTTGGCGAGCGCCGTCTGGCGCTCCTCCATGGCCTTGGCGCCGCTCATGGCGAGGTAGATCATGCGGTCCATCGCGAATGCCCTCCCGGTTCAGTCCGTCAATGCGCCCGCGATCAACGCAGGTTGACGATCGTCTGCAGGATCTGGTCTTGCGTCTTGATCGTCTGCGCGTTGGCCTGGTAGGAGCGCTGCGCGGTGATCATGTTGACCAGCTCGGCGGTCAGGTCGACGTTCGACTGCTCGAGCGCGCCCGACTGGATGACGCCAAGGCTGGCGCTGGCCGGACTGCCGACCATCGCCACCCCGGACTCGGCCGACTCGGCCCAGACATTGCCGCCCAGCGAGACCAGCCCCTGCGGATTGGTGAAGTTCGCCAGCGCCACCTGGCCCTGGGCCCGGGTCTGGCCGTTGGTGTAGCGGGCCGTGATGATGCCCTCGTCCGAGATCGAGTAACCCGCCAGCCGGCCCGTGGTGAAGCCGTCCTGCGAAAGATGATTGACGCCGAACACCGAGCCGTACTGGGTCGATGCGCCGAGGTCGACCTCGAGGTCGCCCACACCGCCGGGGACCGCGATCGAGATCGGGTCGGCCGGGCTGAGGACCGTGCCGTTGGCCGCGAACGTCAGCTCGGCCACCGGGTCGGTGCCGATCTGCTCGCCATCGGCGGCGGCGAAGACGTTCCAGGTGTTCGCCGCCGTCTTCTGGAAGTACAGCGCCATGGTGGTATCGCCGCCCTGGGCATCGAACACGCCCAGCGAAGTGGCCGAGTTGTAGGTGGTCGGGTCGTTCAGGTCGAAGGCGGTCGTCCGCTCTTCCGCCCTGGAATCGAGATTGAGCATCGCCTCGACCGAGGAGGTCGCCCGCGGCGAGATGTCGCCGGTCACCATCCGCAGGTCGGCGGGGACGCCCGGCTGGATCACGCCGTTGCCGTCGGCCGGATAGCCGGTCAGCCGCGAGCCGGCGCTGTTGACGATGTAGCCGTCCTTGTCGAGCCCGAACTGCCCGTTGCGCGAATACGTGGTCATGCCGTTGTCGGACAGGCGGAAGAAACCCGAGCCGTTGATCGCGAGATCCAGCGGATTCGCGGTGGACGAGAGATCGCCTTGCGAGAACTGCTGCGCAACCCGGTCGACCTGGACGCCGAGCCCGCCGAACTGGGCGCCCGATCCATAGACCGTGTTCGCGATCACGTCGCCGAATTCGGCCCGTGACGCCTTGGCGCCCACCGTGTTGGCATTGGCCACGTTGTGGCCGATGACGTCCAGATTACGCGCCGCGGCGCTGAGCCCTGAAAGTCCGTGCTGGAAACCCATCGTCTGCTCCTGGTGAAGTTTTCGTTGCTGCCGCTACCGCCGGGCGCCGGCCCTTACCTGACGCCTCGTACCGAATCACGATCGACCAGCAGGCCGGAGGCGAGCTCCAGGTCGAAGCTGCTGCCGTTGCGCGTGACACCGACCACCCGCGAGGGAGCCAGCGGCACCGCATTGACCTGGCCCTCTTCGTTCATCGCGGAAACCTGGAAGTAGTAGGTGCCCGGATCGAGAGCCTCGCCATCGGCATCGCGGCCGTCCCACTCGAAGGGATGCACCCCGGCGGGCATGCCGCCCAGGGGCATGTCGGCCACCACCAGGCCGGCTTCGTCGAAGACCTGCAGCGAAACGTCGGCGGCGGCGGCCGGCAGCTCGAAGGCGGCGGCCAGCGAGGACGGTTCTCCTTCCTCGCCGATCGTCATCGCATCGCCCTCGGCAAGCACCTCCCTGTCGATCAGGCCGGCGGCATCGAGAGCGCCCTGGGCGCCGAGTCGGTCGACGAGCGTACCCATCGAGGTATTGAGCTTCTCGATGCCGCGCACGGTATTGATCTGTGCGAGCTGGCTGGTGACCTGGGCGTTGTCGAGCGGATTGAGTGGATCCTGGTTGCGCATCTGGGCGACCAGGAGCGTGAGGAACTTGTCCTCGCTGTTCTCGTTGTCGACCGCCACCTCGCTCGGCGCCGTCGCGTTTGCGCTCGATGCGGCCGCTGCCGTCTTGCCGGCATCGGCGGCGGAGCCGCTGCCCCGCGCTGCGCCGGATCCGCCCGACGCGTCCTTGAGGGCACGGGCGAAGGATCCATCGTCGCCGGAGCTCGTGGCGGCGGCCGGAACCGTGGTCTTGTTCGCCACGAACCCCGCCACCGGGGCGGCCGACGGATCCGCGATCGACTTCGGAAAGGTGAACATCGCGGCTCCTATTCGCCCATCCGCAGCGTCTTCAGCATCAGCTGGCGAGCGGTGTTCATCACTTCGACGTTGTTCTGGTACGAACGCGAGGCCGAGATCATGTTGACCATCTCCTCGACGACGCTCACGTTGCTGTGCGTCACATAACCCTCGGCGTCGGCCAGCGGGTGCGCCGGATCATGGATCCGCTTGCCGGGCGACTGGTCCTCGACGATGTCCGCCAGCCGGACTCCCGCCGTCTCCCGCCCCCTGGCGATCGCCTGGAAAACCGCCTGGCGCGCCTTGTAGGCCTCGCCGTCGGGGCCGGCGACGCTGTCGGCGTTGGCGAGGTTGGACGCCACCACGTTGAGGCGCTTGCCCTGCGCCGAGATCGCGCTCGACGCGATATCGAAGATCCGGTCCAGTGACATGTCGCCTCTCCTCATTCACCCCGAATCGCCGAGACCATGGTCCGGACGTTCGAGTTGATGAATCGCAGTGACGCCTCGTAGCGCAGGGCGTTGTCGGCGAAGTTCGCCCGCTCGCGATCCATGTCCACGGTATTGCCGTCGGCCGAGGCCTGTTCGGGCCGGCGCCAGGACAGCGTCGAGAGGGTCAGCGAACCATCGACGCCGCGGTGGGCGATCGGCAGGTGCTTGGGATTCGTCGAAACCACGTGCGCGGCCTGGCCCGACTGCGGGCCGACCGCCGCCTTGAGCGCCGCCTGGAAATCGAAGTCGCGGGCCTGGAAGCCCGGCGTATCCGCATTCGCGATGTTCGAGGCGAGCACCTTCTGGCGCTCGGCCCGAAGGGCCAGTGCCTGGGAGTGGAACTCGATCATCCCGGTGAACGGGTTCGACATGTCGATCCCCCTAAAGTTCTGCGGTAACGGGCCGATTATGTGGATGGGCCCCGATCCGGAAGACCGGATAAGCCGCCTTTTCGCCGCCATGTTCCGGCCCTCCGCGCGCGGGCTTGCGTCTAGAGTGGCGTCATGCACGCAAGTCACCGAGAACCGCTTCGCCATCCGGCGCCCGCCCCGCGCCGCCGTCGACGGACCCATGCCATCGCACGCATCGCGGCGGTGGCGGCCCTCGCATTCGCCGGCCTGTCGCCGCCGGTAGCCGCCAGGCCGGCCCCGACCGGACCGGCTGCCGACCGTGTCGACACCGCCGAGGCCCGGATCGAGGAGTTCGTCAGGACGCAGTTCGGCCCCGAGTACCGGGTGGAACTGCGTTTCGGACAGCTGAACCCGAACCTGAAGCTGGATGCCTGCTCCCGGATCGAACCCTTCATGTCGCCGGGCGCTCGCCTCTGGGGCCGCACCTCGATCGGGGTGCGTTGCGTCGACGGCGCCAGCTGGTCGGTCGCCGTGCCGATGACGGTCGCGGTCTTCGGCCCGGGCCTGGTCACGAACCGGCCGATTCCGCCGAACACTCCGCTCACCCAGGCCGATGTCCAGGTCCAGGAAGTCGAGCTCAGCAGCGAGAACCGACCCGCGGTGACCGACCCGGCCCAGCTCGAGGGACGGATGAGCACCCGGGCGCTGCGTCCCGGACAGACCCTGCGCGACTATCACCTGCGGGTGATGCCGACCGTGCGCCCCGGCGATCCGGTGCGGCTGCGGATGATCGGCCAGGGCTTCGTGGTCACATCCGAGGGATCGGCGATGGCCTCGGCAGGTGACGGCCAGGCGGTCCGGGTCCGGACCCCGGGCGGCAAGGTCATGCTCGGTACGGTGAACGGCAGGACCGTGGATGTGAACTTATGACCGGAAAAGGCCCGCTGATCGGCCGATCGACTAAAGTTCGAATGGCGCAAGCCGATAGCTGGCACAGGAAAAGTGTTTCCTCCTGAAGGAGGGTCCAATGAAGATCGGAAATTCCATAGAAACCTTCAAATCCGAAGGTGTCAACCCCGGCGCCAGCCGACCCGGCGCCTCGTCCTCGCGCCCGGTGTCGCCGGTCGAGGCGAGCGATCGCATCGATCTCTCCGAAACTTCCCGTAGCCTGGCCGGCGGCGAAACCCGCGCCGACGAGGCGATTCGCGCCGACAAGGTCAGCGAGGTCCGCGAAGCGATCGCCCGTGGCGAATACCGGGTCGACTCCGCCGTCGTTGCGGAGCGCCTGATCATGGAGAGCGCCCAGTTGCTCGAAACCCTGTCCAGCGGGGGCAAGGGCGTAGGCCAGACCGATGTGCCGCCGGCGGCGGACACGACGAAATGACGACCGATCACGAGATCGCCGGCCTCGCCCTGCTCGAGACGCTCCAGGGCCAGCGCGCCGGCTTCATGGATGCCGACGGCGACACGATCCGCCGCTACGCGCAGGATGTCGAGGAACGGGTCCTGCGTCTCTTCGAGGGCCCGACGCCCCCCGCCCTGTCGGCGGAACTGCTCGCAAGCCTGCGATCGGCGCTCGAACAGCACGCCCGCCTGCTCGCCACCGCCAGCGCCCGGGTCGACCGGGGCCTGCAGGCGATGGGCCTCGATCCCGTCGCGATCCCCGGCCGCCGGGCACGTTTTGCGGGCCAGAGCCCGGCACACGCCGCCACCCGCATCACCGCTTGAACCCGGAATCCGCGATTCGCAGGGCCTGGGTTCGCCGGGCCTAGAACTGGTAGCCCATGCGCAGCGCGCCCCAGTGGCGCCCGTTCACATGGATCGGGACCGAGAGGTCCTTCATCAGGACATAGCTGCCCGCTCCCATGTTGCGACGATAGGTCTGCAGCAGGAAGCGACGGGTGCTGCGCCCCGCCGACAGGCCGGTACGGTCGTTGAACATGCGTCGCTGGCGCGAATTGGCCGCGTTCCAGATCGGATCCCCGGGACGCTGAGGCTGCGAGAACTTCGCGTTGTGGGTGGGCAGGTAGCCGTTGCGATCGACCGCGACACAGAACACCACCTTCGGCGAGAAGCCGAGCAGTCGCTCCTGGACCGCCGGCAGCAAGGCATCCGTGAGCGTTGCGAAGCGCGTGGTGAACTGCTGCGGATCGGTGTCGGGCACCGCCACGTAGTGCTCGTCGAAGAGATCGATCGCACGGATCCGCCCACTGGCCAGGGCATCCTCGAATAGCGCCGCCACCTGCGCCGCACCCGCCGACACTGCCTCGATGTAGGCGGTGTCCTCGGTCTGCGCGCCGCTGGCGGCCGCCGTCTCGATCAGGCTCTCGGACATGGTCAGGAACTTCTCGGTGCGCGCGCGCGATGCGCCCAGCGTCAACCGGGTCTTCTCGAACATCCGCCCGAGCTCGGTCACCTCGCCCATCACGCCTTCACAGGTGAGGAGCGCATCGCGCGACGCCGCGGCGATCTCGCCGATCCCGGCCTCGGTACGGGCCAGCGCGCCCTGGAAGGTGGACGCATCGACGGTCGAATCCGAGCGGATGTCCTGGGCGAGCGAGGCGATCCTGGCATCGAGCCGGGTCGTCGTCGCCATGATCAGCTTGGAGGAATCCTCGACCTTGGCGGCGAGATCCTTGACGGCCTCGGCGACCACCGCGAAGCCACGCCCGGCCTCGCCGGCGCGCTTCGCCTCGACCGAGGCGTTGAAGGCGACGAGCCGGGTCTGGAGCGCGATCCTGGTGATCTCGCCGGCCGCCTCCGTGACCTGCCGCAGCGTGTCGACCACGCCGGCGACGCCGTCGCCGACCCGGGCGACGGCGGCGCGCGCCTGACCGACCTGCCTGGCCGCCGCCTCGGTGGTGCTGCCGATGGTGGCGTTGGCGCCCACGACGCGCCCGAGGCTTTCGGTGACGTCGGCCATCATCCGCGACTGGTTGTCGACGGTGAGCGTGAGATCCTCGAAGGCGCCGTTCAGCTCCGCCGCATCACGGCCCAGGGCGGCGGCATCATGCGCCATCCTCGCGACATCGCCCGCGAAGTCGACCCGCCCGGGCCGCTCCGGCGCGATGTCGCCATTGGCGGCGACGGGAACGTGGTTGCGGCGAGTCTTCCAGAATGCCTGCTTCATTGGATGCTCCGGATATCAGTGGCGCCCGGCCGCCCGAAGCCACTGATAGCCCCCTCGGGCGGGGTCGAGCCGGGAATTCGCGAAGCACTGCTTCGCGCCGGCGAGACCGGCCGCGCCTGTGAGCGCGGCCGAAGCGAGCGACGGCGAGCGTGGGGGCTGTTTCACTTCAGATCCATTCCTTGAGGTTCGCGCGGATTCGCGCGACCGCCTGGCTGTGCAACTGCGAGATCCGCGACTCGGTGACACCGAGCACGGCGCCGATCTCCTTCAGGTTCATGTCCTGCTCGTAGTACATCGACATGACGTACTTCTCGCGCTCGGGGAGGTTCTCGATCGCGGCGACCAGGGATTCGCGAAAGCGCTGGTCATGCACGACCCCGACCGGGTCATCGGAATCGCCGACCTCGTTGCGATCGAGCCAGGAGTCCTCGCCGTCCCGGTCGCCGAGATCGTCGAGGTAGAGCAGCTGCGAGCCCCGGGCATCGCCCAGCATCCGGTGGTAGGCGCCGATGTCCAGGCCCAGTTCCGCCGCGACCTCGGCCTCCGACGGCGGACGCATGAGGCTTTGCTCGAGCCGGCGCATCGCCTGCTCGATCTCGCGCTGGGCCTTGCGCACCGAACGCGGCATCCAGTCGGCGCCGCGCAGTTCGTCGAGCATCGCCCCGCGCACCCGCTGCACCGCGAAGGTCTCGAACTGCGCTCCGCCCGCCGCGTCGTAGCGCGACATCGCGTCGAACAGCCCGATCATCCCGGCCTGGATCAGGTCATCGACGTCCACATTGGGCGGCAGGCGGGCGATCATCTGGTGGGCGACCCGCCGCACCATGGCCCCGTAGCGTTCGATCGCTTCGCTGCGATCCAGCGTTCCTTGTGCGGTATACATGCTGTCGCGATCTCGGTCGTCAGTGCGTCAGCCGCTCGGCCCGCGGCTCGAACCCGCCGGCGAGCCGGCCGGCGAGGCGATCGAATTCCCTGCCCTCCTCGCCATCGCGCTCGAGCGCCTGCACGCTCGTTCCGGCCATCGCGGCCCGTCGGAACGTGCGCCCGGTGCCGAGCGATCCCCAGATGTCGACCCGCGCCCCGATGAAGCGATCGAGCGTATCGGCGAGATTGCTTCGACAGCGATCGGCCAGGCCGCCTTCGACCGTACCGACCAGCACCACGCCGAGTCGTTCGACCCGATGGCTGGCAGCGAGCTGCTTGATCCGGCGATACAGCTCGGTAAGCCCGGCCGGTCCCGCCACGCCCTGCACCACCAGGTCGATGCCGTCTGCGATCCGCGACGAATCGCCGAGCTGGCGCGGATCGTCGAACAGGCGCAATACGCCCGACCGCGCCGCGCACCGGTCGCCATCGACATGCGCATCGATGCCATGGGCCCGCAGGCCATCGGCGAGGCTGAGCATGCCGACCCGGGCGAGCGCCGGCTCGGGGGCCACGAAGCAGACCGGGCGGTGCCGGGGCGCGGCGCCGAACAGGCGACGCAGGCCGCTCGCCTGGTCGATCCCGGGTTCAGGCATGGAGCGCCTCCCGTGCGAAGGGATCGCCGCCGATTCCGTCGATACGCTGCATCAGCATGATCAGCTCGGTATCGTCGAGCACGAAATCCTCGTGCACGCGGGGCTCGAGCCCGGTCGCGACCAGGCTCGCGGCGTCGGCCTCGTGCCAGTCCTCCGGCACCCGCTGCCCGTCGGCGACGCCGACCAGCTGCAGGCGATGGCGCACCAGGGCGTCGATGGCCCCGCCCAGACGGGGCGCTTCATCGATCTTCGAGAGCACCACACCAGCCGCCTCGCGGGCGCGATACGCCCGGATCACCTCTTCGAGCGCCCCCTCCTGCGCGGTGGCCGCAAGTACCAGCAGGGGCTGGACCCCCTTGTCGGCGAGCATGCCGAGGCAGGCTGCGACCCGTTCATCGCGCTGGCCGACACCGGCGGTATCGACCAGGACGAGGCGGCGGTCGGCCAGCGTCGCGAGATGCCGTCCGAGTTCGTCCGCATCATGGGCGGCCAGCACCGGCACGCCGATCAGCTGCCCGAAGGCGCGAAGCTGATCCTGCGCCGCGATCCGGTAGGCATCCATGGTGATCAGCCCGACCGACTGCACCCCGTGGCGCAAGGCGAAGCGGGCCGCGATCTTGGCGGTCGTGGTGGTCTTGCCCACGCCGGTGGGGCCGACCAGCGCGAAGACGCCGCCTTCGGCAAGCGGACCGTTCAGCGAGGTTGCGCAGCGCAGGTTGCGGGCCAGCGCCGAATGCAGCCACACGAGCGCCTCGTCGTCGTCGTAGTCGGCCGGCACCCGGCTCACCAGCAGCCGCGACAGGCGCGCCGAGAAACCGGCATCGATCAGCAGGCGCAGCAGCTTCGCCTGCACCGGCGAGCGACGAACCCCGTCGACCCAGGACAGCGCGCTGAATTGCTGGCTGATGTAGGCACGCATGCGCCGCAGCTCGTCGACCAGATGCTGGCTGGCCTGCGCGGTGGCCTGCTCGCCATGGCCATCGACGCGCAGGGCCGCGACCGGCGCCGCAGCGGGCGCGTCGGACACCGGATCCGCCAGGCTGGAAGCCGCATCGGCCGGGCGACCCCGCTGCCGGGCATAGCGCTCGAAGGAGACCGTGCTCATCTCGGGCGGTCGCGCGGGCCGGCGACTGTCGGCGGCGGGTCCGGCCGGCTCCGGCTGCGCCGGCGGATGCCCGGCGGGCACGCTCGCCGCGTCGGATTCATCATGGCCCCAGCCGATGTCGGCGCTCGCCAGGATCTCGACGCCGCCGTCGATCCGGCGATTGCGCAGGATCACCGCGTCCTCGCCCAGGCTCGCCTTGACCCTGGCCAGTGCCTCGCGCGCCGTGGCGCCGAAGAATCGCTGCGTTCTCATTGTGCTTCTCCGATGATCCTGCCGATCCGGATGGTGTGGGTTTCAGGAATCTCCGAATGGCCGAGCACCCGCAGGCGGGGCGCGGCCTTCCTCATCAGCTTTGCGACGGCATGCCGGATCCCATCCGGCACCAGCAAGGCTCCGGGAACGCCCTGGCTTTCATGCTCCTCGCAGGCGCCCGCCGCCGAACGCACGAGGAAATCGGCGACCCCGGGCTCGAGCGCCCCGTTGCCGGTGGGGCCGAGCGCCTGCAGCAACAGGTTCTCGAGCGCCGGATCGATCGCGATGACGTCGAGCTCGCGGGCCGGCCCGAACACCTGCTGCACCAGAGCCGGACCGATGGCGCGTCGCACCTCCGCGGTGAGCTCACCGGCTTCCTGGGTCCGGGGCCCATGCTCGCCGAGGGACTCGAGGATGCTGCGCAGGTCGCGGACATGGACCGCCTCGTCGAGCAGGTTCTGCAGGACACGCTGGAAGATCGCTACCGGTACCAGCTTGGGCACCACCTCCTCGACCAGCTTCGGCGCGTACTCGCGGACATGGTCGAGCAGGTGCTGGGTTTCGTTGCGCCCGAGCAGCCGCGCGGCATGCAGCTGCATCAAGTGATGGAGGTGGGTGGCGATCACCGTGGCGGCATCGACCACCGTGTATCCGGCCACCTGCGCCTGTTCGCGGGAACCGGGCTCGATCCAGACCGCCGGCAGGCCGAAGGCGGGATCCGTCGTGCCGGGCCCGCTGAGTTTCTGCGTCACCTGGCCCGGATCGATCGCCAGCAGCATTCCCGGATAGACCTCCGCCTCGCCGACGACCGCACCCTTCAGGGTCAATCGATAGGCGCTCGGGCGCAGTTCGAGGTTGTCGCGGATGTGCACCGCCGGGGGCAGGAAGCCGACCTCCTGGGCGAACTTCTTGCGAACCCCCTTGATCCGGGCGAGCAGCTCGGCGCCGCGCTCCTTGTCGACCAGCGTGATGAGCTTGTAGCCGACCTCGAGCCCGAGGGCGTCGACCGGGGCGACATCCTCCCAGCTCGCCTCGGCCGGATCCCGGGCGGGTTCGCTCGATACGGGCGCCGGCGCCTGGCTGGCTCGCGCCTGGTTGCGCTGCAGGCGCCAGGCAAGATAGGCGCAGCCCGCCGCGAGCAGGAAGAACGGCAGGTGCGGCATGCCCGGCACACTGCCGAGCAGGGCGACGACGAACCCCGCGATGCCGAGCGCGCGCGGCGCATTGAACAGCTGCTTGGCGAGCTGGCCGCCGACATCGTCCTCGCTGCCGACCCGCGACACGATCATGCCGGCGGCGACCGAGATCACCAGCGCCGGCACCTGCGCCACCAGGGCGTCGCCGATCGCCATCAGCACATAGTTGTTGGCGGCATGCGAGATCGAGAGATCATGCTGGACGACCCCGATCACCAGGCCGCCGACCACGTTGATCGCGAGGATCAGGATGCCCGCGATGGCGTCGCCCCGAACGAACTTCGAAGCACCGTCCATCGACCCGAAGAAATCCGCCTCGTGGCCGACCTCGGCGCGCCGCCGGCTGGCTTCCTCCTGGTCGATCACGCCGGCGTTGAGGTCGGCATCGATCGCCATCTGCTTGCCGGGCATCGCATCGAGGGCGAAACGCGCCGAGACCTCGGCGATCCGCCCCGCGCCCTTGGTGACGACGATGAAGTTGATCACCGTGAGGATCGCGAAGACGATGATGCCGACCGCGAAATTCCCCCCGACCACGAAGCTCGCGAAGGCCTCGATGACCTGGCCGGCCGCATCGGTTCCGGTGTGACCGTGCATCAGCACCGCGCGCGTCGACGCCACGTTGAGCGACAGCCGCAGCAGGGTCGTCACCAGCAGGACCGTCGGGAAGATCGCGAAATCGAGCGGCCGCACCGTGTAGGTCGCGACCAGCAGGACCACGATCGCCATCGCGATATTGAAAGTGAACAACAGGTCGAGGACGATCGGCTTGAGCGGCAGGATCATCATCGCCAGGATCATCAGGATGATCACCGGCACCGCGAGGGACTGCAGCGGCGGCATCCGGAGTTCCACGCCGGCGACGCTCAGCTTCAGGCCGGCGGCCTGGGCGGGGGCTCGCAACAGGGCGCTCATCGCGGCGCTCCGTCATGACCGGCATCCGGATGCGGATCGAGCTCCGCCGGCACCGGCAGGTCGGTCGGCGCCTCCGGCGCCCGGCGCCCCACCGCGGCCCGCAGCTGGTAGACATAGGCGAGCACCTGGGCGACGGCGTTGTACAGGGCCGCCGGAATCTCGGCGTCGACCTCGACATGGGCATACAGGGCACGGGCCAGCGGCGGCGCCTCGAGCATCGGGACGCCGGACTCGATCGCAATCTCGCGGATCCTCGCGGCGACATGGTCGGCGCCCTTGGCGACGACGCGCGGCGCGCCGCCGGCGGCCTCGTCGTACTTGAGCGCGACCGCATAGTGGCTGGGGTTGGTCACCACGACATCGGCCGCGGGCACCCGCATCATCATCCGGCCGGTGCTCATCTCGCGCTGGCGCTGGCGACGCCGCGACTTGATGAGCGGATCGCCCTCGGTTTCCTTGTGCTCCCGGCGCCCCTGCTCGAGCGTCATCCGGAGATTGGTGCGGTGGCGGAACCACTGCATCGGGACATCGACCGTCGCGACCACGAGCAGCATCAGCAGCAAGCAGCCGGCGCCCTGGATCACCAGGTCCGGTGCGATGCGCACCGCATGCTCGGGCGCCATCGTGAGCAGCGCGGCGAAGCTTCCGCCCCGCCACCAGACATAGGCGGCGGCGATCACCGCAAGGCCGAACACCAGCAGGGACAGGCGGATCGAATCCACCAGGTGGTCGCGCGAGAAGATCCGCTTGAGGCCGGCAAGCGGGCTGATTTTCGACCATTTGGGCCCGAGCGTCTTGCCGGTCCAGGCGAAACCGCCCGGCACTGCTGCCGCGACCACCGCCGCGACCATGCCGGCCAGGCCTATCGGCAGGCAGATCGACAGCGCCAGGGCGCCGAGCTCACCCATCCAGTTGGCCAGCGCCTCCGAAGAGAAGGAGAGCGTGCGATCGAAGCGCAGGCCGCGGCCGACCAGCTCGACGCTGCGGCTGCCGAGGTAACCGGCGAACACCACCATGGTCAGGCCGGTGAGCCCGAACAGCACCGCATGGCCGAGATCCCGCGATCGCGCGACCTGCCCTTCCTCCCGGGCTTCGCGCAGCCGCTTCTCGGACGCCGGTAGCTTCTTGTCCTCTCGTGACTTTTCCTGCTCGGACATTGATTTCGCCCTGGTGACGAAATCGATTATTGGCGCCGCCCGGAAAACTTAAGCCCCGATCAGGCGGGCGAATCCGCCCGTTCTCGAAACTGCAGGCCGCCGGCAACACCAGGCGCGCCGGCCGTCCGTCCCTGCCGGCAGCGGTGCGCCGCCGGGCCCGGTCTAGAAGCCGAGGCTCTCGAGCAGTTCGTCGACCTGTGCCTGGCTGGTGACCACCTCGGCGCCGGTCCGCTCGAGGCCGGGCGCGACCGGACCGTCGAGCCAGTCCGCTTCCAGGGCCTCGCGCCGGTCCTCCGGTGTGACGGTGATGAGCAGCCTGACGAGTTCGGTCTCGAGGTTCCGGGCAAGGTCGACCACCTTCGAGATCACCTGCGAGGAGAGATCGTGGAAGGATTGCGCGACCAGGATCTCGGTAAGGACGAGATCGGTCCTTGCACAGGCGGCATCGACCCGGCCGATGAAGTTCATCAGATCACCGCTGGCGACCGCCGCGACCGGATCGGCGAGCAGCCGCTGGCGGATGTCCGCGGCATCCCGCGCCAGCGTTGCCTGGCCGCCCTTGGCCGCCTCGACCTGCCCGATCACGTTCTCGGCGGCTTCCCCGCTGATCCGGGCGATGTACTCGAGCCTGTCGCGGGCATCGGGAAGACTGGCCACCGCACCCTCGATCGCCCGATCGAGGCCGAGCTGGCGCAATCCCTCGTGCACCGTTCTCGTCAGGGCGCCGATCGATCGATAGACTTCCTCGGAATCGGGTGCTTGCACGGCTTGTCGGGATTCGCTCATGGGGATTCCTCAGGCGGAGGCCATCTTGTCGAGGATCCTGACGAGCTTCTCCTCGAGCGTTGCCTTGGTGAAGGGCTTGACGATATAGCCCGACGCGCCGCCCCTGGCAGCCAGGATGATGTCCTCCTTGCGGGCCTCGGCGGTGACCATCAGCACCGGCAGGTGTTTGAGCGCGGCATCGCCGCGGATCGCCGCCAGCAGCTCGAAACCGTTCATGTTCGGCATGTTGATGTCCGAGACCACGAAATCGAACTCGCTCCGGCGCAGCATGTGCAGCGCGATCTGGCCGTCCTCGGCCTCATCGGCGCTGCCGTGGCCGAGCTCCTTCAGCAGGTTGCGGATGATACGTCGCATCGTCGAGAAATCATCGACGATGAGGAAGCGTAGGTCCTTGCTCATCGGTACTCCTGATGCATCGATGCCCCGCTCCTTCAGCGGGCCGTCTCCTCGATGACCGGCCCGGGCATCGATAGCCGCTCGTCGGCCGGTCGGGGCGCGCCCTGGAAGGCGTCGTCACCGTAGATATCGTCTTCGTCCTCGACCTGCGGTCCACGCAGGATGCGTTCCGACGCCTCGCTGGTCATCACCACGATCGAGATGCGCCGGTTCATCGGATTGAGCGGATTCTCGGGGTCGAACAACTGGGTCGAGCCGAGCCCCTCCACCCGGATGATCTTCTCCTCGCGCATGCCCCCGGAAATCAGCTCGCGGCGCGAAGCATTGGCGCGTTCGGACGACAGCTCCCAGTTGGTGTAGCCGCCGGGTCCGTGGGCATAGAGCGCCGCGTCGGTATGGCCGGCCAGCGACACGCGGTTCTCGACCTCGTTCAGCACATTGCCGATCGCGCGCAGCAGGTCGCGCATGTAGTACTTCACCTCCGCACCCCCGGAGTCGAACATCGGCCGGCGGCGGTCATCGACGATCTGGATGCGCAGGCCATCGCTGGTGAGATCCATGCGCAGGTGCTTGCGCATGTCGGCCAGGGTCGGGTCGCTCGCCACCACCGACTCGACCTTCTCGCGCAGCGCATGCAGGCGACGTGACTCGATGCGGCGGTTCTCGCGGGCGAGCGCATGGGGATTGACGGCCCGCTCCCGCACCTCGCTCTCGCCGCGCTTGACCTGGCCCATGCTGCGGGTGAGATCGGTGCCGCCGGCGTTGATGATGCTCGAGCTGTCACCGCTGCCCGAGCCGGCGTTCAGCGCCACATGCAGGGGCGTGGAGAAATGATCGGCGATGCCCTTGAGGTCACCCTTGGTGGTCGAGCCGAGCAGCCACATCAGCAGGAAGAAGGCCATCATAGCCGTCACGAAGTCGGCATACGCGATCTTCCAGGCGCCGTGCGCATGGCCGCGCGCCGGCTTGCGCGCCTTCTTGACGATGATCGGCTGGATCTTCTTGTCGGACGCCGCCATGGCGTGTTTCCTCCTCTGGCCCGGTTCGCCCGCTCAGGCCGTCTTGCGCTGCTTGACGGCGTCTTCCAGCTCGCTGAAGCTCGGCCTCTCGGTCGAGAACAGCACCTTGCGCCCGAACTCCACCGCGATGGCCGGGGCGTAGCCCTGCATGCTGGCGAGCAGGGTGGTCTTCACGCAGACCAGTTCCTTGGTCGCCTCCTCGCCCTTCTGCTCGAGCAGGCCGCCGAGCGGGCTGACGAATCCGTAGGACAGCAGGATCCCGAGGAAGGTGCCGACCAGAGCGCCGGCGATCATCTGCCCGAGGACCGCCGGCGGCTGGTTGACCGAGGCCATGGTCTTCACCACCCCGAGCACCGCGGCGACGATGCCGAAGGCGGGCAGGCCGTCACCGACCTTCTGGATCGCGCCGGCGGGGGCATGCTGCTCCTGGTGATGGGTCTCGATCTCGCTGTCCATCAGGCTTTCGATCTCGTGGGCATTGAGGTTGCCCGAGACCATCATGCGCAGGTAATCGGTGATGAACTCGACCAGGTGGTGGTCCGCCTGGATCTCGGGATAGTTGGCGAACAGCGCGCTTTCCTGCGGCTCGTCGACATCCTGCTCGATCGACATCAGGCCCTCCTTGCGGGCCTTCTGGAGGATGTCGTAGAGCAGCGCGAGCAGGGACATGTAGCGCGCCTTGGTGTAGCGCGAACCCTTGAACAAGGTCGGGATGGCAGCAAACGTCGCCTTGAGGACCTTCTGGTTGTTGCCGACGAGGAAGGCGCCGAAAGCGGCGCCGCCGATGATCAGCATCTCGATCGGGGCGGCCACCGCCAGGACCCCGAAGTGGCCGCCGGCGATTGCATAGCCCCCGAAGACGGCGAGGATCACGACGATGTAACCAATGATGACGAACATGAGGCCCCGAACACGGTCTGGCTAGTACCTACCCTATTTCGGCTGCCGACCGCTCGCCTTGAGGGAAGCCGGCTGAGCGGTCGCTTGCTACCGCCTACCCGGAAATGGGTGGGTGCTTGTCAGCGGGGCAATGATCGTCGGGAGACACCGCTCCCCAGACGACGAAAAGCGGGGCCATGCCCCGCTTTTCGACCGTGTCTCGCCCCTGCCCCCTAGTGGATGGCGCCGCGCCGCTTCGCCTTGCCGGCCCGCGCGGGCGGGCGGCACAGGCCGCAGACGAAATCCTGGTCGAGCTCGTAGGCGTGGTTCACGAAGCTGCCCTTGCAGCGGGTGCAGCGCGTGGTGCAAAGCATGCCGGCATCGACGAACTTCACCAGCCGCCAGGCCCGGGTCACCGAAAGCATCGGCTCGATGCCCGCCTGCTCGGTCTCGGCGGTATAGAGCTCGTAGGCGCGGATGACCGCTTCGATGTCGTCGATGGCGCTGGTCTTGATCAGGTATTCGTACAGGTTGTAGAACAGCGATGCGTGGATGTTCGGCTGCCAGGCCATGAACCAGTCGGTCGAGAACGGCAGCTGGCCCTTGGACGGCGACCTCCCCGTCACTTCCTTGTAGAGCTTGAGCAGGCGCTCGTAGGGCAGGTCGGTTTCCGACTGCAGCACCTGGAGCCGGGCGCCGAGCTCGATCAGGGAGATGGCCCGAAGGGTCTGGCGATTGTCCTTGAGAAGGCTGCGAGGGGATCTCATTCGACCGACTCCTCGTAGCGACCGGCCATCAGGATGCTGGCATGCAGTCGCTCGGCCGTCTTTTCCTGGCCGGGCTGGTCGGCGCGGGCATGCTCGGCGAGCAGGCCCCAGACCATCGCATCATCGACCCGCAGCCGGCACATCAGGGTATTGCCGCCCGCCACCTTGAGCATCTGGCTCGGCTTGAGGCTGTCGATGAGGTCCGCGACCTCGTCGGTCACGCCGAGCCGGAACAGCGCGGTGGGACGATCGGCACGGATCAGCTGCTGCGCGAGGATCAAATAGGACAGGTTGATCTCGGTAATTTCGTGGGCCAGTTTCGCTTCGACCGACATATTCTTTCCCCTGGGCTGTGGTGGACACGTGGGACGCAGTGTCGGCCGAGCCCCGTTCTTCTTGAATCCGATTCCTTCCGATTCCCGGCTGGGCCGAATTCCTACGCCTGTAGGAAGTCTTCCTATCCCCCGGCGAACCTCCCCACGACCGCCGTTCGGCTCCTCGATTAAAGCCGCGCCGATGCCGACCGTTAACCGCTGGCAACGGGAAGCACCCGTCGCCCCGCGGCTCGAAGAGCAGCCTCACGGGCTCTCGGCAAGCCAGGGCATGGGGCCCCGGCGAAGCGGCTACAAGGCCGCAAGGGAATCAACTCAAGGAGTCTGGAATGTCCCAAGTCATCAACACCAACCTGATGTCGCTGAACGCCCAGCGCAACCTGTCGGCGACCCAGAACTCGCTGGCGACCGCCGTGCAGCGCCTGTCCTCCGGCCTGCGCGTCAACAGCGCCAAGGACGACGCCGCCGGCCTGGCGATCGCCGAGCGCATGAACACCCAGATCCGCGGCATGAACGTTGCGATCCGCAATGCCAACGACGGCATCTCGCTGGCGCAGACGGCGGAAGGCGCGATCGGCCAGATCACCGAGATGGCCCAGCGCATGCGCGAACTCGCCGTCCAGTCGCGCAACGCCACCAACACCGACGACGACCGGACCAATCTCAATGCCGAGTACCAGCAGCTCGCCCAGGAGATCACCCGCACGATCGACAACACAAGCTTCAACGGCCAGGCGGTCCTCACC
>Ga0172382_10006022_pt1 | contig 17823 bp, 16 predicted proteins | sample Leawel138RmetaG_FD_122245 | JGI IMG/M metagenome (GOLD analysis project Ga0172382, IMG submission 122245) | Leachate microbial communities from a municipal landfill in Southern Ontario, Canada - Leachate well 138R metaG | ecosystem: Engineered > Solid waste > Landfill > Unclassified | place...
CAAGAAACAGGCCGCCCCATCCCAAGCTAGGCGCAAGAAGATGGCACTCCTAGAAGCCGTACGCTTCAAGCGCCCATCGCCCAAGCGCTAACCTCCGGGTTTGTAAAGTGCATAATTCCCAAAACGAAAGGGGATCATGCCCTTTGCAAACACTACACTCGTTCAGGCTGAGCGGCCTGGGTGGTTGGTGTTTGCAATCGGCATAGTCTCCAAAACGAAAGGGCGCCCGGGTTTCCCCGGGCGCCCTCGAAACTCTTCGCTGTGAAGCGAGAATTACTGCTTCACGGCGTCCGAAGCAGCGGCAGCGGCTTCCGAAGCGGCGCCAGCGGCAGCAGCGGCGGCGTCCGTCGCGGCGTCCGTGGCGGCAGCAGCAGCTTCCGTAGCGGCGGCAGCGGCATCGGTAGCGGCGGCAGCGGCATCACCGGCGGCGTCGGTGGCGACTTCGGCGGCGTCGGTGGCGGCGTCGGAAGCTTCTTCCGCACCCTTCGAGCAAGCCGAGAGGCCGAGGACCGTGACGGCAGCAGCAGCAGCGAGAACGATCTTGCGCATGTATGGTATCCTTGAACAGCGAGTGGACCAAGCACGGCACAAGGCCGGGCCGAAAGCCTACTGCAACAGTAGACTTCGCGCGTCAATTAACCAGCTTGGCGTGTCGATGCAAGCATCTAGTCGCAATTCGCCCGTATCCGGCGCCACGGCAGGCTGCGCAGGCTAGGACAAGATTGTGTCGAGGTTGTGACCGAATTGCATTTCGCGGCGATTCTTCGGGCCGGCGCCCCGGCCCGATTCCCGGCCGGGCGCGGCTTCCCCCCCGCAGGTTCAATCGCTAGGTAGGGCGGCATGGCGCCCAAGCAGCATCTCTACCTCGTCGATGGATCGGCCTATATCTTCCGGGCCTATCATCGCCTGCCGCCGCTGACCGATCCGCAAGGCACGCCGGTCGGCGCGGTCTATGGCTACACGACCATGCTGTGGAAGCTGGCCGACGATCTCAACAAGGCCGACGGCCCGACGCATCTCGCCGTGGTGCTGGACAAGGCGGCGACTTCGTTCCGCAACGAACTCTATGACCAGTACAAGGCCAACCGGCCCCCGCCGCCCGAGGACCTCGTCCCGCAATTCCCCCTGATCCGCGACGCCACGCGCGCCTTCTCGTTGCCCTGCATCGAGGAGGCCGGGGTCGAGGCGGACGATATCATCGCCTCCTACGCGTGCGAGGCGGCGCGGCGCGGCTGGGACGTCACCATCGTCTCGTCGGACAAGGACCTGATGCAGCTCGTCGGTCTATGCGCGGAGCCCGACGACGGCGTCGAGGGCGGCTGCGTCGACATGCTGGACACGATGAAGAACCAGCGCATCGCCGTGCCCGAGGTGATCGAGAAGTTCGGCGTGCCGCCCGAGAAGGTGGGCGACGTGCTCGCGCTGATGGGCGATTCGGTGGATAACGTTCCCGGCATCCGCGGCATCGGCCCCAAGACGGCGACCAGGCTGATCCAGGAGCACGGCGATCTCGAATCGGCACTGGCCGCCGCCCCGGCGATGAAGCCGGGCAAGCTGCGCGAGAGCCTGATCGAGCAGGCCGAGATGGCGCGCCTCTCGCGCCGGCTCGTCGCGCTCAAGGACGATTGCCCGCTGCCCGTGGCTCTGGAGGACTTCGCGCTCGGCGCGATTCCGCCAGAGCCGCTCGCGGCCTTCCTCGAGAAGCACGGTTTCACCAGCCTGCTGCGGCGGCTGGGCGCCGGTCAGGGCAGCCCCGCATCGGTGACGCGGCTCGATCCCGCGAAGCCCGTCACCGCCGCGGCCGGCCCGGCCGAAGGCGCCGCCCGGCAGCCGCCGCCCGAGATGCCGCCGATCGACACCGGCGCCTACCACTGCGTCACCACGCTGGAAGACCTGTCCGGCTGGATCGACCGTGCCTTCGCCGCGCGCAAGGTGGCTGTCGACACCGAGGCGACCAGCCTCGACCCGATGCGCGCCGAACTGTGCGGGGTGAGTCTGGCGGTGGCGCCGGGCGAGGCCTGCTATATCCCGCTGGGCCACGGCGGCACCGACATGTTCGCCGAAACGCCGGCGCAGATCGACCGCGACGCCGCGCTGGCGCGGCTCAAGCCGCTGCTGGAAAGCGACGCGGTGCTCAAGATCGGCCAGAACGCCAAGTACGATATCAACATCTTCGCCCGGTGCCTGCCCGAACAGGGGGGCATCGCCGTCGCCCCGGTCGACGACAGCATGATCATCAGCTTCTGCCTCGACGCCGGGCGCAGTCTCGACGGCATCGGCGGCGGGCACGGCATGGACGAGCTGTCGCAAAAGCTGCTCGGCCACACGCCGATCACGTTCAAGGACGTCTGCGGCACGGGCAAGAAGGCGATCGGCTTCGGCGAAGTGCCGCTCGACCGCGCCACCTGCTACGCCGCCGAGGATGCCGACGTGACCTTGCGGCTGCATCGCGTGCTCAAGCCGCGCCTGCCGGAAGAGGGCGGCACACGCATCTACGAGCGGGTCGACCGGCCGCTGATCCCGGTGGTGGCGCAGATGGAGCGCCACGGCATCAAGGTGGACCGCGAGCGGCTGGCGATGCTTTCGGCCGAATTCGCGCGCGAGATCGGAGCGCTGGAGACCGAAATCCACGCTCTTGCCGGCGAGGTCTTCACCATCGGCAGCCCCAAGCAGCTCGGCGACGTGCTGTTCGACCGGATGGGCTTCAAGGGCGGCAAGAAGGGCAAGAGCGGCCAGTATTCGACCGACCAGAGCGTACTGGAAGCGCTGGCCGCCGATGGGCTCGAGATGGCGCGCAAGGTGCTCGACTGGCGCCAACTCGCCAAGCTGCGCTCCACTTATACCGAAGCGCTGCAGGCAGCGATCAATCCCGCAACGGGCCGCGTCCACACCTCGTATTCGCTGGTCGGCGCGCAGACCGGGCGGCTCTCCTCGACCGAGCCCAACCTGCAGAACATCCCGATCCGCACCGAGATCGGCCGCCAGATCCGCGACTGCTTCGTGGCCGAGCCGGGCCACGTGCTGCTCGCCGCCGACTACAGCCAGATCGAGCTGCGGCTCGCCGCGCACATGGCCGACGTGGCGACGCTCAAGCAGGCCTTCGCCGCGGGCGAGGACATCCACGCGCGCACCGCGACCGAGATGTTCGGCACGGTCGACCGCGACACGCGCGCACGCGCCAAGACGATCAACTTCGCCATTCTCTACGGCATCTCGCGCTGGGGCCTGGGCACCCGCCTCGGCGTGCCGGCGGAAGAGGCGCAGGCGATGATCGACCGCTATTTCGAGCGTTTTCCCGGCATCCAGCGCTATATCGTCCACACGCTCGAATCGGTGCGCGAGAGCGGCTATTCCGAGACGCTGTTCGGCCGCAAGACCTGGTTCCCGCGAATCAACTCGAAGAACCAGGCCGAGCGCCAGGGCAGCGAACGCGCGGCGATCAACGCGCCGATCCAGGGCACCAGCGCCGACATCATCAAGCGCGCCATGGCCCGCATGGGGCCCGCCCTGATCGCCGCCGGACTGCCGGACGTCAGGATGCTGCTGCAGGTCCACGACGAACTGGTGTTCGAACTGCCCGAGCGCGACGTCGCGGCGGCGACGCCGGTGATCCGCCGCGTCATGGCCGAGGCGGCGGGGCCGTCGGTGCGCCTCGACGTGCCGCTTGGGGTCGAGATCGGCGTCGGCCCGAGCTGGGGGGCGGCGCATTGATCCTGCCCTCGCGCGAGGCCCTGCTGCATTGGACGGGGCAGGCCACCGCCGTCGCGCTGGCCGCAGTGGTGGCGATCGTCGCCGCGCTGATCGTGCATTTCGCGCTTTTCGCCGTGCTTGGCCGCATTACCCGCATCTCGCAGCTCAAGACCGACGGGCTGGTGGTCGCGCGGCTGCGCCAGCCGCTGCGCTGGTCGCTGATCGCCGTCGCCATCTCGCTCGCGGGCGAAGCCCAGCCGGCGCTCGCCCAATTGTGGAGCAGCATCGCGCGCTTCGTCGTGCCGGCGCTGCTCGGCTGGGTCGCCTTCGCGCTGATGAAGGCCTTTGCCGTGGCCATGGACAACCGCGCCGAGCTTTCGGCGGACGAGCTGGCCGCGCGCAGCCGCCGCACGCGCATCGCCATCCTGTCGCGCACGGCAAGCTTCGTCATCGTCTTCGTGACCGTGGCGCTGATGCTGCTCGGCATCCCGGGTGTGCGCAACGTCGGCGTGACGCTGATGGCCTCGGCGGGCCTCGCCGGGCTTGCCGTCGGCGCGGCGGCGCAACCGGCGCTGAAATCGCTGATCGCCGGCATCCAGATGGCCGTGACCGAGCCGATCCGCATCGGCGACTTCGTGGTGATCGACGGCGAGAGCGGGCGGGTCGAGGATATCCGCATGACCTATGTGGTCATCCGCATCGGCGACGAGCGGCGGCTGATCGTGCCGACCGCCAAGTTCCTGGACACGACCTTCCAGAACTGGACGCGCGTTGCCGGCGGGCTGACCGGCACGGTGACGCTGTCGATCCTGCCGGGCCACCCGGTCGCCCCGATCCGCGCGGCGTTCGAGGCGCTGCTGCAGGACCAGCCCGACTGGGACCGCCGTGCGGGGAGCTTGCAGGTGGCCGAGCTGAAGGTCGACCATGTCGAACTCAGGCTGGCGGTGAGCGCGAAAGACCCCGCCGCGCTGGCCCGCCTGCGCCTGGCGGTGCGCGAGGCGATGGTGGAATGGCTTCGCGCCGAGATGCCCGAGGCGCTGAAGAAGGTTTGAACCGCACGTCGTCCCGGCAAAGGCCGGGACGACATTTCTTCTCCCGTTAGGAGCCGTGCTTGCGCTCGCGCGTGGACTCCACCATCCCCGGCACGATGAAGCCGATCGGAGAGACTTCCATGGCGCGCTTCTTCAGCTCGCCCTTCATCTTCTCGTATTCGGCTTCCATCTCGGCCGTCACCGTCGCGCGCGAATCGGCGAGCGCCTCGGCAAAGTCGTCGGCAGTCACCTGCACCACCTCGGCGCCGCGCTTGCGGATGGCGATGAGGCCGGCGCGGCGCACCACGTCCTCGAGGTCGGCGCCGGTGAAGCGCTCGGACTCGGCCGCGATTCCAGCCAGGTTCACGTCGTCCGCCAGCGGCATCCGCGCCGTGTGGATGCGCAGGATGTGCTCGCGGCCTTCCTCGCTCGGCGTGCCGACATAGACCAGCTCGTCGAAGCGGCCGGGCCGCAGCAGCGCCGGGTCGACCAGCGCCGGGCGGTTGGTCGCGCCGATCAGCACGACCGACTGCAGTTCCTCCATGCCGTCCATCTCGGCAAGGATGGTGTTGACCACCCGCGCCGTCACCTGCGGCTCGCCCATGCTGGCCGAGCCGCGCGCGGGGACGAGGCTGTCGATCTCGTCGATGAAAATGACGCAGGGCGCCACCTGCCGCGCGCGGGCGAAGAGGCGGGCGATCTGCTGCTCGCTCTCGCCGTACCACTTGGACAGCAGGTCGGACGACTTGATCGCGATGAAGTTGGCTTCCGCCTCCTTCGCCACGGCCTTGGCCAGCAGCGTCTTGCCGGTTCCGGGCGGGCCGTAGAGCAGGAAGCCCTTGGCCGGCCGGATGCCCAGCCTGTGGAACGCCTCGGGGTTCTTCAGGGGCAGTTCCACCCCCTCTCTGAGCTTGAGCTGCGCGTCGTCGAGCCCGCCGATGTCGGCCCAGCCGATGTTCGGCACCTGCACCATGACCTCGCGCATCGCCGAAGGCTGGACGCGCTTGAGCGCCGCCACGAAGTCCTCGCGCGTCACCGAGAGGCTTTCCAGCACTTCGGGCGGGATGGTCTGCGCCTCGAGGTCGAGCCTGGGCATGATCCGCCGCACCGCCTCGATCGCCGCCTCGCGGGTCAGCGCGGCAAGGTCGGCGCCGACGAAGCCGTGCGTCGTGCGGGCCAGCTCGTTCAGGTCGACGCCCTCGGCCAGCGGCATGCCGCGGGTGTGGATGCCGATGATCTCGCGCCGCCCGCTCTCATCAGGCACGCCGATGATGATCTCGCGGTCGAAGCGGCCGGGACGGCGCAGGGCCTCGTCGATCGCATCGGGGCGGTTGGTGGCGGCGATGACGACGATGTTGGAGCGCGAGTGTAGCCCGTCCATCAGCGTCAGGAGCTGCGCGACGAGGCGCTTTTCCGCCTCGCCGTGAACCTGCGTGCGCTTGGGCGCGATCGAATCGATCTCGTCGATGAAGATGATCGAGGGGGAGGACTTGCCCGCCTCCTCGAACACCTCGCGCAGCGCCTTCTCGCTCTCGCCATAGCCCGAGCCCATGATCTCGGGTCCATTGATCGTGAAGAAGGCGGCCTCGCTCTCGTTGGCGACGGCGCGCGCGAGCATGGTCTTGCCGGTTCCCGGCGGGCCGTGCAGCAGCACGCCGCGCGGCGGATCGACGCCGAGCCGGGTGAACAGCTCGGGATAGCGCAGCGGCAGCTCGACCATCTCGCGCAATTGGCGGATGGTATCGCCCATGCCGCCGACGTCGTCATAGTTGAGCCCGGCGCGGCTGAGCCGCGCTTCCTCGAACTCCTCGCGCAGCTCCACCTCGGTGTTCTCGTCGATGTGGACGATGCCCTTGGGCGCGGTCGAGACGACCGTGAGGCGGATCTGGGTCAGCGCATAGGCGGGCGCATTGAACATGCGGGCAAGCTGCGGCGGCATGTCGCGGACCTGCTGCTGGCCGGCGGTGGCGACGATGTCGCCCGCGAGCAGCGGCCGGCCGAAGAAGTTGCGCTTGAGCGCCACCGACGGGCCCTGCAGCCGCATCTCGCGCTGCGCGGGGGCGAAAACGACGCGTTGTGCGGGGCGCGATTCGGCTTTGCGCACGGTGACGTGATCGCCCGAGCCGACCTCGGCATTGGCGCGCTGCAAGCCGTCGAGGCGGATCACTTCCAGCGCTTCGTCCTCCGCATAGGCGGCGACGGCGCGAGCCACGGTGGCGCTCTTGCCGTTGATTTCCAGCACGTCGCCCTCCAGCGCGCCGAGCGCCGAGAGCGCCGACTTAGGCAGGCGGGCGATGCCCTGCCCACTTTCTTCCTGGCGCGCGGCCGCGACCTGCAGCCGGACCGTCCGTTCTTCCACGCTTGCCGTTGCGTCGGCCATGAGTTTGTCCCCGATTACGTCCCCTCGGCGCGAGGTTCTTGCAAGCTAGGAACTGCCTGTCCCGATTGCAAAGGGAGAGATTGGGTGCGTGGGACCCGAAGCCAAAAAAAGGCCCGGTCGTTGCCGACCGGGCCGTGGAAGTTTTGGGAGAGGATGCCTGAAAGGCAGTTTGTATATGATCCATCTCGTAATTTTTTGCAAGTGCGAAATGAAGGAAAAGTGATTGCAAAAATTGCAACACTTATTGCGGAATGCTCCATCGCCCTGAAATAAACGAATTAAATTTTGGGAAGCGCACGGTATCCGGCTAACATAGCTGTCAGGAGTGCGGGAGATTGCTGCGCTGCATCAAGCGTTTTCGCCAATGCAAAGAGGCCGGCCGTCGCTCAATGCGCCATCAGCAGCGCCGGGCGGGGACAGTCCCTGAGGAAATAGCGCGTGACCCCGCCGAACAGGAACTCGCTCATGCGGCTACGGCCATAGGCGCCCATGATCAGCAGTTCCCCGCCCAGCCGCAGCGTCGCGGCGGCCAGCGTTTCCTCGGTCGAGCCCTTGCGGGCAAGCTGGTGCGGCTCTGCCTTGATCGAATGGCGCGCGAGATAGCGCACCGCGTCGGCGGCGGGGAAGCCGCCGGACTTCTCCTCGACGGTCAGCACGTTCACCGACGCGCAGCGGGCAAGCAGCGGAATGGCGCCGCGCAGGGCCGCCGCCGCCTCGTTGCCGCCGTCCCAGGCGACGCAGGCGTTTGTCACCGGCACGGGCAGCGACTTGTCGTTGGCGAGGACCAGCACCGGCGTGCGGGTCGCCAGCACGACCTCTCCGGCGATCGCGCTGCCGCGCGAGAGGATAACGATGTCGGCCAGCCGCGAGGCCACCGCCAGCGCCTCGACCGGCTCTTCCTCGCTGCGGATCACGTCGTAGGGCAGGCCCTCTTCGCGCAGGCGTTGCCGCAGGCGCGCGGCCTGGCTGTCGTCGTCGGCCAGCGCCTGTTTCATCGCGTCGGAGGCGACGTAGCTTCCGCCCATCGGGTCCATCGAGATGTAGCGGCCGATCGGCGTATCGACGAGCAGCGTGATGTGCCCCTCATTCGCCTTGGCGAGCGCCAGCGCCGTCTCGAGCCGGGCCGGCATGGCCGGGCTGCGGTCCGCATAGACGAGGATCGAACGCATCTGGAGTCTCCCGCTTGTTTTTCCGCTTGCACTTGATCGGAGCTTCTCGCCTTGACGCCGATCAATCCCCGCACACCGCGTGCCGTTTTTCGGCCGAAAGATACCATGGCCGGTGCTCACGGCAATGCGGGGGCCTTCGTCTTTCAGCAGGCCGCCAGCAGCCGGCGCGCGGCCTCGACGCAGCGCCGCGTCCTTTCGCGCGGGCCCACGCCCTGCTCGGCGAGCGTGCGCATCGGGATCTCCAGGCTCAGCGTCACCCCGTCCGGCACCAGCGACACGAACCCGGCCAGCGGCAGCTCGCCCTCGCCGGGGGCCAGGCGCTCGTACATCGCCTCTTCCAGATAGGTCGCGAAGCGCGGGGCCCAGGGCGCGTCGGCGAGCTGGACATAGCCGACGAGGGCCGGGTCGAGCGCAGCGAAGTCCGCCAGCGTGTTGCCCAGGCGGAAGAAGTGCATCGAATCGATCAGCAGCGAGAAGTTCGCGCGCGCCACCGCGTCTACGATGGCGAGCGCCGGCCCGACCCGGTCGAGCGGCCCCAGCGATCCCATCTCGGCGCTGACGAGCAGGCCGCGCTCGGCCGCCAGCTCGCTTAGCGTACCGAACCCGTCGATCGCCTGGTGCATGTCCTTGCCGATGCTGACGACGTTGATCCGCCCGCAGCCCAGCTCGGCGACGAGATCGAGGTCGCCGGCGAAGCGGCGCACATCCTGGCCGGGCAACACGGCGAAGCCTTCGACGATGGCGATCGCCACGCCCCGGTCACGGCACACGGCCACGGTCTCCCGCCGCAGCGCCGCATCGTCGCGCAGCGACCAGTCGGGATGGCCGTCCGGGTTGTAGCCCGGCGCCGGGGTCAGGCCGATGCCGACGCTCGCGCAGCCGAGATCGGCGGCGAGCGTCACGAGTTCGGCGGGCGGCATGCCGAACAGTCCCAGCCTGTCGATGCCCAGCCGGCGCATGATCTTCTCCCTTGCCCCGACAGTCCCACGCTTTGCGCGGAGCGGTCAATCGGGAAAGCCGGCGGGCGGGCGCCTTCGCAATTGCAGCGCGCCGGAGCTTGGGCTAACCGGCAGGCTCCCGCTCCTGAGGAGGCTCCATGAACAAGCTCTACCCCACGGCTGCAGCGGCGCTCGACGGGCTGCTCCGCGACGGCCTTCTGATCGCCTGCGGCGGCTTCGGCCTTTGCGGCGTTCCCGAGCGGCTGCTCGACGCAGTGCGCGACAGCGGTGTCAAGAACCTGACTTTCGCCTCGAACAACGCCGGCATCGACAACGAGGGCATCGGCAAGCTGCTGCGCACGCAGCAGGTGGGCAAGATGATCTCGTCCTATGTCGGCGAGAACAAGGAGTTCGAACGCCAGTACCTTGCGGGCGAGCTGGAGGTGGAGTTCTGCCCCCAGGGTACGTTGGCCGAGCGCATGCGCGCCGGCGGTGCCGGCATCCCCGGCTTCTACACGAGAACCGGCGTCGGCACGCTCGTCGCCGAGGGCAAGGAAGTGAAGGTCTTCGACGGAGAGGAGTTCATCCTCGAGCGCGGCATCTTCGCCGATCTCTCGCTGGTCAAGGCGTGGAAGGCCGATGAGACCGGTAACGTCGTGTTCCGCAAGACCGCGCGCAACTTCAACGTGCCCGCGGCCACCTGCGGAAAGGTCTGCGTCGTCGAGGTGGAGGAAGTGGTGCCCGCGGGCTCGCTCGACCCCGACGGCATCCACCTGCCGGGCGTATTCGTCCAGCGCCTGATCGTCGGCGCGCCTTATGACAAGAAGATCGAGTTCCGTACGGTCCGCGAGAGGGAGAGCGCCTGATGCCTTGGGATCGCAATCAGATGGCCGCGCGCGCCGCCCGCGAGCTGCGGGACGGCTTCTACGTCAATCTCGGCATCGGCATCCCGACGCTGGTGGCCAACCACGTGCCCGAGGGCGTGACGGTGACGCTGCAATCGGAGAACGGCATGCTCGGTATCGGCCCGTTCCCCTATGCGGGGGATGAAGATCCCGACCTGATCAATGCGGGCAAGCAGACGATCAGCGAGCTGCCGCACTCGGCCTATTTCGACAGCGCCACCAGCTTCGGCATGATCCGCGGGGGCCACATCGACCTGGCCGTGCTCGGCGGCATGGAAGTGTCCGAGACCGGCGACCTCGCCAACTGGATGGTGCCGGGCAAGATGATCAAGGGTATGGGCGGGGCCATGGACCTCGTCGCCGGGGTCAAGAAGATCATCGTCGTCATGGAGCATACGGCCAAGGACGGCTCGGCCAAGTTCATTCCCGCCTGCACCCTGCCGCTGACGGGGCGCAACGTGGTCGACATGATCATCACCGACCTTGCCGTGTTCCAGCGGCCGGACCACAATTCGCCGTTCCGACTCGTCGAGCTGGCCCCGGGCGTGACCGCCGACGAGGTGAAGGCGAAGACGACCGCGCAATACCAGGATTAGGGAGAACCTTTGATGGCCGATATCGCCGAGATTCCGCTGACCCGCATCGATGGCGCCGCCGACAAGCTCGCCAACCACAAGGGCAACGTCCTGCTGGTGGTCAACGTCGCCTCGAAGTGCGGCCTCACCCCGCAGTACGAAGGGCTGGAAAAGCTCTACAAGCAGTACCAGGACAAGGGCTTCGAGGTGCTGGGCTTCCCCGCCAACGATTTCGGCGCGCAGGAGCCGGGCACCAACGAGGAAATCGTCGCGTTCTGCTCGGCCAATTACGGCGTGTCCTTCCCGATGTTCAGCAAGGCCGACGTCACCGGTCCCGGCAAGCAGCCGCTCTATGCCGCGCTGACCGCGGCGGTGCCGACCAAGCAGGGCCCGGCCGCGGAGTTCCGCGATCGCCTCAAGGGCTACGGCATGACGCCGACCGAGGACCCGGAGGTGCTGTGGAACTTCGAGAAGTTCCTGATCGGCCGCGACGGCCAGATCGCCGCGCGCTTCGCGCCGGGCACCGAGCCGGGCGATCCCGCCCTCGTCGGGGCGATCGAGGCCGAACTGGCCAAGTAGGGCGCTGGGGAAACGGTAAGCTGGGGAAACGCCGCGGGCCGCGCTATAGGAAGGCATGGCCCGCTATCCCTTCGCTTCGCCCGATACCGCCATGTTCGAGCGCCTGGCCCGCGCCGCGCTCGATGCGCTGCCCGAGCCGTTCCGTGACTATCTCGGCGACGTGGTGATCCGCGTCGAGGAGTTCGCCGATGCGGAGACGCTCGACGTGATGGGCATCGACGATCCCTGGGAACTCACCGGCCTCTACCACGGCCGTCCGCTGAGCGAGCAGTCGGTCTGGGCCACCGCCGACATGCCGCCGATGATCACGCTCTATCGTGCCCCGCTGCTGCAGGAATGGCGTGAGACCAGGGTGGAACTGGCCGACCTGATCACCCACGTCGTGGTGCACGAAGTCGGCCATCACTTCGGCCTTTCGGACGACGACATGCACCGGATCGAGGACGACGACGGCTGGCCGGGCGGATAGGCCATCCGCACGGCGCCAACGGTACCAGCACCGGGCAGGTCAGGTGCCGTCGCTGCGCAGGTCGTCCTCCTTCGCGCCGGGGCCGTACTTGTCCTCGTTGTCGTCGAAGTTCGGCTCGCCGGTGTAGGCCGAGTTGTCGATGCGGCCGCTGCTCACCATCTGCCGCATGTGGTCCACCACGTCCTCGACGTCGTCGCCGTCTTCGCCAGTGGGCACCTTCTCGCTCTCCTCCAGGCCGAGGTCGTCGGACGAACGGCCCAATGCCGCGTCGGCGAAGGTTTGCGATTGTGCGTCTTCGTCGTTTTGCTCGGCGTTCTGGTTCTCGGGTGCGAGGTCTTCGGTCTGGCGATCCTCGCCGTCGAACTTCCGAGGTCGGTCGGTCATGGCGCATCTCCTTTGCGGCTACAACGTAGCGGAGTGCGCGCCCGTTCCCGTCCGGCGGGTGCCGGGAGGGCCGGGATTCTCGGAGATGGGCGGCCATGAACGCAGGCGATGCGCCCATGCCCTGTCATTGGAGGCTAACGGTCGAAAATCTCGCGCGGGTGCTTCGCCAGCCATTCCTTCGGGCGCCGGGTCAGGCAGCGCACGCAAGTGAACCAGCCTGGCTTGCTCCGGCTTTCCGTCCACCTGTGCCCCCCTGTGAACGCACACAAAATCCTGGGTCCCAAACGCATGTGGAAATTCGGCTCGATCACATTGGAAACAAGGGCGCAGCCAGCATAGTCTCCAAGACTGACCCTGAGGTGAACGGGTCGCGCGCGGCCGGAATGGGCCGCTGCCGCGCCCGGTTCGACGGTGCGGCTGCCGGTCAGAGAACGATATCGAGTTCCACCCGTACCGAGGCGATGCGCCAGCCTTCGGGCTCCCGGCGGTAGGTGTCGAACACCGTCGCATAGGCGAGACCGAGGCCGGGGAGATCGGGCCGGGTTTCCTTGATGAAGGTCTCCTGCCGCCAGACGCCGGTGGCGTGGCTCTCGTCCTGGAATTCGATCTCGGGGATCGTGACGATGTGGAGCAGCATTTCCAGCGGCGCGAAGGCCTTGTGCATCATGCCGATCACCGTATCGCGGCCCGAGATCGGCGCGACCTCGGTACCAAGCACCCGGCCGGTGGGCGACATGTCGAGCAGGAAGTCCTGGGTCAGCACCTGATGCAGCCGGTCGAAGTCATGGCTGTCGATCGAGCGGCAATACTTCGCGCGCAGCAGCTTGATGTCCTCGAGCGCGAGGAGCCGTTCGAGGCCGTCCATACCGGTCTGGGCCATCACAGCGTTGCCTTCAGCGCTGCCGCCATGGCGACCACCGCCTCTGCGCGGGGCATCGCGGCCAACTGTTCGAACTGCGCCTTGTAGTGCGCGTTGGGGACATAGACCGGGCCCTTGGCGATGTTGTCGAGCGCAAGACGGGCCACCTCGCGCGCCGGCTGCATGTTCGGGATGGCTGCGTACTGTTCGGCATAGCGCGCGGTCGCTTCCGATTCGGTGGCGCCGGGGCAGAGCGTCAGCACGTCGACGCCGCTGCCGGCCAGCTCGCCGTAGAGCCCTTCGCCCAGCCCGATGACCAGCGCCTTGGTGGCGGAATAGGCGGTCGAGAAGGGGCAGCCGATGAACCCCTCGACCGAGCTGGTGAAGATGACCCCGCCCTTCCCGCGCGCCTTCAGCCGGGGCAGGAACCCGTGCGCGAGCTGCATCGGCGCGTGGCAGTTCACCGTCAGCATCCGCGCCATCTCGGCCGCGTCGGTGCTTTCGAATGCCCCGCGGATGTTGAACCCGGCATTGCTGACGACAAGGCCGATGTCGACTCCCTCGGTCGCGGCGAGCAGCGCCGCCGGCGCGTCGCACTGCGACAGGTCGGCCTTGCAGAGCTGCGATCGGGTGCTGTGGGCGGCGCGGAGACCGGCGGCGAGCGCTTCCAGCCGGTCAGTGCGCCGCGCCGTCAGGACGAGGTCGAAGCCGCGCTTGGCCAGTTCCTCGGCAAAGGCCCAGCCGATGCCCGACGATGCGCCCGTCACCAGCGCCACGGGGCCGTAGCGTTCCCGAAATTCGTTCATTTTCGTTCCTCACCCGCTTTTGGCCAGCCTAGCGCGGATTGGGCCGGCAGCGAAAGGGTGTGGCATCCGGAAATTCCCTATACGATATCGGCAGCGGGAGGTGGGCATGGCGGAACTCGTGATCCGGACGCAGGCGGGCAAAGTGGCAGGCGCGGCCCTGCCGGGATTGCGGCGCTGGCTCGGCATTGCTTATGCCCGGGCCGAGCGCTTCGCCGCGCCGCGCCCGGTGGAGCCCTGGGCGGGGGAGCGGCCGGCGACGTGCTTCGGCAGACAGTGCCCGCAGCAGATGGGCGGCAAGGTCCGCCGTGAGACGCTGGACGGCGCGGACTATGGCGAGGACTGCCTGTACCTCAACGTCTGGACGCCCGACGGCGGCGCGCCCGGGGCGAAACCGGTCATGGTCTGGATCCACGGCGGCGCCTTCATGGCGGGCAGCGCCAATCCCTATGATGCCTCGGCCCTCGCGCGCGAGGGTGATATCGTCGTCGTGACAATCAATTACCGCGTTGGCGTGCTGGGCTTCGTCAATTTCGCCGAGGCGCTGGGCCTGCCGGCGATTCCGTCGAACCTGGGCCTTCGCGACCAGATCGCCGCGCTCGAATGGGTGCGCGACAATATCGCCGCGTTCGGCGGCGATCCGGAGCGGGTAACGATCTGCGGCCAGTCGGCAGGATCGCTGTCGGTCTCGCTGCTGATGCTCTCTCCGGCTGCGCGCGGGCTGTTCCATGGCGCCGTGGCGCAGAGCGGCGCGGTCAGCCTGATCCACGACAGCGCGCGCGCGGTGCAGGACGCGCGCCGCTTCGTCGAACTGCTGGGGCTCGACCAGGGCGGCCTGGAGAAGCTGCGCACGATGGACATCGCCGAACTGATCGCGGCGCAGGGCGCGGTCGGCAAGGAGATCCGCAACGGCATTCCAGCGGCGCCGTGGTACGATGGGGACGTCCTGCCCGCCTCGCTCGCCGAGGCGCAGGCCCAGGTGGCCGCACCCGTGCCGCTGCTCGCCGGCGCGACGCGCGACGAGATCCGCCTGTTCGAGCTGCTGCCGGGCGATATCCTGCCGTCGAAATGGCCGGAGCTGGAAAAGCTGCTGTTCACCCAGCTTTCCGAAGCGCAGGCGCGCGCGGTGCTGGCCGCCTATCCGCGCGACCGCAAGGGCCGCACCGCGCTGGCCACCGACCTCACCTTCCTGATGCCGACGCGCAATTTCGCCCAGCGGCATGCCCGCAGCCAGCCGACCTGGTTCTACAGGTTCGACTATGCGCACCCGATCGCGGGGGCGGCGCACGGCCTCGACCTCACGCTGTTCTGGCCCTTCCGCGGCCTCAAGATGGCGCTGGCGCGCGGCGGTCCCGACAGCGGCCGGCGGGCGGCGCTGGGCCGGCGGATGCGCGGCCATGTCGCCCACTTCGTCCGGCACGGACATCCGGGGGCGGACTGGCCGGCCTACGAGCCCGAGAAGCGGACCGTCCGCATCTACGGCCTTGCCGACCGGCTGGAGGACGATCCCGAAGCCCAGCGCTTCGCCGCCTGGGCCGGGTGCGACGTTTCGCCGGGCGTGGTGCGGGGCTGAAGACGGATCGACTTGCGTGAAAGCGGGACCGGGCCGGCGCAGCGCCCGCTTCGGCAAAGCTGGGGCAGACTCCGGAAGCGATCGCATTTCCCACGTTGTCTTTTGGCCTGTGCTTCGTCAAAGCCGCGACATGTCGAATCCGCACGTCCCCGCCATGCTGGCCAAGGCCGAAACGCTCATCGAGGCGCTGCCCTATCTGCAGCGCTATGCCGGGCGCACCTTCGTCGTCAAATACGGCGGCCATGCCATGGGCGACCCCAAACTGGCGCGCGATTTCGCAGAGGATATCGTCCTCTTGAAGGCCGTCGGCATCAACCCGGTGGTCGTGCACGGCGGAGGGCCGCAGATCGGGGCGATGCTCAAGAAGCTGGGCGTCGAATCGCAGTTCGTCGACGGGCTGCGCGTGACGGACAAGGCCACGGCCGAAGTCGCCGAGATGGTCCTGTCGGGCGGGATCAACAAGGAACTGGTCGGCTGGATCAGCGCCGCGGGCGGCAAGGCCATCGGCGTTTCGGGCAAGGACGGCGGCATGGTCGTCGCCAGCAAGGTGACGCGCACCAAGAAGGACCCGGACAGCCAGATCGAGCAGGTGGTGGACCTGGGCTTCGTCGGCGAGCCGGAACTGGTCGACACCACGGTGATCAAGACGCTCTCGGCCGCCGGCATGATCCCGGTGATCGCCCCGATCGCGGCGGGCGCGGACGGCGCGACCTACAACATCAACGCCGATACCATGGCCGGCGCGATCGCGGCCGCGATCGGTGCGGCCCGGCTGTTCCTGCTGACCGACGTGACCGGCGTGCTCGACAAGGACAATAACCTGCTCACCGATCTGACGCCGCCCGACATTGAGCGGCTGGCCGCCAACGGGACCATCTCGGGCGGGATGATCCCCAAGCTCGAAACCTGCGTCCACGCCGTGCTGGCGGGCTGCGAGGCGGCGGTGGTCCTCGACGGCCGCGTGCCGCACGCCATGCTGCTCGAATTCTTCACCTCGCGCGGCGCGGGCACGCTGATCCGCGCCGGCTAGCGCGGGCAAGGCCAGCGGAACAGGAATGTGCGCCGTGGCTTATGGTCCTATGCCCGCACGCATTCCACTGGCCGTCGTCCTGGCGCTCCTGACGCTCTCTGCCTGCCACCGTACCGAGGAGCCGGCGCCGCCGGTCGAGACTGCAGCCGCGCCCGCCGCAGCGCCGTCCCGACCGGCGCCCGCGCGTGAGACTGTTGCGCTCGACGAGCGCCGGGATCCCGGCCGGGTGCTGCGCTTCTACGCCGCCGCGCTCCATGCGCGCGACTGGACGGCCGCGGCAAAGGCCTGGGGCCCGGGCAGCGGCGTGACCGCCGAAACGCTCAAGTCCGCCTACGACCGTGCCGACCCGCCCGTGCTGGAACTCGGCGAAGGCCAGGTCGAAGGCGCCGCGGGCTCGCTCTATTACGAGGCCCCGGTGGTCCTGCGCTTCGGCAATGCGCCGCCCGAGCGCGGCAGCCTGGTCCTGCGCCGGGTCAACGACGTGCCGGGGGCGAGCGCGGCCCAGCTTCGCTGGCATATCGAACGGGCCGTGATCGGGGAGCTTCGATAAGCAACGGCCGGTCTTTTCGATCCGCACCGGCTCGGCTATCAGCGCTCGACCCTGACCGCTGAAAGGCACGGCCTTGCTGTTCTTCACGCTTTACGAAATCATTTCCTACCTCATCAACATCATCGTCATCGTGGTGATCGCCCAGTTCGTCCTGAGCCTGCTCATCTCGTTCAACGTGGTGAACATGCACAACCAGTTCGTCGCCGCGGTGTGGCGGGCGGTGAACGCGATTCTCGATCCGGTGCTCGGCCCGATCCGGCGGATCATGCCCAACACCGGCGCCCTCGACCTGTCGCCGATGGTGCTGATCATCGGCCTCACCGTCATCCAGATCGTCCTCAAGAACCTGGCAATGGCAGCGCTATGAACACGTCATCCCCGAAGGCAGCGATCATCGACGGCAAGGCCTTCGCCGAAGGGCTGCGCGCCCGCGTGGCGCAGCTTGCCGCCTCCTTCGAACAGGCCGCCGGCCGCAAGGCGGGCCTTGCCGTGGTGCTCGTCGGCGAAGACCCGGCGAGCCAGGTCTACGTGCGCTCCAAGGGCAAGCAGACCGTCGCCTGCGGCATGGCGAGCTTCGAGCACAAGCTGCCCGGGGACACGGCGCAGGAGACGCTGCTCGCGCTGGTCGACAAGCTCAACGCTGATCCGGCGGTGGACGGCATTCTCGTGCAACTTCCCTTGCCCGGGCACCTCGACGAGCAGGCGGTGGTCGACCGAATCAGCCCCGGCAAGGACGTCGACGGGCTGACCCCGATCAGCACCGGCCGCCTGGCGCTGGGCCTGCCGGGCCTCGTGCCCTGCACGCCGCTCGGCTCGCTGATGCTGCTCAAGGACCGGCTCGGCAGCCTCTCGGGCCTCGACGCGGTGGTGATCGGCCGCTCGATCCTG
>Ga0172382_10006023_pt1 | contig 17823 bp, 9 predicted proteins | sample Leawel138RmetaG_FD_122245 | JGI IMG/M metagenome (GOLD analysis project Ga0172382, IMG submission 122245) | Leachate microbial communities from a municipal landfill in Southern Ontario, Canada - Leachate well 138R metaG | ecosystem: Engineered > Solid waste > Landfill > Unclassified | place...
AAATTCTTTTAGATCAGAAAAGCCGCGGATTTCTTTTCGATTTAGCTCGTTGAGTGCCGTAACCTGCGCCAGGTTGATGTCGTAACCGGCACAGCTAAACCCGTGGTCGGCTACATTTTGTAGAAGGTTGGATCCCATCGTGCCCAACCCGATCATTCCAAACGCGAACAGATTTTTAATGTCGTCTTCCATTTTTAGGGTCAGATTTGTGCTTAACTTTTCTGCTGTTTCTGGTCATCAATACTTTTTAAAAGCTTGTCGTAGGCCTGGTTGAATTTTTCTATTCCTTCTTCTTCCAGCTTTTGGGTAATTTGATGAATGTCGATTCCGATTTCCTTTAGACCTTCCAATGCCCGGATTGCGCTTTCGGTATCCTTCGTGAGCGTGTCGGCCACTTTTCCGTGGTCGCGAAAAGCCTCGATGGTTTCCACGGGCAGGGTGTTTACAGTTTCCTTTCCGATGAGCGGTTCCACATATTTTACGTCGCTGTAGGCCGGATCTTTGGTGCCTGTGCTGGCCCAAAGCAGCCTTTGCCGCTGTGCTCCTTTTGCTTCGAGTTTTTTAAAACGTTCGTCCGAAATCGTTTCAAGGTAGATTTGATATGCCATTTTTGCGGAAGCTATGGCAATCTTACCTTTTAGCTCGGGTGCATTTTTTTGTTTCAGCATAGGATCCACCATCACATCGATGCGGCTCAGAAAAAAGCTGGCTACCGAGGCTATTTCATCAATGGGTTTATTGCCCTTGAGCCGCTCTTCCAAACCACCCATAAAAGCTTCGGTAACCTCCCGATAGCGTGGCAAGCCAAAAAGCAGGGTAATGTTGATGTTGATCCCTTCAGCAATACATTTCCTGATGGCGGGCAATCCTTCGCGGGTGCCGGGGGTTTTTATCATCACATTTTTGCGGTTCACCTTTTCCCACAGTTCCCGCGCCTGCGTTATGGTACCTTCGGTGTCGCGTGCCAGATAAGGCGATACCTCCAGACTCACGAAACCATCCTTGCCGTTGGTTTTGTCGTAAACGGGCTTAAAAATATCAGCCGCGCGCTGAATGTCCTTTATTGCCATAGCAAAAAAAATGGCTGCATTGTCATCTTCTGTTTTAGATAGATTGGCAATATCCGCATCATAATCTGTGCTGCCGCTGATGGCTTTTTCAAAAATCGACGGGTTGGAGGTAAGCCCCCGCAAGTCGTCGTTGCTTATCCGGCTTTGCAGCTTGCCGGTGTTCATCATGTCGCGATCGAGCAGGTCGAGCCAGATGCTTTGACCATGTTCCTGTAATCTATTTAATGAGTTCATAATATGTTTTTTTTGGAATTCATGTTTGAACAACAAACGGACTGCTCAGTTGGTTTGCACTTCGATGATAAAGTACAAAAGTTTCAACATTCATTTGAACCTGGTACAAAGTGCAATTGTTCATTTGGGCACCGACCCGCCACTATAGCCAAAGTGGGGTGGGGTGGGCGCTCTGCCCATTTGGCTAAATTAGTTTGGGTGGTAATAATATCTCCAACGTTTAAAAGCCGGAAAGTAAATCCCACCCTGGCCGAATCATTATCTTTGCTAATGTTGTCTGTGGAAAAAGATGCCGGAAATCAGATTGCTTTCGTGATTGGACATGCTGACAATTTCTGAAATCAAATCGACAATAAGAAATGTGAGGTGCAACGCACCGCTAATATTTGTAGAACAACGTCCATCGTGCAGGAGCCGAAATATTATCAGAGGTTGCTGATATCGCGGTGCGCTGCACCTTACGATTTCCTTGGCGTAATGCTTTGCTACAAATATTTCGTCCGCCGGTTGGCGGACTTAATTCATGTTCATTGATCTGATGTGGGGATACGTAGATAGCATTTGTGTACTTTTGCCCCTTGATTGAAATAAAATAATTGGCTGCCTGCCACCACTAACCATCGACTGATACTGGCTACTGCCTCTGCTAACATTTGTAACTATGGAGAAATATTTTGCACCCTTTCGTGAAAAAATTATAGGTATCGATCAGGAATTTCTTTCGCCTTACGGCAAAAAAAAGATCATCTATGCCGACTGGATCGCCAGCGGGCGCTTGTACCGCGACATCGAAGAGAAAATCTCCTGGCAGATCGGGCCATTTGTGGGCAACACCCACACCGAAACCAGCGAAACCGGCACCCTGATGACAAAAGCTTACCATCTGGCACACAAAAAAATTAAAGAGCATGTGCATGCCGGCTCCGACGATGTTATCATCACTGCCGGCAGCGGCATGACCACGGTCATCAATAAGTTCCAGAGAATTCTTGGCTTCCGTGTGATGCAAAAGATGCAGGCCTCCGAGTGCCTGAAAGATGAGGATCGCCCCGTGGTTTTTATCACACACATGGAGCATCACTCCAACCATACTTCCTGGTTCGAAACCATTGCCGACGTGGTGCAACTTCAGCCCGATGCCGACCTGCTCGTGGATGTGCAGCAATTGCAACAGGAGCTTGATCGCTACAAAGATCGTAAGATGAAAATCGGCTGCTTTACAGCTTGCAGCAACGTTACAGGCATCACCACGCCGTATCACGAGATGGCGCGCATCATGCACCTCAACGGCGGCTTGTGTTTCATCGACTTTGCCGCCTCGGCACCTTATGTGGATATTGATATGCACCCCGCCGACGATCCGCTCAAAGCACTCGATGCAGTGATGTTTTCACCCCACAAATTCCTGGGCGGCCCGGGCACCTCCGGCGTGCTGATTTTTAATAGTAAAATCTATACCGCCAGCGTCCCCGACAATCCCGGCGGTGGCACCGTGGACTGGACAAATCCCTGGGGCGAGTTTAAATATGTGGACGACATCGAAGCACGCGAGGATGGCGGCACACCCGGATTTTTGCAAGCCATCAAAACAGCCCTTTGCATCGAACTCAAAAACCAGATGGGAGTCGAAAATATTCGCTTACGCGAAAAAGAACTCGTAGAGATCGCTTTTGCAGAAATGCCCAAAATCCCCGGCATCCATATCCTGGCCGACAACGTGCACGTACGTTTGGGCGTTATCTCCTTTTTCATCGACGATGTTCATTTTAATCTGGTGGTGAAGTTGCTCAACGACAAATTTGGCATTCAGATGCGCGGGGGCTGTGCCTGCGCCGGAACCTACGGCCATTTCCTGCTCGACGTGAGCTACGACAAAAGCAAAGAGATCACCGACCTGATCAGCCATGGCGATCTGTCGCAAAAACCAGGTTGGATTCGCATGTCGATGCATCCTACCATGACCAACGACGAGCTTTATGCCATTATCGACGCCATTCGGCAGGTAAGCCTCAACCACAAAGAGTGGGGGCAGGATTATCGTTACAACAACAAAACCAACGAATTTGTACATTGTTGCGAACCCGAAGACAAAGACCAGGTGGTGAAGAAATGGTTCCAACTGCCGGAAATTCAGCCAGTCCGCCTCATTGACACCGTAAACATCTGAGCACTTTGATAAATTGTCATCCGCCCAAAAGTTTTACCTTTTTCAGAAACGTCTGTCAATTGGCGGTAAGCCTTGATCTGATGTGCCTTTGAGATAAACCCGTTTTTACAATTGGCCTCTTGCTCCTCTGAAAATTCCTTCCCGTGGTATCCTCTTTGTACAGCCTCAATTAGTTTTAAAATTAATTGTTTAACTAAAAATTTATAGGAGGAAAAAACCATGTCATTAGTAAGATTCAGAAACCGCAGCATGCTTCCTACATTCTTCAGCGACTTTTTTGACGGCGACACCATGAATTACCCCTACATGGATGATTCTACCATGCCGGCTGTCAACATCAAAGAAACCAAAGATGATTTTGTGGTTGAGGTAGCTGCACCAGGAATGAAAAAAGATGATTTTAAAATCGAACTCGACAACAACCTGTTGATGATTTCGTCAGAGAAAAAAGAAGAGCACGAAGAGAAACAGGAGGGCGAATACACGCGCAAAGAGTTCATGTACCAATCGTTCCGTCGTAGTTTTACGGTTCCCAAAACCATCGAGGACGGGAAGATACAAGCCACCTACAAAGATGGTGTGCTAAGCATCCAGTTGCCCAAAAAAGAAGAGGCCAAACAAAAGCCCAAAAAATCCATCACCATTGGGTAACATAAGCATTTTGAAAACCAATAAAAAGGAGCGCCTTCGGGTTGCTCCTTTTTTGTTTGCAGTCTGTTTAATAGTTTGTTATCCCCTTGCTAAAATCAAGATTGAGTATTCATTATTCCGTTGCGCACCTGCGGAATTCAATATTCAAAATTGAAGAGTTTCTGAATCGCCTCTCATTTCTCACCACTCATTTCTCACCATCTTTTTTCTGCACACAAATATTTTTTTTATCTTTACACCTTTAAAACGCATACCGAGCTCCGTCCGACATCTACAAAAATTTAAACCTTAACGATATGAAAAACAGAATTACGGCGTTCCTGGTTTTTCTCTTTCTTTTGCCCGGATTGCTTGTGGCACAAAGTGCCGACACAAAGAATGCAGATGGAAATGGTTTCTTTGGACCCGATATCTCGGTCACTCCTTTGGCGCTTTCCCAAATCCACTTTATGCCGCCTGAGATTACCACTGATTATCTCACCATTACCAATATGGGTGATGAAACGCTTTATTGGGAAATTGGCTTCGGTGGCACAAACAAAAGTTATCAGCATGAAGTAGTTTCAGCCCGATCTGCCGGGAATTTGGAAATTATTTGGGACAATGGCCCCATCGTTACAGCCGAAGGTGCCGGCTCCAATGGTTCGGATTACAGCGAGCTGCAGGATGCTACGCTGAGCATGAGCGTTTATGGCAGTGGCTGCCAGCTTTCAGCAGGCAATCTCATTGCCGATGATTTTGAAATTACCGGAGATCGCGACTTGGCTCAATTTACTTTTTATGTTTATCAGACCGGTGCCGGCAATGTATCCACCATCAACGATATTCGTTATCTGATTTATGATGGTAACCCCACCCAGGGCGGTCAGGTTATTTACGGCGATCTGGAAATCAACCGGCTTCTATCGTCAAGTTGGACGAATGTGTGGCGGGTTCTGGAATCTGCTCCCACCGAAAACAGGGCGATAATGGAGGTTGTGGCTGATGCTGCGGGACTTTCACTTTCCCCGGGCACTTATTGGGTTGCGTTTCAGGCAGGAGGTACTGGCGCATCCGGCCCGTGGTGCCCTCCGGTAACCATTACTGGCCAAACCAACACAGGCAATTCCCTGCAATATACGAGTAGCGGTAGTTGGGAACCATTAATCGACGTGAGCCCGCAGGGTATGCCTTTTCTTATCGAGGCCTATCCGGGACCCCTTGTAAGTGATGTGGGCATTTTTTCTATCCTGCAACCGGCATCTGGCGTTATTTTTACGGATGAAGAACCTGTCACCATCCGGATTAAGAATTATGGTGCAGAAACGCAAACCAGTATTCCTTATGTAGTAAACTGGAGTGGCCCCACAGGCACCGAAACGGTTGAGGGTATTTACGAAGGCAGCCTTGCTTACAATCAGACTGTAGATGTTACGCTCGAAGAAACCGTGGACCTTACTGTGTCGGGGTTTTACACCTTTGAAGCATGCACCCTGTTGGAGGATGATCAGAATTCTGCCAACGACTGCAAAACCAAAGTACTCTATGCCCCGCCACCAGGAACCGAATGGTTGGCTCCAGAGTCATCTGCAGGTGTGATCTATCCGGGCGGAACAATCATGGTGGGAATAATTTTTAATTCCGAAAATCTTGCGCCGGGGATTTATCGCGATTCGTTGTGGATCGAAAGCAACGCCCCCAGCCAACCGCTGATAATTATTCCGGCAGAACTTGTGGTGAATCCTGTTCTTCAACCGCCTTCCAACCTTACCGCCAGGCTCGACCAAAGTGGTCAGGTTATCCTCTCATGGATATTTACGTGGCCCGATAGTTACGAGCATATTAATATTTATCGCAATGGTGAGCTGGTTGGTACGACCACCGACACCCTCTTTACGGATCAACTGCCCGATTTTGGCAAGTATAATTACAAAGTGACTGCGCAATACTCTATCGGCGAATCTTTGCCGGCCGGCCCGGTGCTGGTGAAGTGGAAGGCTTTGCCAATCGTCACGGTAAGCCCGCTTCAAATTACCGAAAAGCACCTTTGCCCCCCGCTGGTTACCACCCATTCGCTGACGATTTCAAATTCAGGATCAGTGCCGCTCGATTGGCAAATCTATCTGGAGGATAATTCGCGCGTCTATCAGAAATCTGTTCAAGCACCAGGTTCATCGGATGTTTATAATCAAGATAACTTGAAATCTTTAAACTTAAAAACAAGAAGCTTTCTGAATGATGTCGGCGTAAGTGCAATTATAAAACCCACATCGGGTGTGGACCTTTCGCATGTTGAGCCGGTGGAATTTATTATTAAAAATTACGGCACCAATACGCTGACGGATATTCCGTGGGAGGTTTCCTGGAGTGGCCCCACTGGTTCAGGAAGCATCGAGGGGATTTATTCCGGAAGCCTGATGCCCGACAACACCATTGCGATTGTGCCCGATGAAACGGTGAATTTATTTGTGTATGGAACTTATCAGTTTACGTTTTGCACATTATTGCCCGACGATAGCAACTCCGAAAATGATTGCATGCAACAGAGTATTACTAACAAGGAGGCGAGTTTAGCCTGGGAAAATCTTTACTCCACTGGCTGCGATTTGGGCGATGGATTGACTTATTGGGAGTTGAATAACATTTTAGTTCCTGATATTCCATGCGAAGGAACGCCCTCCTATTACCACGACTACACCGGTATGGCGCATGAGCTTGCGCCCGGCCACACTTATTTATTAAAGGTCGAGGCTGGTACAAGCAATACATATTTTGATGTGTGGATTAATTACAATGATGACGATTGGGCGGATAACACCGAACTTTTGCTTGACGACGGTTTTTGCCAGATTGCTAATGAGCCATATACTTTCCAGATTACCATTCCTGAAATTGCACCCTCCGGCAAGCATATCCTGCGATATAGAACGAACACACTTTCGCCCGTAGAACATTTTAGCCAAACTTATCTGTTAGGCAATTGCTGCGATTTTTCGGCAAGAATCAGCGATGACATCGAATGGCTGAGTGTTGATTCTTATGGCGGCACGGTGGAGCCCGGGCAAAATCAACAGGTAACGATAACCTTTAATTCGGAGGGCCTGCTCTATGACAATTATCCGGCAACGGTGGTTGTAAAAAGCCGCGAACCTTTGCAGCCATTAATTGAAATTCCGGTTGAATTTACGGTTTCTGACGAGCCGGCATTAAATTATTTTCCTGAAGATTACTTTTTTGAGCTATTTCCGGGAGAAACGCAAACAGACCTGCTGTCGCTTGAAAATTTATACTCTGATACCATTAATGTAAGTATTTCTATTACTTTTTTAAATGAAAATCCTGAATACGACTGGTTGACGGTTTCGCCTGAAAATGCACAAATACCTCCGGATGAAACAGCAACTTTTGAAGTTACTGCAATATCCGTTTATACCTGGAATTCCGAAAATTATGCAACTATTCACGTAACCTCCGACGATCCTTGCGCATCATCAGTGGAGATACCTGTAAGGCTTGATGTTATGGGAGCTGTTAACGAAAACGAACGCGCGCCGCAAATCAGTATCTTCCCCAATCCTACCCATTCGTCACTAAATATTTCATCGCGTAAGCCAATCCATTCGGTGGCTTTGATGAATCAATTGGGTGAGATTTGTATTGATAAAGTTGTAGATGCACCTGCTACTACCTTACCTGTTGCTGGTTTGCCAAAAGGAATTTATGTTTTAAAAATTATCAATCAGGAAGGCCAGTTTTATCATAAAGTATTGGTGCAATAGAAAAATCATTTTGTTATTAATAAAAAGAGGAGCGCCTTTGGGTTGCTCCTTTTTGTTTGCGGTACATTCATTATGTAAATTCCAAGGTTCAAAATTCAGTATTCGATATTCAGGACGCACGATTCAATAATTTATTTCTCACCACTCATCGCTCCTCCCTTACGTCTCATTTCATTTTTTTTTGCACACAAATATTTTTTTACTTTTACACCTTTAAACACAGCTCATGTACAAATATTTATTTGGCCCTGTGCCATCGCGCAGACTTGGCATTTCACTGGGCGTCGATCTGGTTCCGCGCAAAGTGTGCACGCTCGACTGCGTGTATTGCGAAGTGGGCAAAACCACAAAACTTACGCTCGACCGCAAAGAATACATTAAAACTGTAAGGATAAAAGAGGAGCTGACGGATTATTTCAGCAACAATCCCGATCCTGATTTTATCACCTTCTCGGGGTCGGGTGAGCCGACGTTGAATCTGCATATTGGCGAAATCCTTCAGTTTATTAAAGAAAAAAAACCTGCGATCCCGGTGGCGGTTTTGACCAATGCCACGTTGTTTTACGATAAAAATGTCCGCGATGCAATTGTAGGCGCCGATGTGGTGTTGCCTTCGCTCGATGCGGCCACCGATGAAGCTTTCAAAAAGATCAATCGGCCACACCACAATCTTTCCATCGATCAATACATCGCCGGACTGGTTGAATTCAGAAAAGAATTTAAAGGCAGAATTTGGTTGGAGATATTCATCCTTCCCGGCTACAACGATGATGAGCAGGAGCTTGTCGCGATCAAAAATGCCATTTTAAAAATAAAGCCCGACTCCATCCAAATCAACACGCTCGACCGACCCGGCACAATCGTCGGATTGCGGGGAGCTACCCATGAGGAGTTGCAGCGCGTGGTGGATTTCTGGCAGCTGCCAAATGTCGAAATCATTGCGGCTGCAAAGCAAAGAACCGAGGTTCAGTCGTATCGCAAAGATGCCGAGACCGCCATCCTCGAAACCATTGCCCGCAGACCCTGCACCGTCCACGACCTGACCAGCATCCTGGGCATGCACATCAACGAAGTGAATAAATATCTGGATGTGCTCGACGCCCAAAACAAACTCGAAACGATAGAGCAGGAGCGGGGCGTTTTTTATCAGCTAAAGGAGCGGCAGGTGGGGTAATGCAATTCCATTTACATGGGAATTTTAATTTTTCTTTGTCAGGAAACCCCAAAGGAGATTGTTTTTTGGGATAATATGTTAAAGGATTTTTGGACAGGAAGGTTAAACCTCTACGAGGTATGCGTGATTATCGGATTGATATTTCTACAAAACTTAATCGCCTACGGCGAAAAGAGAAATGAAATTAACAACACGATTTCAAATAATAAGACTACCGCGTAGCGGTTAAAGTATTGTAGAATTGATTGACAAAGGAGACGACCCTTTCCCCGTAGGGGATAAACCAGAGAAATTTGTATTTAATTAAACTAAAAATGTTGTCATTATGAAACCAGGAGCTTTTACACAACTATACCTACAACTTGTATTTGCAGTGAAAAATCGGGATGCCGTTTTACATAAAGATATCCGGGCAAGGGTTTTTGAATACATGAGCGGCATCATTACCAATATGAATCACAAATCTATAATCGTGGGTGGTGTAGCGGATCATGTGCATGTTTTTATCGGATGGAATCCCACGCAATCGGTTTCTGATACAGTTCATGATATTAAAAGAAATTCATCTCTTTTCATAAACGAAGAAAGACTATGTCATGGTCATTTTGAGTGGCAGGCAGGTTATGGTGGTTTTTCGTATGGAAGATCACAAGTAGAGAATGTGTACAACTATATTTTAAACCAGGAACAACACCATAAAAAGGTAACTTTCAGAGATGAATACATTGAGTTCTTAAAAAGGTTTGAAATCGAATACGACGAGCGGTTTCTTTTTAAATTCATGGATAATATTTAGGAGTTGTCTCATTACTCAATTTGCCGTAGGGTTAAATATTTGAAATTTTACTCGGGTTCAATTGCCTACGACCCCTTCATCAGCTCCATCAGGGTTATTTCGGGCAGGATGCCCACACGGCCGGGATAACCGATGTTGCCCAGGCCACGGTTTACATAGAGGCGCTGCAGTTGCGATTCGGGCGAGAACATTTCGTACATGCCTGCCCAATGTTTATAGATGTACTGCGCCGGGCTCCATTTTATGTTTTTTATTTCGATGCCAAACTGGAAGCCGTGGGTGTGTCCGGCAAAGGTGAGGTCAATGTCGCGGAAACGCTCCGTCACCACTTTGTCCCAGTGCGAAGGGTCGTGCGAGAGCAACAGCTTCACGCGGGCATCTTCGGCACCAATGATGGCTTTGCCCAGGTCGCCATGTTTGGAAAAGCGTCCAAAGTCGCCCCAGTTTTCCACACCTATCACTGCCAGCTTTCCATCACCATTGTCATAAATCCGGTTCTCATTGTTGAGCAGCTCCCAACCAAGGCGCTTGTAAAGATCGTAGAGTTGCTGCATATTTTCTTGTTTGGCAGCTTTGCTGGGCCAGCGCACGTAGTCGCCATAGTCGTGGTTGCCCAGGGTGGCATAGATGGCCGTCGAGGCGCGAAGCTCCGCCAGAATCTCTTCAAAAGCAAAAGCTTCGTTGGTTTTGGAATTCACCAGGTCGCCGGTAAAAAACACCAGATCAGGCTCCAGTTCATTGATGCGGTGTATGGCTTCGCGCAATGCCTGCTTGCTGGCCCAGCTACCCAGATGGATGTCGGAAATCTGGACGATGCGCAGCCCGTCGAATGATATGGGCAGATTGGGCAAATGCACGCGATGACGGTGTATTTTGAAATCGAAAGCCCATTTTACCATCCCTACCAGCAATCCGCTGAAAAGCAACCCGCCACTTACCAGCCCGGTAGTTTTCAAGAATTCACTTCGTGTGATGCGCTTGGAAGTGTCAACGGCAACGTTCTCGCGACGCTTTGCCCGCATTTTGAACAGCAGATAACGCAGCCCGCGGATGATATCGGCCAGAAGCAAAAACAGGATGGGGATAAGTTTGGAAACGTATACTACGAAGATGAATCCATAAAAATATATTTCGACAGGACGGTTCCAGACTGTTTCATGCAATGCCAGTGTTAGAAGTGTGTCGACGATGAGCATACCAAATGGCAGCCAGTAAAGCATTGTAAGTAAATACCCTATCGCTTTGCCCTTTCGGAGCACCCATTCGCGAATAGAACGCCACAGATAATAGTCGCCAAAAAACAAAACTACCAGAAACGGAAAGCGTCCTGCATTTTTGGGATAGAGCTGTAAAACTATAAAGTAGGCAATCACTATTGCGATGATGATGCCCAGTATCTGGAAGAATCTCTTCATTTATTTTATAAAAAAAACTGTTATCAGTGGTGGGATAACAGTTTTTTATTTCAAATGTTTTACGCTGGCTTTCAGAAGCCAATTAACGGATACTTCGCAAGAAATTACAGACAAACCCATCAGGAATACGATACTGGTAAAACAGCAGCATAAAGATATGATAGGTTCATTTCACAGCCATAAAGTTGTGTTGATTCAAAATTTCAAAATCAAACCATTTCCTTGATATAGTTCACCAATCCTTTTGCGTCGAAAATCTTCATCAGCTTGTCGGGCAGGGGAGCGAAATGGAATTCTCTGCCGGCGATTGTAACGGTTCCTTTTTCGAAATCAATATTGGTTTCGTCGCCCTGACGATAAGCATGCACTGCTTCGGGCAGGATGATGATGGGCAAGCCCTGGTTTACTGCCGAGCGATAAAAGATCCGGTTTACCGATTTACAAATCACGGCTTTGATGCCGATGTGCGCCAGCCCCACGGCGGGATGTTCGCGCGAGCTGCCGCAGCCAAAGTTAGCGCCTGCGATGATGATATCGTTTTGCTGTGCGCGTTCCGAAAAGCTATCGTCGAAGCCTTTGAACAAATGCGGGATTATTTTTTCGGCTTCCGAGGAGAGCACGGTATAGGTCAGGATTCCGGCAAACATCTGGTCGGTGTTGAGGTTGTCCACGTCGGCATAGTTCCAGATGCTGTCGGTATAGCGGTCGTCGGTGGCGGCCACTTCCACGGTAGCGCTTTGCTGGCGTTGGTAGGGGAACACGTCGTTGGCGCGGATGCCACGCGGGTCGGTAATTTCGCCTTTGAGCGCCGACCAGGCCACGGCAGCCGGCGAAGCCAGATAGATGCTGGATTCTTTGTTGCCCATGCGGCCTTTAAAGTTGCGGTTGGCGGTAGAAATCACGTTGTAGCCGTCGGCAGGGATTCCCTGGCCGGTGCCCAGACACGGACCACACGAGGTCGAAAGCACCTGTGCACCTGCTTCGATGAGTATCTCTATCACACCCTCTTTGAGCGCTTCCAGATAAATTTCGCGAGAAGCCGGGATCACCAGCATCTGCACAGTAGCGGGCAATTGTTTGCCTTTGAGCACGGCGGCGGCTTCCCGCAGGTCTTCCATGCGGCCGTTGGTGCAGGTGCCTATCAGCGCCTGGTCGATGCGTGTGCCTTGCACCTCCGAGAGCGCCTTCACGTTGTCCACGTGATGGGGCGCTGCTACCACCGGGAAAAGCTTGCTCATGTTTATTTCTATCTCCTGTGCATAACGGGCATCGGCATCAGCCCAAACGCCTTTTGGTTCTTCACCAAGAAATTCTTTCAAAACTTCATCACAGGGGAAAACGGCGTTTTTGGCGCCCATCTCCGAGGCCAGGTTAGCGATGGTCATGCGCTGCGACACCGAGAGTGTCTTCACGCCGTCGCCGTGGTATTCTATCGACATATAGTCGGCGCCGCTGCTGCCTATCATACCGATGATCCAAAGCGAAAGGTCTTTGGCATACACGCCGGCGGGCAACTTACCGGTAAGCGTTATTTTGAGTGTTTCGGGAACGCGGAACCAGGTTTCGCCCTGGCGCCACAGCCCTGCCGATTCGGTGCGGTCGATGCCGGCGGCAAAAGCATTGAAAGCTCCAGCGGTACAGGTGTGGCTGTCGCTGCCTACCACTACCATCCCCGGGCGGGCATGATACGACATGATCTGATGGCAAATGCCGCGACCTATGTCGTAAAACTTGCTGATGCCCTGTTCTTTCACAATGTCGCGCACCTGCTGGTACTGGTTGGCCAGCTTGCTGCTGGTGGGCGGTGCGTTGTGGTCGAGTACGATGAGCAACTGGTCGGGATCGGCAACACGCTCGCCATTCATCTTTTTGAACGTAGCATCGATGCTGGCGGTATTGTCGTGGGTGAGGATCAGGTCGGGTTTTTTGAAAACGATACTCCCGGCGGGAGCGTCAAAGATTTTTTCTACAAAAGTTCTTCCTTGCATAGCTGTTTGATTTTGATGTAATAAAAGAATTTCTTAATCCTGCAAAATTCATCAAAATTTAGCTACCACAAGCATTGATTTGTAATTTAGAAGCAAGCTATTTTAATTCAATTTTGGAGGGTCGGGCAGGTTTACGGCGGGTGTAGTTGGTCCATAACTGGCAACGTAACGATGCCCGCCCAATTCGTTTAGTAAAAATTAAAAGTTAGTACAACCATAAAAAAAATTATTTTTGCTGCCGATACCAGCGGTAGTAGCTCAGTTGGTAGTCCGCCAGTAGTCGGACACATCCGCCAGTAGTCGGATCACAAGCTGAGAATCATGGATACAAATTGCGGTAGTAGCTCAGTAGGTAGAGCATCAGCTTCCCAAGCTGAGGGTCGTGGGTTCGAGCCCCATTTACCGCTCAAGTTTAATCAAAGCTCGGTTGGTAGTCCGCCCACCGGCGGATCCCAAGCTGAGGGCCGTGGGTTCGAGCCCCATTTACCGCTCACCTTAATAAAATGGTTATCATGGATTTAAGAGCTTTCTTAAATCCTTTTTTGTTTAACGGTGTAAACATAGTACAAATAAAGCAAGCATCGTCACACAACAAAAGAGCTGCATCCGCTCGGAGCTGTGAACACAGAAATAGCACACGCCTTTCGCTTTCCCCCAGATACCTGTGTTGAAAATCGAAATTCCGGGTTTTCTTTCCAACACTACATAATGCCGCCTGGCGGTCGATATGGCGACGAATGAATCTAACTCTGCAAGGTGGCAAGAATCGTGGATTGAGTTTGAGTTCAAATGATGGGTTTGGATAAAAAAAGAGGTATGGTTTTGTGTTTTTCGGCACGATAATCGTCAGGAAAAGCAATTCCCATATTGAGAAAAGCCCACAAGGTGTTGGTAAACAGATTTATATAATGGCGATTTGAGGAAATGTGGTTGAATTATCCAATTTTGGGAATTAAGTTGCATCGCTGTTTTTTTTGTGTTTTTTTCAGGCCAAACCACGTTTTTTCTTTTGATTTACTACGCTTAGTATTAGATTTATAGGTAGAGAACAGCCCATAGTTGCCCTAAAAAAATTGCTATAGGAAGAAAAGGCTTCATGCAATTACGTACTGCATATCCTTAATAAGGGTAACATCTACATACTCATGTAATTGAATTTTTTCGCTGTTTTCCTTTTGTGTTTCCATACGCTTTTACGTGTCAATATGGGAAAGCTCTCAATTAGAGAACGGTATTTTTTTCTTTTATCTACTGGTGTATTACTATATGTTTGTGTGGTTGTTTGAGAGATTTAAAAAGCTTGTAGGATTTTTTGCAAACAGCAGGTTTTAAAACATCTGTTTGTAGCGATAAAAAGTATGAAATATTAACTTAATATTTGAAATTATGATGAGGAAATTTACACAATTAGTAATGCTATGGTTATTTGCAACGCTGATAGGCATGAGCGGCTTTGCGCAAACTACCGTAACAATTGGAACAGGAACTTTAATCGATCGTTACCCGCTTGAGGACCATTGGATTTATCAAAGGTCACAGATGTTATTTTTATCGGGCGAGATAGGAATGGGAGGCAGGATTACAAAAATACGGTGGTACAGAGATGATGCAGGTCCCAATACCGGGGGTGATATCGAAATATGGCTAAAAGAGACTACTGCAACATCAATAGTTGGTTCCGTATGGGAAAGTCCGGGAACCCTGGTTTTCTCAACAACGGACATTGATTTAGGATCTGGGGGTGCCTGGCTTGAAATAGATATTAGCGATTTTGATTACGGAGGTAGCGATAACCTTCTTGTATCCACCTACGTTCAGGATGCCGAATATGCTGCGCCTCATTCTAATTGGCGATACACCCCTACTTCGACTCTTATGATGAGGAGAGGACAAGATGATAATGATAATCCTCCCGGGCTTGGCACCAGCTATAATCGCCCCAATATCCAATTTGATTTAGATTTAGATTTTTCAACAATAATACTCGAAGAAGGCTTTGAAAATGGAGGGGCAATACCTGCTTCCTGGACTCAGGAATACGTAATTGGAACAAATAATTGGAGGTTTCAGAATGGCGGTGCAGGTGGTAATCCGGCAGCAGCCCATAGTGGTAGCTACAATGCAGCATTGACACATACCACCGTGGGGAATGTTACAAAATTGGTTTCACCTGCCCTTGACCTTAGCGATTTTGCAAGCCCTGAATTAAATTTCTGGCACACACAAGCCGTTTGGAGTGGAGACCAGGATGAGCTAAGGGTTTATTACAAAACTTCATTGGGCGGCACATGGACAATGATACCTAATGCCGAATGGACAGGAAATATAACTGATTGGACAAAAGAAACATTTACTTTGCCAAACCCAGGCAATGATTATTATATCGCATTTGAAGGAACAGATGAGTGGGGTCGTGGTGTTTGTGTAGATGATGTTTTAGTTAAACAACACTTTTCCTGCCCTCCACCTTCAGCACTAATAGAAACAAGCATTACCTCTAATTCAGCAGCTTTAGGCTGGACTGAAAATGGAAGTGCAACAAGCTGGGAATACGAATACGGAGTTTCGCCTCACAATTTTACAGGCTCGGGAACAAGCACAAACTCCAATCCGGTAACTATCACTGGTTTAGATCCCGACCAAACTTACGACTGGAGCGTAAGGGTAAATTCCGGTGATGGTAATTATAGTGCCTGGGTAAGAACAGGCCAATTTACTACCAATGATGGTAAAGCAAAAAATCCAAGCCCGGAGAATAATGCCATAGATGTACCTATTACTTCAAAAACCTTTGATTGGGACGATGTACCCGGTGCCGATAGCTATACCATCGACATTGGTACGGCACCAGGCCTTTCGGATATCGTAAGTGGTGGTGTCTGCCCTGCAAGTACATATAATTACACCGGAAATGATTGGTTCTATAATGAAGAATATTACTGGACAGTAACAACTGTTTATACTGCCAAAGCTACGGTTGTTGGTGATGAATGGAAATTTACTACTGAATACGGTCCACATCCGCTTCCCCTTGCCGAAGATTTTGAAAGTGGCTTTACTTACTTTAACAATGCTCCGGGCAATGATACGGATTGGGCTATTAATACAGATTATTACCATGGCGGGGCACAATGTGTTCATAATGCTTATAATTACCACAATGAGAATATTTTGCATGAAACCGGCATCCTTGACCTCTCCTCGACTTGCATTCCCATTTTAGAATTTTGGCATATAGCCAAAACAGAAGGGGATGTTGACGAATGCTATGTAGAAGTTTCAACAGATGGGGGTGCAAGTTATGCTACTATTTCCCCCACAGCATACCGTGGCAGTGGCACTTACGACCAGGGCAGCAGCAAATATTGCTTCTGGGAAGATTCTTATGCTGCCTGGGGTACCGGCTGGGACAGCCCTGATAATGCTACATGGTGGAGAAAAGAATCATTTGATTTGAGTACATATAGCACAAGCAATGTAAGATTTAGATTCAGGTTATGTTATGATTCTTATTATGCTCAAGGAAGAGCCGGCTGGTTTATTGATGATATTCATATCTATGATGCCTGCCCTGCACCTTCAGAATTAATAGAAACAAGCATTACCTCTAATTCAGCAGCTTTGGGCTGGACCGAAAATGGAAGCGCAACAAACTGGGAATACATATGCCAGATACCAGGTACGGGCACCACAAGCCCGGGTACAAGTACAAACTCCAATCCGGTAACTATCACTGGTTTAATTCCTGGCCAAACCTATGAATGGTATGTATGGGCAGATTGTGATGCCGGTGGTGGAATCGGTCAAAGTACATGGTCAGGTCCAGCTACGTTTACAACTGTATGCGATACCCTTATCCTTCCCTATTTCGAAAACTTTGGCAATTCTATTGCTCCTGACCTGGCTTTCCCAAACTGTATGACGGTTGAAAATACCAATGGCGACTATTATAAATGGGAAAAAACTTACATCACATCTATCATTTCCCCGTATGCTGCAGCAATATCTGCTTCATCTGTTGTAATGGACGACTGGTTTTTTACCGAAGTCTTAAGTCTTACCGAAGGCACCACCTATGCGGTCGATTTTGTTTACAGGGGCGATGTCGATAGTAAGACTGAGAAACTGGCCGTTCATTGGGGGGAATCGGCATCTTCGGCCGATATGAGCGACGCCTGGATATTTAATAATGATAACATCACCAATGAGGGCTGGTTAACTGGAAGCGGGACTTTTACCCCGACCACAACAGGGGCTTATTATGTAGGCTTCCACGGATACAGCGATGCCGATCAAGGTAGTCTGTATGTTGATGATATTCACATCTATGAACACTGCCATGCACCTTCAGAACTAATAGAAACCAACATTACCTTAACATCAGCAGATTTGGGCTGGACCGAAAATGGAAGCGCAACAAGCTGGGAATACGAATACGGAGAATCGCCTTATACGATCACAGGCTCGGGAACAAGCACAAACTCCAATCCGATAGCTATCACTGGTTTAATCCCTGGCCAAACTTACGACTGGGCCATTAGGGCAAATTGTGGTGGTGCTTATTTGAGTA
>Ga0172382_10006024_pt1 | contig 17820 bp, 17 predicted proteins | sample Leawel138RmetaG_FD_122245 | JGI IMG/M metagenome (GOLD analysis project Ga0172382, IMG submission 122245) | Leachate microbial communities from a municipal landfill in Southern Ontario, Canada - Leachate well 138R metaG | ecosystem: Engineered > Solid waste > Landfill > Unclassified | place...
GCAAGAAGGCGGTAGTCGATGAGAAGATCGCCCAGGCTCGTGAGGAGCGCGGGCTGTTGCTGGTGCTGACCGGTAACGGCAAGGGCAAGAGCAGTTCCGCCTTCGGTATGGCCGCGCGCGCCCTGGGCCATGATATGCAGGTGGGCATCGTGCAGTTCATCAAGGGTGCCGCCAGTACTGGCGAGGAGCATTTTTTCCGGCGTTTCCCGGAGCAGGTGCGTTATCACGTGATGGGCGCCGGTTTCACCTGGGAAACCCAGGACCGTCAGGACGATATCGCCAAGGCGCAGGCGGCTTGGGCGGTGGCGGTGCAGCTGATGAGCGATGAGAGTGTGGCGCTGGTGATTCTCGACGAGCTGAATATCGCGCTCAAATATGGCTATGTGCAGCTGGATCAGGTGCTGGCCGATATCGCCGCGCGCCCGAGCCACCAGCATGTGGTGGTGACGGGGCGCGGTGCGCCGCCGGGACTGGTCGAGGCGGCCGATACGGTGACCGAGATGGGCGTGGTCAAGCATGCCTTCAAGGCGGGTATCAAGGCGCAGAAGGGAGTTGAGTTCTGATGAACGCACAATGTCCGGCATTGCTGATCGCCGCGCCTGCCTCGGGGCAGGGCAAGACTACCGTCACCGCCGCACTGGCCCGGCTGCACAGCCGCAACGGCAAGCGGGTGCGGGTGTTCAAGTGCGGGCCGGATTTTCTCGACCCGATGATCCTGCAGCGGGCCAGCGGCCAGCCGGTGTATCAACTGGACCTGTGGATGGTCGGCGAAGAGGAGAGCCGCCGGCTGCTGTGGCAGGCGGCGCAGGAGTCGGACCTGATCCTGATCGAGGGTGTCATGGGGCTGTTCGATGGCACGCCCTCGGCGGCGGATCTGTCCCGGCGCTTTGGTGTGCCGATCATGGCGGTGATCGACGGCGCGGCCATGGCCCAGACCTTCGGTGCGCTGGCCCATGGGCTGGCGACCTTCCAGCCGGACCTGCCGTTTGCCGGGGTGCTGGCCAACCGCATTGGCAGCGCCCGGCATGCAGAGATCCTGCGCGACAGCCTGGGCGAGGGGATGGGCTGGTTCGGTGCGCTGCCCAGGGATGCTGCCGTGGAGTTGCCGAGCCGGCATCTGGGGCTGGTGCAGGCCGAAGAGCTGGCGGATCTCGACGCGCGGCTGGACGCTGCCGCCGACGCGCTGGAACAGAGCGCCGATACCCGCTTGCCCGAGCCGGTGAGCTTTGCCGCTGCACCGCAGCCGCCCGTTGAGCCTTTGCTGGCAGGGGTACGGATCGGTGTGGCGCGGGACACGGCCTTCGCCTTTATCTACCAGGCCAACCTGGACCTGTTGCGCAGTCTGGGCGCGGAGCTGACTTTCTTCTCGCCACTGGCTGACAGTCAACTGCCGGAGGTGGACAGCCTGTATCTGCCAGGAGGTTATCCTGAGCTGCATCTGGATGCCTTGTCGGGCAACCAGTCGATGCTGGCCGCTATCCGCGCCCATCATGACGACGGCAAGCCGATCCATGCCGAGTGCGGCGGAATGCTCTATCTGTGCCATTCATTGGCAGATATGGCGGGCGCGCGTGGCGAGCTGGTGGGTCTGCTGCCCGCCACGGCGCAGATGCAGGGCCGGCTGGCCGCCCTGGCATTGCAGGAGGTTGCTCTGCCGGAAGGCAGTCTGCGTGGCCATACCTACCACCGCTCCGTGCTGGAGTGCGATCTGGAACCACTGGCACAGGGTGAGTGCCCGAACTACCGGCGCACGGCCGAACGGGTATGGCGTATCGGCCGCTTGACCGCGTCCTATATCCACTTCTACCTGCCAGGCAATCCGGCTGCCGCTGCGGAGCTGTTTCGCCCATGAGCGGGCAGGGCTTTTCCGATGCCGAACGGGCTGGGGTGTACCGGGCCATCCGCGAGCGCCGGGACATGCGCCATTTCAGTGGCGGTGAGGTGGCTCCGGAAGTGCTGAGCCGCTTGCTGCAGGCCGCTCATCAGGCGCCGAGCGTCGGACTGATGCAGCCCTGGCGCTTCATCCGGATTACCCGACCGGCGCTGCGCCGGGATATCGCGCAACTGGTGGAGCAGGAAAGATTGCTCACCGCCGAGGCCTTGGGCGAACGCGGTGAAGAATTCATGCAGCTCAAGGTCGAAGGCATCCTCGACTGTGCCGAGCTGTTGGTGGCGGCGTTGCCGGACGGGCGCGAGCGGCACGTATTTGGCCGGCGCACGCTGCCGGAAATGGATCTGGCATCGGTTGCCTGCGCCATCCAGAACCTCTGGCTGGCGGCCCGCGCCGAAGGGCTGGGCATGGGCTGGGTGTCACTGTTCGATCCGCAGGCGCTGGGCGCACTGCTGAAGCTGCCGCAAGGCGCCCGCCCGGTGGCCATTCTCTGCCTCGGCCCAGTGGAGGAATTCTATCCACGCCCGATGCTGGTCGAACAGGGCTGGACCGAGGAACAGCCGCTGGCGGAGCTGGTATTCACCGATGCCTGGGGGCAGCAGGATGACTGAACAGCAGCGCCGGAGACTGCGATGTTGACGGGGCTGCTGATGGCGCTGGCGGTGCTGCTGGATCTCTTGTTGGGCGAGCCGCGGCGTGCGCACCCGCTGGTGGCATTCGGGCGAATGGCCGATGGGCTCGAACGTTGGATGAACCGGGGCGAGCGGCGTCAACTGCGCGGATTGCTGGCCTGGCTGCTGGCGGTGGTGCCGCTGACGCTACTGGCCTGGGCGCTGGCCAGCCTGCCGCAGATTGGCTGGCTGCTCTCGGTACTGCTGCTGTATCTGGCCATCGGTCTGCGCAGTCTTGGCGAGCATGCCCAGCCCGTGGCCCTGGCGCTGCGGGCCGGTGATCTGTCGCAGGCGCGCCGCCGGGTGAGCTATATGGTCAGCCGGCAGACTGCCGAGCTGGATGCCACTGCCGTCGCTGCCGCGACCACCGAATCGGTACTGGAGAATGGCAGCGATGCGGTCTTCGCCGCGCTGTTCTGGTTCGCCGTGCTGGGTGCGCCGGGCGTGGTGCTGTATCGCCTGGCCAATACCCTGGATGCCATGTGGGGTTATCGCAATGAACGCTTCCAGCGGTTCGGCTGGGCTGCGGCACGGCTGGATGATGCGCTCAACTGGCTGCCGGCCCGGCTGGTGGCCTTGACCTATGGGCTATTGGGTAATACGTGCCAGGCCTGGTCCTGCTGGCGTCGGCAGGCGCCGCAGTGGGATAGCCCGAACGCCGGACCGGTCATGGCCGCTGGGGCGGGTGCGCTGAATGTGCGGCTGGGCGGGGCGGCGATCTATCATGGCGAGTTGCATGAGCGTCCGCTACTGGGCGCCGGTCGGCCGGCAGCGGCAGACGATATTGACCGTGCACTGCGTCTGGTACGACAGGGCGTCTGGTTATGGCTGGTGGTGGCTTTGGTCATCGGGGTGGTTTGGCATGCTTGAGCACGGCGGTCGCCTGCTGGAAGCCGCTACCCGGTTCGGCATCCCGCCGCAGCAGTGGCTGGACCTGTCAACCGGGCTGGCCCCCTGGCCCTGGCCACTACCGGCCATTCCGGCCAGCGCCTGGATGCGTCTGCCCGAGCCGGATGATGGTCTGGAGTCCGCCGCCTGCGCCTACTATGGTGCATCGGCGGTACTGCCGGTGGCCGGCTCCCAGGCCGCGATCCAGGCCTTGCCCCGGCTGCGAACAGCCTGCCGGGTAGCGATCATCGGGCCCTGTTATGCCGAGCACCAGCATGCCTGGCAGAGCCAGGGCCATCAGGTGCAGTCGCTGACTGCGGAGCAGTTGTCTGCTGTGCTGGATGAGCAGCCGGCCGCGCCGGTATTCGATGTGGTGGTGCTGGTCAATCCGGACAACCCCACCGGTCGCGTGCTGGATCGAGCCACTCTGCTCGATTGGCACGCGCGGCTGTCCGCCAACGGCGGCTGGCTGGTCATTGACGAAGCCTTTGCCGATGCGCAACCCGCCTGCAGCCTGGCGGACTGTGCCGACCGGACGGGCTTGATCGTGCTGCGTTCGGTGGGCAAGTTCTTCGGCCTGGCGGGAATACGTCTGGGTTTTGTACTGGCTGAGCCGGCATTGCTGTCCGCGCTGGAGGCACTGTTGGGGCCCTGGGCGGTGAGCGGGCCGGCGCGTGCCGTGGGACGCTCAATACTGGCGGATAGCTCCCTGCAGCAGGCCTGGCGGCTGCGCTTGCAGGAGGATGCGGTGCGCTTGCAGGAGCTGTTGATCCGCTGTGGGCTGTCCCCGGCGGGTGGCTGCGAGCTGTTCCAGTGGGTGACCGCCATCGATGTGGCCGGGGTGTACCAGCAGATGGCCGAGCGCGGCATTCTGTTGCGTTGGTATCGGCAGCCTGCCGGGCTGCGCATCGGCCTGCCCGCCAACCAGGCGCAATGGCAGCGGCTGGAGCAGGCATTCAGCGACGTGATGCGGACCATGGGGAGCAGTAGAGCATGAGCACCTTGATGATTCAGGGCACGACCTCCGATGCGGGGAAAAGCACGCTGGTGACCGCATTGTGCCGCTGGCTGCAGCGCCGGGGCGTGCGGGTGGTCCCCTTCAAACCGCAGAACATGGCCTTGAATGCGGCGGTGACTGCCGACGGTGGCGAGATCGGCCGCGCCCAGGCGGTGCAGGCCGCCGCCGCGGGGCTGGAGCCGCACACCGACATGAATCCGGTGCTGCTCAAACCCAATACCGATACCGGCTCGCAGGTGATCATCCATGGTCACCCGGTGGGCAATATGAATGCCGTCAGCTATCACGCCTACAAGCCGACCGCCATGCAGGCGGTGCTTACCTCCCACACCCGTCTGAGCCGTGACTTTCAGGTGGTGATGGTGGAGGGCGCCGGCTCGCCGGCGGAAATCAACCTGCGTCAGGGCGATATCGCCAACATGGGCTTTGCCGAGGCAGTGGATTGCCCGGTGCTGCTGATCGCCGATATCGACCGCGGCGGCGTGTTTGCCCATCTGGTTGGCACCCTGGAGCTGTTGTCCGCCAGCGAGCGGGCGCGGGTGAAGGGATTCGTCATCAATCGTTTTCGTGGGGACCTGGCCTTGCTGCAGCCGGGGTTGGACTGGCTGGAGCAGCGCACCGGCGTACCGGTGCTGGGTGTGCTGCCCTATGTGCATGACCTGCATCTGGAGGCGGAGGATGCGTTGGATACGCGCCAGGCGGACAGCGTAGCGGAGCAGTTGCGGGTGGTGATCCCGGTGCTGCCGCGCATCAGCAACCACACCGATTTCGATCCGCTGCGCCTGCATCCGCAGGTCGATCTGCGCTTCGCCGCACCGGGCCAGCCGTTGCCGCCAGCGGACCTGATCATCCTGCCCGGCTCGAAAAGCGTGCGTGCCGACCTGGCATTCGTGCGTGCCCAGGGCTGGGATGCGACAATCCACCGGCACCTGCGCTACGGTGGCAAACTGTTGGGCATCTGTGGCGGCCTGCAGATGCTCGGCCGGGAGATCAGTGACCCGCTCGGGCTGGAGGGGCCGGCCGGGCGCAGTGCCGGTCTGGGCTTGCTGGATTTTGCCACCCGACTGACGAACGAAAAACGCCTGACCCGGCTCGAGGGCCAACTGCTGGCGGGCGGGGTGCCGGTGCGCGGCTATGAGATCCATGCCGGGGTCAGCAGTGGGCCGGCCCTGGCCGAGCCGCTGATCCGGCTGGATGATGGTAATCTGGATGGCGTGCTGAGCGCCGATGGGCAGATCGCCGGGACCTACCTGCATGGTCTGTTCGAAGCGCCGCAGGCGGCCGCCGCACTGCTTGGCTGGGCCGGCCTGAGCGGAGCCCGGGAGCTGGATTATGCGGGGCTGCGCGAACGGGATATCGAGCGTCTTGCCGACCTGATCGATAAGCATATGAATGCTGATAAACTACTTGCTCTATGCGGGATAACTAATTGATTGAATTGATACTTGGCGGTGCCAGATCCGGCAAGAGTCGGCTGGCCGAGCAACTGGCCCAGGACTCTGGGCTGGAGGTGATCTATATCGCCACCAGCCAGCCGCTGGATGAGGAAATGCGCGCGCGTATCGCCCATCACCGTCAGCAGCGGCCGGCACACTGGGGGCTGATCGAGGAGCCCCTGGCCCTGGCGCAGGTGTTGCGTGAGCAGGCGGACGCGCGGCGCTGTCTGCTGGTCGACTGTCTGACCCTGTGGCTGACCAATCTGCTGCTGGATGGGGACCCCGAGCGGCTGGGGCGTGAACGTCAGGCACTGCTGGAGGTGCTCGAAGGGCTGCCGGGCCGGGTGATTCTGGTCAGCAATGAAACCGGCCTGGGCGTGGTGCCGATGGGTGAGCTGAGTCGCCGCTATGTGGATGAGGCCGGCTGGCTGCACCAGGCGCTCGCACACTGTTGTGACCGGGTGCAGTTCTGCGTCGCCGGTCTGCCGATGCTGCTCAAGGGAACCAGGGAGACAGGCAATTGAGTTTATCTGAACAGAAGATCGTGCCTGCAGACTGGTGGCAGGCGCCGGTAGCGCCGGTGCATCAGCCTGCACGGGAGCAGGCCGCTCAGCGCCAGACCCAGTTGACCAAGCCGCAGGGTGCCCTGGGCCGGCTGGAACAACTGGCGATTCAGTTGGCCGGCTGGCAGGGCACTCCCGTTCCGCAGTTACAGCGGGTATGGATCAGTGTATTTGCCGGCGACCACGGGGTGGCGGTGGAAGGTGTGTCCACGGTGCCACAGGCGGTAACCGGGCAGATGCTGCGCAACTTCGCCGCCGGTGGTGCGGCAATCAGCGTCATGGCCCGCCAGTTGGGGGCGACCCTGGATCTGCGTGATCTGGGGTTGGCAGTGCCCATCGAGCCGCTGCCCGGCGTGCATCACCTGAATCTGGCAGCGGGTAGCGCCAATCTGCTGCATGAACCGGCCATGACCAACGCGCTGTGTCAGCAGGCATTGCTGGCCGGTCGCCAGACGGTAATCGATGCAGCCGGGCAGGGCGCGCAGCTGTTTATCGCCGGAGAAATGGGAATCGGCAACACCACGCCGGCCTGCGCCATGGCCAGCCTGCTGCTGGACCAGCCGGTCGCCGCGCTGGTCGGCCCCGGCACCGGACTGAACGCCGAGGGGCTGCGGCACAAGACCGAGGTCATCGAGGCGGCGGTGCGTCTGCATGGCCCGCAATGCCAGAGTGCGCTGGACGTCCTGACCCGTCTCGGTGGGCTGGAAATTGCCGCGATTACCGGTGCCTACCTGGCCGCTGCCCAGCAGGGCATCCCGATGCTGGTGGACGGCTACATCTGCTCCACCGCTGCGCTGTGTGCGGTGCGCCTGAACCCGGCTTGCCGCGAGTGGATGCTGTTCGGCCATCGCAGTGCCGAGCCAGGGCACGCGGCGGTACTGGCAGCATTGCAGGCCGAGCCCTTGCTGGATCTGGGCATGCGCCTGGGTGAAGGCACCGGTGCGGCGGCCAGCGTACCGCTGCTGCGCATGGCCTGCGCGCTGCACAATGACATGGCCACCTTTGCCGAGGCGGCGGTGGCTGCCGAGCCGGCGGCATGCTGACCCTGGACCTGTTGCGCCATGGCGAGACCGAGCGCGGCGGCGGTTTTCGCGGCAGCCTGGATGATCTGTTGACGCCGATCGGCTGGCAGCAGATGCGGGAGGCGACGCTGGAGCCGGAGCTCTGGGATGCGATCATCAGTTCACCCTTGCGCCGTTGTGCCGATTTCGCTTTCGCCCTGGCGCAGCAGTGCAGGTCGCCGCTGGTGCTGCTGGAGGATCTGCGCGAGCTGCATTTCGGCGACTGGGAAGGGCGCCATGCCAGCGAACTGATGGTCGAACATGCCGAGGATCTCGGGCGCTTCTGGTCCGATCCCTATCAATTCTGCCCACCGGGTGGAGAAAAGATGGAACTCTTCGAGCGGCGGGTGCTGGGTGCCATCGACGAGTTGTACCAGCGCCGCGCCGGAGAGCATCTGCTGCTGGTCACCCATGGCGGGGTGATGCGTCTGCTGGCGGCCAGGGCCCGTGGCCTGGCGCGGGAAGGGCTGCTGCAGGTCGAGGTCGGGCATGGCCAGCGGTTACGCTTGCAACTGAAAGAATCCGGGGAGCTGCACGAATGCCCTTGCTGATTGCGCTGCAGTTCCTGACCCGCCTGCCGGTGCGTTTACCGCGCTTGCCCACTGCGGAGGAAAGCGGTCGCTCGCTGCTCTGGTATCCACTGGTGGGGCTGTTGTTGGGGGCGGCTCTGCTGTTGGTCAGGTGGCTGCTGGGAGATGTCTCGGTCTGGCTGCAGGCGGCCTTGCTGTTGACCGTCTGGGTGTGGCTCAGTGGTGGTCTGCATCTGGACGGTCTGGCCGATACGGCGGATGCCTGGGTCGGCGGCTATGGCGACCGCGAGCGTACCCTGGCGATCATGAAGGACCCGACCTGCGGTCCCGTCGGTGTTATCAGTCTGGTGCTGGTATTGCTGCTCAAGTTCACCGCGCTGGTGGCGATGCTGGAAGCGGGGCAGTGGGGCGCGCTGTTGCTGGCACCCTGGCTGGGGCGCTGGGTACTGCCATTGCTGCTGTTCAGCACGCCCTATGTGCGCCCCGGTGGCCTGGGCCAGGTACTGGCCGAGCATATGCCGCGGCGCAGCTTGCCGCTGTTGCTGGGTATCCATGCGCTGGCGATGTTGCTGTTCGGCTGGCCGGGGCTGTTGGCACTGGTGGTGGCGCTGCTGGTGCTGCTGGTGGTACGTCATTACCTGTGCCAGCGCCTCGGCGGCACCACCGGCGATACCGCCGGTGCTCTGGTCGAGCTGGTGGAAACCATGGTGCTGGTGAGTTGCGCCATGGCCTGAACTTTTTCCGGCAGCGTTCATCTGACTGTAATGCAGGGGCCATAAGGTGACTATGTGACTTCACCCCCTGCAACAGGGAAACGGAGGAAAACAAGATGAACGAGTACGAAGAAGAATTGCTGGAACAGCGTGCGCAGGATTGGGACCACGACGTGGAAGACGCCGAGGAGATGTAGGGAGGCGTCATCCCTGCTCCGAACGATTCCATGATCCAGGGGAGGTCGAGCGCGACCCGGTCGAGTTCCATCTCCACCAGCGGCGTATCCGCCTAGTCCCCTTGTCGAGATGGAACTCGACACTCCGGGCAAGTCGCAGCCCTCTGGAAGGTCGAGTTCCACCTCGACCAGCGGTGTATCCGCCCAGTCTCCTTGTCGAGATGGAACTCGACACTCCGGGCAAGTCGCAGCCCTTTGGAAGGTCGAGTTCCACCTCGACCAGCGGCGTATCTGCCCAGTCCCCGTGTCGAGATGGAACTCGACACTCCCAGCAAGTCGCAGCTCTCTGGAAGGTCGATGGCGACCCCGTCGAGTTCCACCTCGACCAGCGGCGTATCCGCCCAGTCTCCTTGTCGAGATGGAACTCGACACTCCCAGCAAGTCGCAGCTCTCTGGAGGGTCGAATTCCACCTCGACCAGCGGCGTATCCGCCCAGTCCCCGTGTCGAGATGGAACTCGACACTCCGGGCAAGTCGCAGTTCTCTGGAAGGTCGAGCGCGACCCGGTCGAGTTCCACCTCGACCAGCGGCGTATCCGCCCAGTCCCCGTGTCGAGATGGAGCTCGACACTCCGGGCAAGTCGCAGTTCTCTGGAAGGTCGAGTTCCATCTCGACCAGCGGCGTATCCGCCCAGTCCCCGTGTCGAGATGGAACTCGACACTCCCAGCAAGTCGCAGCTCTCTGGAAGGTCGAGTTCCATCTCGACCAGCGGCGTATCCGTCCAGTCTCCTTGTCGAGATGGAACTCGACACTCCCAGCAAGTCGCAGCCCTCTGGAAGGTCGAGCTCCACCTCGACCAGCGGCGTATCCGCCCAGTCCCCGTGTCGAGATGGAGCTCGACACTCCGGGCAAGTCGCAGCTCTCTGGAAGGTCGATGGCGACCCCGTCGAGTTCCACCTCGACCAGCGGCGTATCTGCCCAGTCCCTGTGTCGAGATGGAACTCGACACTCCCAGCAAGTCGCAGCCCTCTGGAGGGTCGAGTTCCATCTCGACCAGCGGTGCTGCCCGATACACCGCCATGGAGCTGATGCTCGTCGCTCCCGGTTTATTAGCGCTGTACGGCCTGTGTCTCCCGACTCTGCCGGCGATATTGTCCCGGCGCCATACCGGTCCAGCGCTTGAACGCCCGCTGGAATGCCGCGGGTGATGAGAACCCCAACAGAAACGACACTTCCCCCAGGGCTGTTTCCGTATCACGGATATAGCTGAGCGCCAGATCCCGCCTGATTTCATCGATGATGTCCTGAAACCGCGTATTGTCTTCGATCCGCAGCCGGCGGCGTAATGTCCAGCCGGGCAGCCCCAGTTGGCCGCCCACTTCGTCCAGCGTCGGCAAGCGACTGTGCAACTGTGGCGATACGATCTCCTCGACTCTTTCCCGCAGTCGGCGATGCCGGGTCAGCTCCCGCAACTGCTGCTGGCACAGGGCGAGCAGCTGCTCATGGGTGGTTGCGGCACTCTGCACCGGTTGCAGTTCCAGGCTGGCCGGCTCCCACAGCAGCTGGTTGTGTTCCTGTTCGAACAGCACCGGACAGCCGAACAGGTGCTCGTAACGCTCGACATACGCCGGGGCTGGAAACTCGATATGCACTTCACGCAACCGCGCGGCGCCCAGGGTCAGCTGGCGTGCCAACTGCATGCGCGAGGCCAGTGCCGAGTCGACCACGAACAGGTTGAAGGCGTTGTAGGGACTGATCGAGTAGAAGCGGGTGGCGGGTGTCTGGAAGCTGGAATGGCCGCGGTAGTTCTGGCTCACCAGCCGCTCGAAGCGCACCAGCGTCTCGAATGCAGCGGCCAGCGTCGGCGCGCACTGTGCGGCGGCCCCGGGGAGGCCGAAGTGGCTTGGTTGGCTGTGCAGGCCCATCAGCAGACCCAGATCGGCCCGCCCGCTGAGCTGCATCGCCGCATGCCCCAGGCGCATGAAGCGCGGGATGCTGATGCGCGCCTGCGCCTGGCCCAGCAGCGCTGCGCTGATCCGGTAGCGGCGCAGCAGCGGCTCCGGATCATGGCCCAGGCTGTGCAGCGCCGCCTGCAGGCTGTACAGATAGCCGACCGACAGGTCACCCAGCTTCATTGTCATCCCTCCTTCTGATCGGAGTCAGAATGTAACCCAGGGTTATGAAAATGTCATTTGAGGTGATTGAGCGCTGCCGGAGACCGGCCTATTGTCTGCTGCATACCAAAGCCGGACGACGAGCCGGCGGCCTGATGATGATCTTGGAGCACGAGCATGACCGCACAGACACTCTATCCCCATATGCTGGCCCCGCTGGACCTGGGCTTCACCACCCTGCGCAATCGCGTGTTGATGGGGTCCATGCACACCGGCCTGGAAGAACGCCCGCAGGGCTTCGAGCGCATGGCTGCCTTCTTCGCCGAGCGTGCCCGGGGCGGCGTCGGGCTGATCGTGACCGGCGGCTTCGGTCCCAACACCGAGGGCAGTGTGGGCAAGGGCGCGGCCAAGCTGACCACGCCCGAGGAAGCCGAGCAGCACAAGGTGGTGACCCAGGCGGTACACGAGGCGGGTGGCAAGATCTGCCTGCAGATCCTGCACGCCGGGCGTTATGCCTTTACCCCGGAGCAGGTCTCGGCCAGTGCGGTGCGTTCGCCGATCAACCCCTTCACCCCGCAGGAGCTGGATGAAGCAGGCATCGAGAAGCAGATCAGCGATTTCGTCAATTGTGCCGCGCTGGCGCAGCGTGCCGGTTATGACGGCGTCGAGATCATGGGGAGTGAAGGCTACTTCATCAACCAGTTCCTGGTGGCGCGGGTCAACCAGCGCACCGACCGCTGGGGCGGCAGCTACGAGAACCGTATGCGCCTGCCGCTGGAGATCGTGCGCCGGGTGCGCGCGGCGGTGGGTCCCGAGTTCATCATCATCTACCGGCTGTCGATGCTGGATCTGGTGGAGGATGGCAGCAGCTGGGACGAGGTGGTGCTGCTGGCCAGGGAAATCGAAAAGGCCGGGGCGACCATCATCAACACCGGTATCGGCTGGCACGAAGCGCGCATTCCGACCATCGCCACCAAGGTGCCGCGGGCGGCCTTCACCAAGGTGACCGCGCGACTCAAGGGCGAGGTCTCCATCCCGCTGATCACCACCAACCGCATCAACACCCCCGAAGTGGCCGAGCAGGTGCTGGCCGAGGGTGATGCCGACATGGTGTCCATGGCCCGGCCGTTCCTGGCCGACCCGGAGTTCATCAACAAGGCCGCTGCCGGCCGTGCCGATGAGATCAATACCTGCATCGGCTGCAATCAGGCCTGTCTGGATCACACCTTCAGTGGCCGATTGACCAGTTGCCTGGTCAATCCGCGGGCCTGTTATGAAACCGAGCTGAATTACATCCCCACCCGAGAGGTCAAGAAGATCGCCGTGGTGGGTGCTGGTCCGGCGGGTCTGGCTGCTGCTACGGTTGCCGCCCAGCGTGGCCATGAGGTGACCCTGTTCGATGCGGCTGCGGACATCGGCGGCCAGTTCAATGTCGCCAAGCTGATCCCCGGCAAGGAAGAGTTCTACGAAACCCTGCGCTACTTCGCCAAACGTATCGAGGCGACCGGCGTTCAGCTCAAGCTCAATACCCGGGTGGATGCCGGTGATCTGACTGATTTCGACGAGGTGATCCTGGCCACCGGTATCGTGCCGCGCACGCCGGCCATCCCCGGTGTCGAGCATCCGAAGGTCATTGGTTACCTGGATGCCATCCTGCAGCGCAAGCCGGTAGGGCAGAAGGTCGCGGTGATTGGTGCCGGCGGCATTGGCTTCGATGTGTCCGAGTTCATCTGCCATGCCGGTGAGAGCAGCAGCACCAACACCGGATTGTTCTGGAAGGAGTGGGGCATCGACCCCGAGCTGCAGGCCCGGGGTGGTATTGCCGGGGTCGAGCCGCAGCCGCATCCGCCGGCGCGTGAGGTGTATCTGCTGCAGCGCAAGGCCAGCAAGGTCGGTGCCGGGTTGGGCAAGACCACCGGCTGGATCCACCGTGCCGGCCTGGCCAGCAAGCAGGTGAAGATGCTCAATGGGGTCGAGTATCTGCAGATAGACGATCAGGGCCTGCACATCCGCCGGGGTGATGAGATCAGCGTACTGCCGGTCGATACCATCATTCTCTGCGCCGGGCAGGAACCACTGCGCGAACTGCAGGAAGGCCTGCAGGCGGCCGGCAAGCCGGTGCATCTGATCGGTGGCGCGGATGTCGCCAGCGAGCTGGATGCCAAGCGCGCTATCGACCAGGGATCGCGGTTGTCAGCGGCTCTGTGATCTCTGCCAAGTCTGTCACAGTCCGGATGTGATGTTTTCCTTAAACTGCGCCGGGGCGGATGCAATCGCCCCGAAAAAGGTGCACAGTGGCGAAATCACAAGAACGGATGGACAGCGGGATGAATGCAAGAGACCTGGGCAGAATACAGAAGCCGTTGCTGACTGAAGCGGTAATGTTCTTCTCTGAACATGGTATCTCGCGGGAAATGCTGTTCCCTGAATTTGAAGCACTGCTCGATGGTCTGGTGGCGGCGCCAGAATGCGCCGATGAGACCATCGAGGCAGTGTTCCTGCAGATCAACCATCGCCTGCACGTCCGCGCGGCGGTGTTCTTCACCATCGACTTCGATATGGATGGTTGTGTCAACCGTCTGTGGAACCTGCCGTTGCGTCAGCTGGCGGAAAAGGCCGGGCGTGGCCCCGATATGGGCGGTGGGCCGATTCGGCTGGTCTGTCTCGGTTTCTGCAACAATAACGAATACCGCGCCAGCCTGTGGAAGCCGCAACAGCGTGGCGGCAAGGCGGACCTGAGCCTGATCAAGCAGGCGGTCACCCGCAATACCCTGGGCATTATCGGCGAGGACGAGGAGGCGCAGGCGGTACTGGCCACCGACAACCTGCAGATGGCTGCCGAGGAAGCCTGGTATGGCAATGCCTCGGCTCTGGAAAGCGCTCCCCAGGCGGTGGAGGAGGATCTCGCTGCGCAGATGGAGGCGCTGAGAAAGCTCCATGCCAGCGAAATCGCCGACCATCTGCGCCAGATTGCCGAGTTGCAGAATCGCCTGCGACTGCAGGAGCAGGCGCACCGCCAGCAACTGGAAAGCCTGCGCGGCCAGCATGCCGACCAACTTACGGTGGCCCAGGGTGAACTGCTGGATATCAAGCGCGAACTTGCCGAGCAACAGAAGCTCAACACGCTATTGCGCCGTGAGTTGAGCAAACTGCAGAGCCGCACTCACATGGATAGCGAATAAGCGTCCCAAGCCTGATCCCCTCCCACTGCATTTGCCAGAAGCCGCTCTGCTGCGGATAATTGCTGCTTGTCCGTGCGTCAGCAGCGTTGTGCGGAATTTCTCAAGCCGACTACAGAGAGTGGTGTATGGAGCATTTCCGCAATATCGGGTTGATCGGCCGTCTGGGCAGTGGCCGGGTGGTGGATACCCTGCGTCGTCTCAAGCGTTTTCTGCTGGACAAGGGCCATACCGTGATACTCGAGGATGCCGTGGCCGACCTGCTGCCGGGGCATCAGTTGCAGGTCTGTTCTCGCGCGATGATGGGCGAGATCTGCGATCTGGTGATCGTGGTCGGTGGTGACGGCAGCCTGCTCGGCGCAGCCCGTGCGCTGTGCCGCTACAACGTGCCGGTGCTGGGAGTGAACCGTGGGGGGCTTGGATTTCTCACCGACATTTCCCCGGAGGAACTGGAGCAGCGGGTCGGGGCCGTTCTGGCCGGAGAATACATGGCCGAATCGCGCTTTCTGCTGGATGCCTTCGTCTGTCGTGACGACGAGCAATTGGGCAACAGTGAGGCGCTGAACGATGTGGTGCTGCACCCCGGCAAGTCGGCGCGGATGATAGAGTTCGAGCTGTTCGTCGATGGTCAGTTCGTCTACAGCCAGAAGTCAGACGGCATGATTGTCGCCACCCCGACCGGCTCCACCGCTTACTCGCTGTCGGCCGGCGGGCCGATCATGCATCCCAAGCTGGATGCGGTAGTACTGGTGCCCATGTTCCCGCACACCCTGTCCAGCCGCCCGATCGTGGTCGAGGGTAACAGCGAGATCCGGGTGGTTATCAGTCGGCAGAACGAGATCTACCCCCAGGTCAGCTGCGACGGCCAGGTACATATCGCCTGTGCCCCCGGCGATACCCTGATCATCCGCAAGAAACCGCAGAAACTGCGACTGATCCATCCCCTGGACCATAACTTCTACGCGATCTGCCGCAGCAAACTGGGCTGGAGCAGTCGTCTGACGGAATGACAAACATGGCGCTGGAACAATGGCAGGGCTACGACATCATCGGTGATGTGCATGGTTGTGCGCATACGCTGGAGGCGTTGCTCGAGCGCATGGGTTACGCACGTATCGGCGGCGTATGGCGTCACCCGCAGCGCCAGGCGCTGTTTCTCGGCGATATCATCGATCGCGGTCCGCGCATCCGTGAGGCGCTGCTGCTGGTGCGCGACATGATCGAGGCCGGCAGTGCCCGCTGCATCATGGGCAACCATGAATTCAATGCGCTGGGCTGGATGACGCCGGCCCCGGCCGGCAGTGACCGGCGTTACGTGCGTGAGCATACCGAGCGCAACCAGCGGCAGATCCAGGCGACGCTCGAACAGTTCAGCGGTCGCGCCGCCGAGTGGGACGAGGTCGTCGACTGGTTCTGGACCCTGCCGCTGTTCCTCGATATGGGGCCGTTCCGTCTGGTGCATGCCTGCTGGGATGATCAACTGATTGAGTCATTCTCCGCGCAGTACCCCGATGCTTGCCCCGATATCGAATTTCTCCAGGCCTCGGTGGAGCGTGACGGTTTTGCCGATCAGGTGTTCGACCGCCTGCTGCGTGGTATCGGTATGCCCCTGCCGCATGGCCTGACCATGACCGGTCGTGACGGCTTTACCCGGGCCATGTTCCGTACCAAGTTCTGGGAGGAGGCGCCGCAGACCTACGGTGATCTGGTGTTCCAGCCCGATGGCCTGCCCGAGCATATTGCCATCCGCCCGCTGACCGACCGGCAGAAGCGTGAGCTGCTGATATATGGCAGCGATCAGCCGTTGCTGTTCGTCGGGCACTACTGGCAGCAGGGCGTGCCGCAACCGCTCCGGAAGAACCTGGCCTGCCTCGACTACAGTGCGGTGAAATACGGCCGCCTGGTGGCCTATCGCTGGAGCGGCGAGCAACGGCTGCTGCGGGAAAACTTTGTCTGGGTGGACGTGAGATGAGCAAGTACCGTGCAATGCATTGCCGGCTGGATGAAGACCTGAGCCAGCTGACCGGCTTTCTTCGCCGCCAGGGCGTACCGCACCGCATCACCGAGGAGCGCGGGCAGCAGGTGGTCTGGACCCGGGATGAAGCCGATGCCGAGCTGGTTCGGGTGCTCTATGCCGAGGGCGTACCGCTGCAGGAGGCCAGACCGATGACCGCCCGACCTGTCCGCCGGCTGAACTGGAAACAGCTGCTGCGACATGTACCCGTCACCCTGACGGTGCTGGCGATGACCGCCGTGGTGGCGCTGTTGACCGGTATCGGCAGCAATATCTCGGCTATCGTGCTGTTTTCCTTCGTGCCGGTGACCGACACGGGTTATCTGGCCACCGAGCTGGATCTGCAGCAGTGGTGGCGGCTGTTCACTCCGATATTCCTGCATTTCGGCTGGTTGCATCTGGCGTTCAACGCCCTGTGGTACTGGGAGCTGGGCCGGCGCATCGAACTGCGCTCCGGTAGCCTGTGGCTGCTCGGGCTGACGCTGTTGTTCGCCCTGGTATCCAACCTGGCGCAATGGATATTCAGCGGGGCGGTACTGTTCGGCGGGCTGTCCGGGGTGCTGTATGGCCTGCTGGGTTATTGCTGGCTATACCAGATGCTGTCGCCCAATGTGCATTTCGACCTGCCCAAGGGGGTGGTGGTGATGATGCTCGCCTGGCTGGTGCTGTGCCTGTCAGGTGTGGTGACCATGCTCGGCTTCGGCGCCATCGCCAATGCCGCCCATGTTGGCGGCCTGCTGATCGGGTGTGCCTGCGGTGCGATTGCCGGTGGTCTGCAGCGGATGCGCTGAATGTCCGGGCCCGAACAGGTACAATGTCGGCATGACAACACTTAGTCCCACGCTGCTTGGCTCGCAATGACGGTGAGGTGAGAGGAGCCTGCCGTGGCGCTACTTGCCGCGACAGCGAAAGACAGCCTGCAACGACCTATTTATCAGCTCCGGAGAACCCATGAATACCTTTATCGACATGCTGCGCAATATTTCCCCCGAGGTCTATGAGAACCTCAAGCAGGCGATCGAGCTGGGCAAATGGGCCGATGGCCGCAAGCTGACCCAGGAGCAGAAGGAGTTGTGCCTGCAGGCGATCATCGCCTGGGAAATGGATAACCTGCCGGAGGAGCAGCGCACCGGCTATATCGGTCAGACCTGCAAGAACCAGGCGAAGGCCCCTACCAACCTTGATGAATCCCTGTTCTCTCCGGCCAAGGGCACCCTGCACTGATGGCGCTGGTCAGCGGCGAGGGCAGTATCCGCAAGATGCTCGGAACTCTGGGCGAACCCGTCCAGTACGCTTTACCCCTTGGAGATCAGCAGGTATCCCTGAATGAACTGCTGGGTCGGTCCATCCGGCTGGAGGCACTGGGGCCTATCCATTGCAGCCATTGCAACCGGCTCACCAAAAAGAGTTACAGTCAGGGATTCTGTTTCCCCTGTATGAAGAAGCTGGCCCAGTGCGATATCTGCATCGTCAGCCCCGAGCGCTGCCACTACGACCAGGGTACCTGCCGCGAGCCGGCCTGGGGCGAGCAGTTCTGCATGACCGACCATATCGTCTACCTGGCCAA
>Ga0172382_10006025_pt1 | contig 17820 bp, 26 predicted proteins | sample Leawel138RmetaG_FD_122245 | JGI IMG/M metagenome (GOLD analysis project Ga0172382, IMG submission 122245) | Leachate microbial communities from a municipal landfill in Southern Ontario, Canada - Leachate well 138R metaG | ecosystem: Engineered > Solid waste > Landfill > Unclassified | place...
AAGACGTCGGTGAGGGATGGCAGGAATCTCACTGGTGCCCGCGATGCGACGACAGCGTTGACCGCAATTGGGAACTACGCACCAGAATCCGCGCCGCACTGGCGCAGACAGGAGCGAACGATGTTGAGCGATGACGAGATCGAGAGACTGGACTGGTGGCAACGCAACCCCGCCGTCGAAATCAGCGCGGTTCCTTATGACGAGGATGGAATGTGGGAGGCGCACTTGGTCACAGGCGGCAGAAACGATCGTGAGTGGAAGAAGATCGCAACGGGGGAATCCCCGCGAGCGACCCTTGATGCCGCCCGTGCTGCACTGACGCAGGCGAAGGAGGAGGAGTGATGCAGACGATCTACAAGTACCCGCTTGAAATCACGGACAGGCAAAGCGTCTGGATGCCGGCCAGGGCGAAGCTGCTCACCGTGCAGATGCAGCACGGCGTGCTTTGTCTTTGGGCAGAGGTCGATACGATGAATCCTGACGAGGAAATAGCCATCGCCGTCTATGGCACCGGCAACCCGTGCGCCGGAGGTCAGTACATCGGCACCGCGCAGGACGGGCCGCTCGTGTGGCACGTCTACCGCGTGGCGAAGGAGGCGTGATGTACGACAACATGACCGAACTGGACCAAGCCCTTCGGGGCTTCCGAAGGAATCGAAGGTTCCCGGTTGCCTTCCTGGTGACCCGTTATCACTTCGCTCTGCTATGCCACGAGGTCGGTACCAGCATCTATCCCACAAGGGATTCCATGATGCTGAACGAGCCACAGCTTCTAGGCGTACAGGTGTACGTGATCGAGGGCTTGGAGCAGAGCGTTACCTTGCTCAGTGACGGATCCGTAGTACCTCTCCAAGCTGTCCCATTGGATCAACGCAGTTCCAAGGAAATCAACGACTTACCGAGCGCCTTGGACCTCCTGAATGGGACAGGAGGCGTCTCCTAAGTACCTGATCCAGAAGAGGAAACCAGTAGTCAGACGCATCGGCTACGAACCAGGGGGTCGTGGGTTCGAATCCTGCCGGGCGCGCCACAAAACGTAGCAAAATCAAGGGCTTAGAGGGCAACCTCTAGGCCCTTTTTCTTTGTCCTGTCCCATAACCACGGCCCTGTCCCATTGACTACCAACAAAGACATGAAGAAATACACAGTACTTCTGCTCTACCCGGACTACGCGAACGAGAACGGGGATGGCAGCTTTCTTGCCCATGTCGAGGCGAATAGCGTACTCGAGGCCCAAGCCGAGGGGCAGCAAACGGCGGCTCGTTCCGGAGTCGCAGACCCCAAAGACTTCTCCGTCCTGGCCGTGTTCGAAGGTCACCTGAACGACCTGAAGGAGTAGCCATGGATCATCCTTGCCGCAGCCCGTATTGCGAATGCACCAAGGACCAGTGCAACCATCCTGGCTTCTTCGATGCTCGCCACTACCCGTTTGCCTGGGTAGGTGCCGTTACGAGTTATGAGGTACTGCCCGCTTACGACGAAGATGAATCAACCACCGTAGCGGTTCCAGAGCGCAGTGAGAAGCACAACTGTTGGTGGCTCGTTGGACACTACAAAGCGGAGATTGTTGACCAGTGCATCTACCCCTTCGAGGACTCTTCCGAGTCCGCGGATCAGTACAAGAATGCCTGCCGTGAATTCGAACGATTGACGGGAGTGACAGTAACCACTAACTAACAACGATTGTTGTATGAGTCAACTACCTCGCGTCCGGGTGGGTCATGTCCAACAGTAGGAAGTACTATCGAGCATTGACCTACAATGCGGTCTTCTTAAACCAGAAGTAAGAAGTACTAGCATCATGTGGTTCCCGGCGATGGTCCTGTCTTTCTGCTCCTCCCCGTGTTTCCTGCACTACGAAGGCACCGACAAGCACTCAGCGAAGCTCTATCAGAATTCCAGTGCGGCCCTGAACTCGTTTCGCAAGGATGCGAAGCTCTACCAACCTCTGGGCTTGTATCTGAGGGCCTGGATCTACCAGGCCGAAGACATGGGGCTGGGCATCCTCCAGCCTACAACTGAAGTCTTCCGTGAGCTCTCGTTCCTCGGTAATGGGAAGGTAGCTTGTTACCGATTAAGCAAAGCCCCAGCGTTCAGCTGGCCCATTTCGAAGCCCAAAATTCTACCAAAGTGGGCGATTCTCCGAGGAGAACCAATCAAAGAGGAGTACAAATGACTCATGCGCACCGACGACTTTTCTTCGACGGCACCCCCCAAACTCTATACCGTTCAACGTCCTGCCTATCACGACTTTCGTAAGGCCGTGAAAGACGCTGGCATGTCCTACCAGGTGACCCACAACAAGCGGGTCATCGAGCTCTATCGAGAAGACAAGTTCACCGTCGCCTACCAGCACCGAGGCAACTGGCCCGAGGCGCTACGCTGGTTTCAGAACACCTTCAAGAGCACCCGCTGATCCGTACCGCTGTTCGCCCCGTTGATTGGCTGCATCGAGATCCAGACGGACACAGCCTTTGAAGTCACCTTCGGTGACTGGTTCACCGAAGGCTATAGTTCCTCCATCGGCTCGTTCCACGTAGGCGACCGTGTAACCCATGCTTCCGAGACTCTTAGCCAATAAAGCCTGATGTCGGATCGACATGGCTCCGTTGAAACCTACGAGCTTGCATACCGAATCCGACATTCGAACCAGGACACCTGATGCTACAAACGCCGGTTTGCCTTCCGTAGCGGGTTCGAGCAACAGCCGCAGCACACCGATCATGGGCTCGAGCGAGAGCCCGATCTTTCCGTCATCGAAGAACTGCATCACTGATTTCGAGCGTAGGATTCCAGGGCCTTCAGATGGCTTGTCTGCTGGCTTTTCTCATTGGCTCGCATGAACTCCTGGAAGGCTTGCCAGAGCCCTTCCCCGACGCCCGTAAACCCTTGCGTGACCTGATCCAGTGAGGGTCTGGACCGAGAGCGTCCATCGACTGCCTTGTACGCCTGGTAGAGCGGCGTAGCTAAGGCGATCGGAACCCCCATCCATGGATTCTCCGCGGTGGCCTCTCGAGCGAAGGCTCGGTGTTCGTACGGGCTGATCTTGTTCTGCTGTTCACGCGGCACGTAGTTGCGGGCGTTGTACAGGTCCGCATGGCTCATCCGCCCCAGTTGCTGGGGCGTGAGCGCGTCGAGCGCAGCGGCGATCTCCTGCGGACTCATACAGCGAGCTCCAGCATCTCCGGAACGATTGTGATGGAGCCCACCTGACCGTACTCATGGTGATAGGTGATGGCTTCGACTGCACGCTCGCTCATCCAGCCGCCACGGGACGAATGCGAGTCTCGAGCCGCAATGGTTTGGTGCTGCTGCACCGTCATGCCCGAATGCTCCTTGATCTCTTTGTGGTGGCGGTGGCCCGTATGGCAGTACCGCTTGAGCGTGTTGCCCCAGATCACGGGGAACTGCGAGGCGAAGAGTAGCGGTAGCTGATCGTTCTTCTTCAGGTGACCGTGGTGCCACCCCAGCATCGTCTTGCCGTGTTGGTAGACGTAGTACGGGAGCTCGCTGTCGATGACTTCGACACGCTCCTCGAGCTCGTACAGCGCCGCGAACATCGCACGAAGCCAGACAGACGAAGAGATATCGTGGTTGCCCTCTGCAAGCAGCAGGATGACCTTCTTGTGCTTCTTGAGCGCGAAGGCAACCAGCTTGCGAAGGATCCGGATGGCGACCTTGACCATCTTCGGCATCCGCCCATCGGCATCGAGGATGTGCCCGTGCATCGGGGTGACCGGCGAGAGTGCCGAGTCGTAGTGCAGGAAGTCACCCAACTGAGCGATGACGCAGGTATGGGCCGCGGGTGCGGCCAGAACCATCTGTTCGAAGCAGCCGACGAGCGTGTCTTCGGCGATCTTCAGATCCCAGTCTTCACCGCCTTCCATCCGCCAGGCCAGCATCCCAACGTGGCAGTCCGTCATCGTGTAGACGTTGGTCAGGTTGGAGGTCGTGATCGAGGGTGCAGTCGTTGGTTCGACCGGAGTGATCTCCTCGCACATGGCTTCCAGGGCTTCCTGTAGCCGTGTCTGGCGCAGCAGATCATCGGGAGACTGTCGTTCCCAGGTCCGCTCCGGAGTTCCATCCGGACCCCGCTGGACGGTGACCTTGCCCATCACGTAACCGGGTGCCACTCCGTTGTCGAAGTGCCCAGGTGCATGGCCCTTCAGCGCAGCAACGGCCCTGAGAGCTTGGAGGGAACGATCGAGAGTTTTGGGGGAAACACCAAGAGATTCGGCAGCAGCTTCTTTTGAGTCATTCGAACGAAGTGCTTCAATATATTCCAGCTGTCGAGGAGTTGCAAATGACTCCAGGGCTTTGAACTGCATTTATTTTCCGGAGGTATTAAGAGCTTCGAATACCGAATCATACTGCTTATAACAAGCGATGAGTTGATTCCGTATTAAATCCGCCCTTCCGGCTTCTTCCACATCCTTTGTTCCAATCGATCCAAGAAGCTCGGGTTGATTATCTCCGGAGGGAGTTTCTCGAGTGCCGGAATCTGCGGTGGTGCGGGGCACGAGAGCGTTGGTGGCGACTCTTGCTTCAGCGAGGCGCACCCGCTTGAGAAGATCATTACGCTGAGCAACAAGAGATAAGACTTTTTCATTGGTTTCCCTCCGGACTTCCAGTACCGATGAATTGATTTTCTGCTCTGCCTGTCGAATCTCAGCCTGCGCGTCCGCGAGCTTTGCCGCTGCGCGGCTCCGCTCGTCGGACAGCGCCTGCTTTGTTTCAGCTACTTCGATGCGAGCATTCTTCAGCTGGAGCAGCTGATAACCGAAGCCAGCAAGCAGAAAAATAATACCGAGGATAGTTAGATCACCCTTGAGCTTGCTGAGCACGACTATTCTCCATCACGTTGCCGAGGATATAAGCGCCCACCGTGGCGATTACCACGGCGCTGTAGACCCCATCGGAGATCTTCTCGAAAGCAACTAGACCAGTAGCCGAAGCCAGACTCAGGAGGGCCAGGATGTATTTACGGGATAGGTGGTATTTCATTCTTGGTTCCCTAAGCAGAGCTTCCGCTCTGCCTCGCGGCGTTTGACCAGACCAGGCAGCGTCCTACCTTGGAACTTGGTCCAGCGGGTGAGCTCGTTGCACGCTCCGGTGTAGTCACCGGCTTTGAGCTTGCGAACCAGTGTGGATGAGCAGGCTGCTCCGGACCCTACGTTGAAGGACCAGGAGACGATTGCATCCCATTCATACTGGTGCATCGGCACGTCGCCGATACATCGCTTGAGCTCGAGCTCGAACTTGCTGACCTGAGTGTTCAGCCGAATGAGCGCACGAACCGGATCGGTCGTGTCTCCCATCCTGATGCCCTGTGCATCCCCGAATCCGATCGTGGGCCGATCGCCAGCCACAGGGATATAAGCCCGATCTCGATAACCTTCATGGACTGCGATTCCAACGAGAGAAGCTGCACTGAGGGACAGTGCAGCGAGGATCATTCGCGGTTGTTTCATGCCGGGAGAGTGTCGTTCTCACTGTCCATCAGCTTCTTCATTCGAAGCTCATGAGTGATCTGCTCCCGACGATCCCTTCGCCATTGATAAATCGTGTTGGCGATGAAAGTCAGGAGGGCGGTGACGATACCGATGATGATGCCGATATCCGTCAACGTCAGTGCGGCGAACACCGAGAAACCACCACCTACATAGGATGCCGTATCTGCTGCCTTATTCATGGAATGCTGCCGTTGCATAGGTTGAGTTCAGAGAGCACTTCAATCGTGATAATGGCTGGGTAGATGCTTACGCTGAACTTCTGACTCGTAGGACTTACGGCAGTGATCCGTTTCCCAAAAGAACAGTTGGTCGATCCACTTCCAGACGGAGGACTGGTCCCGCAGACGCCACGCTCGAGCACTGAGCGACTCGTCTGCGAAACCGAACCCATCACCTTCGAACGGAATGAGCGTGTTGATCATCTGATCGCAGGCGATGAGAAACTGCTTCATTACAAAAGAATCTCTGATGCCATTCGGAACAGGTCGTCCACCTGTTCCTCGGTAAGTCCAAGTCCCGCAGCGAGCGTGAGAAGCATCGGAGAGTTGCGATGCCACTCTCCTGCTTCGTAGGCGATACGCGTCTCCGGATCAGCCTCTGCGGCATACACAAGGGCTTCGACAGTCGCCAGGACACCGAATCGATGCAAAGCCGTACGTCCTTGGGCTCTGCTTACTACGGAAGGTACGGGCGGAAGAGGTAAGGTTTCTTTAACAGACCAAGCCCCTTCCTGAAACACCGCAAACATTCCTTCTGGGGTAACTGGCACAGTCTTTTCAGTCCAGCCTGGAGGCACTCCGTGCCACTTATCGATGGTGCGGAAACGACCCGTGTAAACCCCCAGGTCGTCGTATTCATACAATACGCGCGTACTCATTCAGCAGATACTCCCGTATAGATCTTCGTCGGGATTGATTGAGAAATAGACGGTACCCTCATCCGATGGAAAAACGCTTGTCCAACGAACGAAGTGCTGGCGGTGGTACCAACCTGTACCAGGTATTTACCAGCCTCATCGATCACTGCGGCAAACCTATTAGAGAGAGAACTCGGCGACGGAAATTTTGCACCAGGGAGAATCTCGAAAGAACCGTTAATGAGTTCAAAAACCCACTTGTCATTTACGCCTCCACCAATGACGACCAGATATCCCGTGGGAGAATGAAACATGGCACTTTTAACGGCAACAGCTATTGTGGAACTTACCGGGATCGCTACTGGATCAGCGTTATTCCAGTTGAGTACTTGGAGGTACGGCGTATTGCTATGCCCTATTGCCAGCAACTCCCCCGCACTGTCGAAAGCCAAAGATGTGGTGAGCACCGGTAGACTTATTGTTTTTACGTTTGTAAAAACATCCCCTTCCCGTTGTATGACGTGTAGTGTGTTGTTAATACTCGCACACAAGTAATTACCGCTTGGATGAAACAGAATCCGAGAATTACCGTAGTTCGAGAGTGTTAATCCTGTGCTGTCCAATAAAACAAATTCTCCAGACACTCTCTTAAAAATATTGATATAGGGTGTACCCTGAAAGACGTACGCAATATAGTTTCCATCAGGGCTAACAGCTGCCAGTGTTCCCTTTGAGGACGTGAGGCCGTTTACAGGCACGACAGTAAACGTATCTCCAGTGCGTTCATACACCTGGAGTCCTGAACTGGTAGACGTGCTTAGCGCCAAAATGTCTCCGCCATCACTAAAAGAAACGGATGCCGGTTGGCTTGGTGGAAGCACCGCTAGGTCGGGCAACATGCTATAGGAGTTATCATCACGCTTATATACTTTCAGGTAAGGGGCAGAGCTAAAGCCAATAGCCGTGTAGCTTAGATCCGCACTACCGGCTAAACATGTTGCTACGTTGGTATATGCGCCAGGCGTAGTAGCAGCCTCTGAAACCCAAACGGGCCACAATTCATCTAAAGCAGGATAAATTCCGCGCTCGTAGTCAGCCCCATCAGCAAGTACCCATTCCGGAGGCACACGCTCCGGAGAATACGTCGAGAGAACGTCCCCTGGTTTCGACTGGACACTCGAAAGATCCGGAACAATGACGGCCGCTAGGTTGTTGAGAGTACCCGCGGTCATCCGCAGTTCAACTCGAGTGGCATCCGCCCAAGCTCGCGCGGTCGAGCCTTCCTGAGAACGCTGCACCGTGAGCGAGTTCCCGTCTCGCTCTGTGCACTTCACGATCTCCCAGGCATTCTCGTTGCCGTTGGAGTCGTAGCCGATCAAGGTAGCCAGGAAGAAATCGCCAGCTGTAGGCTCAGGAAAGCCAGCAGCATGGGCGACGATCAGAACTGTATCTTCTGCGGCCACTGCTCCGTTCAGGACAGTCGCTGCGTTATTAGCGAATACTTGAGCCATTTAGATTTCCACGATGTTCACGAAGATTTCGTCTTCGAACTTCTCACCACCGTTAGTGGTGACGATGACGGTGATCTTGTAGGGACTGTTTTCTTCGAGGCCATCTTCGATCCAGATACGGGATCGTTCCTCAGTGGCCAGGACAGCCGTAGCCGTGAGCTCGCCCGGAGGATCAACCTCACACAGCGTGATCTCGGTGACCTCATCGCCCTCGTCCAGGTCGTCCCCGTAGAAAATAGAGACGCTCCGACGCTCTCGAGATTGTTTGGTGATCGTTCCTACTTTCATCGCACAAATAGCCTCTTCGAACTCTTGCGAGCGAACTCTCGCGGTTGAGCTTTTCGAACGAAGGTTTCTTCATTCGTATCTTCTGCGTACGGATTGACGACCGCCGAGGAGAAGGTCAGAGCTTCGATGACCAGCTTTCCTTGCATCGCCAACCCACGATGACCTTCGCCGGTCAGGCCGATCGAGATGACTGCGGTACCGGATCCCGCTTTCACCCGTACGAAGTCACCCTCGGTATGTATGCCGAGAACAGCAGGAGCTAGAGCTCCTTGCCGAATAACGCTTCCCGAGAATCGAGGAGCAAAGACGATCGGAAGGGATCCTTCCCCGCGAACCAGAACCTCTCCGCTGCACTCCGCAAAGACCTCGGCCATCCGGAGCGATTCCTTCAGCTGCCGACGTGTCAGGAAGGTTCCCGACAGATTCACCGTATGGATCGCTTTACCGGCCAGCGTGGGACGGTGAGTAATCCCTGCCAATGAGGCTGAGAGCTTGGTGATCTCGAGCCAGCCGACATGGGACTGCCGCAGCATTCCCTCATCGAGTACCGAGAGCTCGACCAGGGCTTCGCCGAAGCCTCCAACGTATCGAACACCGAACTCGGTGATATGAGAGGGCTCGAGAGCCCCTTGCACCGCTACAAAGGAGCGAGTCGGCTTGGTGACTCCCCTGCGGATTGCCGAGGCCCGGAACTCACCATGGACGCCGATCCGGGCAACACCCGAACCCAGCTGAGCCTTGGCTCCCGATAGGCTGGCTTCCAGAGGCGTGAACACCGCCACGCCGGATCCGAACTTGACGCCTACATCGCCTCGGGCCGTGAAGACCAGGCGCAATTCACCCGTGCCGTAGACGACCCGCTGGTAGTACAGAGCACCGCTGATGACGATTCGGGCAGTACCAGCCCCGCACCGGGTAATCGTCTGGGCAATCGCAGGTACGACCTGAACGACGACCGAACCCACACCGAATCGTTGGGCTCGTAGGAGCACGCTCGAGTCGAGCTCAACCTTCGCTGCCCCACGTCCCAGCACATAACGGGTACCGCTCAGGGCAGGGACAACAGAAAATGCCGAGTCCCCTGCGAAGGGGACCGGCACTCTCTTTACTGCATTTAGCCCGCGAGCGTTAACCGCTGCGCCATTCAGCTGCATGGCTTACCCGGATTACCGGACGATCAGCTTCAGCGCACCCGGAATCGCCGAGAAGATATCCGTGGGATCGATCGTCTTCTGAGCCGTCAACGGGGCACTGGCCCACATGTTGCCGCCCGATGCCGAGTCCCAGACCGAGAAGTGCGTCAGGACAACCGAGCTCGGGCCGTTATTGGCTGGGAAGTTGATCGTGTTCGCGTTGGTGATCTGCTTACCACCGCCCGCCTCGTTGGCCGAAGCCGTCCAGGCCGAAGACAGCGGCGTACCTACCGATTGGCGAACGTAGGCAGGCCAATCCACCACCGAAACTTCCCCACCCGAAGCAGCATCGGTAGGATCTTCAGTGTGCAGCGCGACAAAGAAGTTCGAGGGAAGCGGCAACTGGGTACCACGGAAATGCTCGCAAAGAGCCTGTTCAAGATAATCCGATGCAGCAGACATTGGCGTACTCTTTCAGAAGGGTTATAAACAAAATTAAACCAGACGAAGTATATAGGGTAAATAACCCACTTGCCTATTAATTCAGCCCCTCGGTGGTACCGGCCATGAAATCTTAAGGGGATCCTTTTGCAGCGTTATATCCCGTAGTTGCTGACGGTATTTTTGCCAAGCCTGTAGCTGTTCCGGAGAAAAAGGAACATCCGGCAGCGCCGTCCAATCGGTTTCAGCAAGACGCCGATCTCTCTCAGCACGTACTCGAGTCCAAGCCGCGGAGAGCGGGAGTACCCAGGTCCGGTTCTTCGGATCGAAGGTGTGCCAGGGCGTTAGCTCTGACATGGGTTTGAGCGACTCGGGCGGTTTACCCCAGTGGAGCTCCCCACCATAGGTTTCAATCTTGTCTTCGTTCCCCGGTTGGCAGTTTCCATACCCGAGCAGCCGATCGCCCTGGGAGATGTAGTAATCCTTCAGGTTATTCATCGCTTTACCCCGAGCAGGGTCAATGACCTATATGCCATCCGCACATCGGAATCTTCTCCCGCGAACTGGACTACAAATGTCCTGGAACTCCTCGCCGGGACATGACCCAAGAAGTTGAAACTGGGGAATACTTCATAAGCGCCGGTGATGATTCCGTAGTCAACAAGCACGCTACCGTCAACAAGTACTCGATATTGAGTGCTTCGAAGACCGGCCGCATACCCAACCCCGGCTGTAAACATCCCGACAACCGCAATGGGGTAAGCATCTGCCGTTAAGGTAATGGAGGCTACATTCTTGAAATCTAATATGCCGGTCCCAGGCGTATAGCCCAGGTAGGCGGTATTGAGTGGCACCGTTACGGCATTTCCTGCGATTTGCAGTGTGTCTACCGCAGCGTCCTTGATATGCCCTTTGCCGATATACGCCGATTGGATGGTTGCCAGCTCCGCAACCAACTCAGCGACGTTGACGTACTGTGCGCGTAACGCACCGTTGGCAAAAACCAGTGAACCATCATCCGAACGGAGCTTCGTAAACAGAAGTTCGTTGATGACCGCTTGATCAATGAAAACCTCCCCATCCTCGATGATGAAGGGCTTACGTTTATTGGCGTTGGTTCTGCCGATCCAGAAGGTATCTACATCGAAACCTGCTTGGACCTTCTTACCGTCGTTGTAGACCCCGAAGCCGCCAACCAGGCCATTGACATTCACCTGGGCTGTCCAGCGAGCTCCAATCTGCGTGATCACCCCATCGACCCGAGAGATCTCGGTAGCCATGTGCTGGCTTACTGAAGCTACCGAATCCCCCAGCGTAGAGGCCACGATATCCAGCTGCTCTGCAACCGCCTGGTCGGCGGTCGCTCGGCTGTTGATTTCGGTATGGATGAAGTTCAGTGCATCTGCGATCCCAGCCTCTGCGTCAGCAATCGCCTGAGCCAGTGTGACTGAGGCATCTTCTCGAGCCGTAATCTCATTCAGTAAATTCTGATTGAGGATCGAGATCTCATCGAGCTTCGCTTTCAGAGATTGAGAGAGAACACCCTCATCAATCTTCTGAGTCAACTGCTCAATGAGATCAGCGATAAGCGGTCTTGCGACCGCTGTTACGGGTCCAATCAAGTCTCCTTCAGTTCCATTGATTGAATAGAACCGAATCCAGTAGTAATACTGGGTAGGAGTACTGTGTTTGTCATGCCAGAAATTATCCTGAACATCCTTCAGGATAAGGGCAGCATCGAAGTTATCTACAAGAGCTCGATAAAGACGAGTGTAGGCAACCGCATGGGGGTTAACTCCCGGCAGAGTCCAAGAAACGTCGATTCCACCAAATGCAGGGGTAGCCGTCAGGATCCCGCTGCTATCGGGATCTCCTGGTTTCGGGCCACCCCAATTTCCAGTACCACAAACAGACATTTTTTCGCCTGAGATTTCCTTAAGGAAAGGATTATCCCATGATTAAAGCAGAATATATCAACCACATGGGCTCGGATCTTACTGTCGTGGACAGTGCTCGAGTCAGCTTTGCCAAGCAGAGCGAGTGGGACGACGACGGTGGATTATCCGAAAAGGATATGAAGCTGATCAACTACCTGGCCAAGCATAACCACTGGACCCCGTTCTCCCATCCCCAGATCACGATGAGAGAGACAGTCCCGATCTTCGTAGCCCGCCAACGGTTCAAGCACATGGTTGGCTTCACCTACAACGAAGTTAGTAGGCGCTACGTGGATGACACCCCGGAGTTTCATCTCCCCACCGAATGGCGAGAGCGTCCGGACGGGAGCTTGAAGCAAGGAAGCGGTGGCCCGATCCAGCACAACCGAGTAGCCGACGACACCTATAAACGCGCTGTAGCTGTTGCCAAGATGGCCTATGCGGATCTCCTGAGCATGGGCGTAGCCCCCGAGCAGGCCAGGATGGTCCTGCCCCAGTCGATGCTGACCAGCTATTACGTCACTGGATCTCTCGCAGCCTGGGCTCGAGCTTATAAGCTGAGAATCGACTCCCATGCCCAAATTGAGATTCAGGATCTGGCCAAACAGTGGGCAGACAATATCGAACCGAGTTTCCCCGTTTCCTGGAAAGCATTGACGGAAGGAGCTTATTAACCTAATCTCCTTTCCCCTGCATTATTTCCAGAGGCCGTCCGGCCTTCCTGCGGGAATAAGCAAGCCAATCCCAACCCTTGCTGAGCCAGAGCCTTCGACTTTTCCTGGAGGGCTTTGGCTCCCTTTTCACCATCCCGAGAGAGAAATACTATTCGAATGACGGAATTCAGAAACAACCCTCTAGGCGAGAGCGTCTTCAAGCATAAGTACGCGCTCAGCCCCTCACAATCCTGGCACGAGAAAGCCAGGCATATTGTCGAGGATGTAACCGGCAAGGGAGCCTACGGACAGTTCAACCACCCTCTCCTATCGCAGTCGGAACGGGATTTCCTCGTTCACGCCATTGCCAACATGTGGTTCATCCCCGGTGGGCGTTACGTCTACTACGCAGGACGGCCCGCCAAGTTCTACAACAACTGCTACATCGGCAAAGCTCGAGAAGACAGTCGAGAAGAGTGGGCACGCATCGCAAGATGGGCCACGGACTGTCTGATGACCGGAGGGGGTATCGGGAATGACTACTCGATCTTCCGGCACGAAGGAGCCTATCTCTCGCGTACCGGAGGTACCGCATCCGGACCCATTCCGTTGATGAAGATGCTCAACGAGATCGGGCGCAACGTCATGCAAGGCGGAAGCCGACGTAGCGCGATCTATGCATCCCTCAACTGGCAACACCTGGATATCGAAAAGTTCCTGGTTTCCAAGAACTGGGGCGATGCAACGATTGGCAAGGCGATCACGGAAGACGGGAAGCCTTACTCCTACCACGACCTGAAGATGGATGATTTCAACGGAGCTGCTCCGTTGGACATGACCAATATCAGCGTCAACTATGACGATGCCTGGCTGGACTCGGAGCACCGTTGGACCCACCCGACGTTCGTTAAGAACATCGAGCAAGCCATGCGGAACGGCGAACCCGGCTTCTCCTTCAACTTCCGCGACAAACAGGAAGAGACAGGGCGCAATGCCTGTACTGAGGTGACGAGCTCCGATCACGGAGACGTGTGCAACCTGGGCTCGGTGAACATGGGAGCGATCCCGGATCTCACCACCTTCGGTGACGTGGTGCGGGTTGCAGCCAAGCTCCTGGTCTGCGGAACCATCCGCAGTGAGGTACCCACCAAGGAAATCGCTACCGTGCGGGAAAAGAATCGCCGCATCGGTCTGGGCCTGATGGGGATGCACGAATGGATGCTCAAGCGCAGCCTTCCCTACGGGATGACCCCCGAGCTCCGGGAGTGGATGGAGGTCTATCGCGCTGCCTCTCAAACGGGAGCCGATGAACACTGCGACCGCCTGTACATCAACCGCCCTGTGGCCTACCGTTCCCTGGCTCCTACCGGGACCATCGGGATCATCGCAGGCACGACTACGGGACTCGAGCCCCTGTATGCCACAGCTTATAAGCGACGCTTCCTTGTCGGTAACTCGTCCTGGAGGTACCAGTACAAGATCGATGCGATCACTGAGTTGATGGTCAAGCAGTACGGCATCAACCCGGACAACATCGAGACGGCCTCGAGCCTGGCCAATGATCCTGCACGGCGTATTCAGTTCCAGGCCGATGTTCAGGACTACATCGACATGGCGATCAGCAGTACGTTGAATCTACCCGCCTGGGGTTCAGACCTGAACAATCCGGATCGGGTGGAAATGATGGCTGCAATCGTCAGCCAGTACGCCTCAAGGCTTCGTGGATTGACCTTTTATCCTGATGGTTCCCGAGGCGGTCAGCCTCTTGAACCAGTGCCGTATGCCGAAGCAGTGGCTGCTGGTGATGCTGAGTTCGAAGAGAACTCCGCGTGTCGGGATGGTGTTTGCGGTATCTGAAGTAAAGAAGGCTCCCTTCGGGAGCTCTTCCGATGTTCCTGTTAGCTGTTAATTTGCAACCACGAGGTTCCCGTAGCAATGTTTCGTACATGTAAAGTGATCGGGTGTGATAACCCGGCGCTTCTTAATAACGATCTCTGTCTCGGTTGCAGACAGGGAGAGGAAGACAAAAGAAGTAATGAGCCCGAATATACGGGTGGATCTGTTTCTTATTACCGTGTCCAGGTCGAGGATCCCATCTCCGGTGGACCAGCGTATGCCGCGGAGTGTGGAGACATTATCGAAGCACTGGGCATGGATTTCAACGAAGGCAACGCCTTCAAAGCGATCTGGCGCAAATGTGCTGCCAGAACCCTTGGCCTGGCCAAGAAAGGCTACACAGACGGCATCTATGACTCCGAGAAAGTCGTTTACTTCGGCGAACGAATGGTCGTAGTTGAGGAACGTCGTGAAGCCAAGAAAGGAAATGCTGGTTGATCAAATTCATTCTCGCCCTATTTGCAGGTGCTGTCGTCGGCTTCATGTACATCCTGGTGCGTGAATTCTTGCGGCACCGATAACAGTTCGACAGGCGCGATCCTCGCGCCTTATCGACCAACCAACAAACAACCTTATGACCCGACGTTATTCGAACGTAGCCGACGTACCGTTGGCCTTGGCGGTCTTCCTCGCGTCGGATTACTACGACTACGACGACGACCCCTACACGATCAGCGCAACCACGCTGCTCCAACCTACTCGCCACATCATCCTGGCGAATCGGGTACCCGCGGACCAGGCTCTCATCAACCTGGCCGACATGATGAACAGCCGCATGGGATCAGCCATCCATGACGGCATCGAGAAAGCGTGGGTCACCAACTACCGTCCCGCGATGCAGGCGATGGGCCTTCCTGCCCGTGTCATCGATCGCATCAAGATCAACCCCGAGCCAGACGAGCTCACCGAGGACTGCATCCCGGTCTATCTCGAGCAACGTCTAAAGAAGAAATTCGGCAAGTGGACGATCTCCGGGAAGTTCGACTTCATCGGCGAGGGCCGAGTGCAGGACTTCAAATCGACCTCGGTGTGGGTCTATAAGAACCAGGTCAACAGCGACAAATATACCCAGCAGGGAAGCATCTATCGCTGGCTCGCACCACACCTGATCACCGAGAACGAGATGGACATTCACTACCTCTTCACGGACTGGAAGGCCGCGATGATGAAGTCGGATCCCAACTACCCGCCCAGGCGTTTCCACAAGCAGACGTTCCCGCTGCTTTCGATGGCTGAAACCGAAGCATTCATCGCTCGCAAGGTCGCAGAGATCGAGCAGTACATGGATGCACCGGAGGAAGAGATTCCGTACTGCGACGGTGAAGACCTGTGGCGCAGCGAGCCGGTGTGGAAGTACTACAAGAATCCGGCGAAGACGGCACGCAGCACGAAGAACTTCACGACTCGACAGGAAGCCATGCTTCGTTACATCGAGGATGGCAGCGTCGGTCTGGTGAAGGGGGTACCGGGTCAAGTACAGGCATGCAAGTACTGCCCGGCTTTCCCAGTCTGCTCCCAAAAGGATGAACTTATCGCCAGTGGAGATCTAACACTTTGAGTAAACCAATGAAGCCTTTCGAAGAAATGAAGTATCACCCGACTTCGGAACGACTGGTGGAAATCATCTGCAACCGGACCCAGAGCCATGAACCGTTGTTCTTCCGGGTTATGGTGGCCTACTACTTCTCGGTAGTAGCCGCGCAGATGCGCTGCACCATCGCCACACCGAATTTCGGGGATATTCCCGTCAACCTGTACGCCATGAACCTGGCTCCCTCGGGCTTCGGCAAGGGACGTTCGACCAACCTGATCGAGAACGAGGTACTCAACCTGTTCCGACTCCGGTTCCTGGACGAAACATTTCCCCTGCTGGCTGAGCAGAACTTGCCCAAGCTCTCCGTCAAACGAGCGGGACGCAAGGGAACGGATCCGGACGAGGAACTGGTTCGCGTGCAAAAGGAGTTCGACTCCTGCGGCTCGCCGCTCTTTAGCTTCTCGGAAGCTACCGTACCTGCGGTCAAGCAGTTGCGGCACAAGCTCCTCATGGCCAATGCGGGAGCTCTCTCGCTCGAGGTCGATGAGATCGGTCTGAACCTTCAGGGAAGCCAGGAAGTCTTGACGGTGTTCCTGGAGCTCTTCGACAAGGGCCTGACCAAGACCAAGCTCATCAAGGAATCGGCAGACAGTAAGCGGCTCGAGGAGATCCGGGGCATGACCCCGGCGAACATGATGATGTTCGGTGCCCCGGCGAAGCTCTTCGACGGAGCCACGACCGAGCAGCTGCTCTACAGCTTCCTGGACACGGGGTACGCACGCCGATGCTTCTTCGGTTACATCAAGGGCAACAAGCGTGCATCGAACCTAACCGCCATAGAGAGGTACAACGCCAACACCAACCCAGCCAACACCCAGTTCCTGAGCGAGCTCTCGGACAGACTGGAAACCATGGCCGATATCATCAACGTCAACCGCAAACTGATCATTCAGGAAGCAACGAGTCTCGAGCTCCTGAACTATCAGATTCTGTGCGAAGAAGCAGCCGATCGGTTGCCCGAACACGACGAGATGAAGAAGGCCGAGCTCGCGCACCGTTACTTCAAGGTGCTCAAGTTGGCGGGAGCCTACGCCTTCATCGACGACTCTACCGAAGTCACGGTCGAGCACATCCACAACGCGATCAAGCTCGCAGAGGACTCTGGTGCCGCATTCCACATGATGCTGAACCGGGACCGTCCGTACGTGAAGCTGGCCAAGTACCTGGCCGCGGTGAAGCGTGATGTGACCCAGGCCGAGTTGGTCGAGGATCTACCCTTCTACAAGGGTGGTGTACATCAGCGTAACGAGATGCTGGTGTTGGCCACGGCGTACGGCTACAAGAACAACATCATCATCAAGAAGTCGTTCTCGGACGGCATCGAGTTCCTGCGTGGGGAAACCCTGGAAGAAACCGATCTCTCGAAGATGGTGGTGTCGTACAGCACGGATATCGCTACCGACTACCGCAACGAACATGCGCCCTTCGATCAGCTGCATCGGCTGGTTCAAGCGCAGGGAATACACTGGGTAGCGCATCACCTGAACGGAGGACACCGTAACGAAGAAAACACCATTCCTGGCTTCAATCTGGTGGTCGTGGATGTGGACGGCGGCGTGGCCATGCATACGGCCAAGCTGCTGCTGAAGGACTACAAGTTCCTGTTGTACACCACGAAGCGGCACACCGACGAGGAGCACAGGTTCCGAATCATCCTGCCGATCAACTTCACGCTCGAGCTCGACGGTCGGGACTACAAAGAGTTCATGACCAACTTGTTCGACTGGCTTCCGTTCGAAGTGGATAGGGCTACGAATCAGCGTGCTCGCAAGTGGCTGTCTCACGAAGGCCATTACGAGTACAACGAGGGTGAAGTCCTGGACGCGCTGCCCTTCATTCCGAAAACGAGCAAGAACGAAGAGCGCAAAGCACTGCTCAACAGCCAGCAATCGATGGACAACCTCGAGCGTTGGGTGCTGAATAACATCGGCGATGGGAATCGCAACAACATGCTGCTGCGCTACGGAATGATCCTGGTCGATGCGGGGCTGGATTTCA
>Ga0172382_10006028_pt1 | contig 17815 bp, 12 predicted proteins | sample Leawel138RmetaG_FD_122245 | JGI IMG/M metagenome (GOLD analysis project Ga0172382, IMG submission 122245) | Leachate microbial communities from a municipal landfill in Southern Ontario, Canada - Leachate well 138R metaG | ecosystem: Engineered > Solid waste > Landfill > Unclassified | place...
CTCCCATACCTTACTTTTTATGTTCCACAATCTAGTTTGGCCATGATTTGCTTTCTGGCGTACATTTCTTTACCCACTAATCAATTGCCAGACTGCAGAACCAAGCACATCGCAAATAGCTCTCATATCTTTGTCAGCTGTTGTCGTAGTGGTCTTGTGCTATGCATGTGCTGTTGGTGGTCAGACGACGATTTCGTTTTGGCACGGATATAGTGAGCTTGAGACTGTGGTGCTAGAAGAGCAGCTAATTCCCTTATTTGAAGCAGCCAATCCTGGTATTAGGGTTGAAGCAGTACGTTTAGGGTATGATGAACTGCGGGATAAGATCGTGGCTACAGCTGCCATTGGAAGTGGTCCCGATGTGATTCGTATGGACATTATTTGGAGCCCAAGTTTTGCCGCGGCTGGTTTGTTGGAGCCCCTTGACCATTACGCTGGGTTTCAAGTTATTCTGGATGAGGTCTACCCCGGTCCTCTTTCTACAAATTACCTCGATGGCAAGTACTATGGGTTACCTCTAACAACAAACACACAGATCTACATCTATGATGTGCATGCGTTCGAGGCCGCAGGAGTGACACCCCCGCAGACCTTTGCGGATTTTGAAACTGTTTCCCGGCGCATGACGCAACGGGATGGAGGAGTTGTCACCCGCTACGGATACGATATGGGTGGTCCATGGGCATGGTACTTACTTTCATGGATTTGGAGCAATGGTGGTGATGTGACCGACCCCGAGATAACAACTGCATCGGGATATCTTGATGGAGGGGCGACGGTAGAGGCACTGACTATGATTAGCGAATGGGCCCTTGAGGGGCTTCTAGCACCTAACATATTCGGTGAGGGTTTTGATCAGTGGGGAAGTTTTGTGAACGGTAAGGTTGCCGCAAGACAAGATGGCCCTTGGTTTGCGCGATGGCTGGAGGAGGAAAACCCGAATTTCAAGGCCGGGTATACGGTGATGCCAGTTGGTCGCGGTGGTGTGTCTTGCTCTGTAGTTGGGGGGGAGAACATCGCCCTAACCAGTGGCTCAAAATCCAAGGATGAGGCGTGGAAGTTCATTTGTTTTATGCTCTCGGAAGAAGCCCAAGGCATTATGGCGGCCAACGGACAGGTTCCAGTGATTCGTTCAGCTGTGGATATTCCTGAATTCCAGGCAAGTGACTACTATCCGGTTTATCTAGAGCAATTGCTTACTGCTAAAGCCCGGACCCCTCACCCTCGCTACAGTGAAATTGAACAGATTATGCAGGATGCCTTCTGGAACACTGTCACAGGGGAGACTAATGCTCGAAACGCGCTATCTGAGGCCGTGCGTTTGATCAATCCTGTGCTTGAATAAGTTACATGGCTTAGATTGGTAAGTCTGTCTGGTTAGTTTCTATGATGTTGGAATCCAGATCCAACGATGGAGGGGTCCGTATTCAGACGGGCCCTTCCCGGAAAGAAGAGCATTTTGGCTGGAACAAGAGGTTTGGTTGTTAATGGCCTTCCGTCCTTGTATCATGGACTTCAGCACTACTAAACCGAGAAAAAATGGAGGAGTGGGCAACAGGATTGAGTAGCATCGAGGTTATTAGGAAGCACGAGATGACTTTCTACTTCGGCAAAACACAAAGAAGGATGTTCTCTGGGAATTCCATGCAGATACCAATATCCTGGGAAGTTGAGAAGCGACTACATTGCGAAGTGGGCTCATCCTTAAAGACTATGGAGACAGTATCTTCATGACTTCCCCAAACCCCGGATATGAACTGACTTCGTAGACCGGAAACATCTGATGCTTGCTTAGTCTATAACTAACATATATGTTGTTCGTTGTCCCGGCAGGACGGGTATCCCGGGGGTATAGCAGACTGTAGAACCAGATCTAGAGAAGTTGTTCAGCAGGGAGACTTCTAGTAAAGACCACTACGCTTGTTTCTTCGTTTGCCGCGGACAGATGTATGAACCTCGCCTCAAAGGCTACACCCTTCGACTGAAAAGTGTAGCCCGTCAGTGCTCACTCTTACTCACCCGTGGTTATCGTTCTATTTTGGCAACTCGCACACTCTCCCAGTAGACATCTCCTGAATGACCGGCCCCATGGAAATATCGGCTGATAGCATAGTCTAGTTGTCTAGCAGGCGGCAGATTCTCAAAGGCTTCTCTCTCCTTGATCAAAACATGATCAATATAGACATCCGCTGTTCTCGCGGCCAAATGAAAGACTAACGTAATAGTAGATGGAAGAAACCTGCCGGTGCTCGACTGCGTTATAATCCTCTCCTCACCAACGTAAAGGGGCGATTAGGCCAGATCATTCCACAGATATGCACCTATGTGTATCGAATCCTTTCTGCAAATCGTGGATTCGAACAAGATATCATTATTTCTATTTGAAACGGTAAAACTCGGCATTACCAAGTGAAGGTGTTCTTTGCCCGAGTCAGTACCCGCCAGAGCATGGCCCCGTCTTCTCGAGCAAGTCCATCCAGATAAAGCACAATCCGTTCATAGGGTCGCAGCCGTACACTCTCTCCGTCTCCATCTTAGGCATGAGAAACGACAAAGAATAGTTATCATAGTATACTACAGTAACGAATTATTGCCTTAATTAGTGCAATATAACGCGTCGAAGGCCACAATGTAGATTGGTTTGGGGGACAGCGAAAGACTAGTCCTATCAGGTCGTCCGTAGGTCGACGGTAATGGGAATCCGTCCATAAATGTCCTTCTTCGTTAGCCGGAATCTTGACTTGAACCGGGGTAATGATTGTTAGACGCAGGGGCAAGTCAATGTTATACTAGGCGGGAGGGTATTCCCGTTATCCATACTGGCAACGAACAATGAACAAGGAGAAGAAGCCAGCTTCTTAGTTCTTGTTTAATACATAAGATCACTAGGAGGTAATGATGTGGGTGACTTCAAGGTAGTTGGGGATCATTTCGTAGTTGATGGAGAGCAGATTCAGATTATATCCGGGGCTATCCATTATTTTCGCGTTGTGCCTGAGTATTGGAAAGACCGGCTTCTAAAACTGAAAGCCTGTGGTTTCAATACTGTTGAAACTTACGTGTCATGGAACCTACATGAGCCACAACCAGGTCAATTTTGCTTCGAAGGTGGTCTGGACATTGAACAGTTTGTCAAAGAAGCTGGAGAACTAGGGCTTTACGTAATCGTACGTCCAGGACCGTATATCTGTGCTGAATGGGAGTTTGGTGGCCTACCGGCCTGGTTGCTGGCAGATCCGAAGATGAGGGTCAGATGTAAGTACGAGCCGTATCTCAAAGCTGTAGATAGGTTCTTTGATGCTTTATTGCCGAGATTGGTTCCCCTTCAGTATTCCCAAGGTGGACCCATTATTGCTATGCAAGTGGAAAACGAATATGGCAGTTTTGGAAATGATGCAGGGTATCTAAGGTATCTCAAGGATGGAATGCGTGCTAGGGGTGTGGATGTTCTCTTATTTACATCCGATGGACCGTCCGATGCCATGCTTCAGGGGGGAACCTTACCAGATGTTCTGAAGATCGCCAACTTTGGTTCCAGGACCGAAGAAGCCTTTCGGAAGCTTCGGGAATACCAGCCCGAGGGCCCCTTAATGTGCGGTGAATTCTGGAACGGTTGGTTTGACCATTGGGGTGAAGAGCATAAGACTAGAAGTGCCGAAGATGCTGCCCAGGAGCTAGATACAATGCTAAAAATGGGAGCGTCGGTCAATGTCTTTATGTTCCATGGTGGTACAAACTTCGGCTTTCTTAATGGAGCTAACCATGGAAACGGCTATGAGCCAACAATAACCAGCTATGACTATGATGCACCCTTAAGTGAGGCAGGGGATCTTACGCCAAAGTATTGGGCCTTTAGGGAGGTCGTCGGGAAGTACACAAAGCTGCCAAAAATAGAGTTTCCTGAAGTGGCTCCGAAGCTTGCGTTAGGAGAGGTGAGGCTTGAGGAGTCCGTTGGGCTGTTCCCGTCTTTGGACAGACTTAGCGAACCGGTATCCGGTACTGTCCCACTTCCCATGGAGGAGGTTGGTCAGAACTATGGGTTCATTCTTTACCGCACCCATGTGACCGGACCCAGACCCCGGATGGATGTGATAGTCCAAGAACTCCGGGATCGGGCCCAGGTTTTCCTCAATGGCGCTTCCGTTGGTACCCTAGAACGGTGGAACAAGGAGAAAAAGGTATCCGTGGCTATTCCCAGGGAGGGGGCTACGCTAGATCTTCTGGTGGAAAATATGGGACGAGTCAACTACGGAAGATACCTACTGGACCGCAAAGGCATCACCGAAGGCGTGCTTTTAGGTTACCAGTTCCTCTTTGACTGGACCATGTTTCCCTTGCCCCTAGACGATCTCTCCAGACTATCCTTTGATCAGGGGATGTGCCAGGCAGGCCCAGCCTTTTACCGGGGTCAGTTTAGCGTTGATGAACCTCAGGATACATTTCTAGCATTGGATGGTTGGACGAAGGGTGTTTGCTTTATTAACGGGTTTAACTTGGGCAGGTACTGGAATAGAGGGCCGCAGAGGACCCTTTACGTGCCAGGTCCCATTCTTAAGAAGGGCACCAACGAAGTCATTGTTTTTGAACTCCATGGTATGGCAGCTCCCGTTGTGGAGTTTAGGGATCAACCTGACTTAGGGTAAGGTTTAGCTCCATGTTGGCCCTAAGGTAGGGCCAACATGGGTACTGTCCGAAGCGAACGTCCTTCCAGATGAAAGTACATACTTAGATTGTGCCATGAATTGCCCACTCCGATGCCAAGGCCTGTTATCCGCAGAAACGTTTACTGACAGTTACCATGAATATAAGCAAGATGTAGTTTAAGAAGGATTCAGCCACTAAGTACCGAATTATTACATTAGAAGATATGTATGCGAGACGTATACATAAAACAGTACGGGCTTAATCAGGGCATGTGACCTGAAGTTGCTTTCCAAGAGGTAATATCCGAAGGGTTTGGCCAGTCCATTACTCGAAATTACTAAGTCAAGGGGGTTACCAATGCATTACAGAAGGATTTGCCTAACACTGATGTTGTGTGGATTGTTGTTGACGTTCGGACCTTTTGTGAATGCTAAAGAGGTTGTATATGGAGATGCTCCTATACTAGAAGATGCCCCTTGTGAGGTCACAATTACGCTAGACCAAAGGGGGATTATTGGCGAGGATCGGCAGACGAAGCTATTTGGTGGGGCAAGTAGGTATTTGCCTACCGGGGTATACAAGAAACCGGACGAACCACTCGTGATCACCGTAAGCGATACGGATCAGAAGACTTATCCTCAGGTGGTCATATCAGATCCTATTCTTAGTCATTACGTGGACGGCAACAAAGACGGGATTCAGCTAAAGAAAGGAAGAAATGTGATCTCTGTTCCCGGAGGCGGAGTTGTACACCTGATCAACGAGAGTCCAAAAACAAGTAATCCCCCGAAGGTTACCATCGAAGGCGGTTATCGGTTTACTTACTTCGTCTTAGGGGAACACAGTATCGAAAACTGGCGGGAAATGCTTGTCAAGTACAAGGATATACCTGCGATTGAACTGGTTGGTGAGCGGGTCTTTATTACTGCTAGCTATGATACGGCTAAAGACATCGATGACCCGGTTCAGTTGCTTAAGTATATTGATGAGGCCATAGAAGTGGAAAACCGGGTTTCGGGGCTAGATGATTGTAGCGTGGATCCCCTGCACAGGCCAAGTCAGTACCGTCAACATATGCGAGAGAATAACTCTCCGGGGACATATATGTATATGTTCACCAACCATACAGGATACAATTCCGATGCTCTAAAAACCATCCTCAATACCCACCACTTTACGAAAAATGGCTGGGGCCCTTGGCATGAATTTGGGCATACCTATCAGCAGCATCCCTGGAGATGGGACGGTTTAGGGGAAGTAACCGTTAACATATACTCACTTAGTGTTGAACGGCATTTTGGCAATAACAGCAGGTTGGAGAAAGAAGGGCGATATGAGAGTGCCTTTGCGTATTTCAACCAACCATACAGGAATTACAATGGGATTGACGATGTATTTGTGAAGCTGGTTATGTTCTGGCAGCTGGATTTAGCCTTTGGGGAAGAATTTTACCCAATGTTGCATCGGGTCTATCGGGAAGTACCGGAGGCTGAGCAACCAAAAACCGATAATGAGAAAATACAGCAATTCATTATCAGTGCTTCAGAAGTGGCAAACTGTAACCTGACACCTTTCTTTGAGATGTGGGGACTTTCTCCCACACGGGAAACTAAGAAGCGGATCTCTCAGCTGCCGGATCTGACAGAGCCGATCTGGCGGTTGACCGATGCAGGCTATGTTTTTCCTCCGGTCTACCTACGGGCTGAAGATGTTTTGGGTTCCTTAGGCTCATTAGCTGGAGCGACGCTCACCGACGCGACCCCGATTCGGGTTGAGGCACCGGATATACTTGTAGCAGGTGTCGAGGTTGCTGTTGATGGGAAAATCGTCTATCAAGGAGAAAGTGTTCCCACTGATCTGGTGCTCAGACCATCTGAGTTTGAACAGGGCAATCGAAGCATTTCAGTGGTGGTAAGCGATGATCGGGATAGACGCTACACATATACAACTAGTTTCAAGGTGGAACACTTCGATTTGGTGGCGCCTCGGGGAGCGGAACAGGAAGCAAAACGCTTAAGCGGTGGAATCACCGTTGAAGTTGAACCTGTGATTCCTGCTGATGATTTCATTGATGTAAGTGGACGGTTAAAGCGAGTTGTTGTCAGGCTTGATGAATCAGAACCCCCTGCGGATTCTTCCTTGGAGGATACTCTGTTTTCAGCCACGTTGCTACCATTGAGTTATTCCATAAACACTCTTCGATTTGAAGATGGCGCGTATGATTTGATTATCAGTGCTAAGACAAGGGGCGGGGTTACATCCGAACTAACAGAGCGAGTAGTAATCAAGAACTGGGAGGTACTGGAGGATGAGATCCTTCCACCCAAGGCCCTTGGCTGGTTCGGTATCAGGGACTCCCTCAAAACTGTGGGAGAACCCAAAGGATGGGTATACGCGAGTGATGATGCGGAGCTGTTTTTCGGTGATGGGGATCGGATTATGCGGGGCCAAGCCAGTGTGGAGCCGCTGACATGGCGAATACCTAACCTCTATCAATATGTACTGACGATCTATGCTAAGGAAACAGAAATCAGGGATGATGTAATTGTTGAGGTTTCCTCGGACGGAGTGTCTTGGATCGAGGTGCCCTACGAGATCCACGTAGTCTACCCGGAGGGCTCCCTTGATTTTTCATGGGTGAAAATGGACCTGAATGGTCTTGCCCCGAAGGACATCGGTGCACAGCTGTTACGGGTTATGTTTACGGGTCGTAGCATTCCTCCAGGAGACCTTCAGCTTGGTCATGTATATCTAGCTGGTGTAAGCAACCCAGCTAGTTTACAGCTGCTTCCTTACTAGGACGGGCGATTAGAGATAACCTAATTTCTCGTGAACCCACTCAGGATGCGTGCCATTCTGGGTGGGTTTTTCCGTATCCTCGGTTAGGGTTGACGGCGCGATGTAGATAACTGTGCCCTTATTCTAGGTAATTCTGGTATACTGGAACTAAGTCAGACTAACGTATTGTGCTGGTCGCAGATGTGTGAGGAGGTGTTGGTTATATGCTGTGGCCCAAAGTAAAGGTAGTCCAGACTTGATCGAAGACTACAGGAACATATTCAGTTGGCGAGGAGGCTCTTCCTTATTATGTTCCAGACCCAAAGGACTATGATTTAGATCATTTGCCCGGCCGGGAACTCCGGTACGGTGAGGATGAAAATGTATGCCGGTGCACTCCGATTGGGCGGTAAACAAAATAGTAGAGGGCTCGGGAAGAAGTGAGAGGCACACTTTCAATTTCATGTATTGCAGTCTAGCGGTTATGCTGTATAATAGTTTATCGTAACCGAGAGACTTCGGTGATCCCTGATGGCTCGCAACCCGATGAATTACCGGACAAGCAAAATGCGGGAAGAACTAGGAACAGGGAAAATACATTATTTCTAGTTGGGGGGCGACAGCGATAGCTGAGAATGTAATTGTCCGCTTTGAAAATGTCACCAAGCAGTATGATGACGATCCCGCCGTGTTGGAGGATGTCAGTTTTGAGCTGGAGAGGGGCAAGTTTTATACGTTGCTTGGTCCTTCTGGTTGTGGCAAAACCACAATCATCCGTCTGATTGCAGGGTTCACAGAACCTACGAAGGGTAAGATCTATCTCCAAGGGCAGGAGATTCGGACGATTTCTCCGCGTCAGCGCAAAGTAAATACCGTGTTTCAGGATTATGCACTTTTTCCTCATCTTAATGTGTTTGAAAACGTGGCCTTTGGTCTGCGGGTGCGACGTATGAGCAACGAAGTGATTAAGACGAAGGTGCAGGAAGTGCTACGTTTTGTTAACCTATCGGGGCTTGAGAACCGTGAGATCGCTGGACTGTCTGGTGGGCAACAGCAACGGGTGGCCATCGCTCGGGCTATTGTCAATGAGCCTGAAGTGTTGCTACTGGATGAACCGTTGTCGGCGCTCGATCTAAAACTTCGTTCCGAGATGCAGTATGAGCTAAGGGAGTTGCAGCGTCGTCTAGGCATCACCTTTGTATTTGTAACGCATGATCAGGAAGAAGCCTTGGCATTATCTGATGAGATTTTTGTGTTGAATAATGGTCGGATCCAGCAAAGCGGAACACCTACCGATATCTACGATGAGCCAATAAACAGGTTTGTGGCTGACTTTATTGGGGAATCGAATATTGTTGCAGGGACAATGATTCGAGATTACTTGGTGGGGTTTGTTGGCCATCAATTTGAATGTGTGGACCGAGGTTTCCATGCTAATGAACCGGTTGAGATCGTCATTCGCCCAGAGGATCTTGAACTTACTACTAAGGATGCTGGAAAACTGAAAGTCCGTGTAGATTCTCAGCTATTTAGGGGTGTACACTATGAGATCTGCTGCTATGACGAGGAAGGAAATGAATGGCTTGTTCATTCCACAAAAAAGGCAGCGGTAGGGGATGAGATCGGACTAGACTTTTGGCCTGAGGATATTCATGTGATGCGGATCGGTGAGACTGAGGCCGAATTCGATCGAAGGCTGGAGTCCTACGGGGAGATGCGCCATGGATAAGCGGACCCGGAATATATATCTAATTCCCTATGTTGTGTGGATCGTCTTATTTGTGATCGTGCCCATTGTGCTGGTGGGATACTACTCCCTATTTGATATCGAAGGGGCATTGACTATTGAGAACTATAAGCGGTTCTTCTCGCCGATCTACCTGAGCATGGCCCTTCGCTCCTTTTGGTATGCGTTTTTGGTAACGGCGTTTTCGCTGCTTATTGCTTATCCAACGTCATACTTGCTTACTAAAACCAAGCATAAACAGCTGTGGCTGTTGTTAATTGTGATGCCCTCTTGGATGAACTTGCTACTAAAGACCTATGCCTTCATTGGGCTTTTGGGTACCTATGGTCCGGTTAACTCATTTCTAGAAGTCATTGGAATTGGTGCCAGGCAGATTCTGTTTACAGACTTTAGTTTCATTTTTGTGGCGGTATATATTTTCATTCCCTTTATGATCCTCCCGATCTTCGGCGCGTTAGAGGAGTTGGATCCCTCGTTGGTGGCAGCGGCATATGACTTAGGTGCATCCCCCTGGACCACCTTTCGCAAAGTGATCTTTCCATTGACTATTAGTGGGGTGCAGTCGGGATGTCAGGCGGTATTTATTCCGTCGTTATCCCTGTTTATGATTACCCGGCTAATTGCAGGAAATCGGGTGATTACCTTAGGAACTGCCATTGAACAGCACTTTTTGGTGACACAGGATTGGGGGATGGGATCCGCTCTTGCCATCGTCTTGATCATCGCCATGGGGCTAACAATGTTGCTTACAACAGGTAGAAAGCGGGTGAGCTCAGGTGGGTAAGAGGTTCAAATTGTCTACGATCTATCTTGTGTGTGTGTTTGCGATCCTTTATGCACCTATCTTGTACCTTGCTTATTACTCATTTAACAGTGGGGGTACCATGTATCATTTTGATGAGTTCACCCTGGATTGGTACCGGGAGGTATTTCAGGATACCCGCCTACTGGTGATACTGTTAAACACCCTGACCATTGCCTTGTTATCTGCGGCGATCTCCACAATTATTGGTGTTGCCGGGGCCATTGCCATTCATAATGTGAAGCGTAGAGAGTTTCGTAACGCTCTCCTGACCTTAAATAATGTGATGATTGTCAGTCCAGATGTGATCATTGGTGCATCGTTTTTGATTCTGTTTGCGATGATTGGCATGCAACTGGGGTTTGCCTCCGTCCTCATTGCACACATCGCCTTTAGTGTACCCATTGTGGTTTTGATGGTTCTACCCAAATTACAGGAGATGAGTCCCTCGTTGATCGATGCTGCCCTAGATTTGGGCGCAACCCGACGGGATGTTCTGACCAGGGTAGTCATCCCCTATATTACCCCAGGGATCATGGCTGGTTTTTTCATGGCCTTGACCTATTCCCTGGATGATTTTGCGGTGACCTTTTTTGTGACTGGAAGTGGTTTTTCCACGCTGTCTGTGGAGATTTACTCCATGGCCAGAAGGGGCATCTCCCTGACGATCAATGCCCTATCTACACTGGTATTTTTGGTTACCTTAGCTTTGGTGATCGGTTACTATGCTATTAGTAAGCAGGCGGGTAGACCCAATAAGGTGGAGGTGAGCAAATGAAGAAGGTTGTTCAGATGTTTGCCACGGTGCTTATCGCGGCTGTTGTCTTGATCTATATCACTGCACGTCTTAATTCGATGCAGGGCTACTCCGGTGGCAATATCCTCACGATCTACAACTGGGGTGATTATATAGAGCCGGAGCTTATCATTGCCTTTGAAGAGGAGTCGGGCGTTAAAGTGATTTACGAGACCTTCGAGTCCAATGAGGCGATGCTGACTAAGATCTCCCATGGGGGTAACGCCTTTGATATCGTGATCCCGTCGGATTATGCGATTAACAAAATGAAGGAGCAAGGGCTATTGATTCCCTTGGATCATGACAAGATTCCTAACCTGGAGTACATCGATCCGCGGTTTTTGGATCTTCCCTTTGATGAGAACAATGAGTACTCCATCCCGTATTTCTGGGGTACGTTGGGAATTGTCTATAACTCGGAGATGCTTGGCGGCCGTGTGCTAGAAAGCTGGAACGATCTGTGGGATGAATCACTGCGAAACCAAATCCTCCTAGTGGATAGTGCCCGGGAGGTCATCGGGATTGGCCTGAACAGCCTAGGTTATTCCCTAAACGATACCGATGTGGACCACCTACAGGAAGCCCAGCGCCGACTATTTGAACTGGTACCCAATGTGAAAGCCATTGTGGGCGATGAGATCAAAATGCTACTAGCCAATGAGGAAGCGGCGATTGGGGTTGTCTGGTCCGGGGATGCGTCTGTGATTATTGACGAAAACCCGAAATTGGACTATGTCATTCCCACGGAGGGTACCAATGTGTGGTTTGATAACATCGTGATTCCCACCACCGCCAAAAACGTAGAGGCAGCCCATATGTTCATTAACTTCATCCTCGATCCGGAGATTTCCGCTGTGAACACTGAGTATGTGGGTTACTCTACGCCAAATCAAGGGGCATTAGACTACCTACCAGAGGAAATCGTAGAGGATGAAAGGTTTTATCCTAGCCCTGAGATCACTGATACCCTGGAAGTATACGAAAACCTCAGTAGGCGGATGACCGCCTACTATAACGAGTTGTTCCTTGAATTTAAGATGCATCGGAAGTAACAGTCTGGCTGGGGCTATTAATCCAAGATAGCCCCGGCCAATTCCTTTTGTAACAGCACTTGTCCGTCCTTGACCACCCGCATACTATCTCCGGATATTTCATCAATAAGTAGGGGATGGCCGTCGACCTCACCAAACTCGTACTTGATATCGATTAACTCAAGGCCCTTACGGGCAAGGTCTTTTTTAAGTAGGGCGGTGACGGTTCGGGCAGTCTTCTTCATATACTGCACTTCCTCGTCAGTGACAATGTTCAGTGCCACTAGAGCATCATCGGTGATTAGTGGGTCTCCTCGTTCATCGTCCTTTATGGTAAATTCAACCAGCGATGGTAGCGGTGTACCTTCGGTTACATGCTTCCCGTAGCGACGTACAAAACTACCCCAGGCTTTCTCCCTACAGATTACCTCCAGTTCGTAAGAACGTGCCGATTCGACGATCATGCTGTTTTCTATGGGTCCCACACCAACAAAATGCGTCGGTATTCCGGCATCTTTCAAGAGCTCGAAAAAGTACAACGTGAGACGATATGAGGATTGTCCTTTACCTGCAACTTCTCCGATAACCTCATTTGCACCGGAGTCCACCTTACCAGCGGATCCGGTTACTGCATCTTTGAAATGGAGCATGATTCTGCCGTCATCCATAACAAAGACGTCTTTGGTCTTTCCTACGTATGTTCTCTGCAAAAGTGTTCATCCCCTTAGAATATTACTGCACCACGGGTCGCATATGTGGTCAAGCCAATTTTACCACAGGTGGTTTAAGGAGCCAAGTAGATATTAAGCTAGGTTTGGACGCTGACGCTTAGTTCTTCTTGGGGTAATGCCTGGCCTTGACTAGTATTTCCGAAGTTATTGAGATAAAGACCTCCCATAGGGACTAGGCACTGGTATCACCTAAGTAGTTCTGTGCGAAGCCAGCCAAGATGAGGATAATCATGCTGGAGGATGGTGACTATCCCCATGTCTATACACTGGTTATTGGCCTGTTTATCTTAGGGTTGGGGCACATTCCAAGCTATGTGATCTAACACGATGAAATGAAGATCGTCAATAAAGAGGCCTTTGGACGGTCTGTGGGTAGTCTAACACCTTTTCGGTAAGATTATCAGTGAGTGATTCGCGGGGAATTGATTTTCGCTTAAGTTTAGGGTAAAATATAATAAAATTAGGAAAGGGCAAGGTACTACTAGCGATGAGAATTAGCTAATTCAGCAGAATCAGTTGGATTTGGTCGGGGGTATGGGATACCTCCTTCTTGTGCTGGATTGGCTAGAGATTGTCTACAAATATGGGCGGTGCTTATTGTCTATGTACCTGCCATGGTGATGTCTTTCCGGCACATGTTTAGTGTGAGAGGAGAGACTTTTTTTATGCTTATTTTGGAAGCTTTGAATATAGAAAAGTACTACGGTGACCGACGAATCGTAAAACTAGATGAATTCAAGGTTCATGCCGGAGACAAGATAGGTTTAGTTGGACAGAATGGTTCTGGAAAGACAACGCTGATGAACATACTGGCGAAGGAAATTGTACCTGATGCGGGATTTGTGAAGCATTACTACAACCTGGCCTATATCCGTCAGTTTTCTCTTGAAGATATCAATGCTAGTCCGGAAGCGCTAAGTGAATTTCGTCTGTCTGACAAATTGGATCAGGACATACACAGTGGTGGTGAGAGAACACGGATTAGGATCGCCAACGCCTTTAGTCAAGACCCCATATTGTTACTGGCCGACGAACCTACAGCTAACCTTGATTATCGAGGTATTGAGCTTTTTCAGCAGAAGCTAGCCACGGTGGATTCCTTTATCCTGATTTGTCACGACCGCTCCTTATTGGATAGCCTGTGCAACAGGATTGTTGAGATTAAAGGGGGCAGGCTAAGGTTCTATGATGGGAATTACTCTTTCTACCAAGGGCAGAGGGAAAAGGAGATCCAGTCTGCTCTGGCGGAATACGAGAAATATGAGTCAGATAAGAGAAAACTAGAAAGAGCGATACGGGATAGACAGAGAAAGTCTAAAAGAACCCAGAGACCACCTCGGAGGATGAGTAACTCCGAGGCACGTCTTCACAAGGCCAAGGCTAGTGAGAAACAGGAAAAAATTCACAACGCCGTTGGCAGTCTAAAGGCCCGTCTTGAACGATTAGAGGTTAGAGAAAGACCCAAGGAGCTTCCCGGGATCAAGCTAGACTTCTCTTTAACGGATTCCCCTGGAAACAAGGTGGTGATTTCGGCGGAGGGATTGTCCTTTGCCTTTGGACGCAATAGACTCTTTAGTGATGCCTCATTTAGGGTCTACAATGGTTCGAAAACTGCTCTGTGGGGTGAAAATGGAACAGGAAAGACGACCCTATTGAACTTGATCAACAATCGAGCAAAAGGCATTTCTATCGTACCTAAAGCACGGATTGGCTATTTTCGTCAAGATTTTGAGAATCTAGAGCCTGGCAAATCGGTGCTTGAAAATGTAATGCAGGACGGAATCCAGAAGGAGACTGTGGCCCGGACAATACTAGCAAGGTTACTCATCCAAGGAGACGACGTCTATAAGAGTGTTGGTATGTTAAGTGGTGGGGAAAAGATAAAGGTGTCCTTTGCAAAGCTTTTTGTATCCGATGCTAACGTTCTACTTCTAGATGAACCCACCAACTACCTTGACATGGGATCTGTAGAAGCACTAGAGAGCGTGCTTTGTGATTATGAAGGTACGGTCTTGTTTGTGTCCCATGATCGGACATTTGTGGATAGAGTAGCCGATAAACTGCTGATCTTCGAAGATCAGACGATCAAGGAGTTCGAAGGAAGTATAGACGAATATATGCTAGGTAAAGAAAAAACGGCCTATGACACCGATAGGGAAATGGAAAGGATGGTACGGCAGATGAGAATGGCCGAGCTAGTGGCAAAACTCCAAGAGCCCGGCGCAGATAAGGATGCCCTGGAGGCTGAATACGAACGTCTTATACTTGAGCAAGAATAGGCAATTTACCTGAATTGTTTTCCCTACAGTAAGGACGACCCTCTGCAGTTGTGGGGTTTAACACAGACTGCGATGCGAATCCATATTCTGAATGTTTTCATCGAAGGAGTTATGCAATCTGCTCCGTTGTACGCGGCTCCGCTAAAGGGTGCTTGCTACCATGATCACAGATGTAGTGCAGATAAGAAGCAATCCTAAAGACGCAATAGCGAGGAAGCTCCCAATCGCAGCGACTGTTCGACGCATGGAAGCAGTAGAGCAGAGTATGATCACATGCGGACGACTAGGCTTGATTAGTCGTCCGTACCTTAATTAAGAACTGTGCTGTTATTGTCTGGAAGCACGTCTATAACGGGTGTAGCAGCACAATACCGAGCGTAACCGGTACACGGTGTCTACCGTATGGATGCTGTGGTCAGCTCGCTATAGTAGTTGACCGCAGCACATGCTAAGTCGGGGATGTGGGTAAGGCTCACAAAAGACCCCAGGACGTGCTTAACAGGGGCAGAGTTAAGTTCTATTCATAAGGTCGAGGCTCCTCCTGCGGGACTGCAAACCAGTCTTTGCTAAAGGAACATCCGTGGGTTTGCTTCTCCATAACTACTATTACCTTATCTTAATCAGTCTATCTACCCCAGAATGCCAAGGTGACTAAGTAGTATTCTAATACCCATTCCGATTAAGATGGCGCCACCCGTTAGCTCGGCTTTTGATTTGTACTTGGAACCAAATACAGTCCCGATTTTGACCCCTAGAAGGGAGAACAAGAAGGTTATTACACCAATCAGTAGGACTGCTGGTACTATGTTGACGTTAAGGAATGCAAAGGTGATCCCAACAGCTAAGGCATCGATACTGGTTGCAAGGGACAGGATGATCATGTTCTTAAAATTAAAGGATGCATCCAGTTTTTCATAGGGTTTCTTGGATTCACTAATCATATTGATCCCAATAAGGGAAAGCAAGACGAAGGCGATCCAGTGGTCAACGGACGTGATATAGCTATGGAACTGTGTGCCAAGTAGGTAGCCGAAAAGTGGCATCAAGGCTTGAAAACCACCAAAGAAGAGACCTGTCAAAACCCCGTGTCTATAGTTCATTGTTTGCATTGACAGTCCTTTGCAGATCGCCACAGCGAAAGCATCCATGGATAGTGCAACAGCAATAATAAACAACTCAAGTAGTCCCATTTCCTAGTTCCTCCAACATGCCAGAAGACCAAGAAGTCCTCCGTCGGTCCTCACTAGTATTATCATACATATATTGGATATTATATCACAGAATAAGGGTCAAGCGTCACCGACCTCATGATTCCGGTGAGCGCGGCGGTTTTCGCTCCGGCTTGAATCAGTTCAAGTGGCTCCGGATAATACCTCTTACGTTAAGTAAAATGCTCACGAGCACCGTTGCCAATTTAAAATCGCTGGCGATGTACATTTTACTCGGAAGTAGACTGTACACCGCCAGTATATAACTAGTCCAAGCAGAGCTTCAATGGAGGCTATAGGTTAAGCAAGTCTACTACCTGTTTGCTACGGGAGCTCTCCAAAGCACCAAACAGCATGGCCATACTTTTGATATTGTCTGTGCAATCTGTTTCGGGTGGTGTGCCGGCAATTAATGCTGCAAACATGGCGTCTAGACAACCGAAGTGTCCTTCGCTTCCTTCCCACGTTGCAGGTACTTCAACTTGTTCATAGTTCATGAGAAACTGTTTCTTATCCGTAGGGATCACGACTTCAGCAGTAGGTAGGCGCTCCCCATCCCATATTGCGGTCCCCCTAGATCCAACAAGTCTCCAAGATGATTCCCAAGATGTCGGGTATCCTTGGGCACACCAGCAACCACGGTACGAGAAAACAACGCCATTATCAAATTCAAAGGTACAGACTGCTGCAGCATCACCTTTGTACCAGGAACCATGGGGATTGAATTCATGGCAGTATACCGAAATGGGGTCAGACCCGATAACAAAACGGGCTTGATCAAAGGTATGGATAGCCATATCTAACATCAATGGACTATCCATTGATTCACGAAAGCCTCCGAAATGAGGTGCCAGGAAGAAATCTGCGGTCAGGAAACTCGGATGGCCAATGATATCGCTGTCTACGATATTTCTAAAAGCCCTGATGTTCTTCAAATAGCGTCGGTTTTGCATGACTGCATAGGTTTTACCCGTTTGTTTTGATGTGGCCAGCATTTCCCGCGCCTGTTCCATATTTGTGGCCATCGGCTTTTCACCGAAAACGTTACATCCAGAGCGCAACGCGGTTATTACAACATCTCGATGACTTTCAGGAACTGTAACATCAAAGACTAGATTCGGACTTGTTTCGGCGATGGCAGAATCAAGAGAGCTATGGACTTGGCAATCAAGGTTGTGTCGAGAACGGGTACGACGGGCATTCTCGAGACGAAGATCGACGAGACCTACGATTTCGCAGTCCTGCCTACTCAAAGCATATTCGATCCATTTCTGGGACATGTTTCCACAGCCGACGACTAGTACTCGAAATTGACTCATGGAATTAACCTCCTTTTGCTAAGCTGGGTTTGGTACAAAGTCTCCGCCCCGACACTCTTTCAAGTAATGAAGGGCATGTACTAGTCCCGTCATCTCCAATTCATCCTTGTAGACAGGATCGTGAAACCCCTCAATGTCAATGGTACCCGCATAATTAGCGTGGCGCAGAATTGAGATCAGATCTGTCCAGTTCGAATCCCCAAAACCTGGTGTCCGGTGCCAAACGAATTGTTTTGGTCCATTGATGCCGTATTCACGGATGATGTCCCAGGCTACTGTTGCATCCTTTCCGTGTACGTGGAAGATCCGGTGGACCCATTTCCTGAGCTGGGGTACAGGATCGACGAGATTAACCAGTTGGTTCATCTCCGTAAGTGTTGACCTTTTTCTTGTTTCCCACTGCATCTTTGCTTGATCTTCAGCTGAAAGTATTCTAAATCGTGAAAGCCATATGATTCTCGTTTTATAACCTTGATCTTA
>Ga0172382_10006033_pt1 | contig 17802 bp, 18 predicted proteins | sample Leawel138RmetaG_FD_122245 | JGI IMG/M metagenome (GOLD analysis project Ga0172382, IMG submission 122245) | Leachate microbial communities from a municipal landfill in Southern Ontario, Canada - Leachate well 138R metaG | ecosystem: Engineered > Solid waste > Landfill > Unclassified | place...
CGAGGACCCGTTCCGACGGTTCCGTGAGATGGTGCTGGGAAACGTTGAGCCGGCCGTGTAGGACAGTGCGCCGCCCCACGGCGAGATGTCAATGCCCTCACAACCTTCGAGGAGGTCAGCCGGGCGGTTACGCCATCTGCTCAGCGATCAGTCCGGCAGTTTGATGACGGACGTGTACATCTCCACGACCGGCCGGTAGAGGTCGATGTCGTCGAGCTGGCTGGCCAGCACCACGGAGTCGCTGGTGGCGACCAACGCCTGCGCGAACGTCAGCGGAGAGATCAGAAGGCTGGCACCGAGGCGTGTCATCCCCTCGTTGATGAACTTGGCAAGCTGGTCGACGACCTCCGCTCTCTTGGCCGCGACCCGCTCCCGCGCGTCAGGATTGCGCAGTAGATACAAGGTGAACTCGAGACCGAGAGCGGCATGGTCGGCGCCGCGGTCGATGCTCAGCTGCCGCCAGCGCTCGGCGATTTCGTCGAGCTCGTGCGCGCCGACGCGACTGGCGGACGCCATCACCTCGGCGAAATTGTCGAAGTACCGGCGCCAGTACCGGTCGCTCACCGCGAGGAAGAGGTCCTCCTTGGTCGCGAAGTGCTTGTAGATCGCACCCTTCGTGTACCCGGCTGTGCGCGCGATGTCATCGAGAGTCGCTGGCGTGAAGCCCTTTTCGGCGAAAACCTCTTCGGCGGCATCCAACAGCACCGAGCGGGTGTGCTCGAGTCTGCGTTCTCGCGTCCACCGCTCCGCCATGGCGAAAGTCTGCCACAGAATCTGGAAGACCTATTGGAATCTGAGATACCGGTGAGTATATTTGCAGCCGGCTGGATCGGCCGCACCGCCGACCGCTTCCACGATCGTCAAGGGGAAACCGATCATGAGTGATCTGTCCAGAAAGCCCGCCGTCACCGAATCCGTCAGCGGTACTGCTGACCTCGGCAAGCAGGGCCCGTCGCAGTCGAACGCCTTCAAGGTCTGGGCGACTGTCGGCGCCGTGTTCCTGGCGTACACGCTCTATGTGTTCATCCGGTGGGTCAGCGGACCCTACTTCGAGCCGGTGGCGGGAGGCCCGAGCGAGCCACCGCTGTATATGAAGATCCCGCTGATGGCCAATGCGGTCGTGCTCTGGATCGGGTTGCCATTCGCGCTGTGGTTCTTCCTCATCCGGCCTTGGGTGCGGGAGAAGCGCATCACGCTCGACGGCATGCTGCTGGTGTCGATGGGCCTGATGATGTTCCAGGATCCAATGCTGAACTACTACAGCACCTGGTGCACGTACAACGCGTGGTTGTTCAATCAGGGCTCGTGGGCACCGCACATTCCGGGATGGGTGGCACACGAAGAACCGGGCCATACCGTGCCCGAGCCACTGCTGACCAACATCCCCGGCTACATGTACGGCGTCCTGCTGCTGACCATCGTCGGATGCGCGCTCATGCGCAAGATCAAGAACCGGTGGCCCGGAATCAGCAATCTGCGGTTGGTGCTGGTCACCTATGCGGTCGCCATCGTCTTCGACTTCATCATGGAGGGGCTCATCCTCCTGCCGATCGGCTTCTACTCCTACCCCGGCGCCATCCAGGAGTTGTCGATCAACGCAGGCACCTACTACCAGTACCCCATCTACGAGGGCTTCATGTGGGGCGGAGTCCAGGCGGCGCTGTGCTGCCTGCGCTTCTTCACCGACGACCGAGGCCGGACCGTGGTCGAGCGCGGATTGGACCGCGTCCGTGGCGGATTCGTCAAACAGCAGTTCGTCCGCTTCCTGGCGATCTTCGGCGGTGTCAGCGCATGCTTCTTCCTCTTCTACAACGTCCCGGCGACCTGGCTCGGCATGCAGGGCGATCCGTGGCCCGAAGATGTGCAGAAGCGCTCCTACTTCAACCCCGGCATCTGCGGCGAGGGAACCGACCGGCCGTGCCCGAATCCTGACCTTCCCCTGCCGACCAAGCATTCGGGGTACGTCAACCATGACGGTGAGCTCGTGCTGCCGGAAGGGGTGGAGATCCCGCCCGTCGTCCCGATCCAGAGACCGAATAGTGATGACAGTCAATAACTTTCGGCTGACCACCGAAGCCGGTTCACCGGCGCCGTTCTACCGAGCCGCCGGCCCGGAGGTCGAGATCTTCCGGGCGGCGGCCCGCCGCGGTTCGCCGGTCCTGCTCAAGGGACCGACGGGCTGCGGAAAGACCCGCTTCGTCGAGGCGATGGCTCACGATCTCGGCCGTGAGCTGATCACCGTCGCCGGCCACGAGGACATGACCTCGGCAGACCTGGTCGGGCGCTTCCTGCTCAAGGGTGGCGAGACGGTCTGGGTGGACGGCCCGCTGACCAGAGCCGTGCGTGAGGGCGCCATCTGCTACCTCGACGAGATCGTGGAGGCGCGTCAGGACACCACGGTGGTGATCCATCCGCTGGCAGACCATCGTCGCGAGCTACCCATCGATCGACTCGGCACCACACTGTCGGCGGCACCGGGGTTTCAGCTCGTGATCTCCTACAACCCCGGCTACCAGAGCATCCTCAAGAGCCTCAAAGACTCGACACGGCAGCGCTTCGTGGCGATCAGCCTCGATTTCCCGGCTGCCGAGATCGAGACCGAGGTCGTCGCGCAGGAGGCGGGCATCGACGAGTCGACCGCCGGTTCCCTGGTCGCCCTCGGAAACGCCATCCGAAATCTCGACGGCGCAGCACTGAGCGAGGTGGCATCGACCCGCATGCTGATTCTGGCGGGCGGCCTCGTCGCCGAAGGTCTGCACCTGCGCGATGCCGTCCAGTCGGCCGTGGTCGAGGTGCTGTCCGACGATCCCGACGTGATCCGTGGCCTCGGCGAACTCGTCGATGCCGTCCTGCCACGGCGGTGACCACCGAGCGCTGCGAACCAGACCGCTTCCGGTTCCTGGCCGGATTCCTCGCAGGACGGCCGGTCGGCGTCGCCGAGGTCCCCGCGGGCGGATCCGCCCACACCGATGGCCGGGTCGTCTTCGTTTCGGCGAACGCTGACGAAGATACGCAACGCCGCGAAGTGCTGGTCCAGAGTGCACTTCTCGGAGCCGGAAGCCTCGACGCGGAGTACGTCAGGCGGCTGCGGGCACGACCCCCGCTCGCGCGCCGCTACCTGGCCCTCGAAGCTCACCGTGTCCTGGCCGAACTCGCCCAGCGCGTCCCGCTCGCGGCAGCGGTCGGTCCCGCCGCTCCGCCGCAGTCCACCAGTTCCGAGGAATCGCTGAACATCGCCTCGGGCAGAACGAAGCTCGACGCGCCGCCGGACTGGTTCGGGACGATCAAACCGTCGAAACTGATCCACGCCGGCGTCGAGTCAGGTGGGCGGGCTACCGACGCCGACATCCGGACGGCCGTCGAGCACGCCGATGGGTCCGAGCTGGACGATGACGACGACGACGGGCCGGCCGAGAAGAGTTGGCTCTTGCGGCTGTTCGAGGTTCCCCTCGGCGCGCAGGCGCCCGCGAACTTCCTGCGGACGCTGTTCGGCAGATCTCGCTCTTCCGGAAGCGAGGGTGCCGGCGGTGAGCTGGGAGTCGGCTCGATCCAGCGGATGTCCAGGGCCGGTGTGCACGCACGGCCGCTGCCCACTCCGATCCGCTTCACCGGGGACGAGAAGCCAGGTGCCGCAATCGGGATCGGCGGCGCGTGGTACCCGGAATGGGATGTGTACCGCGGCGGGTATCGGCAGGACTGGTGCCGCGTGATCGATTTCCCGGTCACGGCCGCAGCGGGGGCTACCGTCGCCGGTGCCGAACGTGACGCCGCGCTGGGGCGCCGGCTGGCTCGAATCGGCCTGGGCCCGAAGGTGTTGCATGCCCGCGCCGACGGCGACGACGTGGACACCGAGGCGTTGATCGACCTCTTCGTCGACCTCCGATCGGGCCATTCACCGCCCGAGCACGTGTACACCGAGCGCCGAAAGCTCGCCCGTGACCTCGGTGTGCTCATCCTCGTCGATGCCTCGGGATCGGCGACCGACGCCGACGGCGACGGGCTCGCCGTCCACGAGCACCAACGCCGGGCGGCGGCCACGCTGGCCCTGACGCTCGAAGAACTCGGCGACCGCGTGGCGGTGTACGGATTCCGGTCGCAGGGCCGACGCGCAGTACATCTACCGGTGATCAAGAGTTTCGGGGAGCGCTTCGGCGCCAAGGGCCCGGCCCGCCTCGGTCAACTGCATCCATCGGGCTATACCCGGCTCGGAGCCGGTATCCGTGGCGCCGGCGACATCCTCAAGAAGCAAGCGGGGACCCCTCACCGGTTGCTGCTCGTGCTGTCCGACGGCTTTCCCTACGACGACGGCTACGAAGGACGCTATGCCGAGGCCGATTCCCGCAAAGCGCTCGAGGAGTTGCGCGCCGACGGAGTCGGGTGCCTGTGCCTGTCGATCGGTGCCGCGACCGACGCGGAGGCGATGGATCGAGTGTTCGGGTCCGCGAGCCACGCCAGCGGGGCGACCCTGGCCGAGCTCAGCTCCCGGATGGATGAGTGGTTCCTGGCAGCGCTGAAGGAACTGTCCGTTCCGCGGCCGCGCGAGGTATATGCTGCGCGACGGCGTCGCAAGTAGTTGACATTCGCTCCGTGGCGGAGGTTCCCGTGCCCGGCGACCGCAGATCCTCGATGGAGATGAGAAGAGTGCCATGCGTATCGGCCTGATGGTCGGCTCGGACAGAGATCGGACGCGGCGGGACCGACTTGACGGCGTGATCACCGACGGCACCGCAGCCGAAGCACTCGGGTTCAGCTCCTTCTGGTTCCCGCAGGTACCGGGTTACCTGGACGCGATGACGGCCCTCGCGCTGCTCGGCGCCTCCACCACCACTATCGAACTCGGCACCGCGGTGGTCCCGATCCAGACTCGGCATCCGATGATCCTGGCGCAGCAGGCGTTGACGACCAACGCGGCGTGCGGCGGGCGATTCACACTCGGTCTGGGACTTTCTCATGACTGGATCATCAACGGGCAGCTGGGAATTCCCTACCAGCGACCGGTGCGTGGGTTTCGTGATCACCTCGAGGTGCTGACCGCTGCGTTCGACGGGCCGGGCCAGGTCGACGTCGACAACGACAGCTTCCGTGTGCACAGCCCGGTGGACGTGAGCGACCTCTCCCCGCCGGTCCTGCTGGCGGCGCTCGGACCGACGATGTTGCGGATCGCCGGGGAGCGTACCGATGGCACCATCCTGTGGATGGCCGACGAGCGTGCGATCGCCGAGCATGTCGCACCGCGCATCACCGCCGCCGCGCACGCAGCGGGCCGCCCGGCACCCCGTGTGGTCGCGGGGGTTCCCGTCGCGGTGTGCGCGCCCGGCGACGTCGACGCCGCACAGCGCTACGCGAGTGAGCTCCTCGGGCACGCCCACTTCTCCCCCAACTACGTCGCGCTGCTCGAGCACGGCGACGCCGCAGACGTCGGCGACACGATGGCCGCCGGTGACGAGTCCTGCGTGCTGAACCGGCTGCGCGCCTACCGCGACGCCGGGGTCACCGATCTCGCCGCCCGTATCGTGCCGCTCGGCGACGACCCCGCTTCGCGGCGCCGATCACGGGAGCGGACGGCGGAATTCCTGGCCTCGGTCGTCTCGGAGTTCTGACGACATTCGCCGGGACCGCACGATCGACGCGACGGCTGCTACGCCGACCGAGACACCCACCGAACACGCGAACACACCGACGATCAGGTGCCGCACAAACCCGGCCGAGAAGAACGCCGCCAGCTGGAGCCCTCCGGCGACGAACGCCCGCAGGGCGAACACCAACGCGGCGGCCATCAGCACACGCATGCGACCCATTCTGCCGAGGACGATTTTCAGGTACCCATAGTTAGACTTCGGTCAACTATTGGCTCCCATGCTTTTGCCTGTTATCTTCACGATGTGGCGGCTACCCGGCCCGATACGCAACCTGACCACGGTCAGCGTCGAGCCTCTTTCCAGCGTGCGAGGTCCCGCGAGACCAAGCGCATGCTGGTTCAGGCCGCGATGGCGCTGTGGCGCACCAAGGGCTACGCCACCACCACCGTCGCCGACATCTGCACCGCGGCCGGAGTTTCCAAAGCGCTCTTCTACTTCTACTTCCCGCGCAAGGAAGACGTGCTCTTCGAGCTCGGCGTCCTGTCCACGCAGTCCGCGCACCGGACGATCCACGCGCTGTTGAAGAAGCCCTACGAGATCGAGTCCGTCGTCTCGGCGGCGCTGACCGCGTTCGAACGCTCGATGGCCCGCAACCCCAGAGAACTGATCATCGAGACGATCCTTGAGGGTTACCGGCACGAGCACCGCATCATGGCCGACGGCAGCCCGCCGGATGTGGACGCCGACATGTTCACCGAGCTCTTCACCCGGGCCAGGTCCGACGGAAAGCTGCCCGGCACGGTCGATACCGCCCATCTGGCCTACCTGGCGCAGACGATGGTCAGCGAGGGCGCCCGGCATTGGGCGGCCGGAGCGTTCGGGTCGCGCTCGTTCGCCGAGGTCGTCACGGCTGACATCTGCACGCTCGTCAACGGATACACGGCAAGGAGGCCGCATGTGGAGTTTCGAGACCGACCCTGAGTATCAGAAAGTCCTGGACTGGGCGGACGAATTCGTCCGGGAGGAGGTCGAGCCGCTCGACCTCGCGTTTCCCCATCAGCAGTTCGTGCCGCTGGACGGCGAGCGGCGCAGGGCGATCGACCCTCTCAAAGAGGAGGTGCGCCGCCGCGGTCTGTGGGCCACGCATCTGGGCGCCGACCTCGGCGGCCAGGGGTACGGCCAGCTCAAGCTTGCACTGCTCAACGAGATCCTGGGCCGCTCCCAGTGGGCGCCGGTCATCTTCGGCTGTCAGGCGCCCGACACCGGCAACGCCGAGATCATCGCCCACTACGGGACCGAGGAACAGAAACAGAAGTACCTGCGTCCGCTGTTGGACGGGGAGTTGTTCTCCTGCTACTCGATGACCGAACCGCACGCCGGTGCCGATCCCACCATGTTCACCACCAGCGCCGTGCGCGACGGCGACGACTGGGTCATTAATGGCTGGAAGTTCTTCTCCTCGAACGCGGCCACCGCGTCGTTCCTCATCGTCATGGTGGTCACCAACCGTGAAGTCAGTGCCTACCAAGGGATGTCGATGTTCCTCGTCCCCACTGACACACCCGGGGTGAAGATCGAACGCAACATCGGCCTCTACGGCGAAGGCGCCGAGCACGGCTCGCACGCGCTGATCCACTACGACAACGTGCGGGTGCCCGCGGAGGCACTGCTCGGCGGTGAGGGGCAGGCGTTCGTCATCGCGCAGACCCGCCTCGGCGGTGGCCGCATCCACCACGCGATGCGCACCATAGGCCTGTCCCGCAAGGCCCTGGACATGATGTGCGAGCGCGCGCTCAGCCGCGAGACGCAGGGCAGCCGCCTGTCGGACAAACAGTTCGTGCAGGGCTACATCGCCGACTCCTACGCCCAACTGCTGCAGTTCCGGCTGATGGTGCTCTACACCGCCTGGGAGATCGACAAGTACAACGACTACAAGAAGGTCCGTAAGGACATCGCCGCGGTCAAGGTCGTGATGCCGACAGTGCTGCACGACATCGCCTGGCGGGCCATGCAGGTTCACGGCGCGCTCGGCGTCACCAACGAGGTCCCCTTCCTCGGCATGGTGACCGGTGCCGCGGTGATGGGGCTGGCTGACGGGCCGACCGAGGTGCACAAGACGACCGTCGCCAAGCAGGTACTGCGCGACTACCGGCCGGCCGAGGGCCTGTGGCCCTCGGAGTGGATCCCGGCCAAACGCGAAGCGGCACGGGCGAAATACGCGGAGTACCTGGAAAACGAGGTCGGCAACCTGTGAGCGAATCCCTCGACACCGCCCGGCTCGCCGACTGGATGGACAACTCCGGACATCCCGGCAAGGGTGAACCGTTGGCTGCCCGCTTCCTGTCGGGCGGCACGCAGAATGTCATCTTCGAGATCCGTCGGGGGGACCACCACTGCGTGCTGAGGATGCCGCCACCCGGTGCGCCGTCGGACCGCGACAAGGGCATCCTGCGGGAATGGCGCATCATCGAGGCGCTCGACGGCACCGATGTCCCCCACACCGCGGCGGTCGGCGTCTGCACGGACGCGTCGGTGCTGGGTCGCCCGTTCTACCTGATGGGCTTCGTCGACGGATGGTCCCCGATGGACACCCACGGAAAGTGGCCCGAGCCCTTCGACAGCGACGTGTCGACCCGGCCGGGGCTCAGTTATCAACTGGCCGAGGGCATCGCGCTGCTGTCGAAGGTGGACTGGCGAGCCAAGGGCCTGCAGGATCTGGGCCGCCCGGACGGCTTCCACGAACGACAGGTCGACCGCTGGATCGGGTTTCTCGAACGCATCAAGAGGCGCGACCTGCCGGGTCTCGAGGTGGCCACCGACTGGCTGCGCGCCCACAAGCCACTCGACTTCATCCCCGGCCTGATGCACGGCGACTACCAGTTCGCCAACGTGATGTACCGCCACGGGGCTCCCGCGCAGTTGGCGGCCATCGTCGACTGGGAGATGGGGACTGTCGGCGACCCGAAGCTGGACCTGGGATGGATGGTGCAGTCGTGGCCGGAACATACCGACGCGCCTGAACCGTCCGAGATGGGTTACGTCGACATGCGGGGCATGCCGTCACGCGACGATGTCGTCGCGCACTACGCCGAGGTGTCGGGCCGCCAGGTCGACGATCTCGACTACTACCTGGTGCTGGCGAAGTGGAAGTTGGCGATCGTGCTCGAGCAGGGCTTCCAGCGGGCCGGCGACGACGAGAAGCTGCTGGCGTTCGGGCCGGTGGTGACCGGCCTGATGGCCTCGGCCGCCGAACTCGCCGAGTCCACGGATTACCGGGGCTGACGCGGCCATGAGGGCCGCGGTGTGTCCGCAGTACGGGCCTCCCGAGGTGGTGCGCGTCGAGGAGCGGCCGGAACCGAGTGCCGGGCCCGGACAGGTCGTGGTGCGTGTCGAAGCCGCTGCCGTCAACTTTCCCGACGTGTTGCTGGTGGCCGACTCCTATCAGGTCAGCGTGGCACCCCCCTTCGTCCCCGGCAGCGAGTTCACCGGCGTGGTCGACGAGATCGGGCCACACACAACGGGTTTCACGGTCGGCGAGCGGGTGGCCGGGACCGGGATGTTCGGCGCGTTCGCCGAACGGGTGGTGGCCGACGCCGCCGGCCTGACCCCGGTCCCCGACGGCGTCGACGCGCGGACCGCGGCCGCATTCGGCGTCGCGCACCGCACGGCGTATCACGCGCTGCGATCGACGGCACGGCTGTCGGCCGGTGACGAGCTGGTGGTTCTCGGCGCCGGCGGCGGCGTCGGGCTGGCCACGGTCCAACTCGGCGTGGCGCTCGGAGCGCGCGTCACCGCAGTGGCTTCCTCGAACGAGAAGTTGGCTGTGGCAGGCGGTTACGGCGCTGCGACGCTGATCAACCACCGAGACGGCGAGCTGCGGCAGGCGCTGCGGCAGGCGATTCCCGACGGCGCCGACGTCGTGGTCGACCCCGTCGGGGGCGACGTCAGCGAACCTGCGCTGCGCTCACTGGGCAGGGGCGGTCGCTTCGTCAGCGTCGGGTTCGCCTCGGGGGTCATCCCCCGCATCCCACTGAACCTGGTTCTCATCAAGGGAGTCCACGTGCTGGGGTTTCAGTTCCAGGACGTCCCCGCCGACGAGTTCACCCGCAACGAGGTGGAGCTGCGCGAGCTGCTCGTCTCGGGTCGAGTCAAACCCCATGTCGGCGCGGTGTATTCGCTGGACGACACCGTAGCTGCGCTGCGCCACGTCAGCGACGGCCGCGCGATCGGCAAGGTCGTCATCGACCTGAGCTGAATCTCAGCTGGCCGGGACCAGGTCCGCGGCGACCGACGCCATCATGCCGCAACAGAAGGTCTCGCTCAGCCCGACCGGTTCGGTGGCTGCACCGCAGGCCGCCGCGAGCGCCGCAGCCTTGAACGCGCGGGCAGCCGCGCTGAGGCGGTGTTGGACCGGATCGACGCTGCCGCCCAGTTCGGACGGCACCGGCCCACCCCACAACGTCACCTCGGTGCCGCCCTGTTCCAGCGCACCGAGCACGCCGCGGCGCACCCGGTCATCACGGCCGAAGAGGCCGGCGGCCACCGCGACGGTCTGGGGATGCGGACGCTGTTCCCACGCCGCCAGGACCGATTCCAGGTCCAGGGTGGCGGCGCCGAGGATCTCCAGCGGACGCACGTCTTCGTCGGCTCCGACCAGAACCGTGACGTCCCACCCCGCCATGACGCGGTCGTAGACCCAGCCACCCGCGCACCGCACGGCGTCAGCCACGTTCGGGGCGACGACGTCGAGCCGGTACCTCATGTCGGGCTCGGCTGCGCCGCCAGGTCTCGAGCCAGCGACTCCGCGTACCCCTGGTACACCTCGGTCAGCGGGATTGAAGGATCGAGTAACCATTGGATCTCCATTCCGTTGATGAAGGCGAGAATCTCCGTGGCCTTGGTGGCCGCGTCGAAGTCCTTGCGGTACAGCCCTTTTTGCTGACCGCGGGTGATGAGGTCTTTGATGATGTCCGCCGCGGCACGGTAGCGCTGGTGCAGGCGGTCGTGCAGCGGCGCGTCGGGGGCGAGGTTCTCGGCCAGCAGCACCATGAACGTCCCGACCAGCTCGGGTGACCGTTCGAAGCGCTTGGGCACCCGGGTGAGCTCGGCGATGAGGTCGCCGGACCGGTCGGCATGCGCGTCGTCATCGGCGTCGCGCGCGTCGAGCACCGCATTGAGCAGCTGCTCTTTGGATTCGAAGTGGTGCAGCAGTCCCGCAGGGGTGACGCCCGCCTCCCTGGCGATCTGCGCGAGGGACGTGCTGCGCCACCCGTTGCGTGCCAGCAGCCGCTCCGCCACCGCCAGGATCCGCTGTCTGCGGTCCTCACCTTTGGCGAACAGCGTCGCGTAGGGCCTCTTGGCGTTGCCCAGATCGGACGCGGCGGACTCGGGGGCTGACACTCATCTCCTCGGCTTGAACCAACCTAGTGAACACACAGTAGGTAGGTTTGGCCGCTGTGACAAGGGTCTCAGCTTACAAATTTCTTGACGGGTGTCACGTCGCGATTTCGGCGTCGTTGGTCAACGTGGGCGAGACCAACTACACCGAAATCGCTCAGAGGCCGAGCGACTTGGCGATCATCACCTTCATCACCTCGCTGGTGCCCGCATAGATCCGGGCCACCCTCGCGTCGGTGTACAGCCGGGCGATCGGATACTCCATCATGTAGCCGTAGCCGCCGAACAGCTGCAGGCAGCGGTCCACCACCCGCTGCTGCATCTCGGTGCAGAACAGCTTGGTCCTGGCCGCGTCGGCTCCGGAGAGCTCCCCCTCGACATGCAGCGAGACGGCCCGATCGAGCATCGCCTGCGCGGCTTCCACCTCGGTCGAACATGCGGCGAGCTCGAACTTGGTGTTCTGAAACGAGGCCACCGGGGTGCCGAACGCCTTGCGGCTCTGGGTGTACTCGATCGCCGCGGCGATCGCCGAGCGCGCCTGGGCCACCGAGCCCACCGCGACCGTCAGCCGCTCCTGCGCGAGATTGTGCCCCAGGTACCCGAACGCCTCGTCGACCTCACCGAGCACGTTGGCCGCCGGGACACGGACGTCGACGAACGACAACTCGGCGGTGTCTTGGACCTTGCAGCCCATCTTCTCCAGCTCGCGGCCCCGGGTGAACCCGTCCATGCCGTCCTCGACGACCAGCAGCGTCAGCCCCTTGCGCCGGTTGTCCGGATCGGTCGACGTGCGGGCGACGACGATCACCAGGTCGGCCTGCATGCCACCGGTGATGAAGGTCTTGGCGCCGTTGACGATGTAGTCGTCGCCGTCACGGACCGCTGTGGTGCGCATGCCCGCGAGGTCTGAGCCGGTCCCCGGCTCGGTCATCGCGATCGCGGTGAGAACCGTGCCCGACGCCAAGCCGGGAAACCACCGGTCGCGCTGTTCGTCGTTCGCGTAGTGCAGGAAGTACGGCAGGATCACTTCCAGCTGGGTGCGCACCGTCGACAGTGTCACCAGGGCACGGGCCGCCTCCTCCTGCAGCACCACGTTGTACCGGTAGTCGGGCTGACCGCCGCCGCCGTACTGCTCCGGGATGGCCATACCGAGCATCCCGAGCTCGCCCATCCGCTCGAAGACCTCGCGCGGCATCCGGCCGCCCTTCTCCCACTGCGGGTAATGCGGCACGACCTCCTTGTCGACGAAGTCGCGGGCCAGTTCGCGGAACGCCTCGTGGTCTTCGGTGAAGAGATCTCTGCGCACCCGGTGTCCTCCAAGCCTGCTATTTGACGAGTTCGATCAGCGTCGCGTTGGCGGTGCCGCCGCCTTCGCACATGGTCTGCAGCCCGTAACGAATCCCGTTGTCGCGCATGTGATGGATCATCCGCGTCATCAGCACGGCGCCGGACGCCCCCAAGGGATGGCCGAGCGCGATCGCGCCGCCGAGCGGGTTGAGCTTGGCCGCGTCGGCCCCGGTGTCCGCGAGCCACGCCAGCGGCACCGGCGCGAACGCCTCGTTGACCTCGTAGACGCCCACCTCGTCGAGCGTCACACCCGCCTTGTGCAGCACCTTCTCGGTCGCCGGAATCGGGCCGGTCAGCATCAGTCTGGGGTCGGCGCCGGTGACCGCGCCTGCGCGGTAGCGCACCAGCGGGGTCAGCCCGAGGTTCACCGCGTTCTCCATCGTGGTCACCAGCAGCGCCGCGGCGCCGTCGGAGATCTGCGACGAGTTGCCGGCGTGGATGACGCCGTCCTCGGTGAAGGCCGGCTTGAGACCGGCCAGCTTCTCAACCGTGGTGCCGCGCCGGATGCCTTCGTCCTCGGTGACCGCGCTTCCCCCTGTTTTGCTCCCCGCGTCCGCACCTTCGGTGAATACCGGCACGATCTGATCCTTGAACGCGCCGGCGTCCTGCGCCGCGGCGGCCCGTTCGTGCGACAGCGCGGAGTACTCGTCGAGCTGGGTGCGGGAGAAGCCCCACTTCTGCGAGATCATCTCGGCCGAGATGCCCTGGTTGAAGGAGAAGTCGTCATAGCGGGCAAACACTTTGGGCCCGTAGGGCATCCCGGTGGCGCGGGCGGCTCCCAGCGGGACCCGGCTCATCACTTCCACTCCCCCGGCCACCACCACGTCCTGCTGACCCGACATCACGGCCTGAACGGCGAAGTCGAGCGCCTGCTGGCTCGACCCGCAGGCCCGGTTCACCGTGGTGCCGGGGATGTGCTCGGGCCAGCCCGCGGCCAGCACCGAATACCGCCCGATATTGCTCGACTGGTCGCCGACCTGGGACACGCAGCCCCAGATGACGTCGTCGATCACGTCGGTGTCCACCCCGGTGCGCTCGACAAGCTCGTTGAGCACCACCGCCGACAGATCGGCCGCGTGCTGCTCGGACAGACCGCCGTTGCGCTTACCCACTGGCGTACGCACGGCACCGACGATGACCGTTTCCCGCATGACCCTCTACTCCTCATCCTTCTGGGTGGGCTTCTCGTACTGGACCCATGCCCCGGTGAACTCCGGTTCCCGCTTCGCGGCGAACGCGGCATATGCCTCAACCGAATCCGCGGTCGCGAAGTTGCCGGGTTGGGCACGCGCCTCGTTGGCCAGCGCTTCCCGCAGCGTGGCGTTGGCACCGTCGTTGAGCAGCGCCTTGCTCTGCGCGAGCGCGAACGGCGGACCGCCGGCCAACCGGTCGGCGAGATCGTCGACGAAGGCATCGATCTCGCCGCTCGGCTTCACCCACGTCACCAGGCCCAGATCACGCGCCTCGTCGGCGCCGATCATCTCGGCGAGCAGCACCAGACGCTTGGCCTGTTGCAGGCCGACGATCCTGGGCAGCAGCCAGGAGCCGCCGAGGTCGACCGACAGCCCACGCTTGGAGAAGATCTGGCAGAACCGCGATTCCGGGGTGGCGACCACCAGATCGCAGCCCAGCGCCAGGTTCCATCCCGCGCCGACGGCGATGCCGGTGACCTTCGCGATGGTCGGCACGGCCAGCTCGTGAAGGGCCAGCGCCACGTCGGTGAGGCGGTCCAGCTTGTAGCGCGGGTGGATCTGCTCACCGGTGCCGATGTCGGCACCGGAGCAGAACGCGCCATCCGCGCCGGTCAACACCAGCGCCCGGACGTCGTGATCGCGTTTGAGGTCTCGAAGCGCGTCGGCGAGTTCCACCCACAACCGTGCGTCGAGCGCATTGCGGCGCTCGGGACGGTTGAGGGTCAGCGTGCGCACGCCGTCACGATCCGTTGACAACAGCACCTGGTCGTCAACCACGGTAAGCCGGCCCGATCGCGCCATCGGCCCGCAGCTGCCTCAATTCGTCTGGGGTGACGCCAATTTCGGTGAGCACCGCGTCGGTGTGCTCTCCGAGACCGGGGATCGCACCCATCGGCTGCTCGAAGTCGCTGATCACCGGTGGTGGGCGCAGCGCCTGGATATCGCCCTTCGGCGTGGCGACGGTGCGCCACCGGTCACGGGCCGCCAGATGTGGGTGGACGACGACCTCGCTGGGCAGGTTGTAGCGGGAGTTCCCGATGCCGGCCGCGTCGGCCGTCTTCTGAATCTCGGCCAGATCGTGTTGGGCACACCAGCTTCCGATGGCCTGCTCCAGGATCTGCCGGTGTGCGCACCGATCGGAGTTGGTTGCGAACCGAGGGTCGTCGGCGAGATCGGGGCGGTCGATGATCTCGCGCGCCACCCGTTGCCATTCACGGTCGTTGGTGGTGCCGAGCACGACGGTCTGGCCGTCGCGGGTCGGGAACGCGCCGTACGGCGCAACGGCCGGAGAGCCCACGCCGAGCGGCTCCTGGTCGATACCGGAGTGCTGGGTGTAGGTCAGCGCATAGCCCATCACATCGGTCATGACGTCGAACAGGCTCAGTTCCACCGACGGCGCGGGAGCGGATCCCGGGTGACGGGCGCGCCCGTACAGCAGCGCCAGGATCGAGATCGCGGCGTAGAGCCCGGTGCTGAAGTCCGCCACCGCGGGTCCTGGTTTGGCCGGCATGCCCGGATATCCCGTGACCGCGCAGGACCCGGACTCCGCCTGCACCAGAAGGTCGTAGGCACGCTTGTGCGACAGCGGGCCGCCGGGCCCGTACCCGTCGATCTCGACCGGGATCACCCTGGGATGCCGCGCAGCGAGGTCGGCGGGAGCGACACCGAGGCGTGCCGTCGCACCCGGGGCCAGGTTCGACACGAAGGCGTCGGCACGGTCGAGTAACCGGTGCAGAAGGTCCAATCCCCCAGCGGTCTTCGTGTTGAGCGTCACCGACTCCTTGCCCCGGTTTGACCACACGAAGTGCGCGGCCAGACCTCCCGGCCCGTTGACGACGTCGTCGTAGTCCCGGGCGAAGTCGCCGCCGTTGGGGTTTTCCACCTTGATGATGCGGGCACCGAAGTCGGCGAGCACCCGGGTGCACATCGGCGCGGCCACGGCCTGCTCCATGGCGACGACGGTGACCCCAGCCAGGGGCGCGGCGCTCGGTTGGGAACTGCTCACCTGTTCAGATAACCATGCCGCCGTCGACCGGCAGCACCTGCCCGGTGACGTACGACGCCGCATCCGAGGCCATGAACACGAAGGCACCGGCGATCTCCGACGGTTCGGCCCAGCGCTTCATCGGGATGCGGTTCATCATGTTGGCCGCGAACTTCTCGTTGGTACGGATGGTTTCGGTCATCGGGGTGGCCGCCAGCGGGGCCAGCGCGTTGACCGTGATCCCCTTGGTGGCCAGTTCCCGCGCCAGTGATTTGGTGAAGCCGATGATGCCGGCCTTGGCCGCCGAATAGTTGACCTGGCCGAGCGTGCCGGTGAGCCCGGCCGCCGAGGTCACGTTGACGATCCGCCCGGTGCCGTCGATCGGGATGAACGGCAGCGCGGCCTGGGTGACGTTGAATGCGCCCATCACGTGGATGTCGAACAGCAGCCGGAACGACTCCGGCGTGGTCTTGTCGAACATCGCGGGCCTGGTGACCCCCGCGTTGTTGACGACGATGTGCAGTGCCCCGCCGGTGAGCGCAGCGGCCTGCGCGGCCGCGGCGTCGGCGGAGTCACGGTCGGACACGTCGAGCGCGGCGGCCTCGGCGCGACCGCCGGAATCCGAAATCCGCTGGGCGACGACGGCGGCGGCGTCCTTGTCGATGTCGGTGACCAGTACCGCCGCACCCGCGTCGGCCAGTGCTTGCGCGACGGCGGAGCCGATGCCCCCCGCCGCGCCGGTCACCAGCGCGGAACGCCCGGCCAGATCGAAGTAGCCGCGCATCAGTAGCTCCTCGGCAGTCCGAGCACGTGCTCACCGAGGAAGTTCAGGATCATCTCCTGGCTCACCGGCGCGATCTTCATCAGCCGCGACTCACGGAAGTAGCGCGAGACGTGGTACTCCTCCGAGTACCCCATGCCGCCGTGCAGTTGCAGCGCGCGGTCAGCGGCACCGAAACCTGCGTCGGCGCACAGGTACTTCGCGGTATTGGCTTCTCGCCCACAGGGTTTGCCGTTGTCGTAGAGCCAGGTGGCCTTCCGAAGCACCAGCTCGGCGGCGTCGAGTCGGGCCAGTGAGTCGGCGAGCGGGAACTGCAGACCCTGGTTCATGCCGATCGGCCGGTTGAACACGTGGCGCTCGTTGCCGTACTTGACGGCCTTCTCCAGCGCCACCCGCCCGATGCCCAACGCCTCGGCGGCGATCAGCATCCGCTCCGGGTTCAGTCCGTCCAGGATGTACTTGAAGCCCTTGCCTTCCTCACCGACCCGGTGCTCGACCGGAACCATCAGGTCGTCGATGAACACCTCGTTGGAGCTGACCGCATTTCGCCCCATCTTCCTGATCGGCCGGATGTCGACGTGGTTGCGGTCCAGGTCGGTGAGGAACAGCGTCATCCCGTCGGTCTTCTTCGCGCCGCGCTTTTCCAGGTCATCCGGCGACTCGGTCCTGGTCAACAGCAGGATCTTCTCGGACTCCAGCGCTTTGGAGATCCACACCTTGCGGCCGTTGACACGGTACTTGTCGCCTTCGCGCTTGGCGAACGTGGTGATACGCGAAGTGCCCAGTCCCGCACCTGGTTCGGTGACCCCGAAGCACACGTGCAGGTCACCGTTGACGATGCGGGGCAGCGTTGCGGCTTTCAGCTCGTCGGAGCCGTGCTTGACGACGGGTTGCATCCCGAAGATGGACAGATGGATCGCGCTGGCGCCGTTCATCGCGGCACCCGATCGCGACACCTCCTCCAGTAGCAGCGTCGCTTCGGTGATGCCAAGGCCGTGGCCGCCGTACTCCTCCGGGATGGTCATGCCCAGCCAGCCGCCGTTGGCGATCGCGTCGTAGAACTCCTGCGGGAACTCGTGCGCCTGGTCCTTCTCCATCCAGTAGTGGTCGTCGAACCTGCTCGCCAGCTCACGAACGGACTTGCGGATCAGCTCCTGATCCTCGGTCAGCTCGAAACTCATCCCGCCCGGCATGGACGTCATAGCCCTCACTCCTTCAAATCCATGACCGCCGAAATCGCATTCCACGCCGTCGTCGCGCGTCTTTTCGCCCGTGGAATGCAGCTTCGGCGGAGGTGTCAGCTCAGTCCGTGTTGCCGGTGATCTCTTTGGCGCGAGCCGCGAAGTCGGCGAACGTCGCTCCGGTCTTCTCCTTGTGGGAGAGGGCTTGGATGGAGACGTCGTGTCCTTCGGCGGCTTTGCGCAGTGCCCCGACGGTGGCTTGTTCTTTGGGGATGTGGGTGAACGGGTCCCAGTGATACCAGCGCATCGCGTTCTGATAGGTCATCTTGTCGATCTCGTC
>Ga0172382_10006034_pt1 | contig 17802 bp, 16 predicted proteins | sample Leawel138RmetaG_FD_122245 | JGI IMG/M metagenome (GOLD analysis project Ga0172382, IMG submission 122245) | Leachate microbial communities from a municipal landfill in Southern Ontario, Canada - Leachate well 138R metaG | ecosystem: Engineered > Solid waste > Landfill > Unclassified | place...
AGCATCTGCAACCGTACTGCCGGGTTCAGGGTTTCATACGGTCGCCACAGACTTTGCCCAGCACGCAGCGGATGCCCGCAGCCTTCCCAGACATGGCGGAGATACCCCGCGTAGGTTCCGCACGCTGAAAGAGGGGTGTTCAGCTCGTCGAGCAGCGTGCGAAGAAGCCGAAACCACAATCCGGCGTGGATGCGTCGGCGCGGCAGCTCCACGTAGCCTGCCGTCAGTGCCTGCCAAGTACGCCGGTCCATCGTCGCAATCGCTTTGCTGGCCGTGCGCGGGTTGGCGTCGGATTTCTCCCAGCCGAGAAACCGCCCAGGCACGCCCCAATAGGATTCCAGCCAGCAGCCATGCAGCGGGCAGCTCAGCATCAGGGGCAGCTTCCACGCGAGCAGTACGGCTTGGTTCTCCGGATCGTTCAGGCAGAGCGGACAGGCGCGGTTTATCGGCTGGCTGGGCAGCCAGGCACGCCAGCTCGTGGTGGATCGCGTCTTACGGCGGAGTCTCGGCAGCAACACCGAGAGCTGAAACGCATAGGTTTCCAAGGCGTCTGGAATCTGGTCATCAAGGCTGTCCAGTAGCCAAGGCACCCATCCGGCGAAACTCATGCAGCGCAGCCGGTCCAGCTCAATGCCGCTTCGCTGGGAAAGCATCGCCAGCAGCGAGAGTGGTGGCGCGGTGTCCAGGTCATCGACCTGGCCGTGACCAAGATCGTGCTCCAGTAGGTCGGGCACCTCCATGTGATAGCAAAGGGCCACGCGGTTGAGCCATGAGGACAGCGCCTCGCCTTCTTTCGGGGCGGGATGCAACGGCCAGCGCGGCGCAGGCTTCACATCAGTTCCCGCTCGAACTGTCGTCGCCGCTCGCTGGGGCCGGTGTAGTCGGCCATGCTGAGGGTGCGATGGTTGATCGCTTCCTCGCCGCACTCCACGGCGGCCACAGCCGTCGCCATCAGCAGGTGCGCCAATTCGCCAATGGTGCCTTCGCTGCGGGTGAGCAGGTAGCGGGCCATGTCCAGCGTGGCAATCGGCGAGGGCCGCCGCAGCGGGAGCGACGCCGCGAAGCTGGCCAGTAGCGAGCAGCAATCGTCGTTGGCCTCCCACACCGGCAGCAGCATCGGCTCGAAGCGGTTTTCCAACTGGTCGTCCGAGCGGATCGCCAGGTAGGCGTCGCGCGTGCCAACTCCGACCAGCGGGATGCGCAGTTCGTTGCCGAGAAAGCGCAGCAGGTTGAGGAATTCCCGGCGGTTGACGCTGTTGCCGGCCAGGACATTGTGCAGTTCGTCGATCACCAGCATGCGCACGCCGACCTTGCGCAGCAGCGCCAGCGCCAGTTGCTCCATTTCCGGCAACCGAGGGCGTGGGCGAAGCGGTGCGCCCATCGCGGCGAGCAACGCGACGTAGAATCGGATCACTGACGGCTCGGAAGGCATCTGCACGACCAGCACCGGGATGTGCTCCTGGTCGGCGTCGGAGATGGCCGGATGCGTGCGCCGGAATTTCTCGATGATCATCGACTTGCCGTTGTTGGTCGGACCAACCAGCAGCAGGTTGGGCATGCGTTGCTTGTTTGGCCACGCATACAGGGTTTCCAGCCGGTTCAGCGCCTCGACCGCGCGCGGATAGCCGATCCAGCGGTCGGCGCGAAGGCGCTGGATGCGCTCGTCGGCCGGCAGCCGAGCCAGCCCCTGTGCCGCTGGCAGCAGGTGTGACAAGTCGATGATGGGATATTCGTCCACGGTTACCACTCCTCGATCTGGTCGAACGGCTGGGCCGGTGGCAGGTTGTCGGCCTGCGGGTCGGCAATGTCCGTGTCCGGCGGAACGGGCTTGTCCGGCCGAGCTGATGTCTTGAGGTGCTGACGGCGATCCGCGTCCCGCCGCGCCTTGCGCGTGGCCTTCTGCGCGGTGGTAACGATCTCTCGCATCTGTTCGATCATGCGGAACAGCGCCGACTCATCCACCTGTTCACGTCCTTGCTGCCGTAATTTCGCCAACGCCTGCCGCTGCTCCCAGAGGGTGGCGGCCGGGTGCGACAAGGTGCGGTAGGGGATTTCCAGGTAGTGTTGCCCCTCCGGTTCCAGAACCCAGATACGGCTGATGTCGCGCGGGTCGCGCCGGATCAGGAAAGCGGGCAGGCGGTCGCGCCGTGCGATCCAAGGCTTGAGCACGTCGGCGTAGTAGTGGATGTGGTCGATGACGAAGCCGGTGCGAGTCAGCGTGCGGCGGATGATGGGCAGAAAATCGACCAGGAAAGCCATGGCGCGGGTGACGACTACCGGCACGCCGACCTGCGCCACGGCCTCGACCCAGCGCGCGGCGGGCGGTTGGAGCAGGCCGTTGTGCACCGAGCCGTGATAGGTACCGACTGCAAGTGCGAGCCAGCGCTCCAGCTCGCGCAGCGTCAGAGCGGCCATCTTCTCGGAGGCGTACTCCCCGCGTTGGTCGGGATTAGAGAAGGTCGTTCCGGGCAATTCGTCGTGGATCATCTGCATCGCCGTGCCGATGATCCGTTCCACGATGCCGCCATAGTGCGGCTGCCCGAGCGGACGATAGTCCAGCCGGATGCCGTGCTGCTCGCAGCCCCGGCGCAGCGCTTCGCTCTTGAATTCGGCCGCGTTGTCCAGATAGAGCAGCATGGGCTTGCCGCTCATTGGCCAATCCATTTCCACGGCCACCCCCTCCAGCCATGGGCGTTTGTCGCAGGCGGCATGTGCGAGGCACAGGCCGACCGAGACGGCGGACGGTGCTTCCAGCGTGACCACCATGCCGAGCAGGCAGCGGGTGAACACGTCAATGGCGACGGTGAGGTACGGACGGCCAATCGGTTGCCGGTCGCGCTCGTCCACCACGATCAGGTCGATAACCGTGTGGTCGATCTGTACCTGTTCCAGTGGCGCGGTCACGGCGGGAGGCTCACCGCCGACACCTTGCAAACTGCGAGACGCATCCTGGCCTTCCCGGCGGCGAGTGGCCTTGAGCGGATCGAGGTCGGCGATCCGTAGCGCTAGGGTGTTGCGCGCCGGCACCCGTAGCTTTTGCGCTTTGCAAGACTGCGCGACCTCGCGGTGGAATGCCGCCAGGCTGCGTTTCTGCTTGGTCAGGAAGCGCTTTTGCAGCAGCTCACGGATGATGCGTTCGACCGATTCCGGCAAGCGGCCCTTACCTTTGCCGCCACTCGACTGCCCAAGAGCCAGGTCAGTGACCAGCCCCGAGCCTTGCCGGGCACGGCGGATCAGGACGTAGACCTGCCGCCGGGACAGACCCAGTTCCTGGGCTGCCGCGTCGGCCGCTTCATGCCCTACCGTCTCCGACTGTGCCAGCGGCCCGATGATCTCCGCGCGACGGCGCGCACGTTCCCATGCCTGATCTGGCAGGGTGGCAACGCCGTGCTCGGTAATCGGTGTGGTATCGGTCGCCATGCTCACCTCGCTTTGGTGCACACGAGTATTGAGCATAGTCGAGATTGGTGCAGAGGGCTTCTGATATTGCGCTGTCAGGAGCCGTATGCACAACAGGCTTCAGACCGCGCTGATTGGTGCAGTCGTCTTCTGAAAATGACAGTAATACCATTTTATTGACAGACGACACTAAAGGTCTTAGATTTTATCTTTACACTTTTCAGAGGAAACCATGCAGGGCCATCGCATCGGCTACATCCGGGTGAGCACGTTCGAGCAGAACCCGCAGCGGCAGCTTGAGCAGGTTCAGGTGGATCGTGTTTTTATCGACAAGGCGTCAGGAAAGGACGTTCGCCGTCCTCAGTTGTCAGAGCTCATGGAATTTATACGTGAAGGCGATACGGTCGTCGTGCACAGCATGGATCGATTGGCGCGCAACCTGGATGACCTCCGGCGTATCGTCCAGGGCCTGGTGAAGCGCGGCATCTGTGTCGAGTTCGTGAAAGAGCATCTGACTTTTACCGGCGAAGATTCCCCCATGGCCACGCTGATGTTGTCTGTTATGGGCGCGTTTGCCGAATTTGAACGCACCTTGATCCGTGAAAGGCAGCGCGAGGGCATCGTTCTGGCCAAGCAGCGGGGTGCTTATCGGGGGCGCAAGAAGGCACTGCCTCCGGATAAAATCGAAGAACTGCGCCGACAAATAGCAGGCGGTGCGACCAAGGCGCAGGCCGCACGCGACTTCGGTATCAGTCGCGAAACTCTATACAACTATCTGGCTGCTACTGGCAGCAATAATGCCGGCCAGCCGGCGTAAGCAAATTCCCGTTGATTCGTTGCTGCAGTTGCGGCAACGGCTGGACCGTTTACCCCGCAAGAGCCCGGAACGGGCGAACCAGGTTGCCGCCATAGCCGAATTGTATGGCCTTTCCGCGAGCACGGTTTACCGGGAGATGAACAGGGTCCGCCGACCGCATGCTGCGCATCGCACTGATCTTGGTAAACCCCGGGTGCTGGCCCAGTCCGAGCTGGAACCATACTGTGAATTAGTGGCCGCGCTCAAATTGCGTACCACCAACAAGAACAACCGGCATCTATCCACCGGACGCGCTATCGAGTTGCTGGAAGATTATGGCGTCGAAACCGCCCATGGCCTGGTTCGGGCACCCAAAGGGCTCCTGAAGAGACCCACCGTGAACCGCTACCTGTTGCTTTGGCACCTGGATCAGTCGCGTCTGACGCGGGAACCCCCCGCCGTGCGTTTCCAGGCGGAGCACAGTAATGACTGCTGGCAGTTTGATATCTCGCCATCCGACCTGAAGCGTATTGATAAGCCGGAATGGGTCGATCTGACTAAAGGCGAGCCGACCTTGGCGCTGTTCAGCGTCGTCGATGACCGCAGCGGCATGGCGTATGTCGAATATCGCTGCGTCTACGGCGAAGACGCAGAATCTGCCCTGCGCTTTCTGTTCAACGCGATGGCACCAAAGGCTGATGCGGCCTGCCCTTTTCAGGGGCGGCCCAGGATGATTTATCTCGATAACGGGCCAGTGGCCAAGAGCCATGTATTCCAGAACATCATGCGGTCGCTGGCCATCGACTGGCAGACGCATATCCCGGCGGGCAAAGATGGAACACGCACCACGGCACGCTCGAAAGGCAAAGTGGAGCGCCCTTTTCGCACCATCAAGGAAGCCCACGAAACCCTCTATCACTTTCACAAACCGGAAACCGAAATACAGGCCAACGAATGGCTGGCCCGCTATTTATTGCGTTACAACGGCCAACGGCATCGTTCAGAAAACCATTCCCGCACTGACGACTGGTTGGGGCACCTGCCTGAAGAGGGGGTGCGTGAGATGTGTACCTGGGAGCAGTTCTGCCGCTTCGCGCGCGAACCGGAACGGCGCAAGGTGGGTATCGATGCACGTATTCGTTTTGAGGGCACGGAGTATGAAGTAGAGCCCGGCATGGCCGGGGACTATGTGGTATTGCTCTGGGGATTGTTCGATGACCGGCTCTACGTGGAATACGAAGGCGAACGCACTGGCCCCTACTATCCGGTATCCGGCCCCATTCCGCTGCACCGTTACCGCGCTTTTAAGCGCAGCAAAGCCGATGCGCGGGCAGATCGCATCCGTGCCCTGGCGGCCCAGATCGGGCTGCCAATCAGCGCGCTGGCTGGCGATGATGTGCGTATTACCCCACTGCCGCCAGAGACGACCATTCCAAGGCAGCCCTTCGATGCCGAGGCCCTGGAGTACCGATATCCGACGGTAATCGCCGCCAAGCTCGCTATCGCCGATGAAGTGGCGACGCCATTGAGCAAACTATCGCCGGAAGACCGCGCTTTTATTGATCAGGTGCTGACCGTAACCTTGGTGCGTAAGGTCGTTCTGGCCCGAATTCGGGAGCACTTCCGCTCATCGCACCCAGGCGCAGGAGAAGGACATGCGGGTTGAAGTCATGCAGCACTTTGGTCTGGCCACGCCATTCAATCAGGCGGGTTATTATGAGACGGCCCATCACCAGGCCTTGATGAAAGACATCCGGGGCGCGATCCACGAAGGTCGGCTGATTGCTCTGTGCGGGGTCATCGGCAGCGGCAAGACCGCCATGATGCGCCGACTACAGCAGGTCCTGGAGGCGGAGAAAAGAGTAACCGTCTCCAAATCGCTGGCCATTGAGAAGCACAATAGCAAGCTGGCCACCTTCATCGCCGCCCTGTTTTACGACCTGTCTACGGAAAAACAAGTGCGTATTCCTGCACAGGGGGAGAAGCGGGAGCGCGACTTGCGTGAGCTGGTTCGCAAAAACAAGCGTCCGGTTGCCCTTTTTGTGGATGAAGCCCACGACCTGAATGGACATACCCTGACCGGGTTAAAACGCCTGATGGAACTCGTGGAAGATGGTGACGGCCGCCTCTCAGTGGTCCTTGCCGGCCACCCGAAACTCCGGAACGATCTCCGTCGACCGGTTATGGAAGAAATCGGGTATCGCACGGATGTGTTCTCCCTGGACGGTATCGCCGGCAGTCAGCGGGAATATATTCACTGGTTGCTCAATGCAAGCGCCGTGGAGGGCGCAGAGATCGACACCATTCTTACGGAAGATGCCGTTGATCTGCTGGCCACCAAGCTGCGTACACCGCTGCAAATTCAATTGCACCTGACTCTGGCACTCGAAGCCGGTTACCAGGCGGGCGAGCGCCCGGTGTCAGCAGAAGTGGTCGAATCGGTGCTGTCACGGCAGATGGATGATCTGGAGCCGACCCTCACGCGCCACGGCTATCACCTCAAGGACCTGGTCGATCAATTCGATGCCAGACCGGCCGAGATCAAGGCCTTTCTCAATAATACACTGGACCCGGCACGCGCCGCTGAACTGCGGGATAAAATGCTGGCTGTTGGCCTACCGATTTAGGCGTCGTCAGTTGCAGTTAATGTGAGCACGCCGTCATGGATTGCGAGCACGGGCGGATGATTGCGAGCATAGTTGCAAATAATGTGAGCACGAAGGCCCGTCAGTTGCAGTTAATGTGAGCCGAAAAAGCCCATGGATTGCGAGCACGCCGTTTTCGATTGCAAGCCGCTACACTTACGGGCCGATTAGATGGGCCACCAGAGAACGCTCCCGTGACGCGCTCGATAAACTGATTGCTGCCCATGCTATTGCCTTAAACACTACCCTGGTAACCAACAACGAGGCCGATTTTCGTGTGTTCCCCGGTCTGACTGTGGAAAATTGGGTGGATAATTGAGGCGCGGACTGGCCGTTTATACCAATCTGCCCAATCTGCAAGGGCAGGGGCTTGGACGTTTGTTGCTGGCTGAGGATATGGGCGACCTGAAACGCCCTATGTCTGGCCTGGAGCAAGGCATGACTCTGGTGAAGCGTGAGATCAATCTGAGTAAGGAAACCTGTGCCAGACAGCAGATCACGCTGAACAAGCTGGCTGAGCGCATCGGACGCATTGAGTGCCGCCTCGAACTATCTTGATCTGAGAAAATTCGCCACTATCGTGGGGTAGTCATAGTGATCACGAAAATTTTCACAAACGGCAATTCGCAGGCCGTTCGCATCCTGACGGAATTGGCCTTCAAGAATTGGAAGATGGAGCTGGTTATAGAGCGTCATGGCGATGAACGCGAAGCATTATGAATGCCGAAATGTAAGTTCGACACTAACCTCTGATTCATCTGACGACACGACAACCACCAGGTGCCTTTATTCCAGCTATTATACTGACCGAATTAGAGTACGGCATCATCTGCTCGGTAGTGTTTGGCTGCCTGTTTACCCGCATGTTCAATGTTGTAAAACCAGACGCCAGGCAACTGGACCACCTAGAGGCAGGCCTGCGCCCAATGCCGAGGCAAATCCTGAAGTGCCACCCGTGGTGTTTTTGCTGGCGGCACCCTGGAGTAGTTGCTGACCATTAAAAACAGTAACCGAAGGCGTAAACGCATTGCCTTGGCCAACGACATATCCTTGACCAATAGAAACCCCAGTGGGTGAAACATAAGCACTTGAAGGGAAAATTCCATTACTTAATGCATAAATATAATACGCTGCTGTGTTAACACCACAAGTAGCTGTGCTTGACGGTGGAATAGTAACGGGCACTATAACATTGCCGCTGTTAATTAACGCCTGATCAGTAATTGATGATCCAGTTGGTAGAGGTGTAATGCTATTGTTCGAGGTGTTATTGCCAGAATAGGCAACCTGCGAGTAAGTACTCCCACTCCAAGTACCAGCACCACCCGCATAAGTAGTCCATACCGGTGACCATGCCACGTTTGATTGACTGAAGGTGGTAATGCCGCTTGGGCCCTGGACGCGCAGGTAATTTTTCCCTTGATAAAAAGTTCCGCCAATGAATTGGACATTCGTCTTAAGTCCAGTGTTAGTGGGCCAGTTCGTGGTATAATTACCAATTGACGTAAGATACGCAGAAGGTATGGTATAGTTAGGGGTTTTTTGGCCTAGCACTTGACTGAGATTCGCTGCAGTCATCTCGTAGACATTGCCGTTACCATCTCCCAAAAAGAGGTTGCCATCTTTATCAATATAGGGCATAGCCGTATTGGTAAATGGTAATTGATCAAGGGTAGCTATACCACTGCTCACATTGAGAATGCCTAGATAACTCGATGAATTGTAATTGATAGTAGTCAGTGCCCAGGCTTCGCCAAAATTAGTGGCACCAGGCGTGTTGACCTGATAGAAAACAGGGGCACTTGGAACAGGCTGTGAAGCTCCGGGATAATCATACTGAGCAACAACGTTTCCTATATTGGGCGTGCTAGTTCCAGTAAGTTGTAGATCATAGTAAATGCTTCCTCCTCCCGCTATACCTACTACATAAGTGTGCCAACCTTTGTTGTTTCCAGAGCTATTGTAAGCGTCAATACTGGCAAAGTTACCCATATTGTTGCCTTGCCAGAATGTTGGATAGTTCTGTAAGGAGGGTAGCAAAGCGCCTGGCATCCAGCCCCAGAGCAGAGTGGGGTTGCCATTATTAGTGGAACTGCTGGTGATGTTGTTGTACCCAATAGCATATAGAAACCCATCATTATCTGAAAACAACACGGTATTTTGACGGCTGGCATGACTAGAGGCAAAGCTGAGATATCCTCCGTTATTCAGCAAGTTGGCATTGTTGGGGGCAGTCAATACTTCTGCTGGAGCAGAGCTGGGGAGCCCCACAAACCACCCTGAATACCGTCCTCCAAGGTATGCGCCATTATCGTAGGACGGATCTATGGTGTAGTTGGCAATATCGCTAGCTGTAAGAGTTGTATTATTGATGGCGAAAGCTGTCGAGTTGGTTGAGGCAACTGCCGAAAATGTTTGTGCAGCCCCCCCCCCATTGTTAGTCGTACTCATTGGCGTCGTGTACAAAACAGCGGAACGTGTTGCCGCAGTCATAGTTGGAATTGAATTGGCATCCCAACTGGCAGTGCTGCTGACACTGCCATTGCTGGTGACCGGATAGGCATATAAATCACCTTGGCCGGATACTGGATTGACATTTTTGAGGAGAAATTCGAGAGAGCCTTCCGTAATACTTGGCGGTGAGGCGTAAGAAGAAACCACGCTTTTCCCGAGGATGTTGGTGACAATGTTATTCAAGGCAGCACGTACATCGCTTTGCGTAAGTGCGGAATAGTAACTTGTTGTGCCACCAGCTATTGCCATGGCAGTCAGCACTGCTTGGCCCTGCGATGCTTCCGCTTGCTGTGCAGGAGTTGTCCCAGATATGTTAGGAGCAACAGCAGAACCTACACCGAGCACGTAGGTTTTTATCCCATTATTTTTCAAATTCTGTATCTCATTTATTGCTTCAACAACTGCTTTGTTATTGGTGCTTGACCAAGTACTCGCGGTGATAGATGTAACTCCAAGAATTTGGGCTGAAGCACTTCCAAGAGGCGGATATACGTGACCATCGGTTCCCATGGTCGGTTGACCATCTGTAATAAATATTACATATTTCTGTCCGCAGGTTTTAGGTGCAGATGCGCCTGTTAGGTAATTTAATGCTTCCGTGAAAGCTCCAGCAACAGGCGCATAACCAGCTGATGCAGTGATGGTATTTTTTGCCGGAAATGTTTCTGGTCCAATATGCGTTAATATGCTATTTGTACTGTTGGTGTTGTTATATGTTGATGATAATGGAACTAATATGTTGCCAGAATTAGGGGTGGCTGATGCATTAAAACCATATCCTCTTAGAGAGTACCAGACTTCTGGACTGCTAGGAGTATACCCTGCGCTTGTAGGTCCTGCACCTTGAGCAATTCCATTTGAGTACTTTTGATAGCCAATATAGATACTACCCGGATGTTCATAGTCTGAAAGTGAAAAGTCGGACAATGATTTTTCTGGCCCATATCCGACAGCGTTTGACTCTCCACTGTCATTGCTATAGTAAGCATATAAAACGTCATTTATTATCGGGTTATCGCTAGTGTCATTGATGTAGAGTGTAGGACTGCTATATAAATTGCTAGTACCTATTTGCTGTGAGTTATTGTTAGAAAATTTGTTATATATGGCAATGCATGATTTGCTTTCATTATTGTAGCAAGGATTGTTTACGGGAATCGTAGAACCATTATTACTATCTTTTGTGAATGAGAAACCGGAGCTACCACTCATATAATATACCCAAGTATTATAAAGACCTGGGTTTGATGTTTTATAAGTCTCTAGAGAAAACTGAAGATTATTTTCATAGGTTGGTTGGGTGAGAATGCTTGCTAGAGAAACTTCAACACCATTTAACATAGATGGTGAATTATCAACATATCCGTTATTTAAATTTTTGCATGCAGATTGCGCAGCGGCAGTAATACCGTTTGTTCCGCAAGAAATTGTATATGGAACAATTGTATTTTCTGCTCCATAAGCTGGTGGAATAAAATCGCTTGTAATGTAATAAGGTGGTGAACTAGAGGCATTATTTTGTGTCGATATTCCAGAACCTGTCATGATTGCCCCAGATAGTTGAGTGGACAATACCGGTGCTGTTGATGACTGAGAACTGTAACTATTGGTAGATTGAAGCACTCCAGCCATGCTTTGTGAGTTGTCAAGAAGAATCAAGATTTGTGGCTGGTCAATCGAAGGGGTACTAAGGCCTCCGTTAGCAGCCTGGGCATAAGGCATTATTCCCTGTAATGGCAGGGCGTTTATCCCCAGAGCCAGAAGAATGGATATCGATTTTTTAATCTGCTTGTTCATCCGCCTATCACCTTTCGTATAACCGCCTGTACTGTCACACCCAAGCCGCCGCCTTTACTGTTCATGGCGTGGACAAAAACCACATAATACCGGGACTGAATTGAGTTGCCTGTACCGGTTTGGGATTGCTCATTCCCACCAAGTTGGGTGGACATACCGCCCGTTGGAAATATCACGTACTCCACCTTATAACTGAAAGGACCATAGCTTACAGTCCCGATGGAATCACATGTCGTGTTTGCACAGTTGGTCCAATAACTTGGATCATTCGGGGCTTGTATGGGTGCACTTTGAGTACTGGCTGTCAAGTATCCACTGGTTGGCATGTTTAGAAAAAATCTCGGTGCTAAATTGGCTCCAGCATTTGCCGATATCTCTGGCCATGTGGGTTGATTGTTTAACCAGGCAGACGCATGCTCCAGTCCCTGATCTGTCGCCTCCTGTGCCGCATTTTGTACGGCCAGATTAGAGGCAATCAAGCTGTTATTTTTATTGAGATACAGATAAGCCAACAGTGCCAGTGTCACCGCAAAATTCAGGACCAACACAATGACCAGAATGGCTCCTTGTTCTTCTTGGTTGTTATTTGCTCGTGCAATCTTTTTTGCTTGCTTTTGTGCTTGATCCTGAATTTCGGTTTTCTTTGATTGGTTATGTCCCATAATTAATCTCCCTGCCAAATACCGTTACGGACGGGGATTACGCTCTGAAATAAATGATATTCATAATGTTGACAGTTGCCTTGTAAACATCCTGGACCACCAGTGGTTGGTACGGTGTAGGTTGTACCCATAATGGAATAGCTGGCAGGACTCAAGCTATTGGGTAGATATCGGGAAGAACGGATCAGCATGGCTAATTGTACGGCAACAATATTTTGTGTTGCGCTGGGCGTGTAGTTTCCAGGTGTAACCCATTGTTGCACAGTACCGTTCGTGCCCAGTCCATACTGAAGTTGCAGATCAACCACCCCAGACGCTAACGCTTGTGGGGTTGGTGTCCCGCCTGAGTTGGTAGTGTACTGGGTAAGGTATAGGGTTGGCGTTCCTGTTCCTGTTTGTGTGGAACCTGGCGGTGTATCCAAAATCTGAAACTGATTAACAACAAAACCAGCATTCCCCAGATCGTAAAGTGGGGCGTTAGTAAAGTCAGAATTAGAAATGTTGTTGTTGCTATTCGACAACTGAGAAAATATTTGATTCGTATTAATCTTTGCGCAGGATGCTCCGCCTGAGTTCATGGTGATGGTGCCGTTCCCGCCGTTCCCGCCATTCCCGTTCCCATTACACGAACCGCTGCCACCCACAGTGGTGATTTCTCCAAAAACACAGGTGCCACCGCTGGATGCCGGAACAATCAAAGCCATATCACCAGGTTCCAATGATGCGCTGTTATTTACCTGAAGACTTGCAGCATTTAGGCTAGGAAGGCTAGCGACGGTTGTTGCCGGGGCACCTCCAAAACTGCCACCACCGATAACGGTACTAAAAGTATAAGGAGCTCCATAGATATAACCAGTACTCTGAACGGATGCGGTTATCGCGACCAAAGCGTTGGGAGTGGCGCCAGTATTCTTCACACCCACCACCCCATTCGGACACTGACTGTAACTCGGCAACCCATACCCCGCCGACTCAATAGCCTGGCGCATAATTGCCAAAGCATTCCGGCCGCGCTGCCACATTTCGCCGCTTGCAGATTGCTGACTGACGCTTTGGCTGGTTGTCAGAAAAAAGGTGAAAATGGCGGTAGCCAGTAGGCCCACCACAACCAGAGAAACCAGCAACTCGACCAAAGTCAGACCTTTTTCAAGGCATCCGAAATTGGATTGATGCGGAGAGTGAAGTCGATTCATGTCAGTAGCCCACTATGCTTTGTGTGGTATAGGTTTGAGCGCCACCACCCCAGGAGACGGATACGGTGGCGGTGCAGGGGCAGAGGCCGTTGTTGTTGAGCGATGTAACAGTCAGACTCACCTGGCTTTGTGGGGGCATCCCGTAGGCGCTCATCACTGCTGAAACGGGGCTCAATAATGTATTGTTGCTGGCCTGACTGGCACTGACTGTAGCTCCATCAAGGCTAAGTGCCTGTGCGCCGTTGGCCCGGAGCACGCCCATGGCACTCTGAGCAATTTCATAGCCGGATGTCAGATTCTGATTTTCATTGGTCATGGCAAAACTGCTGAGGAATATGCTCAAAATACCCAAGGAGCCGATGGCAAAAATCGCCAGGGCAGCCATGGCTTCAATGAGCGTTAATCCTGCTTGAAAATAATCGGTAATGTTGAGTAGGGAAGGCAATGTGTGCTGCAAACTGATCTGACAGGAACCTTGTTCAAAACGGGCCGACTGGATTGTTCGGGCAAGATTTATCGCGCAGTTTTTCCGGGAAGCAATAATGTTCGTTTTCATTGCAAGTTACACACGCTGCTGTTGGAGCCACTGGTAGCACAGTCGCGCACATTGCCCGCACCACTGAGCAGGGTCAGCCAATAACCATAGGTGGCGGCATTCTGGCCCGCATTACCAAAGTTCACGGCAGACCCAGTAATCGTGTTATTACTGCCATAAACCATGCCGGTGGGCGTGATGCTAAAAGTGCTGCTAAAAGTGCCGCCAGTGATGGTGTTACATACCGTATTGGGATAACGGCTGGCAAATTCCGCTGTAGACATCTGTGGTACTTGCTGACTGACGTTGCTGGCTGCGGGGGTAATGGTCCATGAGCAGCCCCCAGTGGTGCCACCACTGCTCACGGACACCTGCACCGGGTAACCACTACGGATGGCATACCCTTCCGCCCAGGTAATGTCCTGCTGCAAGCGACCTGATGCACCCTGAATGCGTGCCCGCACCATCCAGATATTGTATTGAGGGATAGCAATGGCCGCGATAATAGCCATGATGGCAATAATCACCATCAGCTCTATCAAGGTAAAGCCTTTACCCCAAACTTCGGGCAGGGTTTCGGGCAAGCCCTCACCCCCCATGCGTCACCACCGCGCCCATCTTGAAGATCGGCATGTACATGGCGACTACCAGAGTGCCGACAATCACGCCCAACACCACCATGATCATGGGCTCCATGAGGGTGGAGAGGCGATTGACGGATTCTTCTACGTCGTTTTCGTAAAAGTCCGCCACCTTGCCGGACATGACTTCGATGGCGCCGGTTTCTTCGCCAATGGACAGCATTTGCGTGGCCATGATGGGAAAGACACCATCGGTTTTGAGGCGGGTGCTGATGCGACCACCGGCGGCGACGTCATCGCGGGACCGTAATACGCTGTTTTCAATAATTACATTGCCGGAAACTTTCGAGAGGGTTTCCAGCGCTTCCAGAATGGGCACGCCCGCCGCCTGCATGGTGGACAAGGTGCGCATAAAGCGGGCGACGGCCCCTTTCAACAAAATGTCACCGAGTACTGGAATTTTCAGGGAAATCCGGTCAATGACGGTTTTGAAGGGCAGGCTGCGCTTATAGGCAAAAATGAATAACCAAACGGCGGCAATGGGCAGCAGCACCACAATATACCAGTGACTTTTCATCCAGTCGGAAATGTTGATGACAATCTGGGTGAGCAGGGGCAGGGTGGCTCCAAAGCTGCTGAACAGTTGCGAAAACACCGGAATTACGAAAATCATCAAAATCACCACTACCACCAGCATCACGGTAATGATGGCTGCTGGATAAAACATGGCGGACTTGACCTTTTTGTTGAGGGCCAGGGTTTTTTCGCGGTATTCGGCCAGACGCAGCAGGATGGTGTCGAGAATACCGCCCTGTTCACCGGCGGCAATCAAGGACACAAACAGTCGATCAAAATACTTGGGGAAATGCGCCATGGACTGAGAAAGTGATTCACCTTCCTTGAGATGCTTAAGGATACCCTTAAGGAGTTTTTTCATGGCTGCACCCTGGGTGGCGCTAATCAGCAGTTCAAAAGCCTGTACCAGCGGAACTCCGGCGTTGATCATGGTGGAAAGCTGGCGGACCATGACGACCAGTTGAGCTTCCTTGACGCCTTTTTCACCAAACAACGGTTGGGGTACTTTGCGCACTGTAACCGGCACCAGTCCCTGTCTGCGGAGAGCTACCCGCACCACATTGGCACTGGCGGCATTCATTTCGCCTTTTTTCTTGTCTTTGGCACCGGGCAGAGTGGCTTCCCAGACAAAGTCGTAGGTTTTCGCCTCTTTCACCGCCGCCTTTTTTCCTAGTGCAGTTGCCATCTGTTCACCTTGTCCATCCCCGTCTTCCTTCCCAATTAGCACATACCCATTATTTTGCAAGGAGTGGGATACCATGAATTTCATGGTTCCTTGAAAATACGAAAGGGCTGTAGTTCAATTTTGTCCGACTGGGTTTTGCTTGGTAGCTCAGCATACAGGTGGGGAAAGAGCGTAAGGCCGTACCATTAGATCACTTTGGATGGGATTGACAGATAGCCACAGCACGTGCTGAGTAGTATGTGAACTACCCAAGCACACGCACTACGGTAAACAATAAGTATAATTTATGGATGACCTGGATGATCACCCTATTTTAGTTGTTGCAGGCGAAGCCCTTTGGCGGCCTTTTCGTTACGCTGGGCCGATATCTGGATCCAAATCAAGAGGATCGCCCCATTCATGCCGGACTTCTCCCCTTCTTTTGTCTGGAATGCTGATTCCTTTAAAAACTTCCTGAAAAGGCTTCAGGTCTGCCGGTAAGGATGGCATGCTATCCAGTGATTCCATAATCTTGCCCGCTTCTCGCGCGGTCATTGTGGCAACAACCATTTTATCTTCAATATTAACCTGCATGAGATTCTCCTTGATAAAATGACTTCGGTTGACGGAATTCATTATCCATGGAAAGCACTGCTTCTGCAGAAAGATAGGCAAAATCAAGCGTGGAGCGATTAAAATCCCCTGCTTTTTTAAGCAGGGCATCAGACACTTTGTCAGCCTCGGTTTTGCTCATCCTCAGTCGAAAAGTGCCATCAGACTGTTTTTCAAGATCCATCAAAACCTCCTTATATATTTTGAGCTAAAAATTTAAATACCACAGGTGTAGACCATAAAAAATGAGTAACGTTCCTTTTTTAATGCAGCGTTTCCACACTTTCTGTCAGAATGCCAATATTCAGTTCCCGACAGGTCAGTTGTATGCCATGGACAATGGCCTGACGACGTTCGTGGCGATCAATATCAATAATCAGCCTTCTGTCGAGTTTGATATAATCGGGCAGGTAGTTCGCCAGCAAATTGAATCCCACATAACCGGCATCAAAATCATCATCGGAAATTTTGCTTCATGTGGACATTTCAGGGATAGATATTTTTTTTGATCAGTAAAATAATATTATGGAAGTATCAGGTGTTCTCCTCTATTCAGAAACAACAAATCTATATAGAATATTAGAAATTAAAATACAATCAATGACACCAGAAACGATAACCATTCTTCGCAGGAGAAATTGTATGAAACCTTGGTTGATTGTAACTGGTGCTTCGGGTTCACTTGCTGAAACTTTTATTCGTTTAGCATTAAAGAGTGACTGGCGGATACTGGCAGTCACCCGTCAAAAAGATTTGCCTGCTATTTTTGAGTCATCAGAAATAACGATTATTCAGGCCGATGTATCGACTATGACGGGTACAGGTTCGGTGATTGATTTTTTCAAGGAGCGTGATGAAGTTCCTGAAGGACTAGCACATCTGGCTGGTTCTTTTCTGTTAGCCGGATTATTACAAACATCTGAGGAACAATACCGGGCTTGTCTCGCAGCCAATCTCGACTCTGCCTTTTTTATGTTAAAGGCATTTATGACACTTCGGAAAAAACATGATAACGGTGGGAGCGCAGTTTTCGTATCATCAGTGGTATCAGAAAGTGGAGTCGCTTTTCATGAAGCGGTTGCTGCTGCCAAAGGTGGCCTTGAATCGCTCGTCAGGGCTTCTGCCGCCACACATGCCCGCGACAGAATTCGCATTAACGCAGTTCGCTCAGGCCTAATGGATACAAAAGCTGCGGCGCATTTATTGCGCAATGAACAAAGCCGTAAAATGGCACAAAAACAGTATCCTCTTGGTGAACTGATCCAGCCAGATCAAGTGGCAAAGGCTATTCTATTTTTGCTTGAAGAAGCACAAATTACGGGGCAGATTTTATCTGTTGATGGTGGGTTTAATGCCATACGCCCATTGGTTACCATTTGAAATGTTCCGATTTTGAAATCAATCCCATGATGACGTCAGTCACTGCTGTTGGCGGTGACGACCCACTTGCGTCTTGATGACTCTGCTTTTCTGTATGTGTTTAGCCTTCGGTTGGCACCCAAAAAAGACACCTCGCAACTTATTTTTCTAAGCGTCTGTTTTATTTGGTGGGTTGTGAGGGGATCGAACCAACGATCCGCTGACCCGCGCTTCTCCCCACGTATAGTGGACCCCCTTAGTCAAGACAAAAGAGTGAATGTTTAAGCTACTCTGGCTTCTTCCATTGCAGCGGAATGGATCTACCCCAAACCATCCCTGAGTAATGGTGATGATCTTGTATTTTTCACGGCATCCTATAAGATATATCATAATTAGATATATCTAAAAGGCGGTTCCCATGAAACTATCCAATGACCCAGAGGGAAAATGTTCCGGGCCTTGCCACAGA
>Ga0172382_10006035_pt1 | contig 17798 bp, 19 predicted proteins | sample Leawel138RmetaG_FD_122245 | JGI IMG/M metagenome (GOLD analysis project Ga0172382, IMG submission 122245) | Leachate microbial communities from a municipal landfill in Southern Ontario, Canada - Leachate well 138R metaG | ecosystem: Engineered > Solid waste > Landfill > Unclassified | place...
GTCCAAGGGCAATCTCGTTGACCATCGGCGCCGCGATCAGGAACGAGAAGGTCACGCCGAGCGGTACGCCTACGGACACGAAGCCGACGAACAGCGGCACCGCCGAGCAGGAGCAGAACGGCGTGACGATGCCAAGATGGGCGGCCGCGATATTGCCCAGTCCCTCGCGTTTGCCGGCGAGCAGCGCGCGTGTGCGTTCGGGCGAGAAGAAGCTGCGGATCACGCCCATGGCGAAGACCACGAGCGTCAGCAGCATCAGAACCTTGGGCGTATCGTAGAAGAAGAATTCGACCGAGGATGCGAGGTGACTGCCCGGTTCGATTGGCATCTGCGCCACCAGCCACTGCGCGAAGGGCAGCAACTGGTTGTAGATCGCGAACCAGGCGACGAGAAAGATCGCAATTCCGGCGAACCAGGCAGTCTGCGATTTGCGAGCCTGGCCCAGCGATGCGGCAAGCGTGTTCATGTCAGGCGGCCCTTTTCTGGCAGGCCGATTGCGGCAGCGGCGGCAAGGCCGAGAGGATAGAGTCGATGATCGCCACCCAGTCCGCAGGCAGATCGGCGCGCCTGCGATAGCGCACCCACTGCGCATCGCGCCGGTCGGTCAGCAATCCAGTCTGCTTCAGGCGCTTCATATGCCGCGACATGCGCGACTGGGTCACGCCGAGGCGGTCCATCAACTCGCAGACACAATGCTCGTCACCATCCCAGACGATTTGCAGGGCGCGCAGCCGCGTGGGCTCGTTAACTGCGCTTAACAGGTCATCGACTCGCATATCCATGCAGCATGCCTATGCGCCCGCCCGCATATGCGCTTTGACGCAGGTCAATCGACTGCCACCAATTCGACATTCCTCGAATCATCGATTGACGCGAAGTCCCTACAGCCATATTTCGACGAAACTGGAAGGATCGACGAATCATGGATGAACTGACCACACAGGTCTGGGCGGTCGATGCGCTTGGCGCGCTCGCGCATGAGACGCGGCTCGGCGTGTTTCGTATGCTGGTGATGGCCGGGCCTGATGGCCACGTCGCAGGCGCCATTGCCGAACGCGCGGGCGTGCCGCCCTCGACCATGTCGCATCATCTGGCGACTTTGGAACGCGCTGGCCTTGTCCAGTCCGAGCGCGAGAGCCGCCTGATCCATTACCGCGCCGACTATGCCGGAATGCGTCGCCTGCTCACCTTCCTGATGCAGGATTGCTGTCAGGGCTCGCCGGAAATGTGCGCCGACCTGATGGCGGGACTCCATTGTGAAACCGCAAACTGAAGGGTTGGGTATGTCCGACAAGGTTTACAACGTCCTGTTCCTCTGCACCGGTAACAGCGCCCGCTCGATCCTGGGTGAGGCGGCGATGAACAAGCTCGGCGAAGGGCGCTTTCGCGCTTACAGCGCCGGGAGCCAGCCCAAGGGCGAAGTCCACCCCATGGCGCTCTCGGTGCTCAATGGCATGGGATACGACACGAGCGGGATGCGCTCGAAGAGTTGGGACGAGTTTTCCAAACCCGGAGCGCCCGAGTTCGATTTCATCTTCACCGTCTGCGACAACGCTGCTGGCGAGACTTGCCCGGTATGGATCGGCCATCCGATGACCGCGCACTGGGGGATCGAAGATCCGGCGGCCGTCGAAGGCGAAGGCCAGCGCGACGCCTTCATGCGGGCGCTGCGTTATCTCACCAACCGTATCTCGCTGTTCCTCACGCTGCCGCTCGCCAGCATCGACGAGATGGCGATGAAGCAGAAACTCAAGGAAATCGGCCGCAGCGAAGGCGCGAGCGCGCAGGCAGGAGCAGACAAGTGACCACTGACATCGTCATCTACCACAACCCCGAATGCGGCACCTCGCGCAACGCGTTGGCCATGATCCTCAACGCCGGGATCGAGCCGCACGTCATCGAATATCTCAAGACCCCGCCGTCGCGCCCGTTGCTGGAAAGCCTGATTGAACGCGCGGGGATCGGCGCGCGTGCGCTGTTGCGCGAAAAGGGCACGCCTTATGCCGAGCTTGGCCTCGATAATCCCGAATTGACGGATGAGCAGTTGATCGATGCGATGATGGAGCATTCGATCCTCATCAACCGCCCGCTGGTGGTCTCGCCGCTGGGCGTGAAGCTGTGCCGCCCTTCCGAGGAAGTGCTCGACCTGATCCCGGCAGCGCAGCAAGGGGCCTTCGCCAAGGAAGACGGCGAACAGGTGGTCGATGCCGCCGGCAACCGCGTGACCGGCTGAGCCAAGGACTAGCAAATGACCGCACCTGCAAAGCGCGAACGCCTGTCGTTCCTCGACCGCTACCTCACCCTCTGGATTTTCCTCGCCATGGCAATCGGAGTCGGGCTCGGCTCGACCTTTGCTGCATTGCCCAAGGCGATCGACAGTCTGTCGTGGGGCACGACCAACATTCCGATCGCCATCGGCCTGGTGCTGATGATGTACCCGCCGCTGGCGCGCGTGCGTTATGAGGAACTGCCAAGGGTGTTCGAGGACAAGCGCGTACTGGCAATCTCGCTGATCCAGAACTGGATCATCGGTCCGACGCTCATGTTCGCGCTGGCGGTCCTATTCCTCAGCGACAAGCCGGAATACATGACCGGGCTGATCCTGATCGGTTTGGCCCGCTGCATCGCCATGGTCATCGTCTGGAACCAACTCGCCAAGGGTGACAACCAGTATGTCGCGGCGCTGGTTGCCTTCAATTCGATCTTCCAGATCCTCTTCTTCAGCGTCTACGCCTGGTTCTTCCTTGCCTTACTGCCGCCGCTATTCGGGCTTGAGGGCAGCGTGATCCATGTGAGCTTCTGGACTATCGCGCAGGCCGTACTGATCTATCTCGGCATTCCGTTCCTGGCCGGCTTCTTGACCCGCAAATGGCTGGCCGCAGCCAAGGGGCAAGAATGGTACGAAGGCACCTTCCTGCCGAAGATCGGGCCGATCACGCTGGTGGCGCTGCTGTTCACGATCGTCGCCATGTTCAGCCTGAAGGGTAACGAGATCCTGACGCTGCCCGGCGATACGCTGCGTATCGCCATTCCGCTGACCATCTACTTCGTCGTCCAGTTCACCATCAGCTTCTTCATGGGCAAGCTCATCGAGAGCGACTATCCGCGCACGACCGCCGTGGCCTTCACGGCGGCGGGCAACAACTTCGAGCTGGCCATTGCCGTCGCCATCGCCGCCTTCGGGCTGGCCTCGCCGGTGGCCTTTGCCGCCGTCATCGGCCCGCTGGTCGAAGTGCCGGTGCTGATCCTGCTGGTCAATGTCGCGTTCTGGTTCGGAAGGCGGTGGTTCCCTTCGACCGTGCCAGCCGAAGCGCGCGCGTGAACCTCATAGCCGCCCCTTCGCTTGCGCTCTTTCTTGGCGCAGCCTTCTTCGAGATCGCCGGCTGCTTTACGTTCTGGGCCTGGGCGAGGCTCGGCAAGTCTGTCTGGTGGCTCGTACCCGGCGGCATTTCGCTGTTGATCTTCGCCTGGCTGCTGACCTTTGCTCAGAGTGATGCGGCCGGGCGTGCTTACGCCGCTTATGGCGGGATCTACGTTATGGCCTCATTGCTCTGGCTCTGGATTGTCGAGCGCCAGCAACCCGATCGTTGGGACGTGACCGGCGCCGCGGTCTGCATTGCGGGTGCGGCGATTATCCTGCTCGCGCCGCGTTCCGCTTGAGGAAATTCAATACCATGTCCGACCATCGTTACCTGCGCTCCTTAGCAGACGCCGCTAGCCTGCCCGCACTGAAGCCCGAATACGTTCATCGCCGGCCCGCTTTTGGCCTCGGCGAACTCGATCCGCCGCCGCGCGTACTCCTGCTCTACGGTTCGCTGCGTGAACGATCCTATTCACGCCTTGCGGTCGAGGAAGCTGCGCGCCTACTGCAATTCTTCGGCTGCGAGACTCGCATATTCGATCCCGCTGACCTGCCGCTTCCCGATCAGGTCAAGGACGATGATCATCCTGCCGTCCATGAACTGCGCGAACATTCTCTCTGGTCGGAAGCGCAGGTATGGTGCAGCCCCGAGCGCCACGGCCAGATTACCGGCATCATGAAGACCCAGATCGACCACCTGCCGCTGGCCTACAAGGGCCTGCGGCCCACGCAGGGGCGCACCCTGGCAGTGATGCAAGTCAGCGCCGGATCGCAAAGCTTTAACAGCGTCAACACGTTGCGCGTTCTCGGCCGCTGGATGCGGATGTTCACCATTCCTAATCAGTCCTCGGTGGCCAAGGCATACGAGGAATTTGATGAGGCTGGGCGCATGAAGCCATCCAGCTACTATGATCGGATTGTCGACGTGATGGAGGAATTGGTGCGCTTCACGGTGCTGCTGCGGCCACACGCTGACCAGTTGGTCGACCGCTATTCCGAACGCAAGGATAGCGATCGTCCGGTTTCTGTCGCTGGCGACATCCTCGCATCGATCGGCCCTGCGGCCTGATTTTCCTCACAACAAGGGATTGAGGTGTGTGCCTGAAAGCCCTGCCGTCATCTTGGCGGCAGGGTTGAACCCGTTCACAATCAACGCTATAGGCCTCGTCAACCGCAAGGACCCGGTGCAAATCCACGTGGCTATTCCGGCCGCCGATCCGCCGGACAATATCACGCACGACTAACTTTTCGCTTTGGCGCAGGAAGGCTGTGCTGATGACCTGATCACAGGCGATAAGTCGGACTTGCTGAGCCTTTTCTGGCATGGCGAAACGCCGATCGTCACCGTGTGGCAGATGCTCGAAAAGTTGGGTGGATCTGGCTCCTGATCCTGCGACCATAGCTCCATCCGACCGAGGCCTTCATGATGCAGTGCTTCTCTTGAATGTGGCAGCGCAGATCCAGAACCTTCGAGATGCAGGTTCGCCTTCCGCGTGAATGATCCCGAAGCCATCGGCTCCAAAGGCAACGACCTGGAACAGCGCGCACGTCTGCCAAACCATCGCCTCCGGCTTATTTCCCCGCCCGCCGAGGCGGGCTCCTCGCGGCCGCTCCGCTTCAAATAAGCTTGCGGGCTCCGGTCCTTCGCTGCCGCTACGGCCTGACGGTTAGCAGCCGCGCTAGCGCCGCTCCGACGGTCTGCCCATCGCCCGGATGGTTCGGGCGACCATCAGGAGAAAGTCCATGCCCGCAATCGGTTTCGTCACTCGCTCAGGCTCGACCTTCAAGGGTCAGCTCCGCACCATTTCCGTCCGCGCGGAAATCGAAATTTCGCCCAACACCAACAAGACCGCAGATAGCCAGCCGGATTTCCGTGTCACTTCCGCAGGCGTCGAGGTCGGCGCGGGCTGGCAGCGGCGCAGCGAGGCTTCCGGCAACGAATACGTTTCCCTGACCCTGGCCGCTCCCGAGTTCGGTCCCCGAAGGCTCTACGCCAATCTCGGCCGGGCTGCCGGACAGGACAATGAGGAAAGCTACGCGATCATCTGGAATCCCGCCGACTGACCGGTGGTCTTGCTCCCCGGCCAGCGGCCGGGGAGCACCATGAATACGAGACGTCGAAGCTAGCGCGGGGAAGTGGGGCTGAAACCGCCCCAATAGACAGCGCCCTGCACGAGAGGTTGGAATACTTCTCTCAGAAGGCCCATGGTGTCATGCGCCGTCCGTCCGCCTCAAGGATGAGCGGTTCCCCCAATTTTGCCGCTGCCTCCACTTCGCTGCGCTACGCTCCGGCCCCGGCAAAATCGGCTCCCCCACTCCCCGCTGCGCGGCGCCCGGGCAAAGCCCGGACGTCCTTGACCCGGCCGCACGCCGCATGAGCCGGCGCCCCTGTCATTCAAGAAGACAGGAGGCTAGCATGCACACGATTTCGAACACGGCACAGGCCGACAACGCCGCCTACTTTGCAGTCTGCACGCGGGCACAGCACCGCGCACGCAGCAGCTACTTCACGCAGTACGTCATCATGGACCGGGAGTTCGGCTATCTCGCGGTGGACGAGGGAGACTACAGCCCCATGCCGATGGAGATGATCGACAGGGTGGTTTACGCTGTCACCGGTAAACTCGACGACGAGTTTTGACCGGATCGGGGAGAGGGCCTGCCAGGCTCTCTCCCGCGTCCGTGTGATCGCCCCGGCTCGCTTGATCGCCTTTCACACGCCGCGTTCGAGTTCCACAGCCTTTTCTAAAGCGGCAATTCGTTCTGCACACACAGCGCTCGCGACCTGTCCCAGCGCCTCGATCCTTTCAGTCAGCCACTCGATCTCTTCGATCGTAATACGATAGTGCTTCGAGTACCGCGCCTTGACGTAGGCCTCCCGGAGCTTGCTGAACATTGCCCGATCCTTGCGGCTCTCCCGCGGCCATACGTCAACCAGCCTGAGATCCAGCGCTTCTGCACGCGTTCTGAGAAATGCGAGGTTGTGATTGTGTGGTGTATAGAAAGTGCAGACGAGCAGCGTGCCATGATAGAGGAATTCCGCGGCCTGATGCAGGTTGAACACCGCTTCCTTTAATCGCCCCTGTTTTGTGACATACAAGGCGGTGTCACGCCGACCAGCCGCCGCCGGAAACCACTCGTCATAGTATTCTCGCGCCATCTTGAGGGCGGCTTGTGGCGCCTTCGGTTTCGGCTGGTGGAATTCTACATCGTCAGATTCATACAAGGCGATGCCGTCGCGTGCGATGTCCATGAAAAAGTATCGGCCATGCGCGAGGCCGTCATTCACCTGCTGCAGCGAATGGACAATGAAGTTGACCGGGGTACGAAGGCTCCCGGTAATGCTGAATTCGCGCAGGAGACGATCATCCAGCTTTGCCCAGTGCTCGGCACGATCGGTCAACTTGCTGTCGTTGACAACGATGAGGATGTCGAAATCCGACTGATAGCCCTTTGCCGTGTGCGGCTCATCGACCCAGCCGCCGCGCGCATAGCTACCGTAAAGCACGATCTTCTTTATGCGGCTGCGCTTCTTTCGCTCGCTGGTGACCAGCGAATGGGCATCTTCGAATTCCTCGAAGATGAGCTGGACAACACGTTCCAGTTCGCGCTGCTTTGCCGGAGGAAGATGATCGATGTTGGTTCTCACGGGCGTTTCCTTAGCAAGCCCTTCCGAACGATGCACGCCCATGGCGCAGTGGCTCGGCCGGAAGGGTGTTGTTAATTTCTATCTGTCGATATCGGCTGCGGCGCGGGAGATTTCTCGGACTGCTATCAGCAGGTGCCGACGGAACTTGCGCCGTGAAATGCGCAGCCTTCGACAGATCCTTTCCGGGCTCCAGCCATGGTAGAGCCTGAGCCGGATGACGATGGTCGCAAGCCGGGTCATGCGCGGCGCGGCCCGAAGCCAGATCTTTTGACCCACCTCCCGCTCGGCCTGGCTCAGTTCGGCATGATCAAGATCTCCAGCGGTCATGACGCGCCTCCGCCGGTTTTCGTCGGCGTGGTTGGCTCTTTGCGCCGACGCGTTGATGGCTCCACCTGATCGAGGATCAGCATTCCGATTCGTTCGGCGCTGGCCCTGAGCGTATCGTCTGCCAGGTGCGCGTAGCGGGCAGTCGTCTGGATGCGCTTATGTCCCAGCAGCCGGGAGACGGTGAACAGGCTTTCGCCCGCCATGATCGCATGGCTGGCAAAGCTGTGCCGCAGGTCATGGATGCGCAGCGTTCCCGGAAGGTGGGCTTCCTTCCGCACCGAAAGCCACACAGTCCTGACCCGTTCGTAGGGCACGGCGCCTCCGAACTGGAAAACCTTGTGGCGTCCGCGCGCGGCCGTTCGTCGCCGTCTGTACGAGGTGAAGAACCGCCGGGCTGCGGTCCCCATCGGAACATCGCGGGCGCCAGTCTTGCTGTCTCGAAGCCGTAGCCGGTCGGGCCGGACATCCTCCCAGCGCAAGGATAGAATCTCGCCCACCCGGCAGCCGGTGAGGAGCAGGGCTTCGAGGACACCCGCCGCAGGACAACCGATGTTCGACCTGCGCGTAAGGACGCTGCCGAGGCGGGCCATCTGCGCCCTGGAGAGAAACGTGCCGATAGCGCGCCGCCGGTTCAGACGAATGCCAACCGCCGGATTCGACCAGTCCGGTGGCAGCATGTCCCACCGCTGAGCCGATGTGAGCATCTGGCTCAGAATGCCGAGTGCCCGGTTCGCACCGCCCGGGCTGGTCATCCCGTATCGCTCGAACCAGGACACGACATCGCGGCGTGTGATGGTATCGATCGGACATGACCCGAACGATGGGAGCAGTTGCAGCCGGACGTAGCTGCGATAGGCGCGCAGCCCCGATGGCTTCAGCTTTGCCGCATGACGCAGTTCATGCTGGGCGCACAATTCCCTGAAGGTCACAGATTGCCTGGCGGGCTTTCTGTCTCCGGCCAGGAATGCGACCGCCGCCATTCGGGCGGCTTTCACCCCCATGGCAGGGAAGGTCCCAAGTGTCGATCTTACAGGAAGGCCATTGGATCGTTCCCGCACTTCCCACGTCTTGGTGCCGGATGGACGCACGCGCAGACTGAGGCATGCCTGACGTTCGTCGCGCAGTGCATATTCGCGTGGTCCTGGTCGAGCTCTGCTGCAGATTGCGTCGGTCAGGTGCGTCTTGAGGTTAGCCATTTCCGACCTCCTTGCGGCTGCCCGCGAACGACTGAACGCGTTCCCGCGAACGCGCGCGGGAGGGACGGTGTCGGGTGGGTGAGGGGGCGCCCGGATCGGAGAGGGCGTCATCGATCAGTTTCGAGACGCGGTTCGCCGACCGCCTGATCGCGGAGGTCGGCATGTGCGCATAGACTAGCGTGCTGTCGATGTCGTGATGCCCGAGGAGCGCGCCAACCACCTTGAGGTCGAGTCCGTTCGTTACCCCGACAGCGGCGAAGTGATGGCGCAGGTCATGGAGGCGAAGGGTGGGGACACCGGCTGCCTTCCTGATCTTCTTCCACGTGAAGTCCACGGACGATCTGGGGGCATCATCGTTCATACCGGGGAACACGAAGCGGCCGCCGAACAAGGAACGCCGCCGATCGAGAATGGTCACGGCAGGAGCACAGAGCCAAACCGTCCTCGGCCCCGATTTTGAGTCTTCCAGAACAGCTCGGCCGTCTTCGACACGATCCCATTCGAGTGTCAGGATCTCGCTCTTGCGGGCTCCTGTGAGAAGGAGCAGCCGGATGACGTCGCACGGATCAGGGTAGAGCTCGGCGTGCCCGTCGATCGCTTTCCAGAGGCGGCGCATGGTGGCAGGCGTGAGGTGACTGCCTCGCTCGCCCTGGATCTTCTTCCGCAGACCCCGACAGGGGTTCGAGCCGCCTTTGCGCAGCCCATGATCCTCGGCGTAGAGCATCATCCCGGACAGCGTCGAAAGCGCCATGCGCGCTGCGCTCGTCGTCCGGGTGAGCTCCTGATGCCATTTCATGACCTCGCTTCGGGTGACGGCCCGGACCTGGCGAGCACCAAGCGAGGGTAGAATATGGAGGCGGGCGGTCCCCTCCATGACCCGTCCGGTGGAGGGTTTCCATCGTCGTTCCTCCCCGAATGCGAGATAGCCTGCCATCACTTCAGCAACGCTTGCCGTCTCGGAATAGAGGCCGGAGTTGTCCTTTTGCGGGGTGGACAGGGGCGCCGTGCAGAACGCCCGCGCGGACTGAACGGGAAGAGAGTAGGCATCCCCGAGGGTCTTCCGGCGGGTCCTGCCTTTGCCGCTTTCAAACACGATCCAGGTTCTCGAACCGGAGGCGCGAAGACGAAGAGCAAGGCCCGGGGCTTCGCTGTCGTAAATCAGTTTCTCGCCGTTTGAAGGCAGGGGCAGTGAAGGAATGTCGACCCCGGCGAGGTCGATCTTTTTTGTGCGGCGCATTGAAGCACTCCATGTCTCCGGCGCCGATGCGCCGGGGAAGAAGCGCGTCACCGGGACAAGTTCCCGGGGACACGCGGGGAACTTCATGGACAGTCATTTCGCGCACGATCTTGCCGACACCGAGTCCCTCGATCCGAACCGAAGAAGGACAAGAAAAAGTCCATGACCTTCAGCCTTTTGACCCTCCCGGGCCAGGACTTGCGGGCGCAAGAGCAAGCTCTTGCGTGTTGTCGTCACTCATGCCCCGAGGGGCAATTTTGTAATGCACCGTACGCACGGGTGCTGTGGCCTGAAACGGTCATGAAATCAGTGTCTTATGCTGGCAGACGCGTCAGCCATAAATCACTTCACTTGGCTGACGCGTCTGCCACCTCAGTTCTATTGCCCGGAAAAGCCCAGCAATTCCGCCATTTCTGGCTGGCAGACACGTCCGCCACGCTGATTTTATTGTGATCGGCGCCTGTCTGCGCTATAGTGGCGGCGCGTCGTGACCTCCTTGCCGAAGCTCCAGTCGGAGCATCACCTTGGCAAGGGTCACAATCCGGATTGACGATGCCCTTTACGAGCGGCTTCAACGCCGTGCCCGTAAAGTCGGCGTCAGCGTCGCCGAACTCCTCCGCCCCGCGATAGACCAGACCGCCGATCCCCGCGGAGGCTATGTCTACACGACGCAGGACGAAATCCTCTCCTGCGTCCTGCAGACGCTCTCTATCCTCGCGGCATCGGTACGGCGCCGGTCGCCCGAGACGCTCGAACAGGGCATGGCCGACGCCAGGGCGCTGCTCCTCGAAAAGGGGCTGCTCTCACCGGACGAACAGCCATGACCCGGCGCGCGGATCCCCGCCTTGCGGACTCGTGCTGCGTGTCGCGGTTCCCCTCGATGCGCTCTCTCATGAGCGGCGCGACCTCCTCTAGCCTTCAGCTGTCGGCCGGGTCTGCCCCCAATCCGGACGCACATCGTAGCGCGCCGCCGGCCGTTTGGGGGAGGACCCGGCCATGAGCATCTTCCGTAACGACACGCTGGGGAGCTGGACGCGGGGCGGGCAGGCGATCGTCCACAATGTCCGCATGACCACCCAGGTCTTTTTCCAGACCGTGCTGGCCGGGCTGGTCCTCTGGCTGATGGGGACATGCTGGTATGCGTTCGAGAAGTCGACCGGCTATCAGCGCTTCGTCCTCGCCAAGCTGGTGGAGGCGACTATCAAGGCGGATGCCGCGCCGGGGACCAACGACCCGGTACTGTTCCGCACCCCCGACGGGCGCCAATACTGGACCTCGGCCGACACCCTCGCCGACTCCGGTGTCGCGAAGCAGGCGCTCCACAAGCTCGAAAAGGATCTCATCCACGGAGCGGCCATTGCCGGCCTGGTCGCCCTCTTCGGATTGGTCAGCGCCTGGTTCTACTTCACCCGGACGGGGCGTGGCCTCGGCTCCAACGAGTATCTGCGCGGCGCTCGCTTCGGGACAGCCTCGGAGGTTCGTCGTGCGCTCCGCAAGGAGAAGAAGGGGCCTCTCACCATCGGCGGCGTCGCCGTGCCGGAAGCTTTCGAGCCCGAACATATTCTGCTGGTCGGTGCTCCTGGGACGGGCAAGACCAATCTCATCACCACCATGCTCGAAGGGGTCCGCAAGCAGGGTAAGCGGGCGATCGTTTATGATACCGCCGGGAGCTTCGTCGAGAAATTCTATCGCCCCGGCAGGGACATCCTCCTCAACCCGCTCGACAAGCGCACCGACATCTGGAGCCCCTGGGTCGATGTCCCGCAGGAATATCATTACGACCAGATCGCGGAGTCCACGATCCCCGACAAGCTCGGCGATCCCTTTTGGTCGAAGGCCGCCCGCGGCACGCTCGTCGCCGTCTTGCGGAAGCTTGCAAGGAGAAAGCACACCCTGATCTCGGTCCTGCTCGACCGAGTGCTGCGCTCTCCGCTTGCCGATCTCGCCGCCTATGTGAAGGGCACCGACGCCGCCGCCTTCATCTCTTCCGAGGGGGAGCGTACCTCGGCGGGCGTCCAGGCTGAGCTTGCCTCTGTGATGCGCAGCTTTGCCTATCTCGACGATACCGAGGACGGCTTCTCGATCCGGCGCTGGGTCGAGGACGAGAAGGATGACAGCTGGCTGTTCGTGACAGTCAAGGCCGATCAGCTTCCCTCGCTGCGCCCCCTCATAACCGTGTGGCTCGATATCGCGATCAGCGCGATCATGAGCCTCGCACCCGACCGGGATCGGCGGCTCTATTGCGTCATCGACGAACTGCCGACGCTCCAGAAGCTCCCCAGCCTGTCCGACTTCCTCGCCCGCGCGCGCAAATATGGCGGCTGCGGTATATTGGGGTTCCAGTCCTATCCCCAGCTTACCGCAACCTACGGCAAGGAAGATGCCGCGGCCATCACCGGCTACTGCTCGACCTGGGTCGCGCTTCGAGCGAACGATACCGATACATCCGAACTCATCTCCAAGAACCTCGGCCGGGTGGAACAGGTCGAAGCCAATGAGGGGATGAGTTACGGCGTCAACGACATGCGCGACGGGGTGAACCTCAGTCGCATGCAGGTGACCCGCCCGCTGGTGATGGACACCGAGGTCAATCACCTGCCGAACCTTTCGGGCTTCCTCCGCTTCGGCCGCAACCTCCCCGTCGTCCGTTTCACCGATCGCTTCAATCCGCTGCCTTCGATCGCGTCCGCGTTCGTCGAGCGCACCGAGCCCCCCAAACGACTGCCGCTCGGCAAGGCCATCATCTCCCAGGCATGGGCAGAGCGCCGCGCGCGCCAGGCGCGGGAGGAGGCTGCGAGGCGAGGGCAGGGGCCGGGACATCCTGACGCGCCGCCGTCTCCCGGAACGACGCAAGGCGATCTTTTCACCGGCGAGGCCAATCCCCCGTCGGCCGAAGAACCGATCGCAGAGCCGGATCCTCAGGACGCCGTGCCGCAAGATGAGGTGTTCGGGCACACCGACCATGGCGAGTCCGGCATGGCGGACGACGGAGCGCCGATCGACGATCATCCTGACGAGGAGAACAGGGTCGCCACTCCCATTCCCTTGCTGGGGGCGAAGCGTGGCAGCATCCGGGTAAGCCTTGCCAGCCATGGCCGCGCCGAAGGTCCGCGTGAGAAGGCGAAGCCGGCATGATCCATCCTCGCCGTCTCAAGGGGACGCCCGCCAACATCGGTCGCTACTATACGATCGGCGACTACTATACCAAGGGCGGCAACGAACCGTCGGAATGGGGCGGCAAGCTCGCCGCCAGCCTCGGCCTGTCCGGACCTGTCGATCCCAAGCAGTTCGAGGAATTGCTCGCCGGCAAGGTCGGCGATCAGCAGCTCGGCCGCCGGCGCAAGGATGGCATCCAGCATCATCCCGGCTGGGACTTCACCATCAGCGCGCCCAAGTCGATCTCGATCCTGGCGCTGGTCACGGGCGACGAGCGCATCCTTGCCGCGCATGAGCGCGCGGTCGGTGTCGCGCTCAAATATCTCGAAGAGCATGCCGAACTGCGCCGCCGGGTGGAGGGCGAGGTGGTCCACGAGACTACTGGTCGGCTGCTTTTCGCTCGCTTCACCGAGTATGCGAGCCGCGAGCACGACCCGCAGCTTCATACCCATGTCGTCGTCCTCAACATGACCAACCATCTCAATGGCGACCGCATGTCGAGTCTTGAGACTCGCTCAATGTATGCCGAGCAGATCGTCGCAGGGCAGATCTATCGGAACGAAGTTGCCCACGATGTGCGCGAGATCGGCCATGAGCTTCTGATCGATCCGCGCAGGGGCTTGTTCGAAGTCGAAGGCATGCCCGGCCAGCTTATCCGCGATTATTCGCAGCGCGCGGAGCAGATCAACGAGCATGCCGCAGAGAACGGGCTTGAGGGCCAGGCCCAGCGCCGCGTCTCCTTCTTCGCGACCCGCAAGCCGAAGGAGACGGTCGGCATCGATGATCTGCGAGAGCAATGGCGCATGCGCGCCGAACCCTATCGGGAGGATCTCGACAAGCTCCAGGCGGCGGCGCAGGAGCGTGGTGAACGAATCATCGAGACCGATCCGCGTGTTGCGCGCCGTGCCGCGCTGTTCGGCATCCGCCAGAACGAAACGCGCGAGGCGGTCAACAATATCGGCCGACTCTATCGCACCGCGCTCGCGTCGCACGTCGGCGAGGTTCGCCTCGGCGACGTGCGGCCGCTCTACGATGCGCAGGAGAACAAGGGCAAGCTGCTGGTCACCGTGCGCCAGACGGGCGATCAGCAGCTCCCGCGCGGCCGGACGTCACGCCGGACCGCGAAACTCGAACTCGCCCTGTCCGAGCATCTGTCGCTGGCGATGGGCGATGCCAAGCCGGTCGCTAGCCGTGGGCGGCTGGAAGAGGCCGCCACCGCCGCCAGGCTGAAGCCCGAACAGACCGCGGCACTGATCGCGATCGGCGGCGGCGCCAACCGGGCCGTCGGCGTGCATGGTGTCGGCGGCGCGGGAAAATCCACTCTTGTTGCCGCATTGGTCGAGGCGACCCGCGACAACTATACCACCGTGGCGCTCGCACCGACCTCCTCGGCGGCGGCGGAACTCGGCCACAAGGCGGGCATAGAATCCCGCACGCTCGCCTCGCTGCTCGCGAGCGGCGGCCATGGCATTACCGACAGGCATATTCTTGTGCTCGACGAGGCGGGCCAGCTCGGCAACCGCCAGGCGCTGCGCGTGTTGGAGATCAGCCGCGCGACCGGCGCGCGCCTGATATTCCTCGGCGACAACAAGCAGACTGGCGCGATCGAGCAGGGCAAGGCCTATTGGCTGCTCCAGCAACTCGGCCTGCCGACCAGCCAGCTCAAGGAGTCCCTGCGCCATCAGACCAGCGCGACGCAGGAGGCGGCGGACATGGCGCGCAAGGGCGACTATGCCGCCTCGCTTGCCGCGCTCGACCGCGTGACCACCGGCGACACCGCAGAGAACCTCGCCAAGGCGATGGTCGCCGACTGGACCCGGCTGAAGCCTGAACTGCGCGACAACACCAACATCCTCGTCCTCGACAACGCGACCCGCCTGATCGTCAACAGCCATATCCGTGAGGTCCTCAAGCGCGAGGGCACCGTCGCGGCCGAAGACCATCGGCTCGAAGTGCTGACCCCGTCCGGTCTAACCGATCAGGAAAAGCAGATGGCGCGCTTCTACAGCGCAGGCCAGGTGCTGAAATTCACGCGCGACAATCCGGGGCTGGGGATCGCGCGCGACGCCGACTATCGTGTCGTCGGCGTCGGCCGAAACAATCATGGCCGCCAGGTCGTGCGGCTTGTCGACGAGCATGGCCGCCAGATCGAATGGCGTCCGGGGCTCGGCAAGGCGGCCCATGTCAATGTGTTTCTGCCCGAGCAGCGCGACCTTGCCCAAGGCGACCGCATCCAGTGGCGGCTGGTCAACAAGGAACTCGAGGTCAAGAATGCCGAGCGCGGCACCGTGCTGGCGCTTGAGGGCAATATCGCCACGATCCGATGGGACCGGGGCGAGCGCGTCCAGCAGGTCGATCTCTCGGTCCATCGGACATGGGATCACGGTTATTCGGAAACAGTCTATTCGTCGCAGTCGAAAACCTATGCCCGCGTCTATGTGCTGGCGCCTGTCGAATCCGGACTCGTCAACGGCCAGAACTATTATACCGCCATCACCCGCGCGGCCTATGGGGTGAAGCTCTGGACCGAGAGCCAGGAACGCCTCGCGGAAAAGCTCGCCTCGCGATCGGGCGAGAAGACCTCCTCGCTTGAAGGGTTCGGCCGGATCAAGGCCGATAGCCATAAGATGCGAGGGAACCGCCACAAGGATCGTCACGACCGCTCTCGCGAGGCCAATGCCCGTGACCGGGCTGCCCGCAAGGCCGAGCGGGAACAGCGCGAGCGAGAACGGCAGGAACGCCCCGAATCCCGCCCGAACAGTCTTGCCGAAAGCCTCGCCGGTCGCGCGCAGGAGGCTGCCTCGCTGGTCGACCGGTTCCTGCGCGGCACGATCGAACGCGACCGTCAGCACGCATCGGCGGAACCCGATCGCACCGGCACTCACGAACCTGCCCACCAATCAGAGGCCAGGCCAGATCCCCAACCGCAGCATGACCATGGCGGTCACGGCGGTGGGCATGACCGATAGGAGAGAATGATGGACTTGCTGCTGATCTTCATATTCGGTGCCGCTCTGCTCGCCCTGATATACCGCAGCTATCGCCTCCCGATCACCCATCGCTGGCGACGGCGGCAGGCGCGCACGATGTGCGAGCAGTTATGCGGACGCGATCGCGACCAGCCCGCCGCGCTGCATTATGCGCGGCTTCGCGCGATGGACCCGCTGGCGTTCGAGGAATTGCTGCTGGAGGCCTTCGAGCGGCGCGGGCACCGCGTGATCCGCAATCGTCGCTATACCGGGGACGGCGGGGTCGATGGCGAAGTCATCATCGATGGCCAGCGTTGGCTGATCCAGGCGAAGCGCTATCGCGACGCAATCAAGCCCGAGCATGTGCGTGAGTTCGCTATGCTCTGCGCCACCCGGAGGCGGCGTGGCATGTTTGTCCACACCGGCCGCACCGGAGGGATGAGCCGCACGATCTGTTCCGGCGCGGACGGCATCGAGATCGTGTCAGGACAGCGATTGCTGGCGCTGCTAACCGGCGCGCCGTTCGAGCCGGATGGTCCGCCGTCTCGCGACCTCCCTCGACGTGGTCCTTCCGGTTTTCGTGATCGGACAGTGCAATGAGGGCGCATCGATCAATGGTGTTCCCGGTCTCGGTAGCGGGAATGGTGCTCACCAGTATAGCGATCTTGTCCGTCATGCTGACGCCGGCTCCCGCGCTGGCGAAGCAAGCCGCGCCTGGTGAAGCCGCCGAGATTGCCCGTTGCATCCGCGTCGCTGCGCGGGGGCGTTCCTGGCTTGAAAAGACGCTCTGGGGCTTGCGGGCACAGGAGGCGGGCTGGCTGGGCGCGGAGATCGCGAACACCAACGGTACGCACGATCTCGGGCCGCTTCAGATCAACAGCAGCTGGGTGCCGAAAATGTCCTGGTTGGTCGGACGGCCCAAGGAGCAGGTCCGTCATTGGCTACGCTACGATCCTTGTTTCAATGTCGAGGCAGCGCGCTGGATATTCTTGGCCGGGCTGGAGGCGACCGGAGACTATTGGAAAGCGGTCGGCGTCTATCATAGCCCGACCGAGGCGAGGCAGGTCGCCTATGCGAAGAAGGTCGCAAACCACATGCGTCGGCGGTTTGGCGCGGATGTGTTTGCGGCAAGCCGCGGGAACCTGGTGAGGTAGTTTTGGGCGATGAATACAAGCGGTTGAATAGCTTTCAACGCTGGCCTCCAAGTCTGCGCAGGCAGCCCGTTGGCTGCATCTCAGTATGACGGGACCTGTCAGTAATTATGGGATGGCCCGCCCCTTTTTCCCGGCGTCGGATATGATGCTGGTGTTTGAGAAGGGAAGGCGAGCCAGAAAAACATCGACGCGCGCTGGACAATGAAGCGCGGGAGCTGGACACCTCGAAGAACTGGGGGATTTCGGGCTGACAGCGCCGTGAGGCGACGCGGCGTGCGATGCGGTGTCGTTTTCCTGGTGCTGATAGATTGATTTGGGGCCGAGATTTCCTGCGGGGCCCGCTTTTTTGCGTCACGTGGGCGCAGTTCGGCCTTCGAGCCAGGCGAGACGCTGGAAGTTATAGGCGAGGTTGGCCATGCCGATCTTGATGCGGGCGCGGGCGATGCCGATGGTACGGACTATCAGGCCCATGCGATGCTTCTGCCCGGCGAACACGTGCTCGACCTGGGCGCGGACCTTGGAGCGCCTGGCATTGGCCTTGGCGATGCGCTCGGGCAACGGCCGGCGCGGCAGCCGCTTCTGGTGGATGTTGCTTACGAACGAGGCCTTGGCGAGGAAGGCTTCGTTCTTCTTGGAGCGATAGGCGGTGTCGGCCCAGACGCCCGAGGCGGTGTTGGCCCGGCTCACCAGGTCGGGCAGCCGCGCCCCGTCGTGGGCATTGGCGGCGCTCGCATCCCAGGTGCGGATCA
>Ga0172382_10006037_pt1 | contig 17792 bp, 12 predicted proteins | sample Leawel138RmetaG_FD_122245 | JGI IMG/M metagenome (GOLD analysis project Ga0172382, IMG submission 122245) | Leachate microbial communities from a municipal landfill in Southern Ontario, Canada - Leachate well 138R metaG | ecosystem: Engineered > Solid waste > Landfill > Unclassified | place...
GGGCGCGAGATTGCGGTGAATCTGGAGTGGAATTACTGATCCGGTGCGGCTGGGGCACGGGCCGCGCCCGGCTCGCCCCGCCGCCGGCCCCACGACTCATCCGCGCGGCTTGGCGCGGTGGGTCGCGGTGGCGGTCCACGGATCGTCGGGCCAGGGATGTCGCGGATAGCGGCCCTTCATTTCCTTCTTCACTTCCGGATAGGTGCGTTCCCAGAAGCCCTTGAGGTCCTGGGTGACCTGCAGCGGGCGACCGCCGGGAGACAGCAGGTGCAGGGTGAGCGGCACGCGGCCCGCGGCGATGCGCGGGGTGTCGGCCAGGCCGAACAGTTCCTGCAGCTTCACCGCGAGCACGGGCGCGCCGTCGTGCTGGTAGCGGATCGGGCGCTCCAGGCCCGAGGGCACGAGGATGCGCGTGGGAGCCAGCGCGTCGATCTTCTGGCGCGCGGTCCAGTCGGCGTGCGACTTCAGTGCCTCGGCAAGTTCCGCCTCGCCCAGCGCATCCAGCCGCCGCTTGCCGGCCAGCGCCGGGCGCAGCCAGTCGTCCAGCGTGGCCATCAAGGCGGCATCGGAAACGTCGGGCAGGGCCGCGGCCTCGTCCGGCAGCCAGTCGCGCAGGCAGCGCACCCGCTCGCGCCACTGGCGAAGGTTCTCCGTCCAGGGCAGCGCCTCCAGCCCGGCCTCGCGCACCGCATCCACCAGCGCGTCGGCGAAACGGGCCGGGTCGGGCTGGGCGATGGGCCGAACGTCGAGCAGGATGCGGTCGAAGCGGCGTTCGCGCCGCGCCGCGATGCGCTGCGCGTCGGTATCCCAGAACACCCGGTCTTCGGTCACGAAGCGCGCCGCGAAAGCGCGCTCCAGCGCTGCCTCGTCCACGGGCGCGGCGCGCAGCACGCGCGCGTCGCGCTCGGCCTCGCGCAGCTCGGCAATGACGATCCACGCTTCGCCGTAGAGCGCGCTGTCGGGCGCGAGCGTGGCGCTGCGGCCGTTGGCGAGCTGGTAGCGGTGCGGGTCGGACGGATACTGGTGCGCGATGCGGTCGGGGAAGGCGAACATCAAAAGATCGCCGAGGCGATGGGCGGCGGCATCGGCCGGCGGCCCGGTGCCCACGCCCAGCCGCCGCCGCCACTGCCTCGCGGCCTGGTCGATCGCGGCCAGCGCGCCGCGCGAAGCCTCGGGCGGCGTGCGGCCGGCGCGAAACGCCGCCAGCGCCTGCCAGCGCGCGGCGATATCGTCGCGGCGCGGGCCTTTCAGCGGATCGCGCGCTTCGAGCAGGGCCGCCAGATCGCAGGCCAGCGCCGCGTCTTCCGGCAGGTCCGGTGCCAGCAGCATCGCGCCGATGCGCGGATGGGTGCCGAGCTTCAGCAGGCGCTGGCCGAGCGGCGTGATGCGTCCGTGCGACAGCGCGCCGAGGCGTTCGAGCAGGTCGCGCCCGGCCGCCAGCGCGCCGGCGGGCGGCGGGTCGAGGAAGCGCAGCGCGTCGCTGCCCCAGGCCGCCAGTTCCAGCGCCAGCCCAGTGAGTTCGGTGAGCGCGATTTCCGGGCGGCGCGAAGGTTCCAGCCGCTGCGACTGCGGCCAGAGCCGATAGCACCAGCCCTCGGCCACGCGACCGGCGCGGCCGGCGCGCTGGTCGGCCGAGGACTGCGGGATCGTGACCACGTCGAGGCGCGGGAAGCCGGAGTTGGGATCAAAGCGCGGCTCGCGCGCCAGGCCCGAGTCGATCACCGTGCGCACGCCGGGCAGCGTGACCGAAGATTCGGCCACGTTGGTGGCCAGCACGATGCGGCGGCGGCCGTCGGCGGAAGGCTGCAGCACCGCGCCCTGCGCCTCGACCGCAAGCTCGCCGTGCAGCGTCAGCACCTCGGCCGCCAGCCCCGCGCCGTCGAGCGCACGCTGCGCCTCGCCGATCTCGCGCTGTCCGGGCAGGAACACGAGGATGTCGCCGGGGTGCGCGGCGAAGGCGTCCTGCACGCAGCGCCGCACCTGCGCGGCGAGCGGCTCGTCGCGCCGTGCCGGCGGGTGCGAGATCGTCACCGGGAAGCTGCGGCCTTCCGACGCCAGGCGCGGCGCATCGAGGAAGCACGCAAGCTTCTCGCCATCGAGCGTGGCGCTCATCACCACGATGCGCAGGTCTTCGCGCAGCTGCGCCTGCACGTCGAGCGCGAGCGCGAGGCCGAGGTCGCCGGAAAGGTGGCGCTCGTGGAACTCGTCGAAGAGGATCGCGCCGACGCCGTCGAGCATCGGGTCGTCCTGGATCATCCGCGTCAGGATCCCCTCGGTCACCACCTCGACGCGGGTCGCGGCGCTGGTCCGGTTCTCGAAGCGGATGCGGTAGCCGACGCGCTGCCCGACCTCCTCGCCCAGCCCGCGCGCCATGAAGCCCGCCGCGGCGCGCGCCGCCACCCGGCGCGGCTCCAGCATCACGATGCGCCGCCCGTCGAGCCAGGGCGCATCGAGCAGGACCAGCGGCACCCGCGTGGTCTTGCCTGCGCCGGGCGGCGCTTCCAGCACCAGGCGCGGGTGCGCCGCCAGCGCATCGCGGATCGCCGGCAGCAGCGCATCGATCGGAAAGACGGGTTCGGTCATGGGCTGCGAAGGGTAGCGCAGGGCGCGCGCCGCGCAGCGGCGGGCGGCTGGTGCCGCGCGCGGCCTCTGGCAGGCGCGAAGGTCCGCCGCTATCGTCTGCCCACCTTTCCCTGCTCCGTGGAGCTTCCCATGCGCTTCCTCGCCGCCTGCCTGCTTTCCGCCGCCGCCTTCCTCGCCCACGCCGGCGGCTACACCGCCTACGGCGAAGCCTTTGCCGACGGTGCCGCCGTGCCGGTGTCCGAGGCCATCGCCGCGTTCGATGCCCACGCCGACAAGCCTGCGCTATACAGCGGCCGCATCACCGAGGTCTGCCAGAGCAAGGGCTGCTGGATGGTGCTCGAACACGAGGGCCAGGCCGCGCGCGTGATGTTCGGCGCGGACGCCTTCTTCATCCCGAAGGATTCCACCGGCAGCGCCATCGTGCACGGCACGCTCGCGCGCAAGGCGCTGACCGCGGCGCAGATCGCGCACATGAAGGCGGACGGCAACGGCGGCGACGTCGCCGCCGTGGAATACCGCATCATCGCCGACGGTGTGCGGCTGGCGGGAAATCCCTGAGTCCGGGGGCATGGCGGATTCGCCGGTGCCGCCGCCATCGCGCCGGCACCGACCCGGACGCGCGCTCCCCGGGCCACCTGGAGCACGCGCGCGGCATTGAAGCGCGGGGTCAATTCGCCGCCCGAACGTACCCGGGCTGCGCCTCGAACCACTTTTTTGCGCCCTTGAGGCGGAACTGGCGCTGGCCGTTGTCCACGTCCACGCCCACGCCGAGCACGCCCCAGCGGGCGTGGAGCTGGCCGGACGGCTGCTCGCCGCAGTAGCGGATGCGCCCTTCGAGGTCGAAGCGGTCGTTGTTGGCCCGCATGTCGTCGACGACGAGGCACTCGCCCTGGCGCTGGAGCCGTGCGCTGGCGTCGGCTTCGCCGGCGTCGATCAGGCGGCGGATCCAGGTCGGGAACTGGCGGCGCTGGGCAAAGACGGAAAGCAGCGGGGCCACGTCGCGCAGCTTCACCTGCGCATCCACCGCCAGCGCCATCGGCTGCTCGAAGTCCATCAGGCCGTCCTTGAGTTCGGCCACGCCCCACCAGCCGCGCGTCGTTTCGCTTTCCGGTCGCAGGATGCCGACGTGCTGCAGCGCGATGCGGGTACCGGGCAGGCGAAACTGGCGTTCGGCGAGGCTGGCGGCGGCCAGGTGCGCATCGACCAGGAGGTTGCCGCGCAGCACCAGTTCGCCCAGGCCCAGGGTGGCCTCCGTGGCGCGGAGCAGGAAGGTGCCGCCGCTGCGGTTTTCCGCCACCTGCATGCGCATGTCGGCATCGATGCTGCCGCGCCCGGCGAGGAGCTTCACGCCGTGCGGCGGCAGATAGCGGTTGAAGCGCGCGAGGTCGGGCAGGCGGGCATCGCGGAATCGCAGGCGCACATCGAGCGAGTCCGCCAGGGTCTGCATCTGCCCGGTGCCGGCCAGTTCCAGACGCAAATCGCGGCCCGAGCCCAGCACCGCGTCGGGCTTTCCGGCGGGTGCCAGGTCGAAGCGATCGAGTACCACGGAGGCGACCAGTCGCGCTTCGCCGCCATCCCCCGGTTCGATGTCGGCGCGCGCGTGCGCTGCGCCCTGGAAGCGGTGCGCGTATGCGGACAGGCCGAACTCGGCGTCGCGGATCGCCAGCGCGGTGCCGGGTGCCAGATGGCCCGCCGTCACCCGGATCCTGCCCTTCACCTCGCCGCGACCCTCCAGTTCAAAGTCCTGCAGGCGGCGGAACAGCGGCCTGATGGCGGCGAGCGAGGGGAATTTCGAGTCGAGCTCGATGTCGCCATCGAGCCGCGCCAGCTGCTGCGGCCAGGGCGGCAGCGGCAGGCGGCGGGAAGCGAGCACGAGCCGCGCGCTGGCGCGCTGGATCAGGTCGGGAATCGGCGGCAGATCGAGCGCGAGCGCCAGGTCGTCGTCACGCGCGCGCAGCGCAAGCCGCGCCTCGCCATCCGTCGTCAGCCCGGAAAACGCGGTGACGGCGAGCGGCAGTCGCAGATCCAGCGCGCTGCCCGGCGCGAGCAGGCCGTGGTCGAGATCGAGTCGGGCTTCGATCCGTCCCGAATCCGCACTGGTGCGGGTTGCCACCTGCATGTCTTCGGCGATGCTGGCAACGAGGCCGAACGCATCGGCGTCAAGGCGCAGTTCGGCGACCAGCAGATCGAGGATCGCCGCGCCGGGATGCTCGCGCCGGCGGTGGGCGTCGATGCGTGCCGCAGCATCGATCGTTGCGTCATGCACCAGCACGCGCCCACCGTGCAGCATCCGTGCCTGCTGCAGGTGCAGGCGCGAGGGCAGCAGTTCGAACGGGCCGCCGCGCAGCTGCTGGTGCCAGCGCGCCTCGGCCTGCGCCAGGCCTTCCAGCGTGGCATCACCGACGTCCAGACGCAGGGTTGAATCCACCCGCACCTGGTCGAATACCAGGCGCAGCGCGCGCTCCCCGTGCGGCGGCGCGGGCAGGGCGGGTTCCACTTGCCGCACGCTGACGCGCGGCGCGTCCGCCTCGATCCACGTGAAGCGCAGTTCCCGGCGCAGCAGCGGCCAGAGGGCGATCCGGCCGCGGGCGCGGTCGGCACCGATTTCCCAGGCGGTGCTGCGCGCCTGCCCGCCCAGCGTCACCCGGGTGAGCGTGATGCGGCCGGGCCAGAGCATCCAGCCGCCCTGCCAGTCCATCTGGAAGCGCTCGGGCTTGCGGTTGACCAGAGGCTCGAGCAGCGGCGAATTGATCAGCGCGTTGGCCAGGACCAGGTATGCGGCCACCCCGACCAGCGCGATGCGCAGCAGGCGCAGCATGCGGCGCGGCCGGGCGGCGGGTGCGCCGACCGGCGTCATTCCAGCGTGAACCACTGCACCTCGACGCGGCGGTTGAGGTCGCTGTCCGGGCTGGCCGGTTCCTCCCAGCCGCGCCCGACCAGCTCGATGCGCGCCGGATCGATTTTCGGATAGCGCGCCAGCAGCGCGTCGCGCACCGCCTGGGCGCGCTGGCGCGACAGCTCCATCGCCTTGAGCGCCATCGAGCGCACCAGCGGCTGCCCGCCCTGCTTCTCGAACTCGGGCAGGCGGGCGTTGTCGACGTGCCCGCGCAGCAGCACGATCGAGCCGGGGCTGACCTGCAGGAAGTTGCGGATGGTGTCGAGGTATTCCTGGTTCTGGCTGGCGTTGCGGTCCAGCACGGCGGAATTGGGTTCGAAGAAGAAGCGGATGTCGCGACTGAGGAGTGCGTCGCCCTCCAGCGACACCGCGCCGCCGGTGCGGATCGGCGCGATGGCGACGGTCTGGCCGGCGAACTGGCCCGCCTTGGTCAGCGCATCGAGCCACTGGGTATCGACGAAACGCGCCGGGTCGGCCGGGTTGCGGATGAGGTTGCCGTAGGCCAGCACCGAAGACTGGAAGATGCCCTGGAAGGAGCCGGCCGCATCGATCTGGCCGCTGAAAAACGCGAGGTTCTCCGGCAGGTTGGACAGGTGCACCTTGGCCAGCTCGGCGCGCGCGTCGGCCGCGCTCCACCCGAACGCCTTGGCGATCGTTTCCAGATGCGCTTCGGGGCTGTCGCGCACCTGGCGGTTGCCTTCCATGAGGCCGTGCACCAGGCCTTTCGTCCACTCCGGCCGCGCCTGGGCGAAGCCTTTGTTGACGGTGAGGATGTCGGCCACCACCAGCAGGTTGCGGTTGGAGACCAGCGCCTTGGCGCGTCCCGCGGAGGCCGCCACCACCTCGTCGGTGCGCGGCGACCAGCCGACGCAGCCGTTGAGGCGCGGGCGGCTGATGGAAAGCTCGGCCGCGTAGGCGTCGCAGGCCACGAAGGCATCCTCGTAGAACACCAGCCCCAGCTCGCCGGCCGCCGGCCGCGCGTCGAGGTCGCGCAGCACCTTCACCGGCACGCCCGCTTCGGAGGCGAGGTAGCGGATGAAGAACTCGCTTTCGTTGAACTGCGAGGCCGCCAGCACGCGCCCCTTGAGCTGGTTGATCGAGGTGATCCCCGCATCCACGACCACCTGGTCGGCACCGCGCGAAAAGCCGATCTGCGCCGGCACCACGATGTCGAACTGCCGTCCCAGCACCGCGAGGGTGTCGACCGTGGTCACCGAGGCAGCGACGCGGCCGTTGTTGAGCTTGGACCAGCCTTCCTCCTCCTCCAGCTTCAGCCGCACCTGGAAGCCGTAGTTGCGCGCGAAGAAGGAGTCGGGATTGGGTGCCAGCCCGCCGTTGGCGACCACGAGGCCGGCGTAGCCGGCGTACTCGCTGATGTCCACGTCGATGATGTCGCCCTGCGGCTGGTAGGCCGCGGCGGCATCGAGGGCGGGCAGTGCGGTGAGCGGCTCGATCGGATCGGGCGCATCGACCGCCTCCGCGCGCGCCTGGACCGCATCGCGGCTGCCGTCCGCCGGCAGGTCGGGGGTCTTCATGTCGCGCAGCACCAGCCAGCCGCCGAGACCGAGCAGCGCCAGGATCAGGATGAGGGTGATCACGACGCCGGCGGCGCTGCCGCGCTGGCGTCGGGCACGGGTGGTCTGCGGATGGATCGACTTCATCGCGACTCTCCTTCGGACAGGGGTTTGTCAGTGACGGGGTTGCCGCGCAGCACCCGCTGGGGCAGCGCGGCGGTTTCATCGAGGTCCAGCGCGCCCAGCAGGTCGCGCTGGCTGTCGAGCCAGCGGTCGGCCTCGTTGAAGGCCGAGGTGAGGGCGTCGAGCGAACTGCCGATGCGCTTTTCATCACCGGCCAGCAGCGCCTGCTCGCGGATCAGCGAAACCTGCTGGTCGATGCGCGCCAGCTCCGCGTCGATGCGCTCGGCGCGCAGGGCGGCCTGGGCGTGCGCGGCCTGGCGCGCATCGATCACCTGCTTCTGCTGCTCCAGGCTGCGGCGCAGCTCCGGGTCGAGATCGGCCTGGCCCAGGCGGCGGTCGATGCCGTCTTCCTGCTGCTGCAGCCGCGCGCTGTCCTCGCGCGCGCCGACCAGCACCTGGGAAATGGTCTGACTGGCGCTGAGCATGCGCAGATGCAGCCAGACCAGTTGCTCGATGCTGTCGGCGTAGCTGCGCATCATCGGGTCGGCGTCGAGCAGCGCCAGGATCTCGCGCCCGCGCCGCTCCAGCGTGCGCTGGCGCTCGCGCCGCTCGCGGTCGAGCGCATCGAGCAGGGTGAAGTAGCGCCGCTCGCCGGGATCCTCGCGCGCCGCCTGGGCCTCCACCGCCGCGCGAAAGCGGCGGTTGCTGGCCATGCCGAGCAGGTAGGCCAGCTCCAGACCGGCACCGAGCAGCCAGAAGCCCGGGCTGAGGAAGATGCCGAGCAGGCCCATGGCACCGAGGAAGAAAAAATTGGGTGGGATCGGCATTCCCATTGGCCGCGCCGTGAACGCGGCCCAGAGGCGGCGCGCGAAGTTCACGTCGCGTCTCCGCCATAGTGGCGCAGGGCTTCCGGCACGAACTTCATGTCGGTGGCCTCGCGGATCGCGATGCGCATCTGGAAGGCCATCACGTCGGCCGGCACCGGCGGCTGGTAACCGGTCAGGCACTCCTCCAGCGCCGCCAGGACATCGAGCCCGCGGGTGCGGGTAAGGCGATAGGTCTTGACCGCCAGCGCCTCGGCGGCACCGGGCGTGAGCAGGGTCGGCAGCGCGAGACCGGCCATCGCCCCGGTGCCGGGCGCGATGCCGAAGCGCTTGAGCAGGACGTTGAGCAGCGCCGCGCTTTCCTCCGCGCTGGCAGTGGGCAGCAGCGGCACCTTCACGTCCACCCGCCCGGGGCGCTTGAGGTCCACCTCGATCAGGTCGGGGCGCGAGGAGGCGAGCATCCACATCAGCCGGCCGCGGTTGCCCGAGTCGCTCATTTCCTGCGCGATCATCGAATACAGCCGGCCCGAGAGGCCGCTGTCGCCGCTGCCCGAATCGCGCCGCCCGAGGGTCTGGTCGGCCTCGTCGATGAACACGATGCAGCGCCCCAGCGCGCGGATCAGGCGGAAGATCTTTTCCAGGTTGCCTTCGCTCGAACCGACCCAGCGGTCGCGGAAGTTCTTGAGCTTGACCACCGGCACGCCCGCTTCGCCGGCAAGGCACTCGACCAGATAGGTCTTGCCGGTGCCGACCGGCCCGCACAGGAGGTAGCCCATCGGCAGCGCGCGCAGATCGCCCGCGCGCCACAGCGCGATGTCCTGGCGCAGCCAGTCCTTGAGCACGTCCGGTGCGTGGTAGTCGTCCAGACTGCGGCGCGATTCGACGAATTCGATCAGGCCCGCGGCATCGCCCTCCACCAGCGCCTTCTTCACCTGGACGAAATCCGCCGGCTGCAGCGGCCGGTGCTCGTGCGCGCGCTGGCGCACCAGGCTTTGCAGCGCGCTGATGCTGACTCCGGCCAGCGCCTGCGCGGCGGTTTCGTCGCCCTGCCCGGGATCGAACGCGGCCGGGTGGTCCAGGCGCAGCTGCGCGAGTGCGGCGGTGAGCCGGGGCACGTCGGGCAGCGGGATGCGCAGGCGCGCCACGCGCGGGTTGAAGGCGACCTGCGGGTGCAGATCGTTGAGGTTGTCGGCGATGAGAAAACTGGCGAACGCGAGCTCGGAATAGGGTGCTTCGCTGGCGAAGTCGCGGATCAGGCTGGCGAGGCTGGCGATCTCGAAATCACCTGGACGACCGCCCGGAAGCCACTGGTCGACGCCGCGCAGGATGAAGGCGATGTGCTCGTCCTCGCCGCGCCCCAGCGCGCGCAGGTTGGCGCGGTAACGCAGGTAGCGTGCCACCACGTCGAGCGCCGCGCGCGGCTCGCGCGGCAGCGGGCCGAGCTTCTCGAAGGCCGGCCAGTCGCGCAGCCGCTCGGCACCGCGCGTGACGGCCAGCCCGTTGCCGGCATCGTAGGAAAACACCACCTGGAAACCGCCCAGGAGCTGGGCGTCAAGGTATCGGGTGAGGGACACCAGCCGGCCGTCCAGCACGAAGCGGTCGGCGCTGTTGCCGTACAGCACGAACTGCCCGTGGGCACCGCTCTCGTAGGCAAGCGCCAGTTCGGACAGCCAGGTGGGTGCGTGCGGTTCCAGCGGCATCTGGGCCTATCCAGGAATCGAGACGGACTCCCTCTCCCCGCGGGCGGGGAAAGGGAGAAATGAGGCTCACGCCGATTCGCTGTCGCTGGCGCGTGGCGTCGAACCCATGCTGCGCTCGGCCGGCTGCGGCAGCGGCGCACCTTCCAGGGTGAGGCCCTCGGCGGCGGCGAAGTCGGCCAGTGCCTGGTCGGCCAGGGCCTGCTGCTCGGCTTCCTTGAGGTTGATCTCGCCCATGTCGATGGAATCCTTCGCCACGCGCGCGCGGCCGGCCTGCTTGGTGCGCTCTTCCTCGACCATCTCGTGCAGGCGGTTGAGGGTGTCGCCCGAGTCGCCGATCTGCCCGATCATGCCGGCCGCCATCTCGTTCATGTCGGCCAGCGCCTTTTTCATGCGCATGTCGTTGATCGCGCCCTTGAGGCCATCGATCTTGGCGCGCGCCGCGCTCACCGCCACGTCGCGGGCCTTGACCAGGTTCCTGTAGGTTTCCTCGGCGTTCTCCAGCTGGCTGCGGTTCTCGACCAGTTCGCGCGCCACCGTCTGCAGGCGCAGGGCGAGCTGGGCGGCGGCGGCCTGATTCCCGGCACGCAGGTGCGCGCGGGTCTTGGCGCGCAGATCGCTGTCCTCGGCTTCCAGCTTGCGCACCTGGCTCATCAGGCGCTCGGCCAGGCCGGCGTGGGCGGCCAGACTCTGGTTGTAGCTGCCGATCTGCTTGCGCAGGTTTTCCTGCTCCAGCTCCAGCAGTGCCTCGGGATTGCGCTTCTCGATGCCTGAGACGAACAGCGACAGAAAGCCGCGAAAGACATTCATCAAACGGGTGAACATGCCGCCTCCGGGGGTGCAGAACGTGGGAACCGGCGCAGGATAACGCCTCGCGCACGGTTGCAGGACGCCGGATGCCATTCAACGTGACGCTTCGATGCTTCGTAGCCGCCGGACGCCGAACACCGCGTCGGGAACGCAGCCCCGACCTGCGATGCGCGACATGCCCCGTGCGGCGCGGTCAGAGCCGGTCCAGAACGTCGGCCAGTTCCGGAGCCAGCGGCGCGTTGAGGAGGTAGGGTGCGTTGCCCTGGTCCAGCGCGAATTCCAGCGAGGCGGCGTGCAGGAACAAGCGCTTGAGGCCCACCTGATCGCGCAGTCGCCGGTTGACGTCCTCGGCACCATACTTGTCGTCGCCCGCCACCGGATGGCCGAGGTGGGCGGCGTGGACGCGGATCTGGTGGGTGCGCCCGGTTTCGATCCGCACTTCGCAATAGGAGTGTCCGCCGCGCCGCTCCAGCACGCGGAAGTGGCTGACCGACGGCTTGCCCTGCGCATGCACCTGGACGTGGCGCTCGCCGCCCTGGCGCAGGCCGATGTGCAGCGGCGCATCCACCGTCAGCGTGCCGTCGGGCAGGCGTCCGGTGAGCAGGGCCAGGTAGCGCTTGGTCAGCCCCGCGCCGTGATCCTCGCGCAGCAGGGCCTGCAGTTCGACCAGCGCCGAACGCTTCTTGGCCACCACCAGCAGGCCCGAGGTGTCGCGATCGAGCCGGTGCACCAGCTCCAGCGTCTGGTCCGGGCGCAGCGCGCGCAGCGATTCGATCGCCCCGAAGCTGATGCCGCTGCCGCCGTGGCTGGCCATGCCCGAGGGCTTGTTGAGCACCAGCAGGCGCGCATCCTCGAACACGATGGCCGCCTCCAGCGCCGCCAGCAGGCGCTCCGGCGGGCGCGTCGGGGTGCCCGGTTCGTCCAGCCGCACCGGCGGAATGCGCACCTCGTCGCCCTCGGCCAGGCGCGCGTCCGGCTTGGCGCGCTTGCCGTTGATGCGCACCTGACCGGTGCGCAGGAGGCGGTACACCATCGAGCGCGGCACGCCCTTGAGCTGGCCGGTGAGGAAATTGTCGATCCGCTGGCCGGCACGGTCGGCGTCGACCTGCACCCGCCGGACCCCGGATCCGGGCCCGTTTGCCGCCGTTGTCATGGGATTGCTACACTGTACAAGCGAGATAACGTCAGGATTTGGCTGCACGCCGGAGTTGGTTGGCGGGCAGCAAGGGTTCCGGCGCAGGTCTGGCAGCGGCACGCAACCTGCGTGCAAGTGTATCCGCTGCGCGGTGCCGGGACAGGCAGTTCGCCCGAAAAGTGCATGCAACGGCTTTTCGGCTTGTAGGCCGACCGGATGCGAGAGCATCCAGCGGCTTTCCCTTTAGGTTTGAAATCGCGCTCCCGCGGGAAATGCCCGACGGTTCGATGCGCTGGAGATTCTGCACGGCGACGGTCCGCGCCTGGCGCGACCGGACGCCGCCCCCGAAACTGGGCGCGGAGCACCCGGCGTTCCTTGCGGCTAGAGCGCGTGAGGAATCGCAACACCATGAAAAGAATGCTGATCAACGCCACGCAGCAAGAAGAGCTGCGCGTGGCCATCGTCGATGGACAGACGCTGTACGACATCGACATCGAGCAACCCTCGAAGGAACAGAAGAAGTCCAACATCTACAAGGGCCGGATCACCCGGCTCGAGGCCTCGCTGGAGGCCGCCTTCGTCGAGTACGGTGCCGACAAGCACGGCTTCCTGCCGCTGAAGGAAATTTCCCGCGACTACTTCGTCGAGGGCGTGAATCCGAACAAGGCCACGATCAAGGAGCTCCTGCGCGAAGGCCAGGAAGTGGTCGTGCAGGTGGACAAGGAGGAGCGCGGCAACAAGGGCGCGGCGCTGACCACCTTCATCTCGCTGGCCGGGCGCTACCTGGTGCTGATGCCCAACAGTCCGAGTGCCGGCGGGGTGTCGCGCCGCATCGAGGGAGACGACCGCGCCGCGCTCAAGGAGGCGCTGGACCGCATGTCGATTCCCGACGACATGGGCGTCATCATCCGCACCGCCGGCGTCGGCCGCGACGCGGAAGAGCTGCAGTGGGACGTCGACTACCTGCTGCAGGTGTGGAAATCGATCACCGACGCGGCGCTGTCCAAGCCCGCCCCCTTCCTGATCTACCAGGAGTCGCGCCTGATCATCCGCGCGCTGCGCGACTACCTGCGCGCCGACGTCGGCGAGATCCTCATCGACAGCCAGGAAATGTTCGATGACGCGCGCGACTTCGTGCAGCAGGTGATGCCGCAGAACCTGCGCAAGCTCAAGCTGTACAAGGACACCACGCCGCTGTTCAACCGCTTCCAGATCGAATCGCAGATCGAGAACGCCTACGAGCGCACCGTGCGCCTGCCCTCGGGCGGTTCGATCGTGGTTGACCAGACCGAGGCGCTGACCGCGATCGACGTCAACTCGGCGCGCGCCACCAAGGGTGGCGACATCGAGGAAACCGCGTTCAACACCAACCTGGAGGCGGCCGAGGAAGTGGCGCGCCAGATGCGCCTGCGCGACCTCGGCGGTCTGGTGGTGATCGACTTCATCGACATGGGCTCCTCCAAGCACCAGCGCGAGGTCGAGAACCGCCTGGCGCACGCGCTCAAGTACGACCGTGCGCGCGTTCAGGTCGGCCGCATCTCGCGCTTCGGCCTGCTGGAAATGAGCCGCCAGCGCCTGCGCCCGAGCCTGGGCGAATCCAGCCAGATCATCTGCCCGCGCTGCGAGGGCCACGGCCGGGTGCGCTCGGTGGAATCCCTGTCGCTGTCGATCCTGCGCCTGGTGGAAGAGCAGGCGATGAAGGACAACACCGGCCAGGTGCTGGTGCTGGCACCTTCGGAAGTGGCCAACTTCCTGCTCAACGAGAAGCGCCGTGCGCTGATGGAGATCGAGCAGCGCCACGACGTGCCGGCGGTCATCGTGGCCGATGCCCAGCTCGAGATTCCGCACTACGAGGTCAGCCGCATCCGCGAGAACGAACTGGACGAGGAGGAGAGCGGCAAGCCGAGCTATCGCCGCACCACCGCACGCAAGCAGGAAGTGCACGCGCTGACCCGCGCCAACCTCAATATCCCGCCCACTCCGGCGGTGACCGCGGTGCGGCCCAGCCAGCCGGCACCGATCCGCGAGGAAATGCCGGTGGAGAAGCCGCAGCCGACGCCGGCTCCGGCGAAGGTCGCGGCCGCCGCCGTGCCTGCATCGCGGGTGACGGCTCCCAAGCGCGGATTCTTTGCCTGGCTCGCCGGCCTGTTCGGCGGCGGTGATTCCACCTCGACGCCGGCTCCCGCCGCGCGCCGCGAAGGCACGCCGCCGGCGCGCGGACCGCGACCGGGTCAGGGTACCGGCCAGAACGGTCGCCGCGACGGTCGCGATGGCCGCGGCGACAAGGCGCGCGGCGAGCAGCGTTCGCGCAGTGGCCAGGAGCGCGGTCGGCCCGGTGGGCAGGAACCGCGTGCCGGCACGGCGGCGAAGGAATCCGTGCAGGAGGCGCAGGGCAATCGCGCCGGCAAGCGTGCCGATGCGCCGCGCGCGGAGGCGGGCGGCAAGCGCGATGCGCGCCAGCAGGCGCGCGCCGACAATCGCGAGCCGGGTCGCGCCAGGCCCGCGCCGGACAAGGAAATCGCCTCGACCGGCAGCGTGCCGCGCGACGTCCAGCTTCCGGCGGGCGAGCGCAAGTCCGCGCCGGAGGCCGCGAAGGACGCCGTCGAATCGAACCTCCGTTCCGTGCCGGCGCGCGGTGCGCCGGTGGCCGAGGCGGAGAGCGAAGCCATCGACACTGCGGCGGCAGCGCCGGTCGAAGGTGTGGCAGTGACAGCGGAAGGCACCGAGCCGAGCGAAGAGGCGGGCGCGTCCTCGCGTCGCCGCCGTGGTCGCCGCGGCGGCCGTCGCCGCCGTCGTCAGGACGAGGGCGCGGCCGAAAACGGCGGCACGTCGGCCGACGACCTGGATCTGGAGGACGAGGATGGCGACGAGGGCGCGATGCCCGCCGCGTCCCGCGCCGATGCGCCCGACGGTCGCGACCCGGCAGCGGCCGACGGGCCAGTCGAAGTTCGTCCGGCACCCGCGCCGGCCCTGCGTCCGGCGCCGGTTCTGGCGCCGGCTCCCGTGCCCGCACCTGCACCTGCACCTGCACCTGCACCTGCACCTGCACCTGCACCCGTGCCCGTGCCCGTGCCCGTGCCCGTGCCCGTGCCTGCCGAGGCGAGCGAGCCGGAAGCCGCGCCTGGCGCCGATTCCGAGGCGGCGGCTGCGGTCGAGGCGGTTTCGATCCCGGCTCCGAGCCCTGCGCCGGTCCCTGCACCGGTGGCGGAGCCTGCGCCGGCACCGATCGAAGTCGCGGCGGAGTCCGCGCCGACGCCGGTACCCGCCGCTCCGCTTTCGGCACACGAATCCTCGCCGGCACCCGCCAAACCGGTGGCACCGGCCGCCGATGCCATGAGCTCGGTGTTTGCTCCCGTGCCCGCGCCGCTGGAGCGGCGCGGGCCGGCCGAGCCGGTGCGGATGTCGGTGGCCAGCGCGGTCGCCTCGGCGCTGCACGCACGCGGCCAGCAGGGCAGCCTGTTCGCCGCGCCCGAGCCGCGCCCTGCCGCAGAACCGGACGCAACGCCGGATCCGGCCGATTCCGAGCCGCCTGCGGAAGCCGAGGAGGCTCCCGATGCGCGGCCGGCGGTCGGATCGGACACAGACGAGCGGTCTGGATCGTGAGGGCCAGCGGCCGGTGCCACGGCACCGGCCGTGGCTGCCGGGCGATGCCCGAGGGAACCTCAGTTCGCGGCCAGCCCGTGCTGCAGCGCCAGCCGCGTGAGCGAGGCGATGTCGTTCACTCCGAGCTTGGCGAACAGGTGGTACTTGTGCGTGGCGATGGTTTTCGAACTGAGGTTGAGGTTGTCTGCGATGACGGTCATGCGCAGGCCCTGCACCAGCAGCATCGCCACCTCCAGTTCGCGCACCGAGAGCTGCTCGAACGGCGAGCCGGTGGTATCGAGGCTGCTGATCGCCATCTGCTGGGCCACGGCGGCGGAAATGTAGCGCTTGCCGCGCGCCACGTCCCGGATCGCGCGCAGCAGCTCCTCGGCCGGCGCGGCCTTGCCCAGGTAGCCGTTGGCACCGGCGGCAAGCACCCGGCGCGGCAGCGGGCCGTCCTCCTGCGCCGATACCACGATGACGCGCGCGGGCGAGTCGCTGCGGGTCAGCCGATCCGTGACCTCCAGCCCGCTGATGCCGGGAAGGTGCAGGTCGCACAGCACCACGTCGGCCGGCGTTTTGCGCAGCTCGGCCAGCGCCTGCTCGCCGCTGCCGGCTTCGCCGACCACGGAAAAGTCGGTGTGCTGCTGCAGGAGCATGCGGAAGCCGGTGCGTACCAGCTCGTGGTCGTCCACCAGATAGACACGGATCATTCGGCCATTCTCCCCCTGCGGAAACGGCAACCGGCGCCAGCTCCCGATTCCCCAAGCCTACGCGATGGCCCGGCAAAGCGCCAAACCGGGGAATCCGACACCCGCCCGCGCGCACCGCGCCCAATGATCCAGCGACCTGTTCACGGAGACAAAAGATGACCCAGCGGCTGCTGATCGACACCGACCCGGGCGTGGATGACGCGCTCGCCATCCTGATGGCCCACGCCCATCCGCGCTGCCGGATCGAGGCGCTGACCATCACCGCCGGCAATGTCGGTCTTGGCCACACCCTGGCCAATGCCCTGAAGCTGTGCGAGATCGCCGGGATCGACGCGCCGGTGTTTCCCGGCGCGCCGGTGCCGCTGGTCGCCATTCCCGAGGACGCGGCCTATGTGCACGGACGCGATGGCTTCGGCGATACCGACCTGCCGCCCGCCGCGCGCCGGCCCGAGGCCGAACACGCCGCGCTCGCCATGCTCCGGCTTTCGCACGCGCATCCGGGCGAGCTGACCTTCGTGATGCTCGGCCCGCTCACCAACCTGGCGCTGGCGCTGTCGCTCGATCCGGACTTGCCCGAGCGCGTGCCGCGCCTGGTGGTGATGGGCGGCGCGGTCACCGGCCGCGGCAACACGCGCCTGCCGGTCGAGTTCAACACCGGGTTCGATCCGGAAGCCGCGCGCATCGTGTTCGAGCGCTGGCCGCGTTTCGAACTGGTGGACTGGGAAGCCACGCTGCGCCACGGGCTGGCGCACGAACAGTGCGACCTCTGGTTCGCCGCCGACCATGAGCTGGCGCGCTTCTACGACGCGATTTCGCGCCAGACGCGCGCCTGGTCGGCGGGTCTGCGCGGCCCGGAATGGCACAGTGCGGATGCGCTGGCGATGGCGCAGGTCCTCGAACCGGAGTGCGCGCTGGAGACCGTGGATCGCGCGCTCACGGTCGAACTGGCCGGCGAGCACGCGCGCGGCATGACCGTGGTCGACTGGCTCAGCCGCACCGGGCGTCCCGCCAACGCGCGCATCCTGATGTCCTACGACCGCGACCGCTTCGAACACCTGGTCCGCGCCGCGGTCGGCACTGCCTGAGGCCGCCGCGCAGGATTCGCAGCGGCCCCGAAGGCTGCGGCCCGGATGGCCTCAGTGCGTTCGCCGCTCTTCGTACCAGCGCATGAGGCGCTGCTTGGCGGCCAGCTTCTCGCGCTTCATCTGCGACAGCGTGCCGGGACCAAGCGGCAGCGCGCCAACGGTGGCGTCGGCCACCTGCCGGTCAAGTTTCTGGTGGTGCTGATAGAGCCGGCGAAACTCGCTGTCGTGCTGCAACAATGCGTCGATTTCGCTCTGCGGCTGTGCTTCGAACATGTCGATGAACCTCCGTGGGGTCAGTGCTGACGTGGACGGGCGGGCAAGGTTGCCCGCCACCGGGAGGGACCGGCGGAGAAGGAGAATGTTCCGACGTGATGACCGGGCCGGGAATCCGGTCACGGTGGAGGCAGGAGAAAGCGGAGCCGGCCACGGATCGCGCCCCCCGGTCGCCGGCCCTGTCCCGGACCGGGACGGACGGCTGGCAACCCGGAGCGGCACTGAAGCATCCATCGGCCCGTCCTGCGCGGCACCGGAACCCCATTGCCCCGGCGCAGGACCGACCCTACTCCGGGCAACAGGCGGCGGCAAGGGCCGCGCCCCGCAGGTGCCCGAACGCGCCGGACCCGCGGCCGAGCGGGCGTGAATCGTGGTACGGCCATCAACGCCTTGCGTCGGCGGAACGCGCTAGAATGCAATGCTTTTCATTCCCGGAGGCCAGCCATGGGTGCGATCCGGCTCAGCTACAGCACGTTCGGACTGACCAACCTCGACTTCCTCGACGCCATCGACGCGGTGGACCGCGCCGGCTACGAGGGCATCGAAATCTCGTTCCA
>Ga0172382_10006038_pt1 | contig 17792 bp, 15 predicted proteins | sample Leawel138RmetaG_FD_122245 | JGI IMG/M metagenome (GOLD analysis project Ga0172382, IMG submission 122245) | Leachate microbial communities from a municipal landfill in Southern Ontario, Canada - Leachate well 138R metaG | ecosystem: Engineered > Solid waste > Landfill > Unclassified | place...
CCCAGGGTCAGCAACTGGCTTCGCAGCCGCGCCGACGCGACCCCGGTGACTGTGTAGTGGCTGAACTCCCGCCGCTTCCGATAGCCTTTGCGCAACCGGTCAAAAGCCGCCCCCAGGTCGCCACCGGCGCGCCCCGCAGCCACCAGGTCCCGGTGGTCCCGGCCGGGGTCATAGGCCGCCAGCACAAGCTGATTCAGGGTCGCCCCACCACCGGGAATAGCCGCCTTCCCAGGGACATCCCCGGCGTCTTCATAGCGGCTGGCCAGCAGGTCGACATCCTCCTCCCCGACCGCGATCCCCCGCCACCGGCAGAGGGCTTGATAAACCATCAGGGTGCCCCGCAAACGCCCTTCGAGACTATAGCCGGCAATATGCGGGGTAGCTTGATCCACCGCGGCCAACAGCGCCGGGTTGATGGCCGGCTCCTGCTCCCAGACATCCAGGGCGGCCCGCAAGCGTGTGGCATTGAGCTCGTCGAGCAGGGCCGCAGTCTCCACGGCGCCCCCCCGCCCGGCATTGATCAGCAGGGTTCCGGGGGCCAGATTGGCGAGAACCTCCCGATTGATCATATGCCGGGTGGGAAACGGCCCGCTGGTGGTCAGGGGTGTGTGCAGACACAGGATATCCGCGGCCAGCACCTCGTCCAGGTCCCGCAGGTTGTCCCGCTCACCGGGACCGAGGAAGGGGTCGTAGCACAGCGAGTCCACCCCCAGGCCCGCGAGCACCCGATACAGGCGGCCACCCACATTGCCACAGCCGATAATACCCAGACTTTTTTCCCGCCACCGGGGCTCCAGCCGGCACAGGGTGGCGATCACATAGTTGACCACGCCAATGGCATTGCACCCAGGGGCATTGGCAAAAGCGATCCCCCCCCGGGCGAGGTAGTCGAGATCCACATGGTCGGTGCCGATGGTGGCGGAACCGACGAAGGTCACCCGACTGCCCTCCAGGAGCCGCCGGTCAACCCGGGTAACAGAGCGCACCAGCAGCACATCGGCGTCAGCCACTTGGGCAGCGGAAAGCCCTCGCCCCGGCACTAACCGCACCTCCCCCAGGTGGCCGAACAGGGCGGATACCCCGGGCATATTCTCGTCGGCGACAATCTTCATCAGCGCACCCTCACGGGGTATGGCGACCCAGATAGAGATCGGGGTCGAGGGGATTCCGGGTGCCGTAAAATGCCGTCAGGGCACGGACAAAACTGGCGGCCCGGGGCGGCAGGCCGGCGCGGCACCAGGCCACAGCCTGGCGCTCCACCGCCGCCAGGAAGTGTGGGGAGGGCTGCCGGGCCTCGGCGTCGGCCCCCGCCAGGTTGTCGGCACTCACCGCGAAGGGAACTCCGGCGGCGGTGGCGAACAGCCACTCCAGGGCCTGGGGCTTGATTTCAACCGCTTCAAAAGCCCGCTGCTGCTGGAGGGTGCGACCGTCGGGGGTGTACCAATAGCCAAAGTCCACCAGGCGGCGACGCTCCTCACCGGCGATGCACCAGTGGGCGGTTTCGTGGAGGGCGCTGGAGAAGTAGTCTTCCCGGTAGAACAGCTGGTGGCAACCGCGGCCCTCGCCGGCGGGCAGATACAGGGGCTCGTCGGCGCCACCCAGCAGCCGGGTCCGGTAGCCCGGGTAAAAGGTGGCGGCGAACAGTTGCTCCAGGTCGCTGGCGAGCATCGGCGACCCTACCCCCAGCCCCGGCTGTCAGCGTGGTGACATACCACCTGCTGGAGACGGGCAAAGTAGTCCGGCGACAGATATTCCCGCCCCGCCAGCAGGTGGTCGAGATACCAGCGCAGCGGCCGCAGGTTGTTGTCGATCATCGCCGGATTGGCCACATACACCCAGGGGTAAACCGTGCCCTGCTCGGTGACCACGGGAAAGCGCTCGCGGCTGTAGTAGCGGGGGGCACCCTCGAAGGGGTCCATCAGCAGGATTTGGCTGTCGTCCCGGAGCCGGTACAGCACACCCTCGACCACCTCCCCAGGGCACCAGGCAATATTGGCGCAGGCCCAGGTCGGTTCGCGCCGGGACTTCTTGTTGAAGCGCAGCGCCATGCCGTTGAGGCGCCCGGGCATGGCATCCACCACCGCCAGGCCCCGCTCGGCCATCCGCGCCGGGTTCATATTGGAGCCATAGGCAAAATAGAGAGGCATAACCGGGTTCACTTTTTTTACCCCAAGCCCTTGAGGTTGGCGACAATGACGAGTAGCTTATGACAGGTGGGCGCACGGCGTTAGGCAACCACATCGGTTCTTCACCGACACCTTTTCGAGGAGGCGTATTATGACTACCTCTACCGATGACCACAACATGGACAACGTGGTCGACCTCTTCACCGGTAAACCCTACTCCCAACGCCACGATCACCGGGTTATTCGCCTTGCCCCCGAACTCGACGGTTTGGAAATGGTGTATTCAAACCAGGCCCATCCCGACAAGTTCTTCAGCATCAAGATTCTGTGCTGGGCCCTCAAGGCCGACGACCAGGTGGTGGGCATGGTGCCCTGGCTCAATCAGCTGGTGCCCTGCACCGAGATTCAGGACCCCATGAACGGCAAGTGGGAGGGCTACTACGACCCCGGCATCGACGAGATCTTTTTCGAGCCCCCCATCCACAAGGTTGTCGAACTGGAATCCGCCGCCGAATACTACGAGATGGACTGGGAGAGCGAGGAGGAAATCGTTCAGGAAATCCCCGACACCATCGGCACCCATGCCGTGCTGTCCAGCGACGGTTTTCGCTCCCTGTTGTTAAAGGAGGTGATCAGCTGGCGCCTGCAGGCCAACGGGGTCATTTCCGGCATGCTGATCGACGACGACAAGGTGGTGAACACCCCGGTGCTGCCGGGAGACGAGAGCCTCTACCCCGCCCATATCGACGAGGCCTTCCGCTATTTTTTCCAGCACCACATCGCCAACAAGATCAAGGCCTGCGATCCGGAAGCCATGGCGGCCATCTCCACCCTGGTGGATCACTGACCCGGGGGCCTGCCGGCGGCGGTCTCGCCGCCGGGATTCACCCCGGCCGCACGGGCTCGGGCAGGAGCCCGCGGCCTACAGACTGGCGACAAAGACAGCCACCCGGGCCGCCGCTGCGGCGATGATGTCACCCTGGCTGAGGGCCGATTTTTTCCGTGCCCGGTAGTCGTGATCACCTTCGTCCAACCACACCAGCTCGATATTTCGCGGCCAGGGAGAGCAGTCGACCTCCCCGGGCTTGCCAAAGGTGTCGCGGCTGCCCTGGAGAATCAAACCGGGCACGGTGAGGGAGGCAAAGTGTGCAGTGCGGGCCAGATCCCGTTTGCCCGGCGGGAAAAACGGGTAGCCAAAACAACAGAAGCCCGCGGGCTGCAACTCCTCCGCCACCAGGGTTGCCAGGCGACCGCCCATGGATTTGCCGCCGATCAGCAGCAACTGATCGGAAGCCAGGGTGTCCCGCACCTGGCCGTATACCCGGCGCCAGGCTTCCAGCAGTACCGGCGGCCGGTCCGGCGGCGCCTTGCGGTGCTCTTCACGGCGCCGCGCCATATAGGGAAATTCGAAGCGCACCGTGGCAATGCCCAGCTCCGCCAGCCCCTGGCTGAGGTGATTCATAAAGCCACTGTCCATGGGCGCACCGGCGCCGTGGGCCAGAATCAGGGTCGCCAACCGGGCTCCGGTGGGCTCCGTCACCAGCAACTCGGTCACCGCCGGGTTGCCCTGGCAAAGTCGTCCCGGGCCAGCAGATTGCAGGTCTCCAGCTCCTCGTCCCAGACAATCACCACCTGCCCTGATGCCAGCTGGCGGCGGGCCCGGGCAAGCTGTTCCGCCAGGGAAATTTCCCGGTCGCCGTAGTCGGTGCCTTCGCGCAACACATAGGCCTCCAGCAGTGCGTCAAGCACCTCCGGAGGCAGCCGGTGGGGCGGGATTTCAAGCATCCTTGCGCAGCAGGTTGCGGCGAATCTCGGCGACGATATCGGCCTCCAGCCCCAGACCCTGGGTGACAAAGCCCTCGGCGTCCCGGTAGGTATCGCGAACATGGCCCATGGCGGTGTCCAGGTAGGCGGGTTCCACCGAGTACACCGGGCGCAGGGCGTCGACATCCCAGTGACCACTCTGCTGGTGATCGAAAACCTGGGGCGCCATGGCATTGATATCCACGCGATCCGCATACAGGGTTTGACTGAGCATAAAGTCCGCCATGATGTCGTCCATGGCCACTCCCAGGGTCCACAGGATCAGGGCACAGGACACCCCGGTGCGGTCCTTGCCGCCGCTGCAGTGGATAAGTACCGGAACCTCCCCGTCGGCAATCAGCTGGAACAGTTGGCGAAGATGGTCCAGGGCCTGGCGATCGGTCACCAGGCGCAAATAGAGGTCGATCATTATCTGCCGGGCCGCGGCCCGATCGCGACTGGCGACGGCGTCGTTGACGATCCGCTCCAGGGTGGTGGGACCCTCCTCACCGATCAGCGGCAGATGGCGGTGGCTGGTGCTGTCCCCCTGGTGCCAGCGGGTGGGGGCGGCCCGGCGCTCCCGCTCCCGGCGCAGATCGCAGATGGTGCGAATTCCCAGGGGAGAGAGAATCGCGAGATCCTCATCCGACAGTTCCGACAGGCGATCGGAACGGTAGAGGGCACCGCTGGTGACCCGCCCGCCAAGGTTGCTGGCATAGCCGCCGAAGTCGCGGAAGTTTTTGGCCCCGGAAAGAGGGATATGGCGAACGGGTTCAGTCATTGCACTGGTCCTGAGGTGTTATCAAATGCCAGACATCAGTCCAGCAGCTTGAGGCGGTTTTTGGAGATCAAGATATACAGAGAGGGGGTCACCAACAGGGTCAGCAGGGTTCCCCCCACCAGCCCGCCGACAATGACCCAGCCGATCTGGGAGCGACTCTCGGCGCCGGCACCAGTGGCCACGGCCAGGGGCACCGAGCCCAGCACCATGGCCGCGGTGGTCATCAGGATGGGCCGGAAGCGCTGGGCGCAGGCCTCGATGATGGCCTCGTACTTGGCCTGCCCCTCGCGGCGCAGGCGGTTGGCGGTGTCCACCATCATGATGCCGTGCTTGGAGATCAGGCCCACCAGGGTGATCATGCCGATCTGGGTGAAGATACTGAAGGACTTGCCGGTGATGTTGAGCAACAGGCCTGCGCCCAACAGGGCGAAGGGCACCGACAGCAGAATTATCACCGGGTCGCGGAAGCTTTCAAACTGGGCCGCCAGCACCAGAAAAATAAACACCATGGACAGCGCGGCGGTAAAGTAGATCTGCTGACTGGACTGCCGGTATTCCCGGGACTGGCCACCGAACTCCAGGTTGACCCCCTTGAGATCCATGGCCTCGATATCCGCCACTGCGGACTCCAGGGCCTCACCGAGGCTGTAGCCCGGCCCGGGGTTGGCGGTAATATTGGCCGAACGCAGCTTGTTGAAGTGGTTCAACTGGCGGGGCACTATGGTCTCCTCCATATACAGCACGTCCTCCAGCAACACCAGCTCGCCACTGCCCGCCCTCAGGTAGACCTCGCGAATATCCGAGGGGTCGCGGCGCTCGTCCGGATCCATTTGCACCACCACGTCGTACTTCTTGGGGCCCCGCTGGAACTCGGTGACATTGCGCCCGCCGAACAGGGTTTCCAGGGTGCGCCCGACAATGTTCACATCCAGGCCCATATCGGCGACTTTTTCCCGGTCCAGGGCCAGCTCCACCTGGGGCTTGTTGAGGGTGAGGTCGAGATTCACCCCTTCCAGGGCGGGGTTCTGCCGCAGCTTGTCCACCACCCTCTGGGAAATTGCCGCCAACTCATCGTAGGGCAGGGAGGACTGCAACAGCAGGTCCACGGGGCGACTCCTCATCGACTGCCCCAGGGGCGGCGCATCCATGGTGAGAAAGATCATTCCCGGGACGGTGGCGAGGATTTCCTTCACCTCCCGGTGAATCTCGAACTGGCTGCGCTCCCGCTCGCTCCAGTCCTTGAGCTTGAGAGTCAATCCGTGCTGGTTCACCGTCGGGTTGCCATAGTTGGCAAATACCAGCCTCGCCTCCGGAATCTCGAGCAGCCGCGCCGCCAGGCGCTCGGTGTATTTTTCACCGTAGTCCACGTTGGTACCCTCGGGGGCGATGCCGACCACCATGACCTGGCCCACATCCTCGAAGGGAGCCAGCTCACTGGGCAGGCGCAGAATCAACAGCACCGCACCGACGATCACCACGGCAACCACCGCCAGGGCATACAGGGGCTTGCCGGTCAGGCGGCGCAACAGGGCCACATAATTGCCGGTGAGTCGAACGATGCCGTTTTCGATGCGTTCCGAAACGTCGTGCAGCTTGCCTCTCAACCCCGGGTAGCTCGCGCTGTGGTCCGGCGCCTTGAGCAACTGGGAGCACATCATCGGGGTCAGGGTCACCGCGGTGATGCCGGAGATGATCACCGCCCCCGCCAGGGTCAGGGCAAACTCGATAAACAGCTTGCCGGTGGCGCCCTCGCTGATGGCCAGGGGGGCGAACACCGCCGCCAGGGTGAGGGTCATGGCCACCACCGCGAAGAAGATCTCCTGGGAGCCTTTGATGGCGGCCGCCTTGCGCTTCATGCCCTGCTCGATATGGCGGTGAATATTTTCCAGCACCACAATGGCATCGTCGACGACGATGCCGATGCCCAGCACCATGGCCAACAGGGTCAGGGTATTCAGGCTGAAACCCCACCACCACATCAGGGCGTTGACACCGATCAGGGAAATGGGGATGGTCACCGCGGGGATCAGGGTTGCCCGCAGGGAGCGCAGAAAGACAAAGATAACCAGGATCACCAGAATCAGGGCTTCGACAATGGTGGCGTAGACATTGTCGATGGACCTGACGATATGTTCGCTGTTGTCCACAACCAATTCGATATGGAGATCATCCGGTAGCGTCTCGCGGATGAGCGCCATCTCCGCCTTGACCCTGGTGGCCACCTCCAGGGGGTTGGCCACCGACTGCAGGCGGATACCCAGGGCCAGGGTGGTCTCGCCGTTGACCTTGGCGCTGTTGCGGCGCTCGCTGGCACCGAGCTCAACCCTGGCCATATCCTTGAGGCGGATCAGGTAGCCGTCCTTTTCGGCAATCACGATATTGCCGAACTCCTCGGGGGTGGCAAGGCTGGTGCGCGCAAGGATGGTGAGCTCCATGCTGTCGGTCTCCAGCTGCCCGGCGGGGATGTCCACATTCTGCTTGCGGATGGCCTCCTCCACCTCCTGCACCGTGAGCCCGTAACTGGCCAGGGCAAACCTGTCCAGCCACACCCGCATGGCAAATTCCCGGGATGCCCAGAGGACAATTTCACCCACCCCCTCCACCACCAACAGCGGGTCCTTGATCTGGGCTTCGGCAATTTCCGTCAGCTCCATCAGGCTGTGGCTGGGACTGGCCGCGGCAATCCACATCAGCGGCTGCATGTCCGCCTCCTGCTTCCAGATCACCGGGGCGATAATCTCCTCCGGCAGAAAGGCGGAGATCCGCGCCAGGCGATCGCGGACATCGGAGGCGGCGGCCTCGATATCCCGGTCCTGCTTGAAGGTCATATTGATGACACTGGCGCCGGCCCTGCTGGTGGAGGACATGAAGTCCAGGCCCTCGATCCCGGACATCACCTCTTCCAGGGGCAGGGTGACCTCGCTCTCGATCACCTCGGCGGTGGCCCCGGTGTAGCGGGTCCAGATATTGATCACCGGCTGGTCGACCTTGGGATATTCCCTCAGGGTCAGGCGCTCCGCCGCCACCAGGCCGACCAGCACCAACATCAGCGACAGCACGGTGGCGAGGACGGGGCGCCTGATACAGAGTTCCGAGATGCTCACCTGGTATTACTCCTGAACCAGGACGACGTTTACTGGCGCGCCCTCGGCCAACATCTGGTGGCCGGCGGTGATGACCGGCACCCCCTCCTCCAGGCCAGAGAGTATTGCCACCCTGCCCTCGCGGCGCACCCCGGTGATCACCTGGCGAGCCTCAGCCCGACCGGCCACCACCACCAGGAGTTTGTAGCCCTCCGAGGTGCCCACCAGAGCCTGCTCCGGCACCGTGAGCACCGGCTCCCCTGCCCCCTGGGTAACCTTGACCTTGGCGAAGGAGCCCGCCAGTATTTCCCCCTGCTGGTTGGGGTAGATCGCCCGGGCCAGCAAGGTTCGGGAATTGGGGGTAATCGCCGGCTGAGTGGCCCGCACCACGGCGTCGTAGGTTTGGCTCTTGCCGGTCACATTGATCTCAAAACTGACCTTGCTGCCGGGCTCGACGACACTGGCGATGCGCTCCGGAACCCGGAAGTCGAGCCGCAAGGGGGTGACGTCGACAACCATGAACAGCTTTTGACCGGGGGTGACATAGGCCCCCACCGAGGTATCCCGAAGACCCACATAGCCATCCAGGGGCGCCAGAATCCGGGTTTTGTCCAGCTTCACCTGAGCCACTTCGAGGGCCGCCTTGCGCTCGTTCAACTCAGCGGCAGACTCGTCGAAAACCGACTGGGAAATGGTTTTCCGCTCGATCAACTTGGCGTTGCGCTGGTGGCGCAAAACCGCAAGTTCGTAGCTGGCGGTGGCCTGGCGAAACTCGGCGGCGAGCAGGGAGTCGTCCAGCTCCAGCAGGAGGTCGCCCTTGCTGACCCGGCCCCCTTCGGCAAAGGGCATGGCTTTGACAGTGCCCGCGATTTCCGGGGACACTTCGACCCACTCACTGGCCACCAGGGTACCGGTGACGGTAATTTCATCGGGCATGGGCTGGGCGATGGGGGTGGCGATCTCCACCGGAGCGCCCTCGGGCTCGTCGCCGCTGGCCAGCGGAACGAGAACACAAAACGCACAAACAAGGCCGCTGGCGAACCATTTTCGGCGAATGGGGGTCATTGACTTTCCTGACTTAGCTGGGTTCCACCGTTCCGACAGAGGCTGTAATAGAGCGGAAAGAAGGGGGGGTTGCTGAGGCGTTTCAGAATAGCGCCGGCACCGGGAAATGTCCAGAAAACATCTAGACGATTACCAAATCGGGCACTCTGGGATCACCCCCACCCCCAAACTCCCCCGGGGTGGCCGCCGGCCTCAGGGTTTGCTGAACAGCAAGGTCATGCGATCGCTTTCACCGATGGCCAGATACGTGTCGCGGTCCGTATCCCCCAGCCTGAGGGTCGGCGGCAGGGACCACACCCCGGCGGGGTGGTCGGCACTGTCCTTGGGGTTGGCATTGATCTCACTGCGGGCCACCAGCACAAAACCCGCCGCCTCCGCCAGGGCAATCACCGACGCCTCGGTCATATAGCCCTTGTCCAGCATCCACTGGCGGTCCTTCCCCGGGGGGGCCCGGTGCTCCACCACACCGAGCATGCCGCCGGGTTTCAGGGCCTTGAAGAAGAGTTCAAAAGCCTGCTGCTCGCTGTTGTCCCGCAGCCAGTTGTGGACATTGCGAAAGGTGAGAACCCGATCGGCACTGCCGTCGGGGACTTCCAGCACCCCCTTGCCCGGACTGAATTCCACCACCTCCACCGCTCCGTAGCTGCCCGGGTCCGCCTCCAGCTTGGCGACAAAGGCGTCCCGCACCTTGTTGAAATAGGCAACCGGAGTGTTGGCGGGAAAATGGGCGCCAAACAGCTGCCCCTCGTCCTTGAGCAGGGGGGCGAGAATTTCTGTGTACCAGCCTGATCCCGGCCATATTTCCACCACAGTCATGGTCGGTTCAACCTGAAAAAACGCCAGGGTTTCCCCAGGGTGGCGGAATATGTCCCGAGCCCGACTGGCTTCGCTGCGCTGCTCACCGCTGAGGATGGCTGCCAACTCGGCGGCCTGAAGGCTGGCAAAAGGCAGCACCAGGGCCACCAGTACAAAGAGATATTTTTTCATGGCTTTATTCCCGAGAGACCGGCGCGGTCTGACAAAGTTGACGACCTATCCACTATAATCCCCCTCTCGCCCTTCCGCCACCAACCACGGGGAACCCATGACCACTCAACTGGTAATCAGCATCTTCACCGATGACCGCCCCGGGGTCGTGGAACAGGTCGCCGCCATCGTCGGCCGCCACCAGGGCAACTGGCTGGAATCCGCGCTGTCCCGCCTGGGGGGAAAATTTGCCGGCATCCTGCTGGCGGACGTGCCAACGGCCAACCAGGGGGCCCTGGAACAGGATCTCGCCGGCCTCGCGACCCAGGGCATCAGAGTCACCGTGGACCACGCCGGTAGCCACAGTGGCGGCGGAGAAGAAATTGCCTTCGAGGTCATCGGCAACGACCGCCGCGGCATTGTCGGCGAGATCAGCTCGGTGCTGGCCCGCCACAGCGTCAGCGTCGATGAACTCTACACCAGCACTGAAAGTGCCCCCATGAGTGGCGACCTGCTGTTCCGCGCCAGCGCCAGCGTGGTGATGCCCGCCGGCATGGACAGGGACGATCTGAGGGAAATTCTCGAGCAGCTGTCCACCGATCTGATGGTGGAATTCCGCGACGACTGACGGTGCGGACCTCGCCGCCCCCTGCAACCACCAGCTCGGATCACCCATGACCTCTGACTACCAGCAGAAAAAGCAGTTTTTCGACAGCCTGCTCACGGTGTACGGCCGCAAGCCGGTACTCGAGGTGCTCCAGGACGAGGACATCCCGGTGTACCGGCTACATCTGGCGGACAGCAACCAGGGGGGAGGCACCCTCAAGGACATTGAAAAAATCGCCGCCCGCCGGGGCATTGATATCCGCTACCACAGCCGCGAGGCGCTGTCCCGCATTTCCAAGAATCGCCGCCAGGACCAGGGGGTGGCCGTCGATCTGGCCTGTCCCGGCTACCGGAGCTATCAGGATCTTCTTCAGCAGCCCGCCACCGGAAAACTGCGCCTTATCGCCCTCGACAACATTACCAACCCGCAAAACCTGGGCATGATCATCCGCTCCGTCGGCGCCAGCCCCATGGATGGCATCATCCTCCCCACCCAGGGTTGCGCCCCCCTCTCCCCCCTGGTGATCAAGGCCAGTGCGGGGGCCCTGTTCCGCTGCACCATACTTCGCTGCGAGGGGCTGCCGGATGCCCTGCGGGCATTTGCCGAGCGGGGCGCGGAGATCTGCGTGCTGGCCGCCGACGCCACCCTGGACATCGCCCACTACCAGCCAGCGGGCGACTGCATTTACGTTCTGGGCAATGAAACCCAGGGGGTGTCGCCGGCGGTGCGCCAACTGGCCAGCCAGCAGCTGCGCATTGCCATGAACAATGGGGTGGAGTCCCTCAATGTGGCGGTGACCGCGGCACTGATCGCCTTTCGCGAGGTCCTCGCGCCCTGACCGGCCGCCTCAGGGAGCCCAGCGGGACAACCGCCACAGGCCGCTGCCGGCGATACCCGCCACGGCTGCGACCACCGTCAGGCCACCCAGCACCACCAGAGTCCCATCGACTCCGAACTGGCCGGTGATCACCCCGGCGAAGCCCGCGCCCAGGGGCGCCGAACCCAGCAGGCTCAGCTGATAGATGGACATCACCCGGGACAGGTAATCCCCCGCCGCCTCCTCGTGGGCCAGGGTTCGCCCCAGGGTCATGGACAGGCCCGACAAGACACCCCAGGCCACCAGCATCGGCATGGTCAGCCACAGGGGCGGCAACAGGGCCAGCGACGCGATAAGCCCACCCCGCAGCAACAGGCTGAGGAGCAACAATCGCCCCGGGCGCCTGAAACCCCGGGCCATACCCATCAACCCCAGGTTGGAGGCCAGCACCCCCAGGGTAAAGCACAGCTGCATGGCGGCGAAGTAGATGGCATCCAGTCCGTAGATTTCCTTGGCCAGCACCGGCACCACCACCACGTAGGCGCCAATCCCGAGAAACCCGGTGGCCGCCACCAGGGCCATCAAGGGCCTCAGGTTGGGGTGGCCCCAGACCATGGCCACCCCGGCACGAATGCTCTCCCGCTTGCCGGTTTCCCGCCGTCCGCCAACCTCGGGGCTCAGGGTTCTCCTCACCAACAGGCTGGCGGCAACAAACAGCCCGCCCTGGATCATCAGCAGGGACTGCAGACCGACCACCTCGAAGAAGCCCGCCGCCAGCATCCCCAGGGTCTGGGCACTGAACTGCACCAGGGCAATTTTCGCCACGTTCTGCTGCATCCCCCGGCTTGAGACCTGGGGCAACAGGGCCTCCCGGGCGGGCTGAATAAAGGCGGAAACCACCCCGAACGCGCACCCGAACAAGGTCAGCTGCCAGAAGTGCAGCTCCGCCACCTGAACCAGGACGATCAGCGCCGCAAAGGGCAGCAGATAAAGCAGGTAGAGCTTGCTCAGATACCCGCTGAGACGGCGGTTGGCAGACAGCGCGCCGCCCAGCAAAATCAGCAGCAGGTGGGGCACCATGGTGGCCATCTGGGCCAGCCCCAGATGCTGGCCGTCCAGCCCCAGATAGGACACCACCAGCCAGGGGTAGAGAATGTTTTGCAAACCAATGGCGGCGGAGCTGGCGCCCACAGTGCCCAGGTAATAGCTGAACGGGGCACTGGCCGATCGACTCAGGGCATTGTCCCCGGCGGCCACCTCAGGACTTCCGGCGGCTGGAGAGCTTCTTGACGGCGAGCACCAGCACCAGGGCAAGCCCCACAAGCACCGCCAGCATCACCAGCACCAAGGCCAACCCCGACCACAGTTTGTCCGCCGGGACACCCCAAATTTTTACCGCCCCCACCAGAAACGCCAGACAGGCGGTGAGGGTAATCAAAAAGGACGTGCCACTTCTGACTTTGGATTTCCTGGCCACAGCCCCTCCTCAGGTCCGGTGTTTCTCCAGCAGGTGAATGAATGCGTCTTCGTCCAGCACCTCAAGCCCCAGGGCCTCCGCCTTGTTGAGCTTGGAACCCGCCCCCGGCCCCGCCACCACACAGTCGGTACTGGCGGATACACTGCCGCTGACCCTGGCCCCCAGAGCCTGCAGCCGCTCCTTGGCCTCGGCCCGGCTCATGGTCGCCAGGGTGCCGGTGAGCACCCAGGTCTGCCCTCTCAGGGGCTGACCCTCGGCGGCGGCGGGATCGAGGTCGGGCCAGCTGACGCCCGCCCGGCGCAATCCCTCCACCACCGCCAGGTTGTCCCGGGCGTCAAAAAACTCCCGCACGAAATGGGCCACCACCGGACCCACATCCGCCACCTCCTGCAGCTCTTCCTCGGAGGCCCGGGCAAGGCTGTCCAGGTCGCCAAAATGCTTGGCCAGCGCCAGCGCCGTGGCCTCGCCCACTTCCCGGATACCCAGGGCATAAAGGAATTTGGCCAGGGTGGTGTGCCGGGAGGCGGCAATGGCAGCCACCAGGTTGGCCGCGGACTTTTCCGCCATCCGCTCCAGGGCGGCGACATCCTCAACCTGCAGCCGGTAGAGATCCGCCACCGAGTGCACCAGCCCGCGGTCCACCAACTGCTCCACCAGTTTGTCCCCCAGGCCCTCGATATCCATAGCCTTGCGGGAGGCAAAGTGCTTGATGGCCTCCTTGCGCTGGGCTGGGCACACCAGGCCGCCGCTGCAGCGCATGGCGGCCTCGCTGCCGACCCGCTCCACCGGGGAGTCGCACACCGGGCAGTGCTGGGGGAAGACAATGGTGCGGGCGTCCTCCGGGCGCTGGTCGACGACCACTCTCACCACCTGGGGGATGACATCTCCAGCGCGGCGCACGATAACCGTGTCGCCCACACAAACACCGAGACGTTCGATCTCGTCCTTGTTGTGGAGGGTGGCATTGCTCACGGTGACGCCGCCGACAAATACCGGCTCCAGGCGAGCCACAGGGGTCACCACACCGGTGCGCCCCACCTGGAATTCCACCCCCAGCAGCCGGGTGGCCATCTCCTGGGCGGGAAACTTGCGGGCGATGGCCCAGCGCGGCGCCCGGGCGACAAAACCCAGGCGCTGCTGCAGGCCGAGGTCGTCCACCTTGTAGACGATACCGTCGATATCGTAGTCCAGGCTGTCCCGGCGCCCGGCCATCTCGGCATAGTAGGCAAAACAGCCTGCCAGCCCCTCCGCCACCCGGACATAAGGGTTCACCGGCAATCCCCACACCTTGAGTTGGGCCAGCACCTCACTGTGGCGCGACGGCAAAGCCCAGCCTTCGCAGTGGCCGACGCCATAGGCAAACAGCGCCAGGGGCCGGGTTGCGGTAATTTTCGAATCCAGCTGCCGCAGGCTGCCGGCGGCGGCGTTGCGGGGATTGACAAAGGTTTTCTCCCCCCGGGCGCGGGCCTCTTCGTTGAGGCGCTCAAAACCCGTGCGCGACATGTAGATCTCAGCCCGCACCTCCACCACCTCCGGCACCCCCTCGCCGTGCAACCGCAGGGGAATACAGGGAATGGTGCGCACATTGACGGTGATGTTCTCCCCTCGCTGACCATCTCCCCTGGTGGCCGCCTGGGCGAGGCGGCCACCCCGGTAGAGCAGGCTGACGGCGACACCATCGAGCTTGGGTTCACAGGTGTAGGCCACCGGCTCGGCGCGATTGAGGCGCTCCCTGATGCGCTGGTCGAAATCCGTCACCTCGCTGTCGCTGAAAGCGTTGTCCAGGGACAGCATGGGTGTCAGGTGAACCACTTCTGCAAACCCCTCCAGGGGCGCCGCCCCCACCCGCTGGGTGGGGGAATCCACCGCCACCAGCTGGGGGAATTGAGCCTCCAGCTGCTGTAGCTGGCGCAGCAGCCGATCGTAATCCCGGTCGCTGATCTCGGGATCGTCGAGGCTGTAGTAGCGGTAGTTGTGGTGGTGGAGCAGTGCGCTGAGACGCTCAATCTCCCCGCGGGCCTGGGTCTCGTTCATGGCGCCCCCGGTCAGTGGGTGAGGGTGAAGGAGCGGCGGGTATATTCAATGATTTGTTGCCGTTGATGCTCGATGGTCTGCTTGGTGAGGGCGCTGCGGGTCTCGTCCTTGAGTACCGCGTTGAGGGACTTGGCGAGATTTTGCGCAGTCTTGATCAACTCGTTGAAGGACTCGAGGGCATTGGGCAGCCCTCCCACGGGCATAAACAGCGTCACCCCCGGCGTCTCAAAGGTGTCCATGGCGGAGAGGTCAAAGGTGCCCGGCTTGAGGGAGTTGGCCAGGCTGAAGTGAACGGGTCCGGAGCCGTCCTTGTGCTCGTGGCGATGGAATATCTGCATCGAGCCGTAGCGCAGGCCATTGGCCAGCAGGGCTTCCAGCAGTGCCGGACCGCGGATCACGGTATCCGTTTTGGCCATCACATGGAGCACGACCACCATATCGGGGTCCGCCGGTGGCTGCTGGGCCGCGGGGGCTGCCTGTGGCTCGGGGGCCTGGGGCTGCTGGGTCCTGGCCTTCTCCGGCGGACGCTGTGGCGGCTGCTTGGGGGCTGGCGAGTCCTCCCAGAAAGGCTTGCGCCTGGGCGGCTGGGCAACCCTTGCCGACTCCTCCGGGGCCTCGAGGTGGAAAGGCCCGGAAATATCCTCGTCCAGGTCGTCGCGGGTCACCCCCCAGGGTTCCGGATCCGGGCGGGCCTCGGGATCGGCCCGAGTCGTCGCCGGCTCCCGCCAGTGGTCGTCATCGTCGACATCGAACTCGCTGAGGCTCACCGGTTGCTCGGCCGCCGGCGGAACTTCCCGGTGGTGGTCGTCGGCGATATCCCGCTGCTGAGGCGCCGGGTATCCGGCGGCGTCGGCCTCTGGCTCGACCCCGGCCCGCTGGTGCTCGGCGCCGGGCAACCCCGACCCGCCCTGCGGGCCGCGGGACTCCTCCTGGGCGGGGGCGGCGGGCTGAAAGCGCACCACATTGGCCTCGTCGCGGACCTGGCCGATATCCCGGTAGGCGGATGTGCACCTCTGGGTGTTCTGCTCGCGATTGCGCTTGATGTGATCGGAAACCTGCTCGGCACTCTCCGGATCGCGGATGGTGACCCGCACTTCGCCGGACAGCAGCTCACCTGGCAGTTCGTCCAGGCCATCGTCTTCGAAAATAGGTTGTTTGCGGCGGTGAACCTTCAAGGTCCCCGTGCGGGCGTGGCGCACCCGCCGAAAGCCGTCCAGGAGGATTCCCAGGATAACCACAATACCCAATATGATGAGAATTTCGCGAGTGCCAAACTCCATGCAATCCTCTGGTTCAGAAACTGTTTATGTCGGGTGCCGCCACCAGCTTGCTACAGCGCCTCTGGCCAGACCCGTCCATTGTAAAAAAATACCCCGCCAATACAAACACCCGGAGCGATGAAATCCGCACAACCCGCAGCTTTGATCGCCACCCCCCTGGGTTAGACCCTCAGGCTTCCGCCAGTTCCACTGCCTTGTCCACATCCACGGTCACCAGCCGGGATACCCCCGGCTCGTGCATGGTCACGCCCATCAGGTGCTGGGCCATTTCCATGGCGATCTTGTTGTGGGTGATGTAGATAAACTGCACCTGTGCGGACATTTCCTCCACCATCCTCGCATAGCGGGCGACATTGGCGTCGTCCAGGGGGGCGTCCACTTCGTCCAGCATACAGAACGGCGCCGGGTTGAGCTGAAAAATGGCAAACACCAGGGCAATGGCGGTGAGTGCCTTTTCGCCCCCTGACAGCAGGTGGATGGTGGTGTTCTTTTTGCCCGGCGGGCGCGCCATGATCGCCACCCCGGTATCCAGGAGGTCGTCGCCGGTCAGCTCGAGGTAGGCATGGCCGCCGCCAAACACCTTGGGAAAGAGCTCCTGCAGGTAGCTGTTGACGGTGTCGAAGGTCTCCTTGAACCTGGTGCGGGTCTCCCTGTCGATCTTGCGAATGGCGCTCTCCAGGGTTTCCAGAGCCTCCATCAGCTCGGTGTTCTGGGTGTCGAGATAGCTCTTGCGCTCGGACTCGATCTTGTATTCTTCAATGGCCGCCAGGTTGATTGCCCCCAGGCGCTGGATACGGGCGGCCAGGCGCTCCAACTCCTCCTCCCACTGCTGGGGGTTGGCGCCCTCTCCCAGGTCATCCAGCAAGCCCTGGAGGTCGAAGCTGGCGGCGGCAATCTGTTCGCCAATGGTTTTTGCCCTGGTGTGAAGCTCCTGGGCCGCGAGCCGGGTCTGCTCCAGCTCGGTGCGCTGCGCCATGATCTGTTGTTCAAGCTGCTGGCGGCGGGTTTCCCGCTCGCGCATGGCCCCCTCCGCCCCCTCCAGCTGGCGGCGGGCTTCCGCCAGCCTCTTCTCGATGGCGAGGCGCCGATCGAGACGCTCCTCCAGCTGCTGGCGCAGCTCCTCCGAGGGATCGTCCTGGACACTGAGGGCGGCGTGAAGCTGCTCCCGGCGCTCCTCCAGGCGCGCGACCTGAACCTCGAGGCGGGCCACGGATTCACCCACCGCCTGCAGCTGAGCACTCACCGAGCGCTCCCGCATTTCCAGCTCGTGGCGGCGGTCGCGGCTGTGGCGGGCACTTTGGCGGGCCTGGTCGAGATCGCTGCGCAAAGTGTCCCGCTGCGCCAGCAGGGCCTCGCGCTGGCTGGTGTCTTGCTCCATATCGTCGAGGGCACCCTGGAGGATCTGCCGCGCCTCGGCGAGGTTTTCCTGTTCCACACGCTGTTGCTGGGCGGTCTCCTCCAGCTCGGCTTCGGCGCGGCCGCGGCGCGCCGCCAGCTGCTCGATCTGCATGCGCATGGCGCCACTGCGGGAGCGCAGCTCGGCGTGGTGACGCTGGTGGTCGGCCAGCTCCCTGGACAGGGTCTCGCGGCGGCTCTCGAGAGCCCTGAGGGCCTGTTCGCAGTCGACCTGGGCCCCTCCCAACTCCGCCAGCCGCGCCCCCAGGGTGGCGAGTTCGGAGTCCGTCAGCTCGAGATCCTGCTGGCGGCGGAGAACGCCACTGGCGGCATTCTTGTCGCGGCACACCCTGATCCA
>Ga0172382_10006039_pt1 | contig 17787 bp, 20 predicted proteins | sample Leawel138RmetaG_FD_122245 | JGI IMG/M metagenome (GOLD analysis project Ga0172382, IMG submission 122245) | Leachate microbial communities from a municipal landfill in Southern Ontario, Canada - Leachate well 138R metaG | ecosystem: Engineered > Solid waste > Landfill > Unclassified | place...
CCGCCACGATCGTCTCAGCGTTACGAAACGAGGTCCCCAACTTCCACGCGAGCAGGCCCTCCAACGACTTCACCCCGGTGATCCCCCACAGCTCGGCGCGGTCAATCTCGGCGGCGATCTGCGCGATACGCCCGTCGATGGCGTTGCGCTGCCCCGCCAACTCCGCCAACTCCTCGAAAAACGCATCCAGACGATCGGATTGACGCACCACACCACCAGTGCCAGTACCCACCGGAACCCTCAAGGACATAACCCCATCCAAGCACCAGCCACTGACAAAAAACGGCTACGCGAAGTTCGGCTCCCGATGCCGGGATGATCCGCAAGTGGTTCCTCGATGAAATCCTCGCCCTTGGTGAAGGCGGTCTCGGGGCGACGTTGCGGACACGCCCTGGTGCCGCCCGGGGCGACCCCGACGACGAGCGGCAGGCGCCCACCGTTATCGGGCGCGACATCAAGCCTTGTCGACTGCAGGGCAACGCTATATGTTCTATGCCATGTTGCATAGTATCGGCCGCAGCGGTGGGGCTCGATCAAGCCGGCTACCTGACACCCGGACGGCCGGACACCCCACAACGACGACCCCGAATGGAAGACCAGACATGTCCCCACAGCATCGCGGCCCGATGGACGGGCTCAGGCGCGCCCTCGTCGGAGCGAACAAGAGGTTCTTAGGGGCATTGCGTTCCCCCGAGGCGAACACGGTTCTCGACATGCCGATTCGGTTCAACGGTTTCGACGAGTTGCGGCGATACGAACACTGTCTGGTGGTCACTTACCGCAAGGACGGCACACCGATGCCTCAACCCGTATGGCCCGGCTACGACGGCGACCGTGTCTATCTGTGGACCGAAGTCCAGGCGTACAAAGCCAAGCGGCTCCGCCGCAATCCCGAAGCGCTCATCGCCCCGTGCTCATTTCGGGGTAAGCCGCTCGCTCCTCCGATCGCCGCGCGCGGTCGCATCCTCGAGACGGCAGCCGAGCGCGCACACGCCGAAGCGGTCATCCGTTCCCAATGGGGATGGAAACGAAAGGCCTTCGCGGCCGCATCGCGCCCCCTCACCGACGTGCACTACATCGAGCTGGTGCCCCTGACCTCGGCCACCGCCGATACTCCGGCCACTGAAGATCGAGCATGAGCCCACGCACCTCCGACGCACGCGAAAGAATGCTCGACAGCGCATCGACGCTCATCCGCGAACACGGCGCCTCCGGCACCAGCTTGGACGACATACTCCGTCACAGTCGTGCCCCCCGAGGATCGGTCTATCACCACTTCCCCGGCGGTCGCGCACAGCTCATCGAAGAAGTGGTGGACCGGGCCGGCGGCGCACTCGCCGCAATACTCGGCGACGCCGGCGACGCGACACCCGCCACCACGTTCGACGTATTCATCTCCACCTGGAAGGCCGGTCTGGAGGCCTCGGGCTTCCGTGCCGGATGCCCCGTCCTCGCGGTCGCCGTCGAGACCAACGACGACGCGCCGCAGCTGACCGAGGCCGCAGCCCGCGCGTTCGGCAGCTGGCGCGACGCCCTGAACACGGTGCTGCGGCACCAGGGTGTCCCGCCGGCCCGCGCCCGCCGACTGGCGACCCTGATCGTCGCCGCGGTCGAGGGCGCCGTGGCGCTGAGCCGCGTCGAGCGCAACACCCAACCGATTGACGACGTCGCTCGCGAACTGCGCGCGCTCATCCGTCAGGCGACTGACGCCTCCTAGCAGGCAACACAGTCGGCCGAGTCGCGTGACAGGGCGATCCCATCCGCGGTTGTCAGCTGCGCCGGACGGTCAGGCGGGTAGGGTTCGAGGCAGTGCAGCCGAGCAGGTCGGGGTGGTGTGTCAAAGCTATGAAGCGACTACTCGCATTCGGTACCGCGCTGACCACCATCGGCGCCGCGGGCTGTCTCGGATTCGGCATCGCCGCGGCCGACGAAGCACCTGCGGTGCCACCGAGCCCCACGCCGGCCGACGCTCCGCCGCCGCTGGGAACCCCCGGCAGGGCGTACGCGCTGGGCGGCGCCCACGTGCTGGGCATCCCCTACGACGAATACATCATGCGCACGGGCGCGGACTGGTTCCCCGGGCTGGACCGGCAGATCGTCGACTACCCCGCGGGTCAGGTCCAGGGCCACACCCTGGAACGGCTGTTCCCGGGGATCGGTCGGCTGGACGACTCCTTCCCGGGCATCGGGATCGACGGCCCCAGCGTCGGCGAGTCCGTCGACGTCGGAACCCCGAATGTCATCACCGCGATCCGGGAGGGCGGACGCGGCACCGCGATCGGGCTGTCCGAGGGTGCGATGGTGCTCAACGACGTGCAGGCCAAGCTGGCCTACGATCCGGCCGCCCCGCCGCCGGACCAGTTGAGCTTCGCGATGTACGGCGACCCGGTGGCCCGGCACGCCTTCGGCGAGAGCTTCCTGACCCAGAACTTCCCCGTCGGCAGCGTCGTCCCGTCACTCGATTACCGGATTCCGCCTCCGGTCGAAAGCCAGTACGACACTTATCAATTCGTCTCCGCATACGACAGCATCGCCGACTGGCCGGACCGCCCGGACAACTGGATATCCGTCGCCAATGCGATCGTGGGCCTGGCCACCGGTCACACCGCGGTCGCCTTCACCGAGCCGAGTATGGTGCCGCCGCAGAACATCCGGACCACCGTCAACTCCAGGGGCGCGAAGACCACCACGTACATGATCCCCGAGGAGCACCTTCCGCTGGTGCTGCCGTTCAAATACCTCGGGGTGCCCACCGAGACTCTCATCGAACTCGACGCGGTGCTCAAGCCGTTCGTCGACGCGGGGTATTCGCGCAACGACGATCCGCTGACCGCGCCGATCACCGTGGACCCGGTGAACGGCTACGACCCCGCAGAGGTCACCGCCCCGGCGACGCAGGCCGCGTTCGGCGGCGCCGCCGACCCGGTGTCGCAGCTGCTGTCCGGGCTTCAGTACGTGCTGAACAATCCGCCGTAGTCCTGGGCCACTGCCTACAGTCCGGCGAAGCCGACGGCGACCAGCACGCAGCCGACCACGGCCAGTAGCAGGGAGACGCCGCGACGGCCCTGCGCCCGCACCCACTCGTACAGCGACGAAAGTGCGGCGCGGGTGCGGTCCGGGGCCACCAGGTAACACAGCAGCGGGATCTCCACGAGCGCGAACGCCACCACGTTGAACACGATCAGCGCACTGAACTGCACCGCCGCCGCGGCGCCCGACGCGACGATCAGGGCCAGCGCGGCCAGGTAGTCGATGGAAGGCAGCGCGATGCCGAGCCCGGCCACGCCCGCCGTCCACAGCGAGCGCCCTTCGAGCAACCGGCGTGCCCGCGTCACCAACGGGGCCCAGCGTCCGGCGGCCGTACCGTCCCGGTTACCTCCCAGCACACCGGTGGCCAGCAACACCGCGTTGACCAGTACCACCGCGCCGACCCCGAGCTGCACCCTGGGCAACGTGAAATGCGCAGACCCCAGCGCGGGCCGCAACACGAACAGCACGATCAGCCCCACCGCGGTGCCCATCACGAAGCCACCCGCCAGGAAAGACAGCAGCTGCAGCACCGGTCTCGGCCGGTTCACCATCACCACCGTCATCCCGATCCGGAACGGCTCCAGGCTCACCGCGGCAGCCATCACCAGGAGCGGGAACCACATGATGGCGTCACGTTACCGTCGAACCGCCTCCGCCCGGCTTACGTTCACGCCGATCCGGACCCTGGCCGGGCCGGGGCGAGGCGGCGATGATGGCGCGGTGACCGCTCTGAGCACCGCGTTGCCCGTCGTCGATCTGCGGGACGACCTCGACACGCTGCGTGACCAACTACGGCGGGTCGCCCGCGGCGTGACCGCCGACCCGTCGGACGAGCGGATCTTCCCGGTGTACGGCCGCAAAGCGTGGAAGAGCCGGTTGCGGGCGCACCCGGACGTGGCCGCGGCGCACGGTTACGTGGGATGATGGCGTCGATGAGCGGTTCAGGAACCCACTCGCAGACCAACCTCGACGCGGCGTCTCTGCGCGAGGCGTTCGGACATTTCCCCTCCGGCGTCATCGCGATCGCGGCCGAGGTGGACGGCGCCCGTGTCGGCCTGGCGGCGAGCACGTTCGTGCCGGTGTCGCTGGATCCGCCGCTGGTGTCCTTCTGCGTGCAGAACACGTCGACGACGTGGCCGAAACTCAAGGACGTGCCCTACCTCGGTATCAGTGTGCTGGGCGAGGCCCACGATGCGGCCGCACGCACACTGGCCGCCAAGACCGGCGACCGGTTCGCCGGTCTGGAGACGGCATCCTCAGCGCGTGGCGCGGTGTTCATCCACGGCACAAGCGTGTGGCTGGAGAGCAGCATCGAACAGCTGGTGGCCGCCGGCGATCACACCATCGTGGTGCTGCGAGTCAGCGACATCACGGTGCATCCGGATGTGCCGCCGATTGTGTTCCACCGCAGCACGTTCCGCCGCCTCGGTGCCTGAGGAACCGATACCGCCCTGCCGTCAGGGCCGGGCGGCGAGTTCTTCGCGGTAGTTCTTGACGCGCTGATCCAGTTCGGCGGCGTCGGCGTTGCGGCCCTCTTTGCGGGCCAGGTCCGCGCGGGTACTGAGTTCGCGGATCGCGGTGCGAATGTCGTTGATGCTGTGGGGCTCGCGAAGCGACATCGGAGCTGCCTTTCGTCGGTGATTGGCTGCTCTCCGCAGCGTACCCCCGGATCCCGCCGGTACACCTGACTGCGTCAGATCCGGTTCAGGGCCGCATCTCGTAGGCGCCGTCGTAGCTCCTCACCTGGTCCCATACCCGGTCGAAGCGGACGGCGTCCACGGTCGGCTTGCGCACCGCCGACAGTGCCCACTCCTGCTGCTCGAGCGTGGAGCTCGGCTTGCCGTGCAGCGCGACCGCGTACGCGGAGAAGTCGCGGATCTGGACGTCGAAGATCTGGTCGACGAGGTCGCTTTCCAGTCCGGTCAGCTCGGCCTGCTCGAGGATCAGCTGGCCGTACACCACGAGGGTGAACAGGTGCCCGACCACGAGCACGAAGTCCAGGTCGCGTTGCTGGTCGGCATCGGGCGCCGCGGTGGCCAGCAGGTCCTTGAACGCCTGCACCTGTTGGTAGAACACGGCGACGTTGGGGATGCCGGTGTTGCGTTCGTAGACCGGCGCCCAATCGGCGAACCGCACCTTCGACGCGCCGCGAGCCGGGCCCTGCGACCAGAAGAACACGTCGTCGGCCGGATCGTCGCGGGTGCCGATCTCGGGATACGGGGCCGGGTTGAACATGAAGTTCGGCATGAACTTCAGAATCTGCGCGACGTTGACGTGCACCGTTCCCTCCAGCCGCGGCAGCGCCCCGATCAGGCGGGTGACCTGATAGAAGTAGGTGTTCTTCTCGAATCCCTTGGCGGCCAGCACATCCCACAGCAGCGTGACGACCTTCTCGCCCTCGGACGTGACTTTCGACTTCGTCACCGGGTTGAACAGCAGGTAGCGGCGGTCGTCCGGCCCGGCGCTGCGGAAGTAGTCGATGGCGCGGTCGCTGAACAGCTTCATCGCGATCAGCCGGGTGTAGGCGTCGACGAAGCCGGCCCGCACGTGCGGGAAAGCGGTCACCGGGTTGCCGTAGAGGATGCGGTTGTTGGCATGGTTGATCGCCTCGTAGAAGGCGTGCTCGCACATCCCGATCGAGCCGCTGCACAGGTTGAACTTGCCGACGTTGACCGTGTTGAGGGCCGCCGAGAACGCGTCTGGCCCGGTGGCCAGGATGTCCTCTTCGTGCACCGGATAGTCGTGCAGCGCGAAGTTGCTGACGAACATCTGGCCGTGCACGACGTTGCCGATCAGCTCGTAGCGCTCGTGGCCGCTGTCGGCGACGAACCACACGTAACCGTCCGCGCCCTCGACGTCGGTGCGTCGCGCGAACACCGACACCATGCCCGCCACGTTGCCGTTGCCGATGTAGTACTTCTCGCCGGAGGCGCGGAACAAGACGCCGTCGTCGTCCCCGTCGGCAGTTGTCTGCTCTTCGCGCGAGCGCTCATCGCCGGCGGGGGTGAGCAGCATGTCGGTGTTGTAGATGTCGGCGCCGTGGTCACGCTCGGAGAGCCCGAACGCCATCACACCGCCGGCCTCGAGCTGCTCTGCCGCCCGCTCCTTGGCCTTGACGTTGCCGCTCTGCCAGATCGGTCCGAGGCCGAGGATGGTGACCTGCTCGGCGTACCAGTACGACAGGCCGTAGAACCCGAGGATCTCGCTGAGCACGGCGTTGCGCGAGGTGTCCCAGCGCTTGTTCGGGTCACCGTTGGCGAACTCCGACGGGGTCAGGAACGTCGCGAACAGCCGTTCCCGCCTCACGAAGTCCAGGAAGTCGGTCACCCATTCCGCATTCAGGTCGTCGCGCAGCAACCGCACCTTGCCGCGCTGCTCGAACCAGTCGATCAGGGCTGCGAGGAGGCGCCGTGACTCCGGGTCGAGCCGCTTCGGGTCGAAGTTGTTCGGGTCGAGCAGCAGCGGGGTCTCCGGCATGGGTCGCCTCCTTCTCTCCGGCGAATTCTGCGCGCTCAAGCACCCCACGTGTCGCGTTTTGCGCGCGATTCGCTAGGCGGCGTGCACGTTGCGCAGTCCGACCGCGTTGCGTAACCCGGAGCAGTTCACGCAGCCCACGCAGCCGATGCAGTCCTCGCAGTCGATGCAGCCCACACAGGCCTTACACTTGATGCACGCGATGCACCCCAGACAGGCCAGGCATCCCCGGCAAGCGATCGACAGCACCACGAGGATGCAGCCGGCGATCGCGGCGCTGCCCGCGGTGGCGATGGACCCGGCGACGGCGGCGCTGCCGGCGGTCGCGATCGACCGTGCGACTGCCGCGCTGCCCGCGGTGGCAATGGATCCCGCGACGGCGGCGCTGCCGGCGGTGGCGATGGATCCCGCGACCACCGCGCTGTCCGTCGTCGCGATCGACCCCGCGACAACGTAGCTGTTCTGGGTACGGAGCGAGCCGACGACGGCGCGTTCCGCGCCGTCGTCGGTCTGGGTCATACGACTACTTCCTGCGCCCGATTCGCCGCTCAGCGGCGGCGGAACAGCTTGTTGCCCAACCACACCACCGGGTCGTACTTGCGGTCGGCGGCGCGCTCCTTCATCGGGATCAACGCGTTGTCGGTGATCTTGATGTGCTCGGGGCACACCTCGGTGCAGCACTTGGTGATGTTGCAGTACCCCAGACCGTTCTCGTCCTGCGCCTGCTCGGCCCGGTGCCCGTGCGTATCCAGCGGGTGCATGTCCAGTTCGGCCTGGCGCATCAGGTAGCGCGGACCGGAGAACGCCAGCTTGTTCTCCTCGTGGTCACGGTTGACGTGGCAGACGTTCTGGCACAGGAAGCACTCGATGCACTTGCGGAACTCCTGGGACCGGTTCACGTCCTCCTGCGCCATCCGGTACTCGCCGGGCTGCAGATTCTTCGGCGGGGCGAACGACGGGATTTCCCTGGCCTTCTCGTAGTTGAAGGACACGTCGGTGACCAGGTCGCGCATCACCGGGAAGGTCCGCAGCGGGGTGACGGTGACGACTTCGTCCTCGCCGAACGTCGACATCCGGGTCATGCACAGCAGCCGGGGGCGGCCGTTGATTTCCGCCGAGCACGAGCCGCACTTGCCGGCCTTGCAGTTCCACCGCACCGCGAGGTCCGGGGTCTGGGTGGCCTGCAGGCGGTGGATGATGTCCAGCACCACCTCGCCGTCGTTGACCTCCACGGTGAAATCCTGCAGTCCACCGCCGGTGTCGTCGCCGCGCCAGACGCGCAGCTTTCCTTGGTAGGCAGCCATTGTCAGCCCTTCCGTTGCGGGTGCTCGGCCAATTCCTCGGCGGTGTAGTACTTCTCCAGTTCGGACAGCTCGAACGTGGCGAGCAGATCGGGCCGCATCGGCGGCTGCGGCTCCACCTCGACCGAGATCTCCGGGATGACCGGGTCGTCACCGCCGCCGACGGTCTTGCAGACCAGCAGCTTGTTGCGCCAGTTCGAGTCCATCTGCGGGAAGTCGTCGCGGGTGTGCCCGCCGCGACTCTCGGTGCGCTTGAGCGCCGCCTTGGCGACGCACTCGCTGACCAGCAGCATGTTGCGCATGTCGATGGCCAGATGCCAGCCCGGGTTGAAGATGCGCCCGCCCTCGACGACGACGTTCCGGTAGCGCCGCTTCAGCTCGTCGATCTTGAGCAGGACCTCTTCGAGTTCGTTCTGCTTGCGGATGATGCCGGCCAGGTCGTTCATCGACTCCTGCAACTCGGCGTGCAGCGTGTACGGATTCTCGGCGTTGTCCTTCGCCTCGAACGGTTCCAGCGCCAGCTTCTCGGCCCGCTCCAGCGCCACTTCTGACACCTTCGGCCGATCGGGCAGGGAGCGGACGTAGTCGGAGGCGCCGAGCCCGGCGCGGCGGCCGAACACCAGCAGGTCCGACAGCGAGTTGCCGCCGAGCCGGTTGGAGCCGTGCATGCCGCCGGAGCATTCGCCCGCGGCGAACAGTCCGAGGGTGGCGGCACCGCCGCTGTCGGGGTCGACCTCGATGCCACCCATCACGTAGTGACAGGTCGGGCCGACCTCCATCTCGTCCTTGGTGATGTCGACCTCGGCCAGCTCGATGAACTGGTGGTACATCGACGGCAACCGGCGCTTGATCTCCTCGGCCGGCATGCGCGACGCGATGTCGAGATACACACCGCCGTGCGGTGTTCCGCGGCCTGCCTTGACCTCTTCGTTGATGGCGCGGGCCACCTCGTCGCGGGGCAGCAGATCGGGGGTGCGGCGGGCGGAGTCGTTGTCCTTGAGCCACTGGTCGGCTTCTTCTTCAGACTCGGCGTACTGCCCCTTGAACACCTCGGGGATGTAGTCGAACATGAACCGCTTGCCGTCGGAGTTCTTCAGGACTCCGCCGTCGCCGCGCACGCCCTCGGTGACGAGGATGCCCTTCACCGACAGCGGCCAGACCATGCCCGTCGGGTGGAACTGGATGAACTCCATGTTGATCAGACCCGAACCGGCGCGCAGCGCCAGCGCGTGCCCGTCGCCGGTGTACTCCCAGGAGTTCGACGACACCTTGAACGACTTGCCGATGCCGCCGGTGGCGAGCACGATCGCGGGCGCCTCGAACAGCACGAACTTGCCGGTCTCGCGGTAATAGCCGAACGCTCCCGCGATCCGGTCGCCGTCCTTGATCAGCTCGGTGATCGACGTCTCGTGGAAGACCCGGATCCGGGCCTCGAAGTCGCCGAGTTCCTTCTTGTCCTCCTGCTGCAGCGACACGATCTTCTGCTGCAAGGTGCGGATGATCTCCAGACCGGTGCGGTCACCGACGTGCGCCAGCCGCGGGTAGGTGTGCCCGCCGAAGTTGCGCTGGCTGATGCGGCCGTCCTTGGTGCGGTCGAACAATGCGCCGTAGGTTTCCAGCTCCCAGACCCGGTCCGGCGCCTCTTGGGCGTGCAGTTCGGCCATCCGCCAGTTGTTGAGGAACTTGCCGCCGCGCATGGTGTCACCGAAGTGCACCTGCCAGGAGTCCTTGGTGTTGACGTTGCGCATCGCGGCCGCGCAGCCGCCCTCGGCCATCACGGTGTGGGCCTTGCCGAACAGCGACTTGGTCACCACCGCCACCCGCAGGCCACGCTCACGGGCTTCGATGACCGCGCGCAGTCCGGCCCCTCCGGCACCGATCACGACCACGTCGTACTCGTGCCGTTCTAGTTCAGCCATTAATCCTCACTTGTCAGTCTGACCGTTCCGCTGGGAGACAATGCGTTGTCAGCCAATGAATCTCAGGTCAGAAATGGTTCCGCTGGCGACCAACATGATGTAGAAGTCGGTCAACATCAGGGTGCCCAGGGTGATCCAGGCATACATCTTGTGGCGGGTGTTGAGCTTGCTGATCTGCGTCCACATCCAGTAGCGGACAGGGTGTTTGGAGAAGTGCTTGAGCCGTCCGCCTGCGACGTGCCTGCACGAGTGGCAGGAGACCGTGTAGGTCCACAGCAGGATCACGTTGACCACGAGGATGACGTTGCCCAGGCCGAGTCCGAAACCGCCGTCGGGCTTGTGGAAGGCGATGATCGCGTCGTAGGTGTTGATCACCGAGATGATGGCGGCGATGTAGAAGAAGTACCGGTGGGTGTTCTGGATGATCAGCGGAAGGCGGGTCTCCCCGGTGTACTTCGCGCGGGGTTCGGCGACCGCGCAGGCGGTCGGCGACTGCCACACCGTGCGGTAGTAGGCGCCGCGGTAGTAGTAGCACGTGAGCCGGAACAGCAGCAGGAAGGGCAGGGACAGCGCCGCATACGGCAACCACCACACGTCGGGCAGGAACTGGCCGAAGTGGCTGGCCTCCGGTACGCACCCGGTGCTGACGCACGGCGAGTAGAACGGGGTCAGGTAGCCGTACTCCGCGACGAAGTAGTTGTTCTGCATGAACGCCCGGACGGTCGCGTAGATGACGAACGTGGCGAAGCCCAGGTTGATGATCAGCGGCGACATCCACCACCGGTCGGTCCGCAGCGTGCGCTGCGGGATCTGGGCACGGCCAGGCGAGAAGACGCCGGTCGCGTTGCGGTCGGCGGTGGGTGCGCTCACAGTTACCTTTCGATGAAGTTATGCCCCCCGGGCGGCACGGTTCAGTGCGTGCCGCCGAGGCCCTCGTCGTCGACGCCGCGCCAGAACTCGGTGTCGTACTGGGTGTCCGGGATCGCGATCCGCTCGGCGACGTGCGGGTGCCGGCTGACCCCGCGGACGAGCTCCAACTCTTCGGCGTCGATGTCCAGGCGGTCGATGTCGTTGAGAAGCCGTTCGGCGTCGTTGACGATGCGACGGGTGGCTGGGCTGTCCCCGTATCGCGACGCCAGCGATGTCACGCATCGCCGGAGGCTTCCGATCAGTTCGTGAAGCTGGGAGAGTTCGGTGGTGCTGGTGCTGGACAAGCGACCTCCTTGGGCTGAAGGGTGTCATGGATCACAGTACGCAACTGATGCTAGCTAAATCACCGGTGTTAAGCGTGAGACAGATCACTTTGATGAGCGGAGAGGTCGATGACGAACGATGTGTTGAAGGCTCGCGCGGAGGCGTTGCTGGCGTTGCACCAGCCCGGCAACCCGGTGATCCTGCCGACGGTGTGGGACGCCTGGTCGGCGAAGCTGGCCACCGACGCCGGCTTCGCGGCGCTGACGGTGGGCAGCCACCCGCTCGCGGACTCGGTCGGTAAGTCCGACAGAGAGGGCATGACGTTCGACGACGTGTTGACCCGCGTCGCCCAGATCACCGCCGCCGTCGACGTTCCGCTTTCGGTCGACATCGAATCCGGATATGCCGAAGCGCCGACCCGCCTCATCGAGGGTCTGCTGTCCGTGGGCGCGGTCGGCCTCAACATCGAGGACACCGTGCACAGCGAAGGCGGGCGGCTGCGGTCGTCCTCCGAACATGCGCAGCTGGTTGGTGCGCTGCGGGCGGCGGCGGACGCGGCGGGCGTCCACGTGGTGGTCAACGCCAGGACGGATCTGTTCCTGCGTCAGGACGGCGACGAGTCCGACCGGGTGGACCGCGCGATCGCGCGGCTGAAAGAAGCCGCCGCCGCCGGGGCGGACGTTCTCTACCCGGTCGGTGTCCATCCGCCGGAGGTGATGCGGCGTCTGACCTCGGAGCTGCCGCTGCCGGTGAACGCGATCGCCCGGCCGGAGTCGGCCGACCCGGCGTCATACGGACCGCTCGGGGTGGCCCGGATCAGTTTCGGCCCGTTCTGGCAGGCGGCGCTGGCCGAGCGGGCCAGGGAGATCCTGGCGCGCTGGATCTAGCTGACCCTCGCGCGCCCACAGCCCGCGCCTACAACCAGGCGGCCCAGTCGGCCTTGCGGATCATGCAGTGCACGCCCTTGACCGCGTCCACCACCTGGCTCACCTCGAAGTCGCCGGCCGCCGACAGGTAGGCCAGCGCGACATCGCGCGGCACGCCGAACCGGGTGTTGAGAAAGGCGATGGCGTTTCGGACCGCGATACGCATGGCCTCGTCGAGGTCGGCGTCCATACCGGTCGGAATCCAGTGCGTCGCGGTTTCCACCACCGGGTTGGTCAGGGCTCCGATCGCCGAGTGGGCGTCGCCGGACTTCAGCACCGTCAGTCGCACGGTGGCGCGCAGTGACGCCTCGAGCGCCGTCAGCGCCACCTCGCCGTTGCCCTGCGCGAAATGCGGGTCGCCGGCGAAGAAGTTGGCCCCCTCGACCTGCACGGGCAGGTACAGCGTCGACCCCGTCACCACGTGCTTGATGTCGATGTTCCCGCCGTGGGTGCCGGGAGGCACCGACGGCACCGGGTCCTCGGTGGCGCGGGCGACGCCCATGATGCCGAGGAACGGGTTGACCGGGAACTGCACGGTGCGCCCGCTGCCGTGGCCCGCAGCGATCTTGCCGTAAGGCTTACCCTGCAGCATCTCGACCCAACTGAAATGGCAGATCGTGCCCATCGAGACGATCTGGTCGACCTCACGGACCGGCTCGGAATCCGGGAACTCCGGGAACTCCCCGGCGAGCGCGCCGTAACCGTGCCGGCTGCTGACGAACCCGTAGGGCACGCGCATCGCCAGATCCAGGACCTCGATCTTGAGCACGTCACCGGGATCGGCGTTGGCGACGCGGACCGGCCCGGTGACGATGTGCGGACCGCAGGAGTCGTCATGCGCCAGAGGGCTTGACGCGATGTCGATGACGTCCTTGAGGACGTTGGTGACACCGAACTGCGCAAAGTACGAAACCGGGTCGCGGCCTTGGTCTTCGAGGATTCCCTCGTGGCTCACCGTGTCGATCGTCACGGTGTCACCGGAGGCCACCGAGAGCGCCGGCCGGGTCTGCGCGTTGGGAAGCCAGCCCCAGAGCACCTCGTCGGGATGCGAGGGCAGGTAGTGCTCGCCACCGATGTGGCCTTCGCCGGGATGAAGGGTCGGGAAGATCATGATGCCTCCGAAGGTGCCGGTGCGGGGGTGGACTGAGGGTGGGAAAGGCCTACGACGAGGTCGATTTCGACGGCCGCTCCCACCGCGAGGCCGGTGGTGCCCACACACGTGCGACTGGGCAGCGGACCCTTGAACCATTTGACGTACTCGGCGTTGAAGTCGTCGAAGTCGTCGAAGTCGGTGAGGTACACGCGCACCATCAGGGCGTCGTCGAGGGTCGCGCCGAACTGGGCGAGCACCGCCGAGAGGTTCGCCAGGACTCGGTTCGCCTGCTCGGCGAGGCCGCCGTCGACGAGCGTGCCGGTGGCCGGATCGGTGGGCATCTGGCCTGTCACATAGAGGGTGTCACCCCAGCGGGTGGCGTGTGCGAACGGGCCGACCTTTGGCGGAACTCCTTCGGCAGCAGTGAAATTGAAGGTCTGCTTGACGGTCATCCGGCCGCCAGCTGCATCGCGTTGACGAAGCGGGCCGTGGCCGGATCCTGGGGTCGGTTGATCACCTGGTCGGCGCTGCCCTCTTCGACGACCACCCCGCCCGCCATGAAGACGGCGCGGTCGGCGACTTCCAGAGCGAACCGCAACTGGTGGGTCGCGATGATCATCGTGAGCCCGTGGTGGTGGGCCAGGCCGCGGATGACGCCGAGCACCTCCGCGACGAGTTCGGGGTCGAGCGCACTTGTGGGTTCGTCGAGCAGCAGGATTCGGGGTCGGGCGGCCAGCGCGCGTGCGATGCCGACCCGCTGCTGCTGCCCGCCGGACAACCGGTGAGGGAGGGTGTCGGCCTTGTCCGCGAGACCCACCTGCGACAGCAGTGCGTCAGCGCGTTCGGCCGCCTCCTCCTTGCCCAGACGCTGGATCCAGCGCAGCGGAGCCGCGATGTTCTCCCTCACCGTCATGTGGTTGAACAGGTTGAAGTGCTGGAAGACCATGCCGACACCGGCGTCGATCCGGGCCTTCGCGATCCGCCCCTCGGGAAGCGGCATGCCGGACTCGTCATAGCCGAGGGTCTGCCCGGCGATACGGATCGTGCCGGTGTCGACCGACTCGAGGTGGTTGATCGTGCGCAGCAACGTGCTCTTTCCGGATCCGCTCGGCCCGAGCAGAGCAATGACCTCGCCCTGCCTCGCCGACATCGTGATGCCGTTGAGCACCTGGTTGGCGCCATACGCCTTGTGGAGGTCCCGGATGTCGAGGACGGTGTCGCCGATCTCCTGCCGCTCGACCTGCGGACCGGCCGGGACGACGGGGGTCACAACAGGGGTGGGCGTGGTCGTCCGGCGCCGGAAGTCCAACCGGGACAGCAGCGATCGGTTCGCCCGGTCGAGGTTGAGCGCGTCCTCGAGCAGCAGCTGGATGATGCTCAGGACTGCGGTGAGGGCGAGATACATTACGGCGGTCGCGAAGTAGATGGAGAAATAGTCGAAGGTGGACGAGGCGAGCTGCTGGGTGCGCAGGGTGAGCTCGGGCACGGCGATAACCGACGCGAGCGCAGAGTTCTTCATGGTGGAGATGAACTCGTTGCCCAGGGCGGGCACCATCGACCGGAATGCCTGCGGGGCGATGACGCGTCGCATCAGCTTGCGGGGTTCCAGGCCGAGCGCTCGCCCGGCGAGTGACTGGCCGGGGTCCACGCCCTTGATCCCCGAGCGCAGGATCTCGGATATGAAGACGGCTTCGTTCATCGCGAGGGCGACCGAGCCGGCGGCGACTGGCGGCAGGGTGATGCCGATGTGGGGTAGTGCGGTGAACACGAAGACGAGCTGCAGTATCAGCGGGGTGCCGCGATAGATGACGACGTAGGTACGCCCTATCGCGGTGAGGGCGCGTGACCGTGTAAGTTGCAGCGCGGCAAGGAGAACGCCGAGAAACAGCCCCCCGGTGAATCCGTACAGCGTGAGCTGGAGGGTGAAGAGCATGCCGTCGATGAGCCACGGCAGCGTCAGGTAGTGCAGGAACTTGTCCATGTATTCACGTCGCCTCTGTCAGATACGAGCGGTAGCAGCAGTATTGGGGTGTTCCTCAGCCCACGCTGAGGATTGTGGGTGCCGCTACCGCGTTCTCGGACAGCTTCCATTTGGCGGCCAGTTCGTCCTGCAGTCCGCTCGCCTGCACCTCGGTGAGTGCCGCCTGGATGGCGTCGCGGAACTGGTGGTCGCCCTGGGGAACCCCGATACCGATCGTGTAGTCGAGCATGACGGTTTCTGCGGAGGCGAGTTCGTCGGGATGCTCGGCGACGAACGCGTTGACGGTGTTGATGTCGTTCATGTAGGCGTCTGCGCGTCCGGCGAGGACCGCCTGTGTGCAGTCGGCGCTGGAATCGAACAGGCTGACGGTCGGTGCCTTCAGGCCGGTTGCCACACACTCGGGCCCGACGGCTTCGACGAGCGGAACCTCGACATATCCCTTGTTGAGCGCCACCGTGAGTCCGCACAGCGAGGTGTCGATGCCGGTGATGTTCTTCGGATTGTCCTTGGCCACCAGGATCCCGTCGAACACCTTTGAGTAGCTGATGAAGTCGACGCCGCCGGCGGCGCGCTCTTCTGTCGCGTAGAGGTTGGAGATGATCCAGTCGGCCTGGCCGCTGGCGACCGTCGGGATCAGTTCGGAGAATCCGACCGAGAGGTAGTCGTTTTTGAAGCCCAGGCAGGCGCCGAGCGCGTTGCCCAGATCGATGTCGAAACCCTGGTATTCACTGGGGTTTTCCGGATTGATGGTCTCGTAGCCCGGCGTGTAGGGGTTGATCGCGTTGGTGAGGGTCTTGCCGGCGAGGTCGGGATTCTCGGCGCGCAGCTCGGTGCATGCCGGTGACGCTGCCAGATCGGCGAATTCGCTGGGTGTTTCGGTGGTCGCCGCCTCAGTCGTGGACGAACAGCCGGCAAGTACAACACCGGCGAGGACGGCGAAAAGTGCGGTGCGCGAGTTCTTCATGGCAGGTCCTGTTCACTGACGCGGAGGGGGACGGGAGGCGATCATGGCCGGATGGTCCGGCCAACTGGTGACGAGATTAAGTCGCCGCCAACGACGCAGCGCGCCGGGGACGCGTCTTGTAACACGCGTAACGGGGAGTTATCCGACCGGAAACGGCCAGGGGCGGTTTGCGGACTGCTTGGCCCGACCATCAGACCTATATTGGGGACCTGCACAACGAGACAGGAGCCCGATGAACGCACCTGGAGGAGAGGCGATCCCGCCGCTGATCCGGCGGCCGCAGAGTGTATCTGTCGCGCTCGCAGCGCATTTCGAACGGCTCATCGCGACCGGGGAGATCTCGCCCGGCACCCGACTGCCGTCGGAGCGTGAGCTTGCGGCGTCGATGTCGGTGTCGCGGTCCTCGTTGCGCGAGGCCATGCACGAACTCGAGTCGAAGCGTCTCGTCTCGCGCACCCGCGGCCGCGGAACGATCGTGCTGGCGCCGACCGCGAGCGTCGACGAACTGCTCGCAATAGCCGGAGGCGGAACCGAACAGGAGCACGCCGCCGAATTACGTTCCGTGATCGAACCGTCGATCGCCGAACTGGCGGCACATCGGGCGACGTCGGCCAACGTGCTGCAGCTACGCGATGTGCTTGACAAGTCGCACGAGAATCTTCTCCAGGCCGAGTCGCTTCGCCTGGACATCGAGTTTCACCTGCTGCTCGCGCAGGCCGCGCAGAACCCGCTTCTGACCGCGCTGCAGACGTTGGCCAGCGAGTGGACCGGTGAAGTGCGCAAGCACTCCCATTCCACCAGGCATGGGCGCTGCGCGTCGGTACGTGGGCACCAGGAGATCTTCGATGCCGTGCGGACCCACGACGGTCTCGCCGCGCGCCAGGCCATGGAAGACCACCTCAGGGACGTGAGTGAGCTCGTCGCCAAGGCAACGCGTTCGTGAACCACCTCCTCAGTGGTGGTGAAACCCGGCCCCGGCGGTCAGGAGAACTGGGCGGCGGCGAACCCGGCCACCAGCACGACGGTGCCGCCGATCTCGCCGACGATCAGCGCGGCCATCGCAACCCGCACCGTGGTGTCGATTCGCTCGAACTGGTTGGTGGTGTCCCGCCGCATCCCGTGCATCACGTAGGTGGCGATCGCGAGCACGAAGAACGCCACCACCACCGCCGCCGACGTCAGGTTCACCCACGTCGGCCACGCGCTCAGCTCGACGAACACGGCCAGCAACATCGTCGCGAACGCGTACAGCAGCGCGGCACGGTGGGCGATGTCGACGTACGGGTGGGCGAGGTGATCGGGGCTGGTGGCCATCTGCCGGTACTTCCAGACCCCGAGAATCAGCGCCCAGATGAAGATCAGGCCGGCGGCGAGCACGGTCAGCGCCGTGTCGATGGCCAGAGGTGTGCCCATAGCGCAGCACGGTACCGGTGGGATCCACACGGATCCCACCGGTACCGGGCCAACGGTTACTTGCTCTCGATGGCGACGCGGTGGGCCTCGGCGCCCCGGTGGGCTCCGGCGACCCGCACCGTCAGCACGCCGGCGTCGTAGGAGGCCGACACGGCCTCGCCTGTGACGTGCGCCGGCAGCGCGAACGACCGGTGGAACGCGCCGTAGCGGACCTCGCTGATCTTCCTTCCCTCGGCTTCCTCGGACCGCTGGTCGCGGCGTTCGCCGCGGATCACCAGGCGTCCCTTGTCCACCTCGACGTTGACGTCCTTGTCGACGTCGACACCGGGCAGATCCACGCGGACCACTGCGTCGTCGCCGTCCTTGGTGACCTCGACGGCCGGGTTGATGCCCTTGGCCCACTCGGTGGCGGTCGCGGGGCCGAAGAAGTCCCGGACGAAACGGTCGGTGTTCCAGGCCGGCCGCGTCCACAGGGCTACGTTGCTCATGTCG
>Ga0172382_10006040_pt1 | contig 17786 bp, 18 predicted proteins | sample Leawel138RmetaG_FD_122245 | JGI IMG/M metagenome (GOLD analysis project Ga0172382, IMG submission 122245) | Leachate microbial communities from a municipal landfill in Southern Ontario, Canada - Leachate well 138R metaG | ecosystem: Engineered > Solid waste > Landfill > Unclassified | place...
GCTTATAGCCGTGTCTTTCATGTTTAGTGTCATAACCTTATATTATGACCCATTTTTTCTTTAGGCTCAATCTGTATTTGAAACCGAGCCCTCTTTCAGGCTCATTTTGTATTATAAAAGACTTATAAGATAAAAAATAATCAATATATGATATAATAAGAGGAAAAATTAAATCATATATTTCCAAAGTGAGGGCAGGTAAATGCTTGATAAAAAAACAGAAGAAGCCTTAGAGTTTCTTAACTCAATAAAAGATTTTCTTGTTTCAAGCTTTGAACAAGAAAATATAGAAAGTGCTCTTCAAGTTCTCTGTTCAGAAAATGGGTATATTTTAAATGCTGTTGTAGAAATATCGCTTACTTTGATAACCGATATATGTAATGCATTAGAAAGTTTACAAGAAAACCCTATTTATTACACTCCTTTTGATGAGCATATTAAAAAAATTGAAGAGACTCTTAAAGAAATCTATAACGAAAATAGAGTTGTTTTAGATAGTCTACTCATAAATAGTGTTAATCAATTAAAGCAAGAGACTATTTTAGATGAATATGAGTTAGAATCTGAACTTATGATTCCTGAAACTTCTCGTGATTATTTTCATAAAGGTGCTTTCCACTTAAAACAAGATGAATATGAAGAAGCGTTGCAATGTTTCGTACAAGGTGTTGAAGATAATGACGAAGATATTTTTTTGTTCAACAATGCTCTCGGTATTCTGATGTCTCTTTTACATTTAGGCAGAGAAGATGAAGCAGAAGAATGGTACGAAGAGATTTTAGATATGCTTGATGAACAAAATTGTTCTCACATAAGGTTTGATACTCATTTAAAGATAGGTCATACCTACGTTTTGCAAAAGAATTATCTTAAAGCGATTGAACAGTTCTATCTTGCTATAGAATCTTTAAAAAGAGTGTTTTTGCGTGGAGTTCTTATTAATAGTAGTTGTATTGCTGTTGATGCAGACGAAGAACTGCTTATGGATATGTTTTTTGCTCTCGATTACATTGATTATATAGTAGAAAGCATACAGACTGTGCCTAAAACACCTGAAATACAACCAATAAGACAAAAAATACGTGCTGATATTAAGTTTGTAGTTTTACGTATGGAAAAAATCTTGTTACAGGATTTAACAGAAGGTAAAGAGGCATATTCTAAAGAAATTCTCAAAAATAAGATAAAAGAATGTAAACAAGAGATAAAGAAAAACCCTGACGATATTTTTTCATATTTTAATATGGCACAAATTTATAGTTTGTTAGATATGCTTAAAGAGCAAGAGGTTTGTTATGACGCAATCTTAAAAATTGAGCCTAATAATTTTTACGGGTTATACGGTAAAGGAGCACTACTTTCTGATTTTGGTTTTTACAAAGAAGCAGTTTTCTATTTTGACAGGTTGATAGAGGTAAAGCCAGATTGTGAAGATGGTTGGTGGAGCAAAGGTGGGGTGCTTATAGAACTTGGAAAGAGTCTTGAAGCATTAAAATATTTTGAAGAGGCACTACGGATAGACCCTAACTGCTTTGAAGCAACCAATGGGATGGGGTGGGCTTATAAATCCCTTAACAAAACAAGAGAGGCATTAGATTGGTTTGATAAGGCATTAACTATGAACGGAGATTCCAGTGAAGTGTGGAACGTCAAAGGGAGTATACTTAGTAGTTTAGATAGAAAAGACGAGGCACTTGAATGTTATAATAAAGCCCTCGAGATAGACCCTCAAGACGTTTTTATTTTAAATAATAAGAACGGTGTTTTAATAGAACTTGGCAGATATGAAGAAGCCGAAGAATGTATTCAACAGATTATAAAAATAAACCCCAAGCACGCTCCTGCCTACTACAATAAAGCTTGTCTTCGGGTACTAACTAACAACAAAAAAGATGCTTTGCTTAACCTAAAAAAAGCTATAGAGTTGGATAGCAGTTTTAAGGAGTACGCAAAGAAAGATAAAGATTTTAGTAGCATAAAAGATGACAATGATTTTCAAAACCTTCTAAGATAGTGAAGCCCTCAAACTTCGGGATAAACTCGCTCTTAGGCGGAAAAGGAAATGGGGGGAAAAGACAAAGGCAAAGACACAAAAGCCCCCCTCACCTTGCATCCTCTCCCTTAAAGGGAGAGGCAAATAAGGAAAGATTGTCATTGCGAGTGATGAAGGTTGTACTTAGGAGTATTTAGCGGAGGTCCGACCTTCGTTTTACTCAAGTGTAGTGAAAAGTCTCCCCCTATATGTCATTCCGGACTTGATCCGGAATCTCGTTTTTTACTACTACTGTTAAGTGGATTAAGTTAGAGATCCTGAAACAAGTTCAGGATAACAAAGTGGGCTGGGATAAAGATTACTCTCTTAGATTTCTCCCTCAATGTCCTTATTGACACATAGTTTACACTTTATTCTTGGGAAAATGTTTAGTTATTATAATTAAAATATTGCAAAATAGATCGAAATTCGTTATAATAATGAAAAACAGGAGAATAGAAAAATGGGAAATCTTGATAAGCATATTGCCTTAGCAAAAGAAAAACTTGATGCAACGATTGATGCCTATGAAAAAGAAATGTACACAGTGGTTGGCGACCTTGCAACAAAGGTTGTTGAACAGCTTGTTGAAGCAGTTGCGCTAAAAGCAATGAACATTTCGGCGACCATATGTCAAGACATGAGTATTCGCAGAGGAACTTTCCTGAAGAGGTTAATAAGGCTATGAGAAAAATATGGTTTGCGTATGGAGATTTAGGATATGACGGCATAAACGGGAAAAGAGCTAAAACCGTTATGACTAATCTGGAAACAATAATTGAGTTTTTTGAAAAGAAGCTTGCCACAAAACTTAAAGAAAAATGAAAAGCATAATAAGAAAAAAAATAGTCAATGAGCTTTCGAAGATTGAGAAGGTAAAAGCAGTGATTTTATATGGCAGTTTTGCAAGAGGAGAAGCTACTTCAAGATCTGATATAGATATATTTATTATTGCTGATGAAAAAGCAAAGGAAGAAATAGAAGAACGAATCATTTTGCTTGAGACCTCAGCAGGGAGGAGTATACAACCGACAATAAGAACAGAAAAAGAGTTGAAAATAACAGATACCGGCTTATTACAGAACATATTCTATGAGGGAATACTGCTTTATATGAAGGAACCGATTAAATTGTCAGCAGTACTGCTTTTGAAACAAAAGCCCTATATTATTTATACTTTTCAATTGGATAATCTTACCCAGAAAGACAAAACAAAGTTCAACAGACAACTATATGAACAAAAAAGAGGAAAATATCAATACAAAGGACTACTCAAAACGGTTGGAGGAGAAAAACTGTCTGGTGGATGTATAATCGTACCATATTCCCAAAAAGCACGGATAGATAGACTTTTTAAAACGTCTGGAGTTACCTTTCAGTCACTGAATGTCTGGAAATAAAAATGCCGAGGGAGGGAGTCGAACCCTCACAGAAATCACTTTCCGACGGATTTTAAGTCCGTTGCGTCTGCCATTCCGCCACCCCGGCAATTTTTGAAGTAATATATATTATAATACTTTAAGATACTTTTTTCAAGACCGATTAAATTATTTTTAAAAGAAGCAAAAATTAGAAACAGTTTTCAAACAAAATAAGTGTAAAAAACTATTTGAACATATCGTTTATTGTTGAAACTGTCCATTCTACCAATTTATCTCCGCCTTCTGGTCCAATATCTGTGCTTGCAGGTACTGAACCATACCCACCACCTGCAATTGACCTTTTACTTGGTAGATATACACCTTTACACCCAGCTTTCTGTATTAAGAATGTTTGAACTGCTTTACTTAACTCCTGAATACGAATACCGTAGTCAAGGTAGAGTTCAAAAGGGTTGGTAGCAAAAGCTGTTTCACCAATACGTATAGCGTGAACTTGTATGGGCATATCTGTAGAATCTTTCTGTTCTTCAAACCTTGTTTTGACCCTTTCACCTCGTTGGGTCAATCTATATGCTGAACTTATTTTGGTGTACCATCTTGGTTGTTTTTGTATTTCAGGGTTATTTTTAATCTCTGCTAAAAGTCGTTGATATTCTTCTTTCTTTTTGTCTGATTCTTCAAGAGCAGCCTTTACATCCTCTTCTGATATAAGCCTTCGAGGTAAATTGATGGTTTCTTGTTTGTGAAAAAACTCAGGTTCCCAGTCAATCTCTTTTTCTGCGTAAGGGATTATATTATCCACTGCGTTTGCTATTTTTTCAGCTATTTCTGCACGTGGCGGGTTCTGTTCTAAGGCTCTACCTTTAAGTCTCCACATTCGTTCTTCAGCTCTTTTTCCAATTAAAAGGTGAGGTGATTGGTCGCCGCCAGGAGCACATTGCGAAAGTATATATACATTTTCGCCGAACCGTTTTCTTAGTTCTTGGCGAGTTTCGTGCCAAAAGTCTGCAGAAATCATAAATAACGTTTCGGAAACCTGCGAAGGGCAGTTAACATTGACTATGATACCTGTAAGGGTTTTATTGGCATTGTAGGTCATCATAGCAAACAAAGAATGGTCTTCATAACCCTCAACATGGCTAAACTCTTCTGTATTGGATTTCCCATACATTTTACTAGTACCATCTTTGTAAGATAACCTGCGATTTCGTCCAACAACTGCGTGGTCCATACCGTAAGCAATTCCAGATATTTCTCGTTTTTCCCACGCTTCCACAACTGCATTTGCTATTCTTTCTGAAGCAAATTCAACATATTTGGTTGGATGCATAACATCGAATATATCAGAAAACTCTTCCAGACCGTAAGATATTGCACTGGAAGTTGGTGCTGTATGGGTGTGGGTAGCGCTCATAAATATATAGTTAGGGTCAAGTGTAGGGATACGTGATTTTACTAATGTTCTAACCGCATCTCTTAACTCTTCGCTAACTGTTACCAAGTCACAACTTATCATTATAGCGTAATTGTTTGAGTTCTTGTTGTCTGACTCGATAGCAAGAACAGTTGCGGTAATAGGGTCCATAATTCCTTCCGATACTCTTGCGTGGAACTGTCCAGCAATAAAAACTTTTTCGTCTGGGGTAATGTTAGCTTGTGACCAACCAATCTTTATTTTGCCTTTCATTTTTTAATCTCCTATGGTTAAAGATATATTGTTGTTATGAAATTTTATAATATGATTAAGTATAAGAATACCTCTTCTTATAATTTAAGTAGTAGGGTAAAAAAACTTCAAAAAGATTTATTAACCAGTTTGTTTTTAGTTACAACTATCCGAGCAATGGAACATCAAGCCATTCTCCACCTTTCATTGCAGACTGGTGCGCTATTAATCCGGGTATAGTCCATTCAGTTGCTTTTATCACATCAATAGGTGGGGTAGTGTTGTTGTTTAAGGCGTTAATGAAATCTCTTATCATAAAATATTCAGACGTGCCGTGGCCTCCTTTTTTTGCTTCTTCAGGTGCGTTTGGGTCAACAACTTCGCTGGTAATAATTTTCCCGTTGGGCGGTGTTTCGCCGTTGACGTAAAGAAAACCTTCTCCTTGTGGGCGTTTGTTTTCAAGGTGTCCCTCTGTGCCATATAGGGAGTACCATACAAAATGTGGTGAGGCGGGTACTTGGCTACGTAAAATTTTAACTACTGCTCCTTTTTCTGTTTTGAAAAGTCCAACTTCAAAATCAAGGAAACCTGGATGGTCTTTATATTGTGGGAAAGCCTTGAAGCCACTTGTTAAACCGCAACCTTTTACAACCCTGTCGTTCATAAGCATAAGTATTGGTCCGAGAGTGTGGGCACAGTACCAAATTGGAGGACGTTGATGTCTCCAAAAAAAGTTACCGCTATTTTTATCTACAAGAAGGTCGACTATTTGATGTATATATTCGCCTTCTGCGTAAACAATCTCTCCAAGTTTTTCTGAATCAACAATTTTTTTCCATTCCCTTACATAATGAAAGTAACAATAGTTTTCTCCCATCATATATATTTTGCCACTCCGTTTGACAGCGTCAACAACTTGCTGACATTCTTCTACTGTATAAGCAACAGTCTGCTCACAGAGAATATGTTTTCCTGCCTCAAGAGATTTAACTGTCTGTTCTGTATGGAGAGGGATAGGTGTAGAAATCATTACAACATCTATATCTGCATTGACAAAATCATCAAAATTGGTGAACCGTGCTTTATCAGGTATTTTGAACGCATCCCCTACAACTTGAAGTTTTTCTTCATCAATATCGCAAATAGCAGTCAGGGATACCTCAGGATGTGCATCAAATACGTTAACAAAACCTTTACCTCTCGATAAACCAACTATCCCAACTTTCCATTTCTTCATTTTGTCTCCTAATAATTATTATATTTATACGTTTTGTAATTTGAAGATACTTTACTCAGTGGAATCTTTCTTTTCAGCTTTTTTATGAATTAGTTTGAAATTGTCTATATATACTCCATTTAAATTTGTAAATGCTGGTATAACCCTTTCAAGTTTTTTATCTCTTACCTTTAAAGGTATTTTTATCGTAGCAGAATATTGTTTCCATTCAGTTTCGGGCTGTGAGCGAAAATTGAGAGCACCTATGTTTCGGATTTTCCCTTCTTCATCTTTTCCATAGCAGTAAAAATAGAATATGGTAGTAGATTTTTCAGGGGCTTTTGCATAAAAACTTATTTCCATTTCATCACCTTCACTAACATCAATCGCCGATTTTGCCATAAGGTGGCCTTTTAGGTACACACAGTTTTTACCGCTTTGAGCTTGTGAACTGTCTGATATGAGTCGAAATTCACCGTTTTTTGCGGAAGAAGTAGGGTTTAGAGTCCATTTGCTAGGTAGAATTAAAGGCGATTCTGTCTTAAAATCTATGGCAGCTAATCTTTTATGAAGAATATTGTTTTCAGGGACTGTTTCTACGTTTTCGAAATCCCCGTTTAATTCTAAAGGCTCTGCACTATAAAGAACAACAGACAACATAAGTACTGCTAAAATGCTTGCAACTATTGACAACATTTTTCTTTTCATAATTGTTCCTCCTTTTGTTATTTAATCAATACACTTTTGAAAACACATAATACAGCTAAAAGAATAAAAATTGAAGCCCACAAATATTCCTGTTTTAAACCCTCTTTCATATAAAATATTGAGAAAGGTATAAAGACAGATAAGGTGATAACTTCTTGCAGTATTTTTAGTTGTCCTAAACTCATAACCTTATACCCTATACGGTTAGCTGGCACTTGTATAAGATATTCAAAAAGAGCTATGCCCCAACTAACAAAAGCTGCAATAAACCACGGCTTACTTTTAAAATCCTTTAAATGTCCATACCAAGCAAAAGTCATAAATATATTACTTAGTATTAACATTCCCGCTGTTAAGAAAAACTTATGCATAATTAATGGTTTAATAGGTAATTTTATTCTGTTTTTTTGACCACTCGATAAAGGGCAGTAAACATTTATCTCTATCAATCATTATTTTTTTAAGAAGTTTTTTTTCTTTTTTAATATCTATGATCTCGTAAATAACTCTATCATCAAACCCTATATCTTCTGCATCGTTTCTTGTGCATCCATAGTATAATTTTTTTATTCGAGCCCAGAGTATTGCAGAAAGACACATCGGACAAGGTTCACAGGTAGAAAAGATTTCACAGTCACTCAGATCAAACTTGTCAAGAAATTTTGAAGCTTCTCTTATGGCAAGTATTTCCGCATGAGCAGTTGGGTCTTTTGAGGATATAACTCTATTATGAGTTTTAGCAATAACCTTACCATTGTGTGTTATAACAGCTCCAAAAGGACCACCGTTTTGATTTTGTATACCTTTAAACGCTTCTTTAACTGCTACTTCCATAAAAAAACTTCTATCTTCTTTTCTCATATATATTCTAAAAAAAAAAGAACTTAAAAAATTACTCTTTAGTTGCTTTTTTAAGGTTAACTTTAAGATTGTCAATAAAAGCGCCGTCTTTATTGGTAAACGCTATTCTTATGCCGTTCAATTCTTTATTGTTAACTTTTTCTGGTATGCTGAGTTTTCCTGTCTTTTCACTCCACTCAGATTCTGTAGTTGTTTTAAAGAAAAGGCTACCTATACTTGCATATTTACCTTCTGTTTTACCATAACCGTACAAGTAAAAAAATATTTCAGATTTTTCAGGGTTTTTTGCAAAAAAGGTTACTTCTACCTCATCTCCTGCTGAAACCTCAAAAATTGTGGGGGTCATTATATGTCCCTTAAGGTATATGCAATTATTTCCACTTTTAGATTGAGATTTATCTTGTATAAATCTAAATTCTCCATCTTTTGCTGTAGCAGTAAGGTTTAATGTCCATTTAGCGGGTAATATCAAAGGAGATTCAAGTTTAAAGTTAAGCGACTCAGCTCGTTCAATAATAGCTTTTGAAACATATGTGGCTATTTCTTCAAAATCTCCGTTAATGTCAAGTTCTTCAGCGCCTGCAAATTTTCCGAAAACAGACAAAACTAAGCCCAAAACAACAAAAAAGACAAAACCTTTCATATTCCTCAATCTTTTCATTATTTCCTCCTTTTTTAACTTGTTCGTTCTGCCAAACTTGGCTATGTTTTAAGTCGCCTTTAATAATCCCACCACTATCCTTTAAACATCTGCTTTTCTTTATTATACCTGTCAAAAGGTTATTTGTAAAAATATATACTGTAAACGCTCCTTTAAGTTCATTTTTTATTACTATTATCTTCTACTTAATATATCTATTCTATTTTTATCATTAAGGCTTCCGAAACCTCAGAACGGTTATCCCAATTATCTACTGCTACTACTTTGTAATAGTATTCTGTCCCTTTTTTGAGTTTTAGGTCGGTAAAAAATATATCAGTTTCGCTTCCTATAATAGTTTCAGGTCCTACTTTAAAATCTTTATCTTCACCTCGGTATATATTGTAATACCTTATACCTTGCGGAGCAGTAGAAAGTTCCCATTCAATTCTTACATAAGGAGGTGCTATTGTATACCCTCTCCACTCAAGCGGTTCGCCTTCCCCTTTTCTTTCAGATATTTTAACTTTTTGAGGTGTTGAAGGTTTTACAGTGGGAGTGTTATCAAGATTGGTTGGTATAAAAGATAGGTCGTTTGTAATAAGGATATTGTCAAGCGCTATACCTGTATCAGAGGTTGAAAAGACAATTTCAGTTTTGCCCGTGGATAAATCAATGGGGCGTCCTACTATCTCAACCCATCTCCATTCAGACCCTTCCACAGGTAGGTTGCCTATAGTTTTATTACCGATTTTTACTGTAAAACTTCTCTCTCCAACTTCTCCTTGAGGTTGCCAACCAGTAGTATAACTTTCTCGCTCAATTCCAGACATACCTCTTACTCTTGCCATAACCTTCCATCTACCTTTAATAGGGATATTAGTTTTCAGTTTTACTTTCCCTTCCAACCCTTCTTCAAGTTGTTTCTTATAAATAAGTTCAGGGTCAGTTACTGCAACAGCGTAACAGTTGGAAGCGTTTTTTGGCTCAAAAAATGGCACCATAGGGTTTACCAATTGGCTTTCTTCTGGTTGATAAAATAACCTAAACAATCTATTATTTCCAAGAGATACCTCATTTGAAAAGATTCTGCTTTCAAGCCCTGAGTGTTCCACAGAAGTTACAACATAAAACCCTTTTGTCTTGCTTGGCAGTTCATAAAACATCTCTCTTACAGGTTTTGGGTTAAGTTTTGTCCAATTACCTTTACCGCTCTCCTTCGAATAATAGATATTATAACCCATAATTTCTGCGTTATACTGAGGTTTATCCCAAACTAACCGTTTGCTCTTAAACTGCACATTTACAGGTGGTAGAGGATAACGTGCAATTGCTATATAAGCGTCTCCTAATGTTCCATTTGAGTTTTTTAATGCAAGCATAGAGGAAGAATATAACACTTTTGTAAAGTCAGGACTTGGAGTTGGTGCCGGCACGATTAAAGATGCCGCAGTTCTTGCCTCGCCTATGCCAGCCTGTTTCTCTTTTATTATTTCAGCTATTTTCTTGTTTCGTTCATAATAGTCACTATTTTTTATAAAGATAGTCCAGAAGGTATCGTGCCATAAATCTATCATTGCAACAGTTAAACCAGGATAACCTCCTGCCCATACTATTGCATAATCTTTGTTACGTTGAAACTCATTAGGCCAGGATATATGATCCATTCTTGTATAATTGCCAATAAATTTTACTTGATTGGTGTGCGGGCATTGAGTGCTTATTGTTGAACCAAATCCGCTATGTTCTCCGAGAGAACACATATATATACGAGTTCCATCTTCAAGAACAAGTGTAGCTGAGTCACTAAAAGGAGGTTGCCCCGCCGCAAGGTCCCACCATATTAGGCGCCCTCTACTGTATGAACCGGGAGTAATCTCTACCTTTGGGTTGGTTCGAACTCTCAATAGACCTCTTGTATCTTTTATGTTTAATGGGAGCATCCATACTTGATAAGGATTTTCAGGGTCGTTGAAATCTTTTTCTTTGTTAAGTTCAAACGCAAAATATCTGTTGCCATCCTTATCCACTGAATTATGCCAGTTGTCTCCTCCTTTTCCCCACGCTGCACTCATACCTGGATTAACAATATCGTTTTCAGGTTTTTTTGATATACTCTTAATTTTAAAACTTTTAAAATTGTTGCCTTCTGTATCTGAAAGCCCAATTTTCTTTTGATCTTTTGAAATCCATACAAGCGTGTTATGAGTTATTCTTTTTGTATCTTGTCCCCTTCCGCAAGAGGTTGATGGTATAAAGGCTATATCCCATTCAGGAATTGTAGGTAATACTATTTTTTTTGTTTCACCAGTTACCAGATTAAGCATTTCAACTCTTATAGGTGGGTTGTTCTTTCTTGTCCTTATAGTGGCTATCCAGTCTGAAGGGTCAGATGTGTTGGGCAGGTTCTTTTCTTCCCACGGAAAAAGCCACAAAAATCTATTGGGCCACGCTTTTGAAGGTGAACCGTATCTATGTGAGCCGTCGGTTCTCATAATATATCCTGGTCTTCTGTTGCCAACCTGCACATATTTCCCGTTATGACTGAAATCTTGAAACCCAACATAAGAAAGGTTAACCTGTCCATCTTGAGTTATAAGCCAAAGTTCTGTCCCAATAAAGGTATCTTTAAAAATAACCTTACCTGGTCTATCCCAGTTTGGGTTATCGTTAATCGTTTCAAGTTTGTGTAGGGGATGAACAGGGATTTTTGTTGCCCAATTTCGAGGTAAAGAAGTATCACCGAGACGTATAAGTTGCACCTCCTTGATTCTTGTTTCCCCTTTATGGGTGGAGGGGTCGTTATAAATTCTGCGTATACCTAATAACACTGATAGATTTTTCTCACCAAAACCGTCTACATAAAAAGGAAGTTCTACCCATTGATACTCCTCTGAAATACTTATAGATAAAGAAGCAATTCCAACTAAACTTGTTGCACTGGTATTTGCTTTAATCAATGCTTTAAAAAGATAATGTCCAGGAGCAAGACTAACACTTTGAGTGAAGGAGTCGTAGGTTTTTATTGTTGTTATAACAGCTGCTTTCTCTTTTTCGTCATAATAAAATTTAGAATTCCCTCTCAATACCCATCCTTCTGGTAGCCCATTTTTCACTATAGAGAAATCAGGGTTTTTTATAAGAATTACTTCAGAGGTGTAAACTGTATGAACAAAAAAGAATACCAAACTTAAAATAGATAGAAACAATAAATTTTTTTTCATATATTCTCCTATGTTTTCTAACTACCTGTTTCTGCTTGCTTTAGGAAGGGTTGTTGAGTACTCTGGATAAATCCAAAAGGAGAGGAGGATAAGAAGAGTTCTTTTTATACTTTGAGATAACCTTAGTTTATACCTTGCGAAGACTAAAAAAACATCCAGATATAAGACCAACAAAAGTCATAATATTAAAATTAAAACCCACCTTAAAGGTTATATATAGTATAAGTATATCAAGTTTCTCAACGCTCCAAACAGGCGTCAAGTTTGCAGAAACTATTTCGTGTATCTTTCCTGTTACGGGTAAAATTTGAAGTAACAATTCTCCTACTGCTGTCCCAATAAGAGAAAAAAGAAACAAAGTTAAAATAATGTATAGGATTTTCATAAATAATAGTTTAAAATAAGGTACGGTGTTTGTCAAAATTTTATTTAGTTTCTTCTACAAACAACTGGTTTAACAACGTTTTTTTTGAAAAAGAAGTTTAAGAGTGGTATATTAAGAATTAAATGGAGGTAACAAATATGAGCACTGTCGCTATAGATATTGGTAACGGCAGGATAAAGATAGGATACTTTAGGAATAATAGGTTAAAACATTCTAATTTTATATCTACTGGTAGTTTTGAGGACCTTACTTTTGATTCTCAATGGCAGAAAGAGAAGGTTTCAACTGTTGGTATATCTTCTGTTGTCCCAAAGGTTAATAGTGATATCAAGAAAAAAATTGCATATTTTTTTCCAGACGCTAAGATTATGGAGATATCTGTGGAGGATTGTGGTATCCCTTTAAGAATAAAAAACCCTGATACAATTGGGGTTGATAGGGTTGTTAATTGTGTTGCTGCTTTGGAGTTGTTTGGCGGAAATACAGTAGTTGTGGATATGGGGACGGCTATAACAGTGGATATAATTTCAAAAAAAAGAGAGTTTTTGGGTGGTGTTATTATGCCTGGTTATAACTTGTGGGTTAAGAGTCTTTATAACACTGCTATGATAAAGCCCTGTGAAAACTCTGTGCCAAGAATACCTGGTAAAAATACTGGAGAGGCTATTTCTGCTGGAGTAAAGTATGGTTTTTTAGGAGCAATAAATAATATACTTGAAAAGGTGTTTAAAAAGTTTCCAGAAGCAACCCTTCTGCTGACAGGTGGAGATGCAACACGGTTTTGCAGTTCTATACAATATAAAAACCATTTAAATAAGAATTTAACCCTTGAAGGAATAAATTATGTTGTTGCAAGATATACCTGAAAGTATCAAAAACTTGGAAGGGTTTAGGTTTTCAAAAGTTATCAACGGAGAACCAGTCTACTGGTTTGGACAGACAACTTCTACAATGGATATTGTAGATAAACTTCTAAAATTTCCCAATACTGTTATAACTGGAATAATTGTTGCTGACGAACAGACGCAAGGCAGAGGTAGGTATGGTAAAATATGGACTTCTAATATTGGTGGGTTATATTTTTCGTGGTTAATAAAAGCAGAAGACAATCTAACTACTTTTATATCAGAACTTACAACTTTTTCTCTTGTGGAAACCTTAAAATCTTTTAAAATTATTTGCGGTATCAAACTTCCTAATGATATAATATATAAAGGACAAAAAATTTCTGGTATACTTATTGAAAAGAAAGGTGATTTTTACAATATCGGTATTGGAATCAATGTTTCTAATGAAATATCAGATGTGAAACAAGGTGTTTCTATGAGTATGATTTTAGGAAGGAGTGTTGAAAGCAGAGAAGAAGTATTAGGACAATTCATAAACTGTTTTCGAACTTATAAAAAATATTTTTCAGACAACAGAGAATTGTACCTAAAAAAATGGAGTAACTATTTAATAAAATGAGCGAACCTGATTTGCCCAACTACCTTTTGCAGAACTACCTTTTTTATATAATTATACTTATATCTTTTTCTGCATTTTTTTCAGCCTCTGAAACTGCGTTTGTTTCTTTTGGGAAACACCATTTTCAAAAACTTCTTGAAAAAGACGAAAACAAGTCAAAGAGGTTGCAATTCTGGTTTAACGACCCTCAAAGAGTTCTTGCCACTCTACTTGTTGGTAATAATATAGTTAACATTCTTGCTGCTGTTATATTATCAATGGTTTCTTATCAAAGATGGCCTAATATGCATCCGATAATCATAACCTTGATTTTAACTTTCTTTATCCTTATTTTTGGAGAAATAACTCCAAAAAGTTTTGGGAAAAAATACTCTGAGACTATCGCTTACCATTTTTCTCCTATTATTCGCCTGTTCTGTTGTCTCTTTTCTCCAGTTATCCGCTTGCTACTCTTATTTTCACGAGGATTTGTAAGAATTTTTGGGCTAAAATTGGAATCTCTTTTTCCTGTATTAACTGAAGATGATGTTAGAGCAATGATAATTGCAGGTGAAGAAGATGGTGTTATAGAAGAAGAAGAAAAGAATATGATTGACAGTATATTTAGTTTGGGTGATACCCTTGTAAAAGAGATAATGATACCCAGGGTCAATATTATAGCCATTCAACATAACGAGCCGATAAAAGAAATATTTGGGAAAATAGCCAAAGAGGGACATTCTAGGTTACCTGTTTATAAAGAAAATCTTGATAAAATTATGGGAATTGTTTATGTTAAAGATATTATAGCTCACGCTTTTGATGATTTTGGAGGACAGAAAGAGAAAGTTGCAGAAAACTTTATGAGAGAAGCATACTTTATTCCAGAAACAAAAAAAGTTGGAGACCTTTTAAAAGAACTTCAAGGGAAAAAAACTCAAATGGCTATTGTTGTTGATGAGTATGGAGGTACATCTGGCTTAATTACTATGGAAGACCTTGTTGAGGAGATAGTAGGAGAAATTTCAGATGAATATGCTAAAGAGATAAAAGAGTTGGTACACCTTGCTGATGGAAGTTTTCTTGTTTACGGTGGAATGGAGATAGAGAAAGTAAACGATGAGATTGGGCTTGAGTTGCCAGAAGGTGAGTTTGAAACAATAGCCGGTTTTGTGTTGGAGCATTTTGGCAAATTCCCTATAAAAGGGGAGGGGTTTGTTTATGGTTCACACGAGTTTATAGTCAACGATGCAGACCACAAAAAAGTTAGACTTGTTAGAATAAAAAAAGTAAAAAACGAAGAAAATAACGATGTTTCAATTAACACAAAGTAAGATGTATGGAGTGAGTCTTCAGTAAACATTGTTCAGAGCAGATAGTCTGTTAGGTAAAAGTATAGAAATACTAAGGATAAAAGATGAGACTCCCCTTATATGCCATTCCAGACTTGATCCGGAACCTCGTTTTTTACGTTATGATACTACCGGCGTGGGTCAGGTTAGAGGGAAAAAAGTATGGGGCGTTATTTACTCACTCCCTCTCTTTGCCTTCTTCCCTTGAGGGAGAAGGATCAAGGATGAGGGGGGCCTTACTACCTACGGTTTATAAAGACGAAGGTCAGACCTCCGAAAAGGGCGCCGAGGATCGACCTTCATTAGTGGAAAAGGAATGGAAAGAAAGATTAATATGGGGATGGTCTACTAATATTCATTAAATGGTTTTGTTACATTTTAATATAAAATTTTATATCAAAAATTTAGGTATAGCAGTAGAAAGGTTTTCAAGTTTAAAAAGTTTGTTCCTTTAGAATAACTATTTCCTTTCTCTTAAAAAAATAATGAGTTCAAAAAAAATATTTACAGCAATATCTCTTGTTTCTCTTGGTACGTTAATTTCTCGTTTTTTTGGTCTTGGGCGAGAGGTTGTGACTGCAAGTTTCTTTGGGACAACAGCAATATATGACGCCTTCCTTCTTGCGTTTATGATACCGAATTTTTTTAGAGGGTTATTGGCTGAGGGTGCGTTGAACGCAGCTTTTATCCCAGTTTTTACTGAATATACAACTGTATATAAAGATAAAAATAAGAGTTTAGAAGTTTTTCAGATATGTTTTACAATTTCTATTTTACTTACTTCTATTCTTTTTATTTTAACGTTACTTGCGAGTTATTTTGCTACAAGTTTTATTTCAGAGTCTGCTAAATGGTTTTGGGTATGGACTCTATTAAGGTTCACCTTTCCTTATCTTATCTTTATTTCTCTTACAGCGTTAAATATGGGTGTTTTGAATGTATATAAATCTTTTTTTATTCCATCGTTATCTCCTGTAGTTCTTGATATTTTCTGGGTGGGAGCCCTTTTTCTTCTTATGCCTTTTATGGGTAAAACTCTTGAAGAGAAAATCTTTGGGCTTTGTATTGGTGTTGTTTTAGGAGGGTTTGGGCAATTTGTGTTTACTCTTATTCCAGTAATGAAAAGAGGTTATAGAGTAAAGTTTAATTTTAATTTTAAGCATCCTGCTATAAAAAAGATTGGGAGACTTCTTGCTCCTGTTATAATAGGGATGGCTGTTGGACCTATAAACCTTTTAATTGACAATTCTATGGCTAACCTTCTGTATGAAGGAGCTGTTTCGGGATTATGGTATAGCACAAGAGTTTACCAGTTACCGCTTGGTATTTTTGCTATCTCTATATCTACAGCGATTCTACCTTGGCTTTCGGAAGATATCTCTTCAAAGAATTATGAAGGTTTTGATTCTAACCTAAAATTTTCATTAAAACTATTAATGTTTCTTATGCTCCCTTTTACTTTTGGTCTTATTATGCTGCGAACAGAAATTATAACTTTTCTCTTCTCCCGAGGTCTTTTTAGTAGCGAATCAGTTATGCTTGCAGCAGGTCCACTTGCATATTATTCATTAGGTCTGGCGGGGTATGGCGGTATTTCAGTTCTTATTAGGGCGTTCTATTCTTGTGGTGATACTGTTACCCCTGTTAGGATAGGAGTTCTTACCATTTTTGCAAACGTATGTTTTAATGCACTTTTTATGAAGTTTTTAGGTCATAACGGTATAGCTCTTTCGACGTCTTTGGTAGGTACAGGGAATTTCCTTTTATTGATATACCTCTTTAATAAAAAGCATTTTAAGATTAAATTTGAAGAATTTGGGTACTTTATTTTGAAGGTTTTAATTGTATCTGCTATAATGGGTTTCATACTTTTAGCATATAAAACATTTTTAAAAAATAGTCTTACATTACCTGTTCTGCTTTTTTCTGCTATAATAATATCTACTTTATTTTATTTACTCTGTTTTAGAAAAGCAGTTTTAAAATGGGTAGATTTTTATTTACAAAGAAGGAGAGTTTAAGAATGACAACTATTTTAATTCTTTTTATTGTCTTTTTTTCTATTATACTTCACGAGTTTTCTCACGGTTATATTGCTTACCTAAATGGAGATGATACAGCAAAAAATATGGGAAGGCTTACTTTTAACCCTTTGCCCCATATAGACCCTGTGAACACTATATTGTTACCATTAATGCTTATTGTGCTCAACTCTCCTATTATTATAGGAATGGCTAAACCTGTGCCAGTAAACCCTTTTAATTTTAGAGATTATGATAGAGGTATGCTAAACGTAGGATTGGCAGGACCTGTTAGCAATATAATTTTTGGTTCTATACTCGCATTTAGTTCAAGATTTCTTGGATATGGTTTTATAAAAGACGTGGTTCTTTGGGCTGGGCAGATAAATTTTATACTTGCTTTCTTTAACCTTATCCCAATACCTCCACTTGATGGTTCAAGGGTTGTAAGTTTTTTCCTTCCGCAAAGTGTAAGGTATAAGTATGACCAGTTAGAAAGATACGGAATTATAATTGTTATTCTTTTTCTTTTAGCGGGTGGGCATATATGGCTATTTCCGCTAACAAAAAAAATAGTCTATGCTATCGCAGGATTTTAAAAGGGGGAATAGTAATCAAGGTTTTTAGATTTTTTGCCTACCTGCTTTACCATCCTGGACGTCCAATTTTACCTTCCTGAACTTGTTTCAGGATCTCTCACTTAATCCGTTTCGATAGCAGGTACAACGTGAAAAAACGAGATTCCGGATCAAGTCCGGAATGACATATAGGGGGAGACTTTTCACTACACTTGAGTAAAACGAAGGTCGGACCTCCGCTAAATACTCCGAAGTACAGCCTTCATCACTCGCAA